>FZPS01000007.1_pt59 | contig 115516 bp, 118 predicted proteins | sample 1817821 | NCBI WGS metagenome assembly FZPS01 (sample SAMEA104158645, study PRJEB21678) | metagenome | place: Germany | collected 2015-04-21
GAATAAATAAATGCTCCAGGAATACTGTCTTTCGATGATTACCGTCATGGTGGAAAATCTATGCTCTTGTCATGGCAAATTCTTCTCGAACAGTGCTTTTAAAAGTTTTGCTCCAAGGGTTGGTCATGGTTTTTATACGCCACGTTATATTACAGAAAGTTTAGGCCAAAAAATTTTCCAAGGGTTGGTCATGGTTTTTATACGCCCGGCCGTTTTTGCCTGGTCACGGTAATTGCCGTCCGGCATAGGCTTATGGTTATAAAGGGAAGGTGAGCTGCAGTGAGTATACCTTTTCAGGACTATTATGAAATTCTGGGTGTCGACAGGAAGGCCAGTGATAAAGAAATCAAGTCTGCTTACCGGAAGCTGGCCCGCAAGTGGCATCCGGACCTTCACTCCGGAAAAGACAAGGAAAAAGCAGAAGAAAAAATAAAGCAAATTAACGAGGCTTACGAAGTCCTGAGCGATAAAGAAAAGAGAGAGAAATATGACCGCCTGGGCGCCAACTGGCGGGCGGGTGAAGATTTTTACCCACCGCCGGATATGGGGGATTTTCACTTTTATACCGGGACGGACACAACAGGGAGCGGCTTCAGTGACTTTTTTGAAGCTATTTTTGGAGGCGGCTTTGGCCGCAGGGCCCGTGCGTCCCGCCAGCGTGGTGCGGTGCGGGGACAGGATGTGGAATATGAACTGGAATTGACCCTGGAGGAAGCTTACAGAGGTGGCGAAAAAACTTTGCAGGTGTCAAGCAAAGAAGTGTGTCATGCCTGCGCCGGGACCGGGTTTGAGGGGAGGTCTTTTTGCCCGCGCTGCGGCGGGACCGGTGTTACATCCAGTATGAAAAACCTGGCCGTAAAGATTCCGGCGGGTGTAATTGACGGCAGCAAAATCCGCCTGAAAGGACAGGGCGGGGAAGGGTTTGACGGGGGTGAGCGGGGTGACCTGTATTTAAAGGTGCGCATTCTCCCTCACAGGACCTACAAGATCCTGGGCAGCGATTTGGAAGTTGAAATTACCCTGCGACCTGAACAGGCAGTCCTGGGAGATCGGGTAACGGTGCCGACACTGGACGGTCCGGTATTAATGAGAGTTCCGGCAGGGACCCGGGCCGGCAGGCGCCTGCGCTTGAAAGGGAAGGGCCTGCCTTACCGGGGGGACCGCGGTGATCAATACGTGCTGACTAAAATTGATATACCCGAACATATTACAGCAGAGGAAGAGCGGCTCTATAAACAGTTGGCAGCATCTAAGAAAGGGGTGTGAAGGTGTTGGAAAAAAAATATTACATTCAAATCTATCGCCATACCCTTCCCACCGCTGAGGACAGTGAATGGGTGGAACTGGAAAGCCTGGAGATCCACCCGGACATTGTGCAGCAGCTGGTTGAATGGGGCATCGTGGAAATACGGGGCAGCCATGTCCACTTTCGCCAGGCGGTTCGCTTGCAGAAATTGATGCGTCTGCGCCGTAAGCTTGGGGTTAACCTGCCCGGAGCGGCTATTATCGTTGATTTGCTCGAGCGGATCGAAACACTGCAGGATGAAATAGACCGGCTAAAAAAACGCTAGATGTGCCCCGCAGATATGCGTCTGCATTATTTGATGCGAAAGTTCGAAGACGAAGACTTAAACCATTAAGACGTACTGGGTTCTTTATATGTTTTTTACAGGAGGCTTTTTGATGAAGTATATGGTTCCACTGGAAGAAGCGCAGCAACTTTTATTGCAGCATGTAAAACCCCTGGAGCCGGTGGAGCTGGACCTATTACAGGCGCTTGGGATGGTACTTGCTGAAGATGTTCCGGCACCGGAGCCGGTCCCTCCGTTTACACGCTCCCGCCTGGACGGGTTTGCGCTTAAATCCGGTGATACTGACGGGTCCTCTTCTGAAAGACCCGTCAGTCTGCTTATAACCCGGTCGCTTAAGGCCGGCCAGCTTGCTTCAACCGGTGTGGAACCGGGTACAGCCATGGCTATTGTTACCGGGGCGCCAGTACCGCCGGGTGCGGACTGTGTGGTTCCTTTCGAAGATGTTCGCCGGGAAGGGGGATGTGTTGTCCTTTCTTCACCCCTGAGGCCCGGCCAGGGCATTGTACCTGCCGGCGGGGACGTAGCTGCCGGGGATCGCGTTATGCCTAAGGGTACGGTGGTCGGCGCACCGGCCACAGGGGTACTGGCGGCGCTGGGTCTCAGCCGGATTAAGGTGCACCGGAAGCCCCGGGTTGCCGTCTTTGCAACGGGTGACGAGCTTCAGTCTCCTGGAAAGCCCCTGGGCAACGGGAAAATATACAACAGTAACCTCTATACTATGGCTGCCCTGGTGTCGGAAGCCGGCGGGGAGGCCGTCCTGCTTGAAACCGTACCCGACGGGGAAGATCTTATTTGCAGGCAATACAATTATGGGCTGTCAGTTGCCGACCTAGTGCTGTCCACCGGCGGGGCGGCCGCGGGTGAGCGGGATCTGGCTTCCGCTGCAATGCGGCGTTGTGGCGCCCGGCTGCTTTTCCGGCATATGGAGCTAACACCCGGCAAATATATTGTTTGTGGGGAGAAAAACGGCCGCCTCTTGTTGGGACTTTCGGGAAAACCTGCTTCCGCCGTAGCCGCCTTTACCCTGCTGGCACGGCCCGTGCTGCGGCGTATGGGCGGGTATAGAGAGATCTTTTTACCCAGGGTTGAAGCGACCCTGGTGGAGAATATCCAGGGAGGATTGGCTGGCCGGAGTTTAGTCCGGGCTGAGGTTCGGTGGCAGGATGAATGTCTGGTGCGTCCTGCTCCAAGGGGCGCCGGCAGCCTTCTTACACTTATGACGGGAAATGCGTTCATTGACCTCCCCGGCGGTTGCGCCCCCCTTGGTCCGGGCGCTAAGGTACAGGTGATTCTGCTGGTGTAATTGCATAATATATCAATCTGACGAGAACACCTGTTACAAATCAAGGACTGCTTGCTTCCGGAATAATAGCTTTCGAATCAAATCATATGAAGGAAACGGAATGCGCTTGGAGCAATATAACCGGGCTGTTGAACGGTTTCGGATTGTTTCAGATGAAGGGAAAACCGCCCATTGACCTGTCCGGCGGTTACGGTTCCCTGGTCCGGGCGATAGGGGGAGTTTACTTGCTGATCTAATTACATAAAGTTTTGCAGGGAAGTTCCTTCTTGACCGGACGTACAACCTGGGGTTTAAATAATGCCGGCTTTAAGGCTGCACTCCGCTGGGGTTTCTAAATTTGGTTTTATTTCAGCCGGAGGCGGCACCAGTCCCTAAGACTGCTCAATTTGCCGTAACCGTCTGCTTTGGCTGCTTCTTCGGTGCTGCCGATCAAGTAGTCCGTAACTATATAGGTTTTCATTCCTACGTTTTTTGCCACCAGGTCTGTTTGGGTATCATTACCGACCATGAGGCATTCCCCCGGCTCTATTTTAAGTTTCCGGGCAATTTCCAGGTAGTACTCCGGGTGGGGTTTGCAAAAGTGCATGTTCTCGTAACTGGTGATCAGCTCCCAGGGCAGGTCAGCCACCCCAGCCCAGGCCATCCGGTCCAGGATGGCCGACAGGGGGAAAAGGGGGTTGGTGGCCAGGACTATTCGCTTACCCCTGGCCAGGATTGCCTCAACTACAGCCCGCGCCTCGCTGCTGGGGCGGGCCAACCGGCCCAGTTTGTGGAAGCGCTCGGCATAATACTGTTTAACCAAAGGCTTGAGAAGCTCCGTCCGGTTCCCCAGGCGGGCCTCCAAATTAGCCCAGAATACCTCCGCGTTGGTCAAATCAGGACTGAGGTTGTTTACCGTCGCCCCGATACACTCCCGCAGGGTCCGGGCGAAATGCTCAGTTTCTATTACCGGCATTACAGCACCGGATAATTCCTTCACATATTCTGCAATAAATTCTTTATGGTTCATTAGAAGCAGAGTTCCATCCAAATCAAAAAGAACAGCCTGAAGCAACAGATCACTTCCCAGGATTTTTAAACTAGGCTTTGCTCCCCCGGTTTAGTAATTTGCACACCAGACTTCATAGTAGCTCTGGGGGTGGTCGCAGGCAGGGCAAACTTCCGGCGCTGCTGTCCCATGGTGGATATAACCGCAGTTGGAGCATCTCCAGTATACCTTATCTTGGCGCTGAAAAACCTGTCCTTTTTGAATATTTTCTAAGAGTTTCAGGAAACGCTCTTCATGGCTCATTTCCGCTTTGGCTATAGCCCTTAGTACAGCAGCTATTTCGGGAAAACCTTCCTCTTCTGCTATTTTAGCAAATTCCGGGTACATTGTGTTGTATTCATGATTTTCCCCGCCGGCAGATTCCTTCAAGTTGGCTTCTGTATTGCCGATTACACCTGCGGGGAAGGAAGCGGTGATTTCTACTTCTCCACCTTCCAGAAACTTAAACAGGCGCTTGGCGTGCTCCTTTTCGTTGTTTGCCGTATCCAGGAAGATTGCTGAAATTTGTTCGTAACCTTCCTTTTTAGCCTGGGATGCAAAAAAAGTATAGCGGTTCCTGGCTTGGGATTCGCCGGCAAAAGCCGTAAGTAAATTGCGTTCTGTACGTGTTCCTTTAAGTTTCACGTTAAACCCCTCCTTTTGAATTTGAATTGATTTGCCTGAAGGCTGTTCTTTTGTCTTGAGCGGCCCAGTTAATTTAGTTTTGCCTTTATGAAGGATACTATGTTAGTTTTAAGAATTCCTTGCAAAAGGATTAAAATTTCCTTAAAGTACAGATTTTCGATATCATGAGCGTTCCTTGAAGGGGATCTCTAGCTGGTGTAGAAAGAATTGTCCTGGTAATTCAAGGCTAATAAGGAGAATTGTTGTGGAAGATTTAAAGCTGGACAAAGGTGTTTATATCGTAGAGTGTCCAAACTATGAACCGGATGTTGTGCAAAAAGCAGTGGAGCGTCTGGCCAGCCTTATGGGCGGTTGGGGCAAGTATGTCTGCCCTGGTGAAAAAATTTTACTGAAACCAAACTTGCTGCTGAATAAGCCGCCGGAAGAAGCCGTCACAACACATCCCGCAGTGGTCGGGGCGGTTGCCCGGGGCATCGGGGGAGCGGGAGGTCATGTTGTTGTTGGGGACAGCCCCGGGGGACCTCTGAACGCGCTGTTGCTGCAGCGGGTTTATAAAGGCTGCGGGATGCTGGAAGCTGCAGCCGGCAGCGGCGCAGAACTGAACTACAATACCAGGGAAGCGGTGCTGAAGGTACCCGCAGGCGGCCTTCTTGCGTCGGTCACGGTCATGGAAGCAGTTACAGATGCTGCAGGTATAATTTCCGTGAGCAAGCTTAAGACCCACAGCCTGACCCGTTTAACCGGGGCCGTCAAGAATTTGTTCGGGCTTATTCCAGGCCTGAAAAAGGCTGAGTATCACGTCAGCATGCCCGGGATTAAGGAGTTTTCGGCAATGCTGGTGGACGTTGTCCGGGCAGCGGCGCCCAGACTGCACTTGATGGACGCGGTGGTGGGGATGGAGGGCGAGGGACCTTCCGCCGGGGAAAAAGCCCAAATAGGTTTAATCCTGGGAAGTTCCTGCCCCTTTGCCTTAGACCGCGTAGCTGCAGCCCTGGTGGGCGTCGAGGCCGGGGAAGTGCCTACTATTGTAGAATCAGTAAGGCGGGGTTACATTCCGGCAAATGTGGAGGATATTCCCTTGATCGGTGACCCGGTTTCCCTGCCCAGGGTACGCTTCAGCCTGCCGCCCAGGGCTATTGATATGGACCTTCTCAAGGCAAATACAGGTAGCTTCATCCCTGGCTGGCTCTTGCGGGCGATTAATAACCGCCTGCGGCCGAACCCCGCATTTTCTCCTGAAACTTGTCTTGGTTGCGGGGAGTGTTCCCGGGTCTGTCCGGCCTGTGCCATCCGGATAGAAAATAAAATGCCCCGGGTTGACCTGGAAAAGTGCATTCGCTGCTTTTGTTGCCAGGAATTATGCCCGCAAAAAGCGGTGCGGATCAAACGGCCCTGGCTGGGCAGGATCCTGTTTCAATAATGGTCAAAATATTTAGTGGCGGATAGCAAGTCCCGGCCCTTGACCGGCCGGCATATTTTTTTAAAATTGTTGCTCTATCCCCTTCTGGATAGAACCTGTTCTTTCAGGGTGTTGCCTCTTCAACCGCATCTTTTATCACAAAACCGGATAAATAGCCCAGCATTGATAATCCAAAAATTAGTAAAATAAAGCTGTAAGCGAGGTTCCAACTGGGGTAAACGACTGCGCCGATATAGTGCATAATCGCTTCTACCACCAGGAACAAAGCAGAGACAAGGATTGTATAGGCGACTCGCAGGTCCCGGCGGCGGGGCAGCCAGTTCAGGTAGAGTATTGAACTGGCGTAAGTCTGGACGATATGCAGGGCCGGAATCCCGCCCAGGTACAGAATTCCCTGGGGATAGGCGTAGAGATTATATCCTGTGCCGAGCAGATCGGCTAACAGCATTATCCCTACACCGATGAATCCGGCCTTCCAAAATATGTAGAACCTTCTTCCCACAAAAATTATTACAACAGCTAAGGCAAGTGACGTATATATCAAGTAGCCCACCCGGCCATCCCCCTTATTTAAGAAAATTAATTCAAAGTTACAGTTATTATGTGCTGAAATGGCGGTTCCCAAGCTCCTGACAGCGCACTTGAAAGGGATTGGAAATTTTTAACCTGAATTTTTTAGTGCTGGTTTTTTTAAACGCTATCTTTACTTTGTTGGCGGGGGTTGGAAAATACAGGGGTTTTTTTAAAAAAGTTGCCCGGCGACTGGGATGAAGGTACAATATAACCAGTTGATTAAAATAGCAAGTAAAGATGTATTTTGTCGACGGTGTTTCAGGTAAACCCTGTTTATGATTGTATTAATTTCAACTAAAGAAAGGAGCTTCAACATGGAGCAGCAAAAAGTAAAAAATGACCCGGAAACCTCCAGGGAGTTGAACTGCAGTCCGGAGTTGCCCCCGGACGCAGGACAAAGGGAAACGGAAGACCCCGCCGTTCTGGAAGAAGTGATCATTGAAACTCTTGCCATAGACGGTATCTGCGGAGTTTACTAGGTTGGAGGGAAAGCCGAATTGGGAAAACTTGACGGAAAGGTTGCCTTCATCACGGGTGCTGCCAGGGGGCAGGGCCGGGCTACAGCACTGGCCATGGCCACTGAGGGAGCAAACATTGCCTGCTTTGATATTTGTAGAAATTTGAGCTATCCGAGCTATGATTTGGCCGGGGTGGAAGATATGGAGAGAACAGTTGCGGAAATCAAAGCCCTGGGGCGGGAAGCCCTGGCTTTTTACGGGGATGTCCGGAGCTTTGCAGAAATCAAGGCTGCGGTGGACGAAACCATAGAGACTTTGGGCGGTATTGACATCGTGGTAAATAACGCGGGCATCGCCGGCATAGCGCCTTCCCATGAACTCACAGAGGAAGAATGGGACACCATGCTGGATATCAACCTGAAAGGAGTCTGGCACGGTTGCAAGGCCGTCATCCCACACATGATCCGGAAGCAGAGCGGCCGGATTATCAGCACCTCTTCCGTGAACGGGGTCAAGGGCCTGCCTTATTCCCTTCACTATTCCTGCGCTAAGTGGGGTGTGGTGGGGCTCACCAAAACCCTGGCCCAGGAACTTGCTCCCTATAATATTATTGTTAACTGTATCAGTCCGGGTACATGCGATACCCAAATGGTGGCGGGACTTGCCCGGGAAGCCGGGCTTGAATACGCAGAAGCCGCCAGGCAGTTCTCCTCGGGCCACCTCATTGCCGGTTTAGTCCCGCCCGAGGCCGTAGCAGCGGCAGTCCTCTGGCTGGCTTCGGAAGACTCCAGATTTGTCACAGGGCATAACCTGATGGTTGATGCCGGATGGTCCTGTACGTAAATCTCAATTAAGTTTAATTAAGAGATTAAGGGGCTCTCCTCGCCACCGGCGAATAATGTTTTAAAACCTTAAGAAAAGACAACAGGTATGGAACAAATAACTTAAATAACCCGCTTCACCACTCAAACAGGTGAAGCGGGTTTCGTTATATGAAAGACGGAAAAGTTTCCAACAGTTCAAAATATTTTAAAGGTTTGTTAATCCCGGATAAAAATTCTGCTTAAAGGGATTTTGGGCACGGGCGTTGAACAAAGACTTAAAAGCTTTTGAAAGTTCTGGATACGGTACGGAATGCCGGTGAACCATCCGGTTAAGCATGAAGGAGGTTGAGTAAATGGTCGACAACCAGAAAAAACTTGAGTTGTACCGGAGCATGCTGCTGATCAGGAGGTTTGAAGAAAAGCTGACCGAGCTCTGCAGGATTGAAGGAAAACTGCCCGGTATGATCATCCTCTGCACCGGGCAGGAGGCTGTGGCGGCCGGGGTCTGCGGAGCGCTGGCAAAAGAGGACGTTATCATCAGCAATCACCGCAGCCACGGGCACCTGCTGGCCAAGGGGGCGGACCCCAAGGAAATCATGGCGGAAATTTACGGAAAGGGCACCGGCTGCAACCGGGGAAAAAGCGGCACCCTGCACCTGGCCGTTCCGGAAGTCAATGCCCTCTGCACGACAACAGTGGTGGGAGGGGGCATCCCCATAGCCGTGGGTACGGCCTTTGCCCAGCAGTATCAGAAGAGTAATCATGTTACCGCTTGCTTTTTCGGAAACGGGGCGGCGGATGAGGGGAGCTTTCATGAATCTTTAAACATGGCCGCGCTCTGGAACCTGCCCGTTCTTTTTATCTGTGAAAACAATGTTTATTCCGGCGCCCAGCGCCAGGAAGAGCACACCAAAGTGAAAGATTTGGCGAACCGCGCAGTGGGTTACGCCATGCCCGGGGTAGTGGTGGACGGCAACGATGCCGTTGCTGTTTATGAGGCCACAGCGCAAGCCAGGGCGCGCTGTCTGGCCGGGGAAGGCCCCACCCTTATTGAATGTAAGACTTACCGGTGGCGCGGCCACGGCGAGTTGGACCAACAGGTTTACCAGCCCAAAGACGAGATTGCCCGCTGGATGGAGCGCTGCCCGGTTCAGAAAATCCGGGAGGAACTGCTCGGGCTTGGTTTACTTGATGAAGCAGGGATCCAAAGGATTGAAGCTGAGGTCCGGGAAACCGTTGAGGCCGCCGTTCAATTTGCCGAGGAGAGCCCCTGGCCCGCCCCCCCGGAGGCGCTGGAGGACGTTTACGCCTAAAAAGAAAGGGAGTGGTTTGATGCAAACTATCACCATGGGCCAGGCTGTCCGGCAGGCCCTTGCCGAAGAGATGCGCAGGGATCCCAATGTCTTTATCGCCGGTGAGGGGATTGGGGTATCCATCCACGAGAGTCCGGTCATGCCCACTTATGGGCTTTTAAAAGAGTTCGGGCCTGACCGGGTGAAAGATACGCCGGTTTCCGAACAGGCCATTGCCGGACTGGCCGTGGGGGCTTCCGTCATGGGCCTGCGGCCGGTTGTGGAAATTATGTTCAGCCCGTTTTTTACCCTGGCCTCCGACCAGATTGTGAACCACGCAGCCAAGCTGCGCTACCTGTCAGGGGGTAAAAGCTCCTTCCCGCTGGTGGTCCGGATGAAAAGCGGCGCCGGCGGCGGGGCAGGCTGCCAGCATTCCCACAACCTGGAGGCCTGGGCTGCCCACAGCCCGGGGTTGAAAGTGGTTATGCCCGGGACTGCGGCTGACGCCAAGGGGCTCTTAAAGTCAGCCATCCGGGACGACAACCCTGTTGTTTTTATTGAAGATATGGGACTTTACTTTTTTCCCAGCCAGGTGCCGGAAGAAGATTACACAATTCCCCTCGGGGTAGCCGACGTCAAGAGGCCGGGTCGGGACGTGACGGTAGTAACCTGGTCCAAAATGCTGGGCACGGCTTTTAAGGCGGCGGGGATGCTCAGTCAGGAGGGCATTGAAGTTGAGATCGTCGACTTGCGGACACTGGTCCCCCTGGACAAGGAAACCATTTTAAAATCAGTTAAAAAAACAGGGCGGCTGGTTGTGCTGCACGAGGCCACCCGCACGGGCGGTTTTGGCGGCGAAATCTGCGCCCTGGTGGCCGAGGAAGCTTTCAGCGCCCTCAAAGCCCCGGTTAAAAGAGTGACGGCGCCCGATATACCTGTCCCCTGCAGTCCGCCCCTGGAGAAGTTTTACATGCCTGACGAGGCCCAACTAATTCAGGCTGTCAAAGAGTGTACCGGATACTTAAGATATTAAGTCATTGAATGTTGCGATAATTATTGCACCAGTACCTACCCGGAAAAATGCTTTCATTTTTTAAGTCGTTGGCACTGCTGCAGCGGTATGGTAAGCGAAGCTAATGAGATTTAAGTTGTTGAATTTTCAAATGTTTTAGAGATTGAGTCATGAGGCGCTTCCTGTTAAAATAAGGCAGGAGCGTCTTTTTTACGGGACGAATGCCCGGGCTGAAAAAAGAGAACCTGGTATACCATGTAATTCAGCGCGGTAACAACCAGGAATCATCTTTGGTGAGGATACCGGCAAAGAGTATTTAACAGCAATAGGTGACAATATAAAGGTATCAAATGCGACAGTGTTCGACATGGTGAAGAGAAGCGCCCCAATAACTTTATAACTTAGTTTCCCGGTACCCGGGTTTTGCGGATTCTTTCCAGCATCCATAACACTTCCCTTGCTACACCTAAAAGAACCAGGAGCGTGCCTGAAATGTAGGCAAGGTCTGCTAGATTGAAAATAAGGTCATAGTTGGGAGTAAAAAAACCGATATAGTCCACCACAGAACCCTGAAAAATCCAGGATATGCTGTTGCTGAAGGCGCCACCTGCAACAAAGCCCACTCCCAGGAGGAGATCTGAGTTCTTTGAGGACGAACTATATTTTAAAAGGATATAAAGGCAGCCTGTGAGGAGCAGAAGCAGCAGAATACGCATGGGCGTATTAATAGTATTATAGTCATTTAGCGCCGGATAGAAACATATGGCGTAATTGTATATGTCCTTCGCCTGCATTGACTCCGAGAGGGCAATGCCCTGGAAGGTTTTATCGGCGAAGAACACCATCCCCGCCGTCCAGAAGGGAAAAGACCTTTTCATTATAGCCCTCCGTTTGAAATAATTTCCTTTTACTATACACTAATTACCAAAAATTGTAAATATTTTATCCGGCTACCCTGCTGTATTGGATAACGCACCGGCGCCGCAGCTTACTCTAATAACTGGAAAGATAAAAAAATTTGTTCTTGATAGCTATGGTGTTTGGAGCCTGACAGGCTCCTTATCAGTTTTATAATTCACCGGTACCCAGGTTTTATTAATATTTGTGGTTTCTAGGCATTGCCCAAACATACTCGTAAATGCTATGATTTTAACACCAGGTAAACCAAAATAGTAACAATAGTTTACCCGTTATTTACCAACTGATTAACTTGTTTAACAGGAGGGTAAGGATGAAAAGGAAATTCATACTTATCGTACTGGTCGTCCTCCTTGGGTCCGGCGCTTACTGGGGATATCTCCGGTACAAGGAAGGACCGGCGCAAGGCCTGGAAGCCACCGGAACCATTGAGGCTACCCAGGTGCAGTTGACGGCAAAGCTGCCGGGCACCCTGCAGAATTTCACAATTAAGGCGGGCGATCCGGTTAAGAAGGACCAGCTTATTGCCACGCTGGAGCGCAATGATTTAGTAGCCCAGAAGGAGAGGGACGCCCTTGGTGTATTGAAGGCCCGGGCTCACCTGGATGATCTTCTATCCGGCGCCCGGCAGCAGGAGATCCAGGAAATGGAAATTGCCGTCAGTACGGCCCAAATCCGGCTCGAGCAAGCAGCCAGGGACTACGAAAGGGCTGTAGCCCTCCATGAAGCAAAGGCAATTTCCCAGGCGGACCTGGAAAAAGCGGATTATGCCTATAGGCAGGCCCAGAATCAACTTGATTCCTCCCGGACGAGGCTCAATCTCCTGCAATCCGGCAGCAGGCCGGACCAGATTGAGGCAGCCAGAGCCGAGCTGGAGCGGAATAACGCCGTCTTGAAAGCATCAGAGACGCTGCTGGCCGATACCCGGATTATTAGCCCCATAGACGGTGTAGTGCTTACCAAAAATTTTGAGCTGGGTGAATATATTCAGGCAGGATCCGCAGTGGCGACCATTGCTAATCTGGATGAAATGTGGATTAAAGTTTATATACCCACCGATAACTTGCCTGAAGTCAGACTGGGTCAAAGGGTAACTTTTACAGTCAGCGGAAGCCCTGTTGAATATAACGGTTTTGTGGAAGAGATTGCCACCCAGGGGGAATATACGCCAAAGATGATCCAGACAAAAAAAGAGCGCACCAATATTGTTTATGCTGTAAAGATCAGAATTAACGACGAAAGTGGTGTTTTAAAACCCGGTATGCCGGCGGACGTCTCATTCACCTGCACGGAGTCTGATTCCTAACAGTAAATTTAAATTCTGCCGGATCATGGGCTGGTGATCTTAAAGGCGTAATTTAAAGGAAAGACTTCCAACTAAGAACAAGCATCCCCTATGGAAATTCCCTTGTTTTAATCGTGTAAAGGGGTGACCTGATGATTGAAACTGATTCCTTGACCAGGGTCTTCGGTAAACTGACGGCTGTTGACCGGGTTTCAATCAAAATAAATAAAGGTGACATTTTTGGTCTGGTGGGGCCGGACGGGGCCGGCAAGACAACCCTGATCCGGATGCTCTGCGGGATTGTCGCCCCCACCGGCGGAAGCGTCAAGTCCTTAAACATGGACGGGAAAAAGACCCCAGGTAGTGCTGCGGGGAACTTCGGCTACATGCCCCAGAAGTTCAGCCTGTACGGGGACCTTACAGTTATGGAAAACATTCATTTTTTTGGCGCTTTATATAACCTTGATCGCGCCGTAATCAACCAGCGGGCCGACGAAATACTGGAGCTGACCAAACTAATAAAATTTAAAACAAGGTTTGCCGATAACCTGTCCGGGGGAATGAAGCAAAAGCTTGCTTTAACCTGCGCCCTCATACCCAGGCCGGAGATGCTGTTTCTTGATGAGCCCACCATCGGGGTAGACCCGGAGTCCCGGAAGGAATTCTGGAAAATCATTTACCAGCTGAACAGGGAGGGAATTACAATCCTGGTGTCCACTCCTTATATGGATGAGGCCGAACTGTGCAAGGTTGTTGCCTTTATGGACAGGGGAAAGATCGTATCTGTAGACACACCGGCCGGCTTAAAAAAGAGCTTTCCCTTTAAAATTATGGAAATAAAGGCAGATACCCGTTTCCTGGACTTTCTCAGGGGACTGGAAGAAGTAAAAGACGTCTATTTTTTTGGAGATCGCTTTCATGTGGTGGTCGGCAATGTAGAGCAGGCCCGGGCTGCTATGATCAAAAAGATTGCAGATAGGGGGATAAACCTCGTCCATATAAAAGAAATACCCCCTTCCATCGAGGATGTTTTCGTCTCCCTGGCGGAAAAAGAGGTGGTTTAAGTGGAATATGTCGTCACCACTCAAGATCTTACCAGGAATTTCGGTTCTTTTACCGCCGTCAATAAACTCAACATCCGGATCAAGCGGGGGGAAATATACGGCTTCCTGGGTCCCAACGGATCCGGGAAAACTACGACCATTCGAATGCTCTGCGGTATTCTTGCGCCCACATCGGGTTCCGGCACCGTACTGGGTTACGATTTAACCCGGGAAGCTGAAAAAATTAAACAGAGCATTGGCTATATGTCCCAGAAATTCAGCCTGTATGATGACCTGACAGCCTTTGAGAACCTGGAATTTTATGCGGGCATGTACAGTATTCCCTATCGCGAGCGGAAGAAACGGATAGCCGAAATGCTGGAACTGTCTCTCCTGGAGGGGAAAGAGAACGAACTTGTGGCCAACCTGAGCGGAGGTTTTAAACAGAGGTTGGCCATGGGTTGCGCCCTTATTTCCAGGCCGTCCATCCTGTTTCTGGACGAACCCACCAGCGGGATTAGCCCCGTCAGCAGGCGCATGTTTTTCGAGATCATTCAGAGACTGGCCAACGATGGTGTCACGGTGATGGTCACCACCCACTTTATGGATGAGGCGGAACGGTGCTACAATATCGCCTTCATCTCCGAGGGGACGCTTATTGCTAACGACACGCCCGACAACTTGAAAAATAACGTGATCAAGGGTTGTCTGGTGGAGGTCGACCTGCCGGACGCCCTGCATAGGACAGGGGAGATTGAAAAACTCCCCTACGTGAAGGAGTGCTCTGTTCATGGTCCCCTTCTGCATGTTCTGCTGGAATCGGAAAAGGACCTGGAGTTGTTCGAGCAGTATACAGGAACCCCGGCGACAATCATCAGTCCCTCCCTGGAGGATGTGTTTATTTCCCTGGCCGGACAGGCCAAAAGGCAGGTGTCTTAGGTGAGCAGGATCCTGGCAATTTTAAAGAAAGAATGTCTGCAAATGATGCGGGACAGGTTGACCCTGGGCATGGTTTTCATGCTGCCCCTGGTGCAGTTGCTTTTATTCGGCTACGCCATTCAAACCGAGGTAAAACACATTCCCACCGCCGTTTTTGACCAGTCCCTGTCTCCTGAAAGCAGGGACCTGCTGGAGTCCTTCACTGCTTCGGGTTATTTTGATCTCACCTATGCGGCCAAAGGTTACACTGAGATAACGGAACTAATAGACAGCGGAAAAGCGAAAGTGGGAATTATTCTTCCGCCGGATTTCGACCGGAATTTGAGGAGGGGCGAATCGGCTTCCGTTCAGGTGCTGGTGGACGCAAGCGACAATATGGTGGCCAATTCGGCCATAGCCATTGCCAATTCCATCGGGCTTTTGAAATCACAAAAGATTTTGATCCAGAAAGCCCATATCCAGCAATTGCCCTACGATATCAGGGTGCGGCCCTGGTACAATCCGGATGGCATTACGGCGTTTTTCATGGTGCCGGCTATTCTGGGGATTATTGTTACCATGACCATGGTGATGATGACATCCATGGGCATTGTCCGGGAGCGCGAAAGGGGCACCCTGGAGCAGTTGCTGGTTACACCCGTCCGGTCCTATGAACTAATGATCGGTAAGGTTGTTCCATATATTGCCCTGGGCTACATTCAGATTACCGTGGCCCTTCTGGTAGGATCCATTGTCTTCGATGTGCCTGTAAGGGGCAGCTTGCTGGAACTTTATTTGTTGACCCTGTTTTTCATTACCGCCTCGCTGGGTTTCGGCATATTCATTTCAAACATCGCCAGGACCCAGATGCAGGCTTTTCAGATGTCATTTTTCGTTATGCTGCCCAGCATCATGCTGTCGGGCTTTCTCTTTCCCCGGGAAGCTATGCCCCTGATTATCCAGTACATCGGCAACTTACTCCCGCTGACTTATTATCTGGTTATCATCAGAGGTATAGTTCTGAAGGGAATAGGATTTTCTTATCTTTTCCCCCAGGTGGTGGCGCTGTTTATCTTTTCAGTTGTCGTAATGGCCTTGAGCATCATCAAATTTAAAAAGAGAATTGCTTAGATCTAACTTGAGTAGGGCGGCTTTTTGCCTGCGACGCCGGTACTGTACCGGGGTTGCGAAAACGGGGACTTTTTGGATGGAGCAGGAGGTGCTGTTGTTTGACTGTAAATTACAGGGAAAGAGTAAGCCATGCTTTCAGGGATATGGCTATGGAGCGGGGATTTTCCAGGGTTACCGTGGATGAACTGGCCGCCCGCTGCGGCATCAGTAAAAGGACCATCTACCGTTATTTTAAAAGCAAAGATGAGATGATTGTTACCGTAATGGAAGAAGTAATGTCTGAAATTGAGCAGGGAATCGCAGCGGCGCTTAACTCTTCAAACAGTTCTGTTGAGAGACTCAGTGCCGCAATCCACGCGGTACTGAGGTATATGAAACGGATTAATGCTCCGTTTCTTTATGATCTAGAGAAAAATTACCCTCACCTCTGGGAGCGGGTTGAGCAGTTCCGGGCCCGGAGAATCCAGCAGGCTTTTGAGCAGATTTTAGCAAGCGATCAAAGGGGTCATCTCAAAGACATCGAACCGGCGATCTTTACCACAGCCCTGCTCGCGGCGATCAGGTCCGTCGTAAACCCCGGGTTTATCATAGAGCAAAACCTGTCCCCGGAAAAAACCGTTCAGTCCCTCTTTGAAATATTTTTGTACGGCATTGTCGATGAGCAGGGCAAAGGGGAATTAAAATTTATTGAGGTCAAGGGACACTGATGCCGGGGCGGGATCCAAAGGTAATTTAACTTGTGCTGAGCCGGGATTGCCGGGCGGTTTTCGTCCCTAGCCGGAATCCGGCGTTTTTCCTGTAGCCGGCGTTTTATAAACGTTTTTGAAGTGCTTTTTGGAGAAGAATTTTCCGGGAAAACAGCGGCAAGGAGGATTAATCAGCTGCCTGTTGAATCCTAGAGTGTTTTAAAAGTTCTGCAATTTTATTATAGAGAATGCTTTTTTATGGTTTAATCCTTTATCCTGGCGCCGCTTCGCACATGGTCTCTGGATTGAATAATTCTCTTAAAAATGTCCTTAGGAATCTGGAGTATTGTCAATGCAAATAACCTGGATCAAAGAGAAAGTCATTTCCCAGATTGATGTTAAAATGAACCGGGAGGAGTATAAATAATTTGATAACCGAAGTCATCTTTACCGGAACAGAACTTTTGCTCGGACAAATTTTAAACACAAACGCCCAGTATTTACAGCAAGCCCTGGCTTCCCACGGCTTTGATCTGTATCATCAGGTTACAGTGGGGGACAACCTGGAGCGCTGTGCCGAGGCAATCCGCCAGGCTGCTGCGAGGGCCGAAGTGATCTTTATCGGGGGCGGCCTGGGCCCCACGGAGGACGATGTCAGCCGGGAGGCCCTGAGCCTGGCCCTGGGACTTCCCCTGGTTCAGGACAAGGCTGCCCTGGCGATCGTCCGCAGGTTTTATCTGGCCCGGAACATTCCCATGCCCGGTGCCAACTTAAAGCAGGCCTTGATTCCCGCCGGCGGAACGGCGCTTGATAATCCCATCGGGACGGCTCCGGGAATCGTTCTGGAGCACAGTGGTAAAACATTCTTCCTGCTGCCCGGGCCTCCGGCTGAATTTAACAAAATGCTGGACGAACAGGTTATTCCCTACCTGCAGAGACGCTTTCCGGACCAGCTGGCCACGATTCATTCACGGGTCTTGAAGATTTGCGGCCTGGGCGAATCGGTCCTGGCTGAAAGACTGGGCGAACTGCTGAACAGCTCCAGCCCCACAGTGGCGCCCTGTGCCAAAGAGGGTGAGATTCACCTGCGCATTACAGCTAAAGCGGCCGGCAAGGAAGCTGCGGTCCAGGTCATCGACGAAATGGAAAGGGCCGTAAGACAGCGTCTCCAGGGTTATGTTTTTGGAGTGGATGAAGAGACCCTGCCGGCTGTGGTGGGCCGCCTGTTGCTCCAGGGCGGCCGGCAGGTTTCCCTGTTGGAGGCCTTCACCGGCGGACAGCTGGCTCACATGTTTGTGAGCGATCCCACCGCCGCGCAAACTTTTAGCGGCGGGCTGGTCCTGCCCGGAAATCAGCCGGGTCTGCTGCCCTCAGGTCTTTTCCAGGGAGCTATCCCTCCCCCGGATGGGGACACAAAAGAGGTGGCTGCTCAAATGGCCGCTGCCGCAAGGCGTTACTTCGGCAGCGGGATCGGTGTTGCTACGGCCGGGACGGTGCTGCCGGTAGAATACTCCCGCCACCAGTACCCGGTGGGCATCGCTGTGGACTTTGAAGGTAACTGTCAGGTGCAGGAAATGCTGTTCTGGGGCAATCGCTCCCAGGCTGCCCGGCGTGCTGCCAGAGCCGCCCTTGTCCTGCTCTGGCAAATCCTGCGGTTAAAGCCATAAAGTTATGTTGGTTTTCCGGGTTGTGGCGACCCTATAAGAACGCCCCGTATTACCGGCGTTTGCTCCGAAACGCATTTAATGCCTTTTGACCCAGTGCCGGCAGTGTAGTGAATCCACCTGAACAAAATAACTTAATAAAAAATAACTCTGATACCCGGTACCGGAAAATTAAGTTATCCGGTATTATGTGATTGGTGTTTTGTAGTGAAAGACGGCCAGGTTGCCCGAGGCGACTTTTACAACCGGCCCGGGTTCCGTGATTACGTTGGAAACCGCCCACTGCCACCGGCTTTCCAGGACTGCATCACGCAGGGGATATTGGAAACCGTGCAAATTCACCCCGGCGGCCCTGTCGCCCAGCACAATCAGGGATACTGTGTCTCCTACCGAGCCGGGCAGGACCAGTTGGTCCTTAACCAGGTATACTGTAACGCCAGGGGAGTCAAAGAGCACATCAATTCCCCGGGTCAGGAGGGCAGCGGCGCTGCATATGTTCGAAATCGTGTGGTCCAGGCGGGAGCCTGTGCCGCCCCAGACAACGACCTTTTTGGCCCCCTCGCCTGCCGCCAGCCCCAGGGCAAGCTGGGTGTCGGTGTGGTTCTTTTCGCATGGAAAGGTCTTAAAGGGAACCCCGGCTATTTCCATATAGCGGCGGTCTTCTTCGCAGATGGAATCCAGATCCCCGACGATCCAATGGGGGGTAAGGCTCAAGGCCCGTGCCCTGCCTGCCCCGCCGTCGACACAGATAATCCTGTCAAAGCAGTCTGTCCGCTGTTTCCGGTACCAGTTCAGATCATCGTAGGCACCATTTGTCATGATTAAAAATTTCACTGGTAAACAAACCCTCCAGGTGACTTCCCAACTGTTATTTTTGCCGAATCCATAAAGGTCTAGACTTTCTTCATTGAACGCCGGTGCAAACGCTGCTGCAGGACAAGCCGTTCGCACCCCTTCCCCGGCAACTGGCTAGCGATAGCGCAACCAGGTTGACAAGATCTACTTCCCAGGTAAAAAATTTTGCTGCTGCCGCTTTTTAAATCGACAGCGCGTCCATGACGGCATCCCGGGCAGCGCCGTAGGCCTGGTCCAGAATTGTGCGGTTTTGCCGCGGGCGGGAGAAGGGAATGCTCAGTTCCAATTTGACGACTGTGGGACATTCGGAAAGTACATAGACTTTATCACAAAGGTAAAGGGCTTCGTCCACGTCATGGGTGATAAACAAGACCGTGGGGCGAAACTGCTCCAGCACGCCGGTCAGCCAGGTGTGCATTTTCCTCTTAGTGATGGCGTCCAGGGATGCAAAGGGTTCATCCAGCAGCCAGATATCACTGGAAAAAAGGTAGGTTCGCAGCATTGCCGCCCTCTGTTTCATGCCTCCGGAGAGCTGCCAGGGGTAATAGCTTGCAAAGCCCTGCAACCCGAAAGTCTGGAGGTGTTTTGCCGCCTCGGCGCGTGCTGCCTTTCTGGAAGTTCCCTTCAGGACCAGGGGGATGCTGACATTATCCAAAACGTTAAGAGAAGGCAGCAGTAAATCCTTCTGGTGCATGTAACTGACCAGCCCTGTTTGGCACGTGACGTCCCGTCCTCCGATGGAGACGCTTCCTTTGTCCGGCATCATCAACCCTGAGATAATGTTGAAAAGTGTACTCTTGCCGCAGCCGCTGGGTCCGAGGATGCCTACTACAGTTCTATCAGCTGCCACGAGATTAATTTCCCGCAGGGTGAGGAGCCCTGCCAGGGTTTTTTGAACGCCTTTTACAACAATTTCCGGCAAGTCGAGTTACTCCCCGGGCAGAAACTCATTGGTAAAAACCTGTCCGGGTTCAACAGGCTGGTCGATGAGTCCCTGGTCATACATCCAGTCAGCGTATTTTTTCCAGCGTATTTCAGACATTTCTCCCCACACCCGGGCATCTGACTGGTACTCATGGGCCAGATACTTCTGGCTTTCCAGAACCAGGTCCCGGTTCAGTTCAGGAACACTCTCCAGAAGGATCTCCCCGGCAGCCTCGGGGTTTTCAATGCAGTAGCGGTAGCCTCTGGCTGTCCCCTGCATAAAACTACGGACCAGCTCCGGGTTTTTACCGATTGTTTCTTCGCTGGCAATGATTACAGGGGTGTAGTAGTCCAGAGCCTCGTGGTAATCCTTAAGGTAAACAAAGTTTAAGGGAATGCTTTTGAGCTCTGCCTCAATGCCCGCCCAACCCTTAAAAATCCAGGCAAAATCGATATCCTTACGGACGCTGGTAAGGAAATCGGCCGTCCCGATGTTAATCATTTCAACCTTCTCAAAATCGGCCTGTTCCTGATTCATCAAAGCTTTGAGTATAGCCTCCTCAGCTGGCGAGCCCCAGCCACCGTATTTTTTCCCCTCGAAATCCCTGGGGCTTTTTATATTTTTTTCCACAGGCGAGGCAAAGCCGGAGGTGTTGTGTTGAATTACTGCCGCCAGGGCTTTGACCGGCATATCCCGGGTACGGGCAATAGTTACCTCTTCCTGGTAACTGAAGCCGAAATCTCCCTGGCCTGCGGCGATCAGCTGGGAGGCTCCGCCTTCGCTGGGCTGGACAATTTCTACAGCGAGGCCCTGTTCCTGATAATAACCCAGTTTTTGGGCTGCATAGACCCCGGTGTGATTTGTGTTGGGAGTCCAGTCCAGAATAACAGTTACCTTGTTGAGTTCCTTTTGTCCGGTCTCCTCCCGGCCTGCGTTGCAGCCTGTCAGCAGGGACGCCAGCAGCAGCGGCAGAGAAAACAGAACAACCAGAGCCATCACCTTTTTTTTCACTTTCACTATAGCTCCCTCCATTTAGTTTTTTGATTCCAGGGAATGATCAACCTTTCCAGAAGACTGACAAGGGCAAATAGGGCAGCGCTGCAAAGTGTGACCACGAGGATTGCCGCGAAAACCCGGTCCACCTGGAAAGAGCGCTGGGCAAGAGTCATGTAAATTCCAAGGCCTTGCTTTGCTCCCAGCCATTCCCCGATGACCGCGCCCATAACGCTATAAGAGGCGGAAATTTTTAGCCCGGAAAAGAAAGACGGCAATGCCAGGGGCAGCTTCACCATGCGAAAGGTAGCCAGACGGCCGGCCTTCATTGACCTGAAAAGCTCCAAATACTCCCTGTCCACCGCCGCCAGTCCTCCCAGCAGACTTAAGGCGATGGGGAAAAAACAGACCAGTACCACTACAATAACTTTGGGCAGCATTCCGTAGCCGAACCAGATAATAAACAGCGGGGCCACGGATATGATCGGAACCGTCTGCGAGGCTACAAGCAGGGGATAGAAGGCCCTTTTCAGGAGGGGTATCTCCTCCATGAAAAAGGACAGGATAAAAGAAAAAAGAATGGCAATTACAAAACCCGCCAGACATTCAAGCAGGGTGCTCTGGGCGTGTTTCAGGAGCATGGGCAAATTTCCGCACAGAGTTTCCAGGATTCTTACAGGTCCTGGCAAGAGCCACTCCTGGACTGCCATGACCCGGACCAGGCATTCCCAGAGAACCAGCAACAAACCCACAAACACCAGCGGAACGGCGCTGTTAGCGATAGTTACGAATTTTTTCCTCAATTGTAACACCGCCTGCTTTGCAGTCTATCTTGACAACCGACAGGATTCGGGTTGCTCCATTTTTCAGGCAGATTTCCTGGGCTTTTGCTACAATATCCAGTAAGACAGGCAACTCACCTTCCATTGTGGTTTCCATAGGGCCTACCTGATAGGTTACGCCGGAACCCTTGATGTGTTCAATAACCCTGTCAACCAGAGGATACAGCTCTTCCTCCGGGACATTGGGAATGACCTGCAAGCTCACGTTGTATTTCATGATTCCGCCTCCCGTAAATAAAAGAGCCTTTTACCTGAAGAGTAAAAGGCCTTAACGTACAAACACGAAGTTAATCGCAATCCCTACGCTGGCATTACCCAGATCAGGTTGTGGGTCAGAACATGGTTCTTTCTCAGCCGAATTTTCAGCTCCCCGCGCGATATTCAATTGTTTAGGGTAATCAAAGATAAATTAATAGGGGTACAGGTTGTATTATTATTTGAATTATATCTTTATTATGATGAATAAGCAATATCCTTAGCAAATTTTGGTGCTCTGGCGTACCGTTTCACTAGTCCTTCATTCGGGGAATCATAACAGCATTGTGCTGATTACCATAAAATAGCAGTAATAGAATTAAACAGCATCATCTCTATCGCTCTAGAAAGAACAGGATGATTGCGGGTGTGGCCGGTAGGCTGGCTGAATACCTGGAACTTGATGTCACGCTGCTCCGGTTATTGATGGTGTTAAGCGTGTCTTTCGGCGGAATTGGAATCCCGGCCTGCATCGTATCGGCAATTGTTCCCCGGGAAAAAACACAGGTGAAGATAGTTCCGGTACTGCGGACAGTGGAGAGGAGAAGGGTATAAATTTTTTAATAATTCAGAAAAAATAGGTGAATCCTGGGAAAAAGGAGGCGAAGGGCTGCCGGAGTTATTGGGCTAGATGGTTTTAGTGGGGTTTTTTGGTGACATAACCAACATATCCTAAAATAAGCAATATATAAAAGTATTTTATTTAAACGCATGCTAAGACTTTTATGTCCCGAAAATGAAGCAGTACAGGTTCAGGCGCTTGAACGACACCATAAAAGCTCTGCCTGCTTGTCCGATATGTTTACATTGAAGTGTGGTTCGCAGGGTGGCATGAGGATTAAATCTCCCTCTTCGGCTACATCCCATTCCTTATGTGTTTCAATGCGGATTGTCCCCGACTTTACATAGAGAAATTCTTCGGTGGGATGAAGTAAAAAACCCGATGACGGGATCCTCTGTCCAGGGTATAAGAAAGCTAACCCTGCCAGACAGTCATTTTTTTCATTATTCTTTCCCGAAATGAGTATCCTCAGTGGTTGAAGGTTCTCCTGACCTTCAAGTTGACGCCTCTTCACAACCTTCACCTGGACTCCTCCTTATGAACTTAAATGCCCTGGCCTTGTTAGAGGAACCTATTGTGAAACATGGTACATATAACTCCTCACCTTATTAATTAAGCAAATAACGTGCCGGAAAAAACTTCTTTACGGAAGTACAGCTACTAAACCCCATTCATTATAACATTTTTTGTGACTTTACTTGCAATAATTTTCCTACATGTTCATTAATGATACCTGTCTCTGAAAAAGGATGCTCTTTCTCTATATTTTGCCCTAAAATGGAGCAAAGGCAGAATCTTATTCTGCCTTTGCTTACCAGCCTCTGCTGTATTCTTCGGCACAGGGAATGCAGACAATCTTTCCTTCCTTGACCCGTGTACGGGGTTCCATAACGGGCTCACCGCAGGCTGCGCAGATATGGGTGTTGAAGATCCGGGCCTTTGAAGGCAGCTCAATCTGGACGTGCTGCACCCGGCAAAACTCTTCGGCTGGCATTTCGAGAATTGAACGGGTACGGTCCTGCTGGTGCCGGTTAAAAATTTCCTTTTCTTCGTCGTTGGCTTCGCCGCCGAAGACTTTCTTTCTAAGCTCACTGTACTCGGGGCTCTGCCAGACTTTGCCCTTTACAGAGATGCGTACGGCCTGTCCGCTGTTGCGGCAGGCAAAGGTGTAAACCTGCTTGCCGTAGTCGCGGTAAATCAGGTTTCCCTTGCCGATGCTGCAGCCGGTCAAAACCTGGACGGCGTCCACTCCGCAGGCGTCATTCTCTACGATTGCCAGCAGCTCTTCATCTTCAGCACGAATTGCCTGAAGCTCTTCCAGGGCAATTTTGGCAACCCGGTAGCCGGTGGCTACCCCGGGGCAGGAATGGCCGTGGAAATCCAGCACTTTCTCCCAATCATTCATCTTGCATGGCATAAGCTTAAAACACTCCTTTAGTTAGATTGTATTTTATAGTCCACCGGAGGATAAAAACAAGCTACCTTACGGGGGGAGCAGGCTATTAATTCCGGTCTTTCTTCAAGACAGCGGTCCTTTACAGCCAGGCAGCGGTTGGCGTAGGGACAGCCTGTTGAGGTCGCTGAAGGGGGCCTCTTAAGCCTGGGTGCAGCCTGTAACGAATTACCGCAAGTCCCGCTGTGAGTCCTGCGAGCCCACCGACTGCCTGCCGGCCGGGCGGAACGGTCCTCCAGCAGCGGCGCGTAGTCGATCAATGCCCTGGTATAGGGATGCAGGGGGTGATAAATAATTTCGCTGGTGGGCCCTTCTTCCACGATCCTGCCTTTTAATAGCACAGCCAGGCGGTCGCTGATTTTTTTGGCCAGGGCCAGATCATGGGTGATGAACATTATAGAAAGACCCCTTTTTTCCTGTAAATTCATCATGAGCTTGAGAATTTTCGCCTGAACGCTGGCATCCAGAGCCGACGTCGACTCATCGGCAATGAGAACCTTCGGGTTCAGTACCAGAGCCCGGGCAATGGCCACTCTCTGGGCTTCGCCACCGCTCAAGTGGTGGGGGTATTTTTTCAGGAAAGCATCGTCTCCGGGTAATTCCACTTCGTTCAAGACCTGCCGGACCCTTTCCAATTTTTCTTCTTCATTGCCTGTTTTATGGATGTCCAGAGGCTCCTTAACAGTTTGCAATACATTCATCCGGTGACTGATTGATTCCCCCGGGTTTTGAAAGATCATCTGGATCCTCTTGTAGAAATCTATGGTCCTCCTGGTTACTTTTTTGCCTTCCAACCGGATCTCTTCTTCATCGGCCTTGAGCAGGCCCATGACAGTTTTGGCCAGGGTTGTTTTGCCGGAACCGCTTTCACCAATCAGGGCTAATGTTTCTCCTTCGTGCAGGATACACTCCACATCCTGTAATACCTTCAGGGGGCCAAAGGACTTGCTGCACCTGACCTCCAGGAGGGGTACAATCCCGCCCCTGTGGCAGGCTATCAACCGGTTGCCTTCAACCGCGGGTAGCGGTGCCTCGGCGGAGCAGATCCGGATCCGCTGGGTGCAGCGGGGGTGAAAGGGGCAGCCTTCGACATGGTGAGACATTCGCCCGGGTATTCCCTGTAAATCTTTGGTCGTGGTCATATTGGGATAAGACCGTAAAAGTCCCCGGGTGTAGGCGTGGCGCGGCCCGGTCAGCATATCGCCGGTGGCCCCCAGTTCCACGATTCTGCCTCCGTAGAGGACGGCCATATGAGTGGACAGGTCGGCTGCAGTGGAAATGTCGTGGGTAATCACCAGGGAGGCCTTTTCCCTTGTAATTCTCCTCAATACAGCAATGATTTCCGCTTTGGTTAAAGCATCCAGGGAGGCAGTGGGTTCATCCAGGATTAAAATGTCAGGATTATTAACCACGGCCAAAGCGATCAAAGCTCTTTGTTTTTCGCCTCCGCTTAACTGGTGGGGGTAGGCCAGGGAACGGCGGTTGTCCAGACCCACCAGTTCCAAAACCTCGCAGGCCCTTTTCTCTGCTGCTTTTTTGTCCGTAAGGCCATGGATGAGGACAGCCTCCATAACCTGGTAGAGGATGGAATAGAGCGGGTGAAGGCCGTCTTCAACATTTTGAAACACCATGGCTATTTCCCTGCCGCGGATCCGGCGCCGCTCCTCTTCCGGGCAGGTAAGAAGGTTCTTGCCCTTAAAAAGGATCTCGCCTGTGCAGCGGCCTTCCAGTAGGCCCATAACAGCACGGCCGAGGGTGGTTTTACCGGTGCCTGATTCACCGATAACGGACAGGACCTGGCCCTTTTCCAGGTTAAGGTTGATGTCTTTTAAAATTTGCAGGCCGTTGTAGGAGGCTTTCAGATTCTTAATTGTCAGCATGGCCTGCCTCCTTTCTCAGACGGGGGTTCAGCGCGGTTTCCAGGGCGAACCCGGTGAACGTAAAGCCCATAACAGTAAGGGAAAGCGTAAATCCGGTGGGCAGGAGCCACCACCTCCAGACATCCAGGTAGACAAATTTCAAAGCATGCTGCATCATTTTTCCCCAGCTGACGACGGTGGGATCACAGATGCCCAGAAAGGAGAGGCCGGCTTCCATAAAAACAGCCCTCCGGGCGTCCTGGATGATCAGGGCAATTAAAATAGGTCCCAAATCAGGAATAATATGATTGAACAACAGGTGCAGCCGCCCGGCACCGAAAGTCCGGGCGGCGTAAACTGGCATCCGCTCTTTTAAAGAAAGGGTTTGAGCCCTGACGACCCTGGCCCCTCCCGGCCAGAGAAAGAGGGAAAGCAAAACAATTAATAAAACTGTGTTTGGTCTCAGGTAGGCTGCGGCCAGGATAGCTACAATCACCGGAGGAATGACGATTAAGGCGTCCACCAGCCGCATCATCAGCCGGTCGTAAAGACCCCCCAGAAGGGCGGAAGAACAGCCAACCAGAATGCTCAAGCAAAGGGAGAGCAAGGCTACTCCGCCGCCCACGGCAAGGGAGGTGCGGGCGCCGTAGAGAAGGCGCGTCCAGATGTCCTGGCCCACGTCATTTGTTCCCAGCCAGTGTTGTGCTGATGGTGCCATAAAAGGGGCGCCCGTGTAGGCGGCAGGCTGGTAGCCTGTCAGCAGCGGCGCCAGGACAGCCGCGGTTACCACTAGAATGAGCAACCCGAGTCCAATCCGGCCGGGGCCGGTGGTATGGACTTCTCGCCAGTAATTTACGTGCATTTTGCCACCCTCGGATCAAGTTTTGAGTAAAAGACATCCAGCAGGAGATTAATGGTCAGGACTACAACCGTAAGGACCAGGAGGATCCCTGCCATGAGCGGGTAGTCCCGTGTCAAAAGGGATTTATAAAGCAAGGAGCCCAGGCCGGGATAGGAGAACACAATTTCAACAAACAGTGTTCCTGTAACCAGATGGGCAAACTGCAGACCCGCTGCGGTTACCACCGGCAGAAGGGTATTCCGCCCGGCGTGGCGGTACCGGATAATCCGTTCAGGACAGCCCTTGGCCTTTGCTGTTAAAATAAAAGCTTCGCCAAGGGTAGTAATCATGGTGCTGCGGGTTAACAAATAGGTGGCTGTCAGCCGGACCAGGACCAGGGCCGCCAGGGGCAAGGCCAGGTGATGCAGGAGATCAGCAACCAGCATCAGACCGCTGTGGCCGGCATAGGGGGTCAGCGCCCCGGAAAGGGGAACCAGGCTTAAAAAAACGCCAAAGAAGAGCAGGAGCATGATCCCCATAAAGAAATCCGGGAATCCGCTAAAAAGCATTATACTGCCTAGTAAAACCTGATCCAGGGGCCGCCCCCTCCGGGAACCGGACTCTACACCTAGAAAGAAGCCCACCAGGGTGGATATAACCAGGGCCAATCCTGTGAGCAAAAGGGTCCAGGGGAGAAACCCGGAAATTACTTTCAGCACCGGAGCGTTGTAATAGTAGGAATGGCCCAGATCTCCCCGGCAGAGGGATAAAAGGTAGGAAGCATATTGCTCTCCCAGCGGGCGGTCCAGGGAAAACCGGTGAGTCAGTTCTTCCTGCAGCTCCGGGGTCATCACCAGAAGGGCTTCATTGCCGTAGATGGCCTGTAGCGGATCACCAGGCATCAAGCGGGGAATGAAGAAGTTCATGGTTAGGATGATTAACAGGGCAACCACATAGTTGATTATGGATGCCTTGTTTAGAACTGATGCTTTTTTAAAGACCTTGTTGCGTATTGGTACATGCCTGGTCTGGACGCACTCCTGCATAATAACCACTCTTTTTTATGAACGTTATTTATGTTGCCGAAAAAAGGATTGTCTGCACAAATATTTTTACAAGAAGGCCATCTTGTTTAAAGGATGCGGTACTCCACTGCCGATTCCCTGGAAGGTGAAATAAAGTGATGCGGCGTCATCCGTTACATAATACCAGGTTGGATAGTAAAGCGGCAAGCAGGGCATTTCCCGGGCATAAACCTCCTGGATCCGGTTGACCAACTCCCTGCGCCTGTCCTGGTCCATCTCCTTCATCTGCTGCTCCAGGAGGAGATTCAGTTCGTCGTTCTGGTTGAATCTGGCGCTGTTAAAGCCCTTGCCGGAAATCATCTTGTTCAAAAATTCAGGATCACCGCCTATTCCGCCGTGGCCGCTGAGAGCGAGATCAAATTTCCATTCATTGACCCGGCTATCCAGGGTTTTGGCCTCCAGACCGCGCAAATTAATTTTAATTCCGGCATTTTCCAGCAATTCTTTAATCATTTCTCCCTCGCGCTCGCCCGGGGAACCCGGTACGCCGGTACCCCCGCTGCTGATTAGAAGTTCAAGCTCCAGCGTCTGCCCGTCTTTCTCAAAGTAATTACCATTTCTCATATATCCCAGGCTGGTGAGGATTTCCCCGGCTTTATCAGGAGCGTAGGGATATTCCGCGGCAGCCGCCGGGTTAAACCAGGAACTGTCCGGGGGAACCAGGCCGGGACTGCCTTCCAGGCCATAACCCCGCTGACAGGTTGTTACCAGCGCCCGGCGGTCGATGGCATAGGCCAGCGCCCGGCGGAATTCCACATTGTTCAGGGGCGCTTTCTGGTGGTTAAACATCAATTTGGCCACCCAGTCATGGCTGCCGGTTAATTCTCTAAAACCCTCCTTCTTTAATTCGACTGCTACCTCAGGGGGCACCTGGGCCACGTTGACCTGCTTCTGCCTCAGAGCGGCAGCGGACATTTCATTGCTGACCCTGACAAATTTCAACTGCCTGGTTTTCGGTGCTCCCTGGTAGTACTGGCTGTTGGCTTCATACAGGTAGGTCCCCTGTTCTTTATTGTAGTCCTTCAGTTTAAAGGGCCCGGTACCAATCAGGGCTTCTTTTTGCAAGAACTGCCTGGGTTCCCCGACTTCCTTCCAGATATGTTCGGGCAGGATTGGAACCGTTCCCGCGATATATTCCAGAAACGGGGCGTAAGGCCTGTTTAAATACAATTTGACCGATAAATCGTCAACAGCTTCAGCTTTTTGAACTACGTCCAGGTTAACCCATTCGTAGTTGTGTTCTCTCAGGTAATCTACGCTGAACACTACGTCTTTTGCCGTGAATGGTGTGCCGTCGTGCCAGGTGGCCCGGTCTTGCAGCTTAAACAGATAGGCGTTTTCTTCTTTTAAGAACTCCCAGCTTTTTGCCAGCGCCGGTATGTAACCCTGGCTGTCCTTCCAGAGCAGGGTATCGAAAATAAAGCTCGTCCTGACGTAACCAGGACCACGCAAATAATGGGTGAAGGGAGATGGGAAGCCCCAGTCCCCGGTGGGGTCGGCTATCGTATATGCTGGATCCTGTAGCCCTGCGGCTTCTTCTCCCCCTTGGTTGCTGCCGCAGCCTGTCGAGGACAGAATCAGTAGAGACAGCATTAACAAAGCAAGCATCAATGGCTTGGAAAAAAATGTGCGCATTTAACCATTCCTCTCAATAGTATTTAGGGATTATAGTTTACTGAGACAAGGGTTTGCCGGGAACGGCTCAACAATAAAAGTCATGTTAGCCAGTCTTTAGACAAATCTCTTGCGGTGATCCGGAACACTGTTTACAAGGTTAGTCTTGATGCATCAACCGCTTTTCAAAAAATAAACCACGAAGTTTTACCTGATTATTGTCAGGTATAGTTAACCTCCGTGGTTTAATTCGTAATATAAAATTATGGCTGTGTATTCTTATTTTTTAAGCAAGTGCGAATTCGTTCGCACAAATTTACTTAAAGAACTGTTTAAATCAGACATACGTGGTACGGGAATGGTAGCAGGAGAATTTAAAAATGAAAGCACTTCTTAAGGATGTTTGAATTTATACCAGGCCTGGCAAAAATTTATTTTTACGTATCCTGTATGAAAACACTTCGGGCGGGACAGCCGCAACTGTTCATTAACTAATTAAATTTTACATATATGAATACCGTATGTCAACAAAAATGACTAAAGCCATAAAAAAAGAACTATCCTGTAAGAATTGATGGAAAAACTTAATTTCCGGGACAAGGATGAAAAAAACCGTACCGGAAATGCAGGAAAAACTGAGTGCATGCTCTGGTTCATTTTTAAATGGGATGTCAGGCGGGACCCACTACTGAAGACATATGTCCGCACCATTCCGCCGTTTCACGGAACACGTCCAACAGCAGGTAACGGTACAGGGTACCGGCGACGGCCTTGTTTTCTTCCGTTCTGGTGGGCTGATCGCCAAAGCGGTAGGCCTCCCAGTCGGGTTCTTCAATTTTTCCTTCAAGGGTACTGCCGATGGAAAAAACCAGGCCTGACTTTCCAACAAAACAGTAGCGGTTGTAAATTGTGGAGACTTCCTCCGGAAATAAGATCTCTTGCTCGCTGATAATGATTAATACTCTGGGGAAAAGGTGTTTTATTTCGGTCCAGGCTAATTGCCCCTGTTCCGGCCAATGACGCAGGATAACAAGATCCGGCCGTTGCCTGGGGTCTTGCTTTAATCCCGGTTCAGCTATTTGAAAACCGGCGTCCTGCCAGACCCTCAGGTCCTCTTCCAGGCAGTTGGAGGCTTCCATAATAAATCTTCGCAAAGCACATCACCTCGTATCAGTCTATAGCCAATTCTTCCTGAATAAAGGCGTCAATAAGGCGAAGCCCTTCCAGCGCATTGCAGGCAAGCGAAAAGTGCGGAGGTGCAATATAAGGCTCACGGGGGTTAATCCGGAACACCGTGGCCTGGCAATAACTTCCCAGATGCTCACTGAGCCTGCGAATGGTGGGAACAGCTGTACCGGCCCCCGTTTCGATCACTACAAGGGGATTTTGGCTGTGGAGCTTTAGAAAAGATTTGAAGTTTCTTTCCTGCTGTGCGGTTCGGCCGTCGTTCCAGAAGTAATCTCCGAACATGAGGATGTTGGGGCGTGCTACCGCGCCACATTGGGGGCATCTGGGTATATGTTCGGCCCGCATGTTTTCCTGGTTCACCGGGATGGTTTCGGTACAAGGCCAGATGTCCCCCGTACAAGGCCTGGTGCATTGAAGGTAGCCGATGGAGCCGTGTATTTCAAAGACCTTTTCCTCGGCAAAGCCTGCCTTTTGATAATGACCGTCCACATTTGATGTAACGACAAAATAATCCAGGTTATAGCGATCAATCCACTGCCGCAACAGGTAAAACCCTTCATGGGGATGCGTGTTGCTGTACAGGCCGGCGCGGTGTCCGTAGAAGCCCCAGCCGAAAGCCGGATCCCGGATAAAATGAGCCGGGTTGGCGGCCTCGAAAAAATTGAGGCCCAGTCGTTCATACATCGGGTAGGCTTTCCAGAAACCCTTATTGCCCCGGAAGTCGGGGAGGCCTGAGTCGACCCCCATACCGGCTCCGGAGGTAATGATCAGGGCCTGGGCGCTCTTTAACTTTTGGGCGGCTATTCTAGATGCCTCTTGCAGTTTCATTGATTGCTCCTGGGCAATACCTGATGACCAGGCGTTTTTATAGTCTAGTTTAATGATACATTTGTTTGTTCTTAATTACAAGAACCGGTATTCCCTGTAAAATAATTTTATTTTAAAATTTGCTAATATTTTAAAGGGCTTGTAAAGGTGATATAATAATAATGCCTGCAAAAGATCGATAAACATCTCCTGACCAGGGTTGGTAATTCGTCCATGCAGAGTAATACGAGAAAGGAGATGTCTTGATGTTTACGGGCAAGTTTTTACAATGTAGAGACTGTGGACAGGAATTTGAGTTTACACCAGGTGAACAGGAATTCTATGCTGAAAAGGGCTTTACAAATGAGCCTTCCAGATGCCCCTCCTGCAGGAGGGCGCGCAAAAACAGCCGCAATCGTGAACAGGGTGGCGGGTTCAGCGGTTCGGGGTATCACCGTCAAAACCGGCCAATGTATGAGACCACATGCGACGGCTGCGGTCAGGTAGCAAGGGTTCCGTTCCAGCCGGACGGCTCCAAGCCGGTGTACTGTAGTGACTGTTTTCGCAACAACCGGCGTTACGCGCAATAGGATAAATATTAATTAAGAAAAATAAAAATGAAGAACAAAGATAAGAGCTGTCTTAGAGCAGCTCTATTTTTTATGAATCCAACCATTGCAGATTTTCCCTTATAAGATAGAGATTTAATCTTGCCCTTTTAGGGGCAGGGACAATCAGGAACTACAAGGCATAATTGCCAGAAATATCTATGTTTGCCAATAACAAAAATAGATGCCTTTTTTTAACACATTATTTGGTCTTGATAATGATTTGAAGAAGTATACAGGAAATAGCAGGATTTTTTTAACCGTTGGAGAAAAACTCTGAAACAAACCAGGATAAACTTGCCGGAGCGCTAATAAAGGTAAAAAACCAAAGTTTTAGATATACATACCTGATAGTGTTAAGAATTAGACTGATTTGTAGTTTAAGTAGAGCTTAAGCTTCACCCAATTACTGGGAACTACAAATAAAGCCTGGTTAATGAATAAAAAATAGATTTGGGTTGGATTATGAGTGAATTCAGATTAAAGAAATTAATTATAAAAGATATCTGCCTCTTACTACTTCTCTGCTTACTGTTTACAGGCTGCGGTAAAACCTCGCAAGAACCTCTTACCGCAGGCAATCTGGCAGGCAGGAAGGTGGGAGTAATAATTGGATACAGCTCTGATTATATCCTGTCAAAGCCGGAATACGGCTTAGATATTTACAGATATGATTACTATGCGGATATGACCCTGGCCTTGAGATTTAACCGAATTGACGCAATTGCAACGGAAATGGATGAGGCCTATGTGTTTTGCCGGATGCAGCCTGAATTTAAGATAGGTCTTGTAGCCGAGGAACAATTGGAGTACGCCTACATGTTTAATGCAGACAGGCCCGAGTTATTGGAGCAATTCAACCAGTTTATACGTGATTTTAAAAAAACAGAGGAGTATGCCGACATGTTAAGGCGCGTGGAGGCTTCTGCAGATGCGCCTTTTCAGGCTAAAAAGATTGAAAATACAGTCACAACTGATAGGGTGCTGAAGGTTGCCGCCTTTGACGGGTGGGAGCCCATTTCATACATCAATGCCGCAACGGGTGAATGGGAAGGCTGCGACGTGGAGCTTATTACTTATTTTGCCAACAGCCTGGGGGCAGAGCTGGAATTGATAGATATGAGCTGGGAGCAGATGATAATTGAGTTGAGCAGTGGCCTGGTCGATCTTATGTTGTGTCCCGATTCTCTCATGTTGGCAAAGGACCTGGAAATGAGCGGAAACATAGTCATGTCCGACTGGGTTTTTTTAAAGGACATTGTTCTCATTGTGAATAAGGAGGAGAATTAATGGCTGATCTGATCCAGAGCATTCAGGGTTCAATATACATAAATCTGATTTATGAACACAGATATTTGTTTTTGATCAAAGGCTTTGGTATGACCCTTTACTTAACGTTCCTGTCTTTTTTGCTGGGGACTGTGATCGGGGCCATCTTCTGCAGGTTGAGGGTTTCCAAAATCAGCGCGGTTTCAAAGGCAATTATCTGGCTTAAGACACTCTTCATCAGACTGCCCACCCTTGTTTTGCTGATAATATTCACCTATATGCTTTTTTCCGATTCCAGTTTAGATACAGTTACCCTGGCCATCATGGCCTTTGCCCTAAAAACAGGATCATATATATCGGATATTATGTACAGCGCCATTGAAACCGTTGATAAAGGCGAAATAGAAGCAGCCAGGACACTGGGAATGTCAAGTTTTATGGCCTTTCGACTGGTTGTGCTTCCCCAGGCAATCAAAAATGCGTTGCCCGTATACAAGAATCAACTGATTATTACCATGCAGGAAACTTCTTTGGTCGGCTTTCTGGCAATAAATGATCTGACCAGGGCCAGCCAGGTTATCACAAGCCGTACTATGGACCCGTATCTGTCAATAATCATCACCGCCGTAGCTTATCTGGTTATCGGGGCCGTTTCCGGGTTGTTGTTCAAGCTGGTGGAAAGGGAAAAGCATTTGCGGCTTGCAGATTTCAAAGATGAATTGGGAGAATAGTAATGATTTCCATAAGAAATTTATCTAAAAGTTTTGGTGACAATCTTATTTTTAAGGACATCAACGTAGACATTGAAGATGGCGAGGTAGTGGCTGTTATAGGACCGTCAGGCTGCGGTAAAAGTACCTTCATTCGCTGTATTAATCTCCTGGAGCAACCTGATTCAGGTCAAATATTCATCGGAGAGCAGGAGATTACAAAAAAAGGGGTGGATCTTGATTCTGTTCGCAGGAAACTGGGCATGGTTTTTCAATCCTTTAGCCTGTTTTCTCATAAGACTGTATTGGAGAATGTTATTCTAGCCCCGGTGAATGTTTTAAAACTGAATCAGAAACAGGCAGTGCGGGAAGCTCTAGAGTATCTCGAACTGGTCGGCATAGCCAACCGTGCCGATCACCTGCCTGACCAGCTTTCCGGCGGGCAGAAGCAAAGGGTTGCCATTGCCCGCTGCCTGGCCATGCATCCTGAAGCGATTCTCTTTGACGAGCCCACATCTGCCCTGGATCCGACAATGGTGGACGAGGTGCTGTCGGTAATCCGCAAGCTGGTTAGAAAAGGTTTAACTTGTATAATCGTCACCCACGAAATGAATTTTGCCAAGAGTATTGCTGCTAAAGTATTATATATGGATGAGCAGGGAATTTACGAAAGCGGTACTCCGTCAGACATTTTTGATCATCCTCAAAAAGAAAAAACCAAAATATTCATTAATAAATTAAAGGTATTTACCGGTGAATATGCCGTGGCAGAAATTGATTTTTATGAGGTTATGAAGCAAGTCACCGAGTATTGTTTGAAATATGATATGAGTAAGCGGGAAACAAACAAAATTAATCTTATTTGTGAGGAATATGTGACATATCTTATGAAACGCAAGGTATCGGGCGAAATGTTAACCATATCCGTTAGGTATAACGAAAACGACAACTCAAAGGAAATTATGTTTAAAGATAATTACCCCCCTGAAAACCACCTTGAGAGCGAAAATTTTGATGAACTGAGCGCAATGCTCATTAGAGGTCTGGCGAGTTCCGTGGCCTACCGCAGAGTTGACGGACAAAACGTATTGGAGCTAAAGCTGAAATAACTTTGAATATGCTTATTTTGAAAGGATCTTTCGAGGAACTAATCCGGTGGTCCCGGGAAGGCAGGGTTTTTGCCGGTTGACAAACAATTTAAACTAAGAGCCGTGGGGGAGTCGCCCCGCGGGTTTTTTTGTTTGTATGGAATATGTTTATAACACTGTTTTTATGTTTAAGAGCCAAATGCCGGTTTTTTTAGGTCAACTTGAAGAGAATTTATATGCCTGCCGGCTATAGGCAGCGAAAAGCAAATTTGAGCGCAGGTCTTGCAAAGTTGCGAGCCGGCAGCATTGTTTTACAAAGTGTTAGATTCGAATGGAACCCGCCGCCGGGAAATCAGGCTGAACAAAACCAGGGTCAGCAGGCTGGCCAGGAGACCTGCGTAGAGGGGATCCAGTCCTTCAGGGTAGAGAAAGTGCCAGGCCAGGTCGGCCGCAGGCCCGGCCAGGGCTGCCATGGTTCCGGCCAGCGGTGTCACGGCCCTGGGGAAGAACATTGCCCCCAGCAGGGGAAAAAGGATTGTGCATCCCCGCAGACCCATGGATAAGAAGCTCCACCCCAGGATCAGGGACTTGAGGTTGCCGGCCACGAAAAAAATGCTGGATCCGCAGACAAGCAGGATCAAAAGACGTTGTACAGTCAGTATTTCCCGGCTCCCGGCGCCGGACCGGATAAACCGCTTGTAGATGTCCTTCGTCAGCATAGTGGAAACCCCCAGGGTCAGGCCCGCCCAGGTCCCGATAACGGCAACCAGGAGCGTTGCCAGCACAACGCCGGCCAGGAAGGGCGGCAGGTAATTCATAACGAAGAAGGGCAAGACCTGTTGGGAAGGAGTGTTGGGAAAGTTTGAGCGCATGAACAGGCCGACAAGAATGCCTCCGATGCCCACGGGAGGGATCATGAAGGCGGACAGGAGCGCCCCCGTTCTGGCTTTGGACAGGCTCCTGGCAGAGTATATGGCTTGAATGTAGGTCTGGGTTGAGAGGACCCCCACCAGGAGTGAAAAACCTGCCGCAAGATCCTCCTGGATACCCCTCCCGAACAAGGAAAACCAGGGGTAGGCCGGGAATGATTCTCTAAGGCCGGGCCAACCCCCTGTCATCTGGTAGGCCAGTGCCCCGCTGGCCAGGGTGGCCAAATAGAGCAGGCCCAGTTTGGCGACGCCTACAAGCCCGGTGCCCCAGACTCCCCCGAAAAAAACATAGGCCAGGACCAGGCAGACTCCAATTAGAGTGGCTGTGACAGGACTGATCCGGAACATGGAGGTAAGCAGGGCTACTGCCGCCAGTCCCTGGGCGATAATATTCAGGTAAATGCCTGCTGAAGAGAAAATACTTGCCACCGGGCCGATCCTTTCCCCGTAGACACTGACCAGATATTGGGGCGCCGTTTCCAGGGCGCTTTCGTGCAGGCGGCGGGCCAGACCAAGTCCAAGGACGGCGCAGGCCAGCCCTGCGCCCAGGGTGAACCACCAGGCGCACAGGCCGTATTGGAAAGCCAGCTGCGCCGTGCCGATGGTTGAGGAGCCGCCTACAAGAGTTCCCATGATTGTTCCGGCTACTACTGTGGCGCCTGCCCTGCGGCCGCCCACTGAAAAATCCAGGGCTGATTTAACCATGCGCCCCGCATAGATCCCCACAAGTGTAACTGCGCAAAGCGTAACGATGATTCCTGCAATATGGCCTGATGTGAGTGCCGGTAACATGGTGCAGACCCTCTTTCTTGATGAAGTGACATGCTGTGTGGGTGTCTTTAGTTCATGTGGACTGTTCCGGTCGAAAAGGCGTCTTCTCAAAGATAGGGAAGGGATTTCATGCTTTCTGCCTCCAGCAGGGACAGCATACGTTCGTAGTGAGAGGGAAGAGGCTCCCGGCCGATATTTCGCTGTTCAAAAGGCAAGTTTAGATCCACCGTATCCAGGAGCGTAGCAGGCCTGGCGGAGAGTACTACGACCCGGTGTCCCAGAAGCAGGGCTTCCATTATATCGTGAGTCACAAAGACCATGGTGCAGGGATTTTCCCGCCACATATTGGTCAACTGCCGAACAAGACCAAGTCTTAAGGGCATATCCAGCGACTTCAGAGGTTCATCCAGCAGGAGCAAATCATGGGGGAAGGCCAGGGCCCGGCAGAGAGCCAGGCGCTGCTTCATTCCCCCGCTCAAGGCCTTGGGATAACTGTCCCGGTATTCGTAAAGGCCCATCAGGCTAAGGTATTTAGCGATGAGTTCCTGCCGGCGGGCAGGACTGATTGCATCCCGGAGGACAAAGTCCATGTTGCCGGCTACGGTTTTCCAGAGGAGCAGGCGGGGCTCCTGGAATACATAACTTACCTTAAGTCCTTCCGTTCCTGTGATCTGGCCGGCGTCGGGCAACTCCAGGCCGGCCAGGAGCTGCAGGATAGTTGTTTTTCCGCAGCCCGATGGCCCTACCAGGCACATAATCTTTCCCTTTTCAGCTTGAAATGAAAAACCCTCCAGGACCCGGGTCGGTCCCAGGGTCTTATGGACGTTTTCAAACTTGATCACTACGGTCACATCCAGTGTTTGAGTTTGTGATGCGTCACGCAGGCCAGCAGACGGTCTGTAACCAGACCAAGACCAATCAGAAACAGAGTCCAGGCAAAGAGAGCAGCCGTTTCAAGGTTAATTCGGGCCACCGCCATGCCGGCCCCTATGCCTTGCTGGACGCTCAGGAATTCCGCCATTGCCACGGCTTTCCAGGTAACTCCGAGGGCGTTGGAAACACCGGCCAGGAGGTACGGCGCCACCTGGGGCAGGTAAATTTCCCGGATTACCCTGGGCTTGCTGATGCGGTAGATTTGGGCTACCTGCAATAGCTGTCTGTCTATACTTTTAACTCCCTGATAGGTATTAATCACGATCAGGGGTACAGTTGTTACAAAGACAACAAAAACAGGCACCCTGCTGAAACCAATCCAGATCATGGCCAGGAGCAGCCAGGAGATCAGCGGAGTCACCTGCAGTACGACCACAAGGGGCCTCAGCAGGCTGGCTGCCACAGGATTCAGGCCGATTAGCAGACCCAGGGGTGTGCCTGCCGCAACAGCCAGGCAGAATCCAAGCAGGCCGCGCAGGATGGAGTGGCGGCTCTGTTCCCACAACTCACCGCCGGCTGCCAGGGTCCAGAGGGTTTGCGCAACCTCAGCCGGTGAAGGGACGACAACATGGCTGTAAAAGCCGGAAATCAGCTGCCAGAAGGCGATAAAGGCAGCCAAACCAAAAAGGGGCAGGAGGCCCCTAGTCAGAGAGATAGAATTTTTCATCCGGTAGTTTGCCCCCTACCATTTCCGGTGAGAAATCTAGAAGCCTGGAGAGGTAGACGTCCACATCAGCCCTGGCCTTGGAGCCCGGGACAAAGCGCAGCCGGGTTCGCTCCATGCTCTGGACAAATACCGGGGCCGGAATGCTTGCGCTGGCTTCAACCAGGGGAGCGGCTTCAGCGGGATTGGCCACCGTCCAGTCCAGAGCCCCGGCGTAGGCCCGGTGAAATTCCGAAATCGTTCCCGGGTAATTCCGGGCAAACTGGTTGAGCACCACCATGCCGGCCTGGGGCAGTGCGGTGGAGTCACCTTCGTATTGTTGCCAGTCGCTGTAGAAGTCCCGGATAACCCGCGCTTCCTTGTGGTTCATCAGCACCTGGGTCAGCATGGGTTCCGGCAGCACGGCGTTTTTCACCAGGCCGTTGATCATCATCCGGGCAATCTCCGGGGAGTCCAGGTAGGTCAAGTGGGCTTCCCCATCTTTTAGCCCGCTCCGGCTCAGGAAATATTGGGTCAGAACATCGGGGGTAGAGCCTCTGGCTCCAACGTAGAGTTCCTCACCCCTGAGGTCCGTCCACTCCCTGACATCGCTTTCCAGGCTGACCAGGTAGAGTATTCCCCAGGTACTGACATTGGCCAGGGAAATGTCAACGCCTTTGTTGTACAATTTTGCTGCAACGTTTACCGGAAGCACGCTGAAATCTGCCTCTCCCTTGACAACCCTGGTGGTGGCTTCTTCTACTGATTTGTAGAAGATGATTTCCAGCGGGGTGCCATCCGGCAGGACCTCGCCTGCCATTTTAAAAAGCGGCGCAGTGGGTGGAGCCAGGGGAGCCTGGACCACAATTTTTTCCGGTGTGCCGGAGGCTGGTGTTTTGTCTCCGGAGTAGACGCCTGTGCAGCCGGCGTTCAGCAAAATGAACAGAAGAATTAAAATAATGGTTGCTGTCCGGTGCATATTAAACCTTCTCCTTTAGCGGCTGTAGTAAGACCTGGTAAGTATTCGCCAAATCATGCGGATATCCTTCCGAACTGTTTTATGTCATCCGCACCGCGGAAGAGCAAAAATTTTTTGAAACGCAAAGTATTAAGGGAAAAAATTGGTTAAGTAGATTAAGCACAAAGGTGTTTCCCTGTTTGCTTATAAAGGAAGGGGGTATTTTTTTAGTATATCCGGGTAATTTTTTGTTATAAGAAAAGCAGCCGGGCAAGGCAGTGTATCACCCCGGGTAAATTCCAGGGCTTTTTTGCGAAAGGAAAGCCAGGAGGCTTGTTTTACGGGGTTGTTATTGAAACAGGTGTTCGTATATAATGACCTATAAAGAGGTGATCATATGCGAACGGGGATTGCAAACCTCCCCCTGCACGGGCACCATTGCCCGCGCTGGCTCTTTGACCGGATGGTCAAGCTTGGTTCTGCAATTATCGAGGCCGTCGTGGAAGAATACGGAACGGCTGAAGTTCTTGACCGGCTTTCCGACCCTTTCTGGTTCCAGGCCCTGGGCTGCGTGGTGGGCTTTGACTGGCATTCCTCCGGCCTGACCACTGTATTGTGCGGCGCCCTGAAAGAGGGACTCCGTCCCAAGCAGCGTCAGCTGGGGATCTACTTTGCGGGGGGTAAAGCCATGGCTTCCCGCAGGACCCCCCTGGAAATCGAAAAATACGCGGACCGCTTCGGCCTTTCTGTAGACGTTCCGGCACTGCAGTACGCCAGCCGTATGTCCGCTAAGGTGGACAGCGCAGCGGTGCAGGACGGCTATCAAATTTACCATCATGTCTTTGTCTTTACAGCAGACGGGCGTTGGGCGGTGGTACAGCAGGGGATGAATCAGGCTACGGGCTGGGCCCGGCGTTACCACTGGAGAGGTGACAAGCTGGAAAGCTTTATTCAGGAACCCCATTCCGCCGTGTGCGGGGAGCCGGAGGAACGGGTTTTGAACCTGGTTGCCTCGGAAAGCGCTGAGGCCAGGGACACCACGCTTTATCTGGCCCAAAGGCCGGTGGAAGTAATCAAGGACCTGAAAAGAATTAAGGAACTGGCCGGCCGGGGGAGGCTTGAGCTGAACTTGCCCGCAGCCCACCCGGTCCCGGGAGCCGGCCGGATCGAGAAAACGCTGAACAGGCTTTACGACCTGAAACCATCCTCTTATGAACAGGTACTGGCAGTGGAAGGGGTGGGTCCGGCCACTGTACGGGCCTTTGCCCTGGTTTCAGAGGTTGTTTACAATGTCAGGACCAGCCGCCGTGATCCGGTGCGGTACAGTTTCGCCCACGGCGGCAAAGACGGGCACCCCTTCCCGGTAAACAGAGAAAACTATAATCGCTCCATTGTGCTTTTGGAGAACGCCCTGCGCCGGGCTAAAGCCGGTCAAAGAGAAACCGTCGAAGCCCTGAAGCGGCTGGCTTCAATCACCAAAATATAGAAAATAGCGCTAATAGCATATGTTGACTTGTTTGAATTTGGTATATAATATTTATTACTAGAAAAAAAGGAGAGATATCATGAAAACAGATCAGAACTTAAAAGAAGCTTTTGCCGGTGAATCACAGGCCAACCGCAAGTACCTCGCTTTTGCCAAAAAGGCGGACGAAGAAGGATACACGTCCGTGGCCAAACTGTTCCGGGCTGCCTCTGAGGCCGAAGCCATCCATGCTTATTCTGAATTAAAGGCTATGGGGGGGATCAAGACAACGGCGGAAAACTTGCAGACGGCCATTGACGGGGAAACCTATGAGTTTACCGTGATGTACCCTGGCTTTATCAGAGATGCTGAAGAAGAAGCGGCCAATCAGGCCAAAAGAGCGTTTTCCCTGGCCAATGAAGCCGAGAAAGTACATGCCGAGCTTTACCGGAAAGCCCTTGCGGCGCTGGAAAAAAAGGAAGACCTGGAATATTTCTTATGCACAGTGTGCGGATATATCCATGAAAACAGCGCTCCGGATAAGTGTCCCATTTGTGGTGCGATGGCAAAGGCATTTAAAAATGTAGGGTAAGGTTATATAAAATAATTTAAGTATTTTGGGAGAAGCTTTTAAATAAGAACCCCCCTCCGGTTAACCGGACGGGGGGTTCTTATTTAATCCGGCAACTTCCCTGACTGTTTCGTCGTATCCTTCTGTCAGATTGCTGAATTCGTCATAAAGCGGCAGTTCCTCCCGGCTGTCGTAGCGGACGGCATGTCCCCTGTAAACGCAGCGGACCGGCAGGCTTCTTCCTTTATAGTCATAATGCCCGTAGACACGGCACTGGTAGGGCCGGAAGGCATAGATGCCGCACAGGTCCCCTTCCTGAAAAGGGCAGTGACCGGATGTACCTCCCCAGATATCGATCAGGTCATTACCCGTAAAATCCCGGAACCGTTTCATTTTAACACGATTATTAATGCGTCTGCCAATATTCTCCATTTCCAGCGGGTACACCCTCAATACTGAAGTAACCTTACAACACTCACCGCATACTCCGCAGTCTTTCTTGGATGATTGCAGGTATAGATCGAGTTTTTCATAAAAGCAGTTGAGCTTTTTCAGCAACGAGTCCATTTAAACACCCCCGCTTTCCAGGACCTTTGTTTTTATTATACCACATTCAGGCTAATTATGTAAGATTTGACTTCCTGTCCCGGTATGGTCAGGTCTAAAGAAGATAGACTGTTTAATGAATAATTTCTCCTGGTTCTTTTGTTTTTTCCCAATTGTTTTCTATTTGTTCAAGGATATCCGAGACGAGTTCTTTAGCCATATTTTCAAGCTCCCCCGGCCGGTAGGGCGCCGGACTGGGAGAAGAGTTTTGCGGGTCCGGGACAGGCTCAGGTTCGGGGTAGGGAGAGGGTTTTTGGCGCATTTTTTGGATCGGTACGACGGGTTTAAGCGCAACCAGAGGAGTGGACATAATCCCGTTAAAACGAAGAAAAGCAGCTTGGGAGGGGACGCTGGAGAGTTCAACGGAACGGTACAGGTCACGGTTGACCCTGCAGGTCATAATACAGGGCTGAGGCTCTCCGGGATCAACTTCGTGGTTTATTGTCCTGACTCGCCCGTTGAACACTGCCTGCTCTACCAGCCTGTCCGGGCAGGAAGAAAAGATCAAATGAATTGCGCTCAGGCACAGCTGGAGAAGAATTTCCTGGAAAAAATCTGCAAATTCCTGTTCATTCATTTCCACAGCAGTAATGCCGTGCTCTTCCTCAATATACTGGTAGCGGATTGTCCGGGGAATTTCATTGGGGGCGCAGAAAACGGCCTCCACTACAAGAAGCCTGTCCCCTTGTTCATAACGGGCGTCAAATTCTACTTCAAAGGCGTCGGGATATTTCATTAAAGACAGGAGTGTCCGGACAAAGCTCTCGACGGCGCCTGGCTGCCCCTTTGCAAGATCTAAACGCAGCTGGTCAATGGAATGGTTGTATTGGGACTGCTCTTCAAGAAAGGACTTGCGTTTCAACTCGTAAGCCGCCCTGGCAGATTTCTCCCTCTGGTGGTATTCTTCCAGTTTCAACTTGAACAATCGCCTGGCCTCTTCTTCCATTTTCAGGCGCCTTTTCTTAAATGGAGGCAGGAAAAATTCCTTGATTGAATCCTTCCGGGGAACTCCCATTTCCCTGGCAAAAAGCTCATAACGGGGAAGTGGTTCTTTAAAAACAAAGGGGGGGTAAGGCTCATCTTTGTAATAGGAAATCCAATCAAATTCTCCGGCAGAGAGGTTCTTTTGGAGTATGTTTTTACATTCCTCTATGTAGTTTTTTGCCAGCACACTTTCGTATTTCGCCAGTTCATTTAAGCTCTCCGTTTCGTCCCGTTCTTTTTTTTGTCTTTCCCGTCTGGCTCTGCGGACAGCCCTTAATTCTTTTTTAACACTTTGCTCCAGCAAGGATGAACCTGTGCTTGCAGGTACCGGGTCAGGGTTAAATCCGGGAGATTTATTTTCTAATTCTGTACTCAATATTCTTTCTCCTTTCCAGTCAAATCCAATGTATCATAAAACAATATATTTGGATCATATTTTCCCCTTTTTTCTGCAGATTTCAGGCGAAAACCGGGAAAAGAAAATTCAAACGTAAAAAAGGTTTATATTGTGTGGCAACAGTGATATTCTAGTACACGGGATCTGTCGATAAATGTAGACTTGGAAATTTGTTTTTCTATTGTTTATTACCCTGGCCAGAGGAGGATGTTCTTGTATTTACCCGTTTCAGGTGTTGAGGTGGCACCGTGGCTGCCGCCGCTGGTTGCGTTTCTGATAGCGTCATGTACAACTTCTTCGGGGATCTCCGGCGGGGTTCTCTTGCTTCCCTTCCAGATGAGCGTACTGGGTTTTATCAGCCCCTCCGTCAGCCCAACAAACCTGATTTACAATATTGTAGCCATACCCGGCGGATTATACCGTTATATCCGGGAAGGCCGGATGGCCTGGACCCTCGCCTGGGTTACCATCGCCGGCACTCTTCCCGGTATATTTGCGGGCGCCTTGATCAGGGTCAATTACCTGCACGACCCCGGGTCTTTTAAGGTTTTTGCCGGCCTGGTCCTCTTGTATCTTGGTTTTCGGCTGCTTTACGATACCTTTACGCCGAACCACAAGGAAAACGCAATTGAAGAAAAATTTAGAAAGACGGCGAAAGCATCCAGGGGAAATGGGTCAGCCAGGTACGGTTTATCTGCAGGACTGCCGGCCGATGCCGTTGTTAAAAGGAAAAGACTTACTCTGCGCAGGATAGAATTTGAGTTCTGGGGTGAGGATTATTCCATCAGCACTTTCACTGTTCTTTTAATCTCCGTGGCAGTGGGAATTATGGGAGGTGTTTACGGTATCGGTGGGGGCGCAATAATTGCCCCTTTCTTAGTTACCTACCTGGGTCTTCCTGTCTACACGGTGGCCGGGGCCGCCCTGGCAGGCACTTTCATGACTTCTGTCGCAGGTGTGTGTTTTTACAGCATCCTTGCGGTTTTACCGGCCGGGGCACAGGTTGCGGTGGCGCCTGACTGGACCCTGGGTTTGTTGTTCGGCGCCGGGGGCTTTTTGGGAACATATGTCGGCGCCAGACTTCAGAAGTATTTACCTGAAAGATTCATCCAGGGCACGCTAGGCTTTCTCGTCACGTTTTTAGGAGCCCGGTATGTTTATCAGTTTATGGTGATATTGCTGGCCTGGAGCGGCTAGCTTTATTAAGGCTGTTATTAATTTAAAAACCAGTTCCATCCTAGCACAAGGGTGTCAGAAAACTGTCCCCTTGTTACCCCTGACACCTTATTTTGGGAGTAGTAAGAGGTAACACGATGAAAAAAACGGTAGAGAGGGAGTTTTCCCGCTGGTGGCTGATTGGTTTGGTAAACTTTCTTTTTGGGTTTGCCGTCCAGGGTTCCGTCATTTTCATCCCCCTTCTGGGCGCCCAGCTGGGGGCTTCTGATTTTCAAATAGGAATGATTGGCGCTGTTTACGGAGGCTCTTACCTGGTTTCATCCCTCATCTCCGGGTGGAAATCAGATAAACTGGGACGGCTCCTCTTTGTGCGCTGGGGGCTTTTGCTCAGCAGTGCTGCCTTTGCAGCTCAACTCCTGGCCGACAGTATCCTGGTGCTTGCTGTAGTGCGCGGGGCAGTTGGATTTTCCCTGGGAATTGCCTCTGCGGCATTCATCGCCTATGCCTTTGAGGCCGGCGCCGATATGGGCAAGTATAGCTCTTACGGCTCCCTGGGCTGGATTTTCGGCGCTCTGGGAGCGGCCCTGGTAGGAGATATCCACCTTTTGTTCTGGTTAAGCTTCCTGGTTTGTTTGGCAGCCTTTTTAATCTCTCAATTTTTTCAAAATGTACCATCTTACCGTTCTTCCCTGCCTCCCCGGCTATGGCCGGTGGTAATCAGGAATTACCGGGTCTATCTAGCCGTTTTCCTGCGTCATCTGGGGGCTACTGCGGTCTGGATCATCCTCCCCCTGTACCTGGCCGGTCTGGGCCTTAATCAGTTCTGGATCGGGTTCCTGTGGGGGATAAATTTCGTTGTACAGTTTATTGTAATGCGTTGTTTGCAACAATTTTCAGCATTCAAAGTCTTTGCTTTTGGGCAAATACTGTCCATCCTGGTTTTCGTGGCCTTTGCCTTCGCGTCTGGAAAGTTGTACCTTATAGCTGTGAATGCTTTACTGGGGGTAGCCTGGTCCTGCCTCTATGTGGGCGCCCTGGTGATCGTCCTGCAAAGCGGGGAGGAAAGGGGTACAGCAGGGGGTATTTTCCAGGCGACACTGAATCTTTGCAACGCTGTTGGTCCCCTCCTGGGTGGTCTGATTGCCCAGTACTGGGGCTACCGTGGAGTCATGTTCTTTGCAGCGGGGCTGGCTGTAGCAGGTATGTTTATGGCCTTGCCGGAGGCCGGGAAAACCAGGGATGTTGACGCCGGCGCCTAAAAAATAAGCAGGCCCCCCGGCGCCAGGCGCCTTTAGAGGCCTATTAACAGGATAACCAGTTAAATGTAAGAGTATACATTTTACTGTTAAAGAAGTGTCTTTATTAAAATTTTTTGCTCCTGTTAAAGGATAATTTCGTTTTTTCTCCCCTTTCTTTTATTCGGGTCGTAAACTTCAAATCTGCCTGAAAAGGCCTCCAAGTTATACTCAATCAGGGGAGCTGATTTGTTTAAACGTTCCATCAGGTTTACGCGCATTTTTGTTACAGCGTTTCCGTATTCGTTTCTTTTTCTGTCCACATGGCATTTATGTTTACTCATAACATTATTATGTTCAACCGTGGCGAGTTCATTCATCCGTTGTTATGTTGTTATAAAGAGGCGGGAATTGCCGCGAACCTCAGTTAATCAAAGTTTTTTTGGGGAGGTGAATAAAGATGTATAAATACAAGGTGATCGCTACGATTGTAGAAATCCGGGGAGAAGGAAAATGTTCCTACGGACATAAAGTGGGGGACAGTTTCGAGTTTGGGAAGTTCACCCCCGGAGGACTGTGTCAGTTTGCCTACGATTCTTTGCGTTCGGCAGTGGCGGCGCTACTCTACGGAGGCTGTTTTCCCTGGGTTGAAGACAGCGAAGTTTCCACCTGGGCCTGTCCTGATCCGGATCGTCCGGTAATTTTTGAACTGAAGAGGATTGCAGTTACTGATTAAAGGAGGATTTTTTAGGCCCGCGTCGAAATTAATCTGGGTTTTTTGATAATTATCTAAAAGGAGGATTATTGAAATGCCGATTTTTGAGTACAAGTGCAGCAACTGTGGAAAAACATTTGAGACTTTGGAGTTGCCGGGACAGGAGAACAACGTCAAGTGTACCAATTGCGGGAGTGATGATCTGAAAAAATTGATTTCCGCCCCCTTTCTGCCGAGTTCGGTAGGAAAACCCGCCAATGACGAGATCAGGTGCTGCGGCAGTACTGCCGGAGCGAAGGATTGCACGCCCGGCTCCTGTTGCGGGCAGCAGCCTGAATAACGAGCTACTCCCGGATCCGGAGTGGGGATAAGGTGTTCAATAATGCAAAAACCGGCTTCAAAGGAAAATGGCGGCAATGGTTGTTGCTCCAGCAACTCCGTTAACCTCCAGGGCAGGACCGTTCATTATACAGTACGGAGAAGCCGCCGGGCTAAACATTTATGCCTTAAAGTGCACTGTGATTCAGCTGAGCTTGAGGTTGTTGTCCCCGGCAGTTATGACCTGGGTCTGCTGGAAGTAGTCCTGCAGCGTAAGCAGGACTGGGTTCTGGATCAAATAAACCGCTATCAGCAGTTAAAAAAATTAGACTTGCCCGGGCAGGATGGCGGCAAAAGGGTATACTACCGTGGATGTGCCTGTGAAGTTGTGATGAAAGTGGAACAGGGCAACAACCGGTCAGTTTTTTTGAGCGGGGGTAAACTGGTGGTTACTGTGCCTGCCGGGTCTGAAAATGAGGCAGGAGCCGTCCTTGAACAGTGGTTACGCTCAGCGGCCCGGCAGATTATCACCCAGCGGGTGGAAATAATAAGTAAAGCGCTAAAATTGTCCTATAACCGTATTTTTATCAGGAACCAAAAAACCCGCTGGGGCAGCTGCTCTCAAAAAAGAAATCTAAATTTTAACTGGAGGCTGGTCATGGCGCCGCCGGACGTGTTGGACTATATTATCATCCACGAATTGATGCATCTGATTGAGCTTAATCATTCCAAAAAATTCTGGCGGTTGGTGGCGGACGTTTGCCCGGATTATCAAATTCAACGGGCCTGGCTCAGGAAAAACGGTTCCCGCTTAACCCTAACCCTTTAAGCCGGCTTTTTAAAAGTAGATTTGATTCCTTTTTGACGGAGGTGTCCGGTCTTGTGCGGGCGATTCACCCTGACCACGGACATTAAGACACTGAAAAATGTTTTTCAGCTGAAAGAATATATTTTTGATTATATCCCCCGTTACAACATCGCTCCAGGCCAGAATATCCACGTTATCATCAAGGAAAACGATAGCCGGAAGCTCAGACTGATGAAATGGGGGTTGATCCCCGGCTGGGCCAGGGAATCAAAAATTGGCTACAATATGATCAACGCCCGGTCCGAGACAATCGACACAAAGCCCGCCTATAAGGGACCATTTCAGCACCGCCGCTGCCTGATTCCGGCGGATGGTTTTTACGAATGGTCAAAAAAGCACAGATCCAGGCAGCCCTTCAGAATTATCCTGCCCGGCAGTGCTCTTTTTGCTTTTGCCGGCATCTGGGACCGCTGGATATCCCCGGAGGGCCTCATTGTATACTCCTGCAGCTTGATTACTGCACCTGCCAACGAATACCTCAAAGGAATTCATGAAAGAATGCCGGTTATCCTGGACAGGGAACAGGACTATGAAACCTGGCTGGCTCCTGCTGAAACCGGCTCCTTGAAAGGACTCCTGGGAACTTACCGGGGGAAAATGGAGTTCTATCCTGTCTCTTCACTGGTTAACTCTCCAAAGAATGACCACCCCGGCCTGATCCAAAGGAGCGGCATTTAAGTTTAGAACCGGCGCCCGGCCGAAGGGCGGTTGTAAGCCCTGGAACTGTCAAATGAAGACTGCCGTCGAAGGCATGGCCGTTATTCGTTATAGATCTGCCGGGACCGGCCGGAAGGGCTGAGGAAGATGCTGAGCAGCAAATTGTTAAAAAAACGTTTAGCAACCGGGGAGCGTTTTTTGCCAAGGTTGGTATTCTGGTTTTTCGTTATCCTGTTTTTATTTTATTTTGCGGGTAAATTTTATATTGTGATTCCGGGGGGAGTTTACCCCGGCGTTCACCTGGCTATGGAGTTTGCTCTCATCATTACGGCAACGTGCGCTTCATTGATGAGCTGGTATGACTATAAGTACAAATTTGAATTACGGGCAATTATTTTATGCCTGACCTTCTGTATTGTGGCCATGATCCAGTTTGCCCATGCTGTATCCTATATGGGTATGCCGGACTTTTTAACACCCAATACCGTAAATAAGGCCTCTACATACTGGATTATTTCCAACCTGCTCATGGGCGCCGGCCTTTTCACAGCGGTTTTTTCCGGTGACAGGGTTGGAAAAATAAAGGTTAATATAGTTTTGTTTTTGTGGATCACGGGCGGCCTGCTGGTAGTCGTTGCCGTTGCCTATTTTTTACCGTACCTTCCCCCCATGTATGATCCCGGGGCGGGAAAACAGACCTTGCTAAAAATCGCCCTGGAATACCTGATCATTATCATGCTGGCCCTGCCGGCGCTGAAACTGTTGCAAAAAAGCCTGATGGACAAACAGGATTACTATTTCTGCATGGCCTTAATCACCGGGATCTTCAGCGAGCTTGCTTTTACCCTCTACAGCAACGCCTACGATACTTACAATTTACTTGGACACATCTTAAAAATCATTTCCTATGCTTTTATCTTTAAGGTCATGCTGGATGATGCCGTCGGCATGTTGTATGAAACAAACAGGACCCTGGCAAAACAAAGGGAGATGCTGGCGGAAACCAATCTCCAGTTGCAGGAGAAGGACCGTTTGAAAGACGAGTTTTTGGCCAATACAAACCATGAATTACGGACACCCCTCGCAGCGGTCATTGCCTTCACCGAGTTGTTAAGTGATGAAAGCACAGGAAAACTGAACGATTTGCAAAGGGACTATTTGAATGAGATCAACGACAGCGGCAGGGAACTTTTGGATAGAATCAACGGTTTTTTGGATTTATCAAAAATTGCTGCAGGAAAGTTAATACTGTTTACAGAAATTTTCCGGGTAAATGAGTTGATTGAAACCGTTGTACGACGGATCCGGCCTTTGTTTAACAAAAAAGGGGTTGTCCTGGAGGTTGCCCCGTTTCCTGGCAACGGTTTGCAGGTTTTGGCTGACAGGGATAAGGTGGGGCAAATTTTGACAAATTTACTTTCAAATGCCTTGAAATTCACACCTCCGGATGGTAACGTGATGGTAGAAGCCTGTCTTGACGAATCAGGACGTTATGTAGCTATCTCGGTCAAGGATACAGGTATTGGAATTGACCCGGGAGAACAGCAGAAAATTTTTGAACCCTTTCAACAGGTAGACGGTTCAGCCGCAAGAAGATTCGGGGGAACGGGGATCGGCCTCACCCTTGTCAAGAAACTCGTGGAATTGAATGGCGGTACAATCAAGGTGTCCAGCAAGTTACATCGGGGGAGTACATTTACTTTTACCCTTCCGGTAGGGGAAAAAGATGGGGTAGGAGTTGACCAAAATGTCCAATAAGATTTTAGCTGTTGACGACGATCCTAAAATACTAAAAATTCTCCTGCACACACTGCGCAAAGAAGGTTTTGAAGTTATTACCGCGGCCAGCGGGGAGGAGGCCCTGGAAAAAGTAGGAAAGTATTTGCCGGACCTGGTGATCCTGGATATTATGATGCCGGGCATGGACGGTTTTGAAACATTTCAGAGGCTGAAGGCGCTGCATGACGTGCCGGTCATTATTCTTTCCGCGAGGAGTGACGAAGTGGACAGGGTGGTAGGATTCCGTATGGGGGTGGATGATTATCAGACCAAGCCATTCAGCCCTACAGAACTGGCCCTGCGCGTCAAGGCGATCTTGAGAAGGGTGCGCGACCCCGGGGAGCAGGCCAAAACCGTGCTAAAATTTGGGGAGCTGACCCTTGATTACAACAAGCGCTTGATAACCTGCAAGAACCAGAAGATTGAGCTGACTCCCAAGGAATTTGAAGTGCTCTGGCTGATGGCCTCCAACCCCAATAAGGTTTTCTCAAAAGCGCACCTGTTGGAAAAGGTTTGGGAAAGTTCCTATTATGGAGATGATAATACAGTAACTGTGCATATCAGGAGAATCAGAGAAAAATTAGAGGAAAACCCCTCAAGTCCTTTGTATATCAAAACGGTCTGGGGGATAGGATATAAGTTTGAGTATGAGTCAAATTTAAAAAAATGATCATACTATGCTTAAATAAAGCGGAGGGACAAACCCTCCGCTTTAATAAATTATTAATGATTTTGTAATCTGGTCTTAAGCTGTCTGAACTATGATCAACGTACAGGATACATGGGGTGAGGCAATGAGTGGAACAATAAATATTGATCCGGGAATATTCCGGGAGCATCTTAAAGAGCACCATAAATTGTATCCGGCTGTTCAAAAATCTAAAATAAGAGAAATTGAGGCAAGGCTGCTCAGGGTTGATACAGTCTGTGTGGATCCGACCTACTGCCCTTTGCGTTCCTTAAAGAAGGAGTATGCCTATGCCCTCAATTCAGTAAGACTGCACAACTCGTATTTTGAAAACATCGGAGAACCGGGTTCAAAACCTTCTCCAGAACTGGTAAACGTCATCGAACGTTATTTCGGTTCTTTTGAGGAGTGGGAAATGCAATTTACAGCGCTGGCTTTGTGTTCCAGAGGTTGGGTGATTCTGGGTTTTGACTTGACGGACGGGGCGCTCAGGAATTTTTTTGCCGATGATCACTCCGAGGGAGTCTGGTCCGTAATTCCCCTGCTTGTCCTGGACGTTTACGAACACGCCTACTGTTCAATTTTTCAGACCAGGAATGCTTATGTTAAAAGTATTATGAAGCGTATTCTGTGGGAAATTGTCAGCAATCGGCTAAAGGTAGCCAGGGAAGTATTTAAAAAAATCCAGCCCGATGTTAAGTGACCACCCATCACCGCCAACCTCAACCCCGGAACTTTAAAACAAGCTGATTTTTTCTTGACTACCGGTACTTGAGTTGCTGAATATTTAAAAATTTAAGTACCCGGTACCTGAGTTATTACGATAATAAAAATAAGGAGGCGGAGAAAATGGCATTGCATCAACTACCGGAACTCCCCTATGCGTACGGAGCTCTGGAGCCCTATTACGACGAACAGACTGTAAGGCTGCACCATGACGTACATCATAAGGGTTACGTGGACGGGCTGAATAATGCCGAGGCAAAACTGGCAGAAGCCCGGGAAAAGGGAGATTTTACGCTGATCAAGCACTGGGAGAGGGAGCTGGCTTTCCATGGCTCGGGTCATATTCTGCACACACTTTTCTGGCACAATATGAGCCCTAATGGAGGAGGTCCCCCTGTGGGTAAAGTAGCGGAGGAAATTGACAGGTGCTTCGGAAGCTTTGAAAGGTTTAAAAAGCAGTTTTCGGCTGCTGCCGTGGCCGTGGAAGGATCAGGTTGGGCTGTGCTCTGCTACAATCCCGGCTTTCAGAAGCTGGAGATTTTAACTGCTGAAAAACACCAGAACCTGACCCAGTGGGGGGTAGTTCCCCTGCTGACTGTAGACGTCTGGGAACATGCCTACTATCTTAAATATCAGAACAGGCGTGCTGCTTATGTCGATAATTGGTGGAATTTGGTGAATTGGGAAGATGTAAACGCCCGACTGGACACTGCCGGGGCATGACATTTGTGAGTTAAATTCAACGGCAGATTGTAAATGTATGAAAGAGCTTATGTTTTTTATAATGGCTATTTCTCTATACCGGGAATAACAGAGGTGTGGAACGGTTATACTGTTAAAGCAATGCAGGATATTTACTGCAGAATTATGTTAAAATATCTTGCAAATTTACAAGTATGGTGTATACTTGTATTATTCGCCTCTACGTGAGGAATTTTAGGAGGTATATTTAGAAGTATGATCGGTAAGGTAAAATGGTTTAATGCGGACAAAGGTTTCGGTTTTATTGAGACAGAGGAAGGAAAAGACGTTTTCGTCCACTTCTCTTCCATCCAGAGTGATGGCTTTAAAACCCTTGACGAAGGCCAGAGCGTTGAGTTTGACATCGTTCAGGGCAACCGCGGCCCACAGGCCTCAAATGTGGTTAAATTATAGAATAAAAGAATTTCTTTTAAATATAATTTAAACGCGCCAAGTAAAAGGCAGCCGAAAACGGCTGCCTTTTACTCTTCGTGCGCCCGGTCAGGTAAGTGATATAGAATTAAAGGAGTTTATGTTTTACCCGCTTTCTTGTAGATATCATCCTCAGCAGAAGCCGGACGCTGATGGATAAATCTGTTGGACCCACGGGATTTAAATCTGTTAATGTAATCCATTAAATTTCGTGAAATTCTTGCTAATATAAATTTCGTTTTCGTGAAAACTAATAGTAGAACCGGGGTAATTTTTCAGGTGTGGATGGGAAAAGAATCACAACTCTTTGCTCCTTGTTAAAAGTGCCGGCCCTGCCGGTATGGGGAATCCCCCTGCCGGTAACCGTCAACATTCTCTAAAGAATACTAGATTAACCTGAATCCCTTTTGCGTCTGCTTAATAAAAAGTTCCATTTATTCTAGCCTTCAAATAATGAGCTTTCAAGATGTTTTTCGAGCAAAAAAGGGAAATTCCTCTTGTTCGGCAATTCGGTTCTAAAGGAAAGATTCTTTTCCTGACCTGATTAAATTACCATGAGTCTGCGTATAATACATTGAAAGGGGGTGACAGATACGATGAAGGCAACAGGAATCGTTCGTCGAATCGACGATCTGGGAAGAGTGGTGATACCTAAGGAGATCCGGCGAACAATGCGGATCCGGGAAGGAGATCCCCTTGAGATATTTACGGACAGGGAAGGGGAAGTCATTTTAAAGAAGTATTCACCTATCGGTGAACTTGGTGAATTTGCGACAGAATATGCGGATTCACTCAATGAGGCCCTCGGTCACATCTCATGTATTGCAGACAAAGACACTATTATTGCAGTTGCTGGAGCTCCCAAAAAGCAGTTGATGAATAAGCAAATTGGACCCGATGTTGAAAAGGTGATGGCTGAAAGAAAAATGACTATGTTGAATGAGCCTTGCTACTTGACCGTTGATGAAGATATTAGTTATAGTTCAGCGGTAATCGCGCCGATTATCACAGAAGGAGATACAGTTGGTGCAGTAATTATCGCAGCAAAAGATCCCGGGGTTCAACTGGGCAATCTGGAAACCAAGCTGGCGGAAACTGCCGCAGGTTTTCTGGCAAAACAAATGGAGTCGTAAAAGCCTCTTTATAGAGGCTTTTTTTTGGGCTCTACAGCTTTAACAATTTTTAAATAATATCGGGGCCAGGAATAAATATTTCTTCATTGGCCAAGCTAAATCCAGGTTTTCATTTTGTTTTACAAATAATAAGAGAGGGAGTGAAGAAATTGGTAACCGGCTGGAAGGATATTCAAAAGGGTGTTGAAGTAAAGAGTGCTTACGGTAATGAGCTGACCGTTATTTACAACGGCCTGCTCAAAAACTCGGGCGCCGATCAGGTTTATCTGCATTACGGATTTGGTGATACAAACCGCTGGTTTGATATTGATACTACAAGGATGGAAAATTCCGCCCAGGGTTTTGAAAAAACAATTAGAATGAAAAATCATGCGTTGAAATTCTGCTTTAAGGATTCGGCCAATAACTGGGACAACAACAACGGCCATAACTGGACGGTACGTTAGTCAACAGCCGTAATAACAAGTCTCTTGAATTTTGTCATCTGTTCATCTTGACCATAAAGAAAAGCCGCCCGGTAAGCCGGGCGGCTTTTTCGGGAACTGCCCGTATTATTATACTTTTTTACTTTTCATTTTTTGTAAAAGTCTGTATTACGTTAATTGATTATGATCCGAAAATCGCTTCCAGGTCTGTTTCAGGTTTGCCGGTTGGTTTGATTTCAAATTTTTCTACCAGGACGTTCAGGACATTGGGAGAGATAAATGCCGGCAGTGTGGGACCAAGGTAGATATTTTTCAGGCCCAGCGACAGGAGCGTCAGCAGAACGCAGACTGCTTTCTGTTCATACCAGGAGAGCACCAACGTCAGCGGGAGTTCATTTACATCGCACTTGAAGGCATCGGCAAGAGCAAGGGCGACCTGAATCGCGGAATAGGCGTCATTGCACTGGCCCATGTCCATAATTCTGGGCAGTCCGCCAATTTCACCAATGTTGAGGTCGTTAAAGCGGTACTTTCCGCAGCCCAGGGTCAGGATAACGGTGTCTTCAGGAGCCTGTTGAACAAACTCGGTATAATAATTCCTGCCGATCCTGGCGCCGTCACAGCCGCCAACCAGGAAAAAATGCTTGATGGCGCCGGCTTTGACCGCATCAATAACTTTATCGGCAACACCGAGAACGGCATTGTGGGCAAATCCGGTTATAAGTTCGGAACCGTTGTTAATGCCGACGAGCTTTTTATCTTCTTTCCAGCCGCCCAGTTCAAGGGCTTTGTTGATAAGCGGGGTGAAATCCTTCTTGCCGTTTTTTTCCGGTATGTGTTGAATACCCGGATAGCCCACCACGGCGGTGGTGAAAATTCTGTCGTCATAGGAAGACTTGGGCGGCATCAGGCAGTTCGTTGTGTAGAGGACCGGGGCCGGAATGCCGTCAAACTCTTTCTGTTGGTTCTGCCAGGCAGTTCCAAAGTTTCCTTTTAGATGTTCATGCTTCTTAAGCCCCGGATAACCATGGGCGGGCAGCATTTCGCCGTGGGTGTAGATATTGATGCCCTTGCCCCGGGTTTGCTCAAGGAGCTGCTCTAAATCATCATAATCGTGGCCTGTTACCACAATAAATGGTCCTTTGGCAATGGTATTGGACACTTTTACCGGTACGGGATGGCCAAAGGCAGAGGTGTTGGCCTCGTCGAGCAGGGCCATGCACTTGAGGTTAATCTGCCCGAACTCCATCAACAGGTCCAGCCATTCTTCGATGGAGTGTTCTTCCCCAATAGCGCGCATGCCTTTATAGAACCAGGAGGTGACTTCATCTTCTGTTTTGCCGAGCACATAAGCGTGCCAGGCATATGCGGCCATACCGCGCAAACCGAACAGGAGAGTCGAGCGCAAGGATACTGTATCGGTGTTTCCCTGCCAGAGGTCGGCGGGCGAAAAATCTTCAGCGCCGCCCAGTTCTGCTTTTTCCTCCTGAACAAGCCTTTTGAACTCATCAATGCGGTCTCCATCGAAGTTTACATTTGTGATTGTTGCAAAAAGACCCTGCATCATCAGTTCGTCGGCTTTTCGGCCCGGGCTCTTGCCCTGTGCAGCCCGGGCCAGTCCAACCAGGGCGCCGGTCAGTTCGTCGTGCTTAATGGCAACTTCCGGCTTTTTGCCGCATACACCTGATTTTGTACAGCCTTTACCGCCTGCTGTTTGCTCGCACTGAAAACAAAACATGCTACTCATTGAATTACCTCCTTTTTGTTTTTATGTTAATTAGGTGGCTCATAATGAGCAACGCCTCCTAATCTTCCAGTATGTTTCCATCAGTGGAGATGGTAACGATCCGCCAGGGGATCATTTTACCGCTGTTGATCAGGGCTTGTTTAACCGCCTGGGCTATGCCGCTGCAGCAGGGTACCTCCATACGCAGAACAGTAACGCTTTTTAGTTCATGGGCTTTTATAATCTCGGTGAGTTTATCGGCGTATTGGGTGTTGTCCAGCTTGGGGCAGCCGATGATAGTGATTTTATTGCGCATGAAATCATCATGAATGTTGGCGTAGGCATAGGCGGTGCAGTCTGCGGCTACAAGTAAGTGGGCCTGATTGAAGTAGGGAGCGTTAACCGGTACCAGCTTGATCTGGCATGGCCACTGGCGAAGTTGCGATCCTGCCGTTGAACGGGCTTGTCCGGAAACAGGGCCTGTCGCTGCGTCTGACTTTCTCTCTATGACCCTGGCATGGGTACCGGGGCAGCCACAGGCCAGGGTTTCAGGTTCGGGTTTGCTCTTTGCTGCCTTATGCTTGTTCACCGCAGCCTCATCAAAAGCTTCCGCTTCCCGTTCTTCAATGGTGATAGCTCCGGTAGGACACTCCGGGAGGCAGTCTCCCAGTCCGTCGCAGTAGCTTTCTGAAATAAGCCTGGCCTTTCCGTCTACGATTTGAAGAGCGCCCTCGTGGCAGGCCTCGACACAAAGACCGCAGCCATTACATTTGTCTTCGTCTATTTTGATAATTTTTCTGATCATCTCATAGCTCCTTTCCTGCTTATTTGTGGTATTCGTAGGGTGATTATACTATAATAAGCATAGGAAAACGGTAGCCACAGTTACTGATGACGGCGGTGAATAAAATGTATGAAAAATGGATTGGAGTCCTTTTAAAATGCCAGTTGTTTAAAGGCATGAACACGGACGAATTGAAAGGTGTATTGTCCTGCTTGAAACCGAAGATGGGCAGCTACGCAAGGAATGAATATGTGACGGTTGTGGGCGGGAAAATGATCGGCCTGGGAGTTGTTCTTTCCGGTGATGTTGTGGTTAGCAAGGAAAATATTGCAGGCAACAGGGTGATCATAGCAGTTAACGGTCCCGGGGAGATGTTCGGGGAAATGGCTGCTTTCTCAGGAAATATCGTCTGGCCGGCTACGGTTATGGCGCGGGGAGCCTGCGAGGTGATGTTTCTACCGGCCGAAAAGATTATCAATAGCTGTGAAAACGCATGTGCAAGTCATAAGATGATGATTTCAAATATGCTTAAAATTATTTCCGACAAGGCACTTGCTCTGCACAGGAAAGTAGAATACCTGGCCATAAAGAGCATGCGGGGGAAGATCAGCACTTACCTGCTTGAACAATATAAAAGGACGGGCAAAGCTACATTCATAATACCGCTAAGACGAAACGAACTTGCAGACTTCCTGAATGTTTCACGCCCGTCCCTATCACGCGAGATGAGCAGGTTAATGGAAGAAGGCATTATTGATTATCACAGGGCATCAATTAAAATTAAAGACTTAGATTCTTTAAAGAGAATGGCCGAGTAAACATGTAATAGGCATAATATTTAGTATTAACAGGTGCGTTAATAATGGTTAGTGAAAAGGACCGCAGCGCATTGTTCTCCATAATTTAAATAATGGCATTGATCCCGGTAATCCTGTATTTTTTTTTACCGGCAGGCAGCTCCAGTTCCACAATACTGCCGGTTTTTTTAAGGAGTAGAGCATTACCCGGCGCTGAAAAGATTGAGACATCACCATGTTTGATTTCATCTGTTGCATTTACCAACCTGAGCTTTTGACGGACTTGAGTTAATATATCTTCTACTTCTACTTCACAATCAAGGGTCACCAGCGGTAATTTTTTGTCCCATGTATCTTCCCTTTCAACAATTCCTAAAAAAAGATCGATTGTCTCAATGTATTTTTCAATAAGCTGGCTTATCCTGGCCCTATCGTTGGGATCGACGTAATATTCGAGAATTAAATCACGTTCTTCTTCCAGCTTAACCAAGCTTTCCAGGATACTCTCAAATGCATGTATTGAGATGCTAAGTTTTTTCATCTTAATCTCCCAAATAATATATTTAAGAGATAATAACAGATAATCAAATAATATAATAGGGTATTTCAATGTAATGTCCTGTGAAATACCCAATCTTTATGCTTAGAGATTATTTTATTATGTTATTTAACATTATAACATTATAATAGTTATTTTTAAGACTTGTTATAGTTTCCTGCAGACGTTATCATCATGGTTGCTTCCCGGGTATCTTAGTATAATAAAATACTGTAAGTTACTCTTAGACTACTATAAGTCATAATCACCGGCTGCTTCCGGCTGATAAAGAATCTTTTCTACTTTTAATCTAACCAAACCGCCCGGAACTTTCCAGTTGACCATATCCCCTTTGCGAAAACCCAGAATTGCTGTTCCCACAGGAGCCAGTACGGATATCTTATTCTCCATCAGATCGGCATCGGCAGGGTAAACCAGGGTGTAAATCATTTCCTCCCCGGAGTCCAAATCCTTTAATAACACTTTAGAATTCATCGTAATTATATCATGGGGAATTTTTAATGAAGTAACTACTTGGGCTCGGTTTAATTCCAGCTCAAGTTCTTTAAGGGATTCCTGATTACCTGATCCAAATTCTTTAGCTTCATTTATAAATTTCTGAAGTCTTTGTTTGTCTCTTTCTGTGATAAATATTTGCCTGGACATTTTCATCCACCTTTCATTAGATTTGGAAAGAAATAAAAACATACGGCGACTACGGTAATTTTTGGTAATCGCCGGTTTTAATATCAAGTTATATAGAAAAATAAAGGAAGGTTTTTTACGTAATTATCTGATAACATGATTATATCTATTATTTAACATTAAGTAAAGATCGTGGTGATATTAAATAACCTTATTTACTCAGGGACCTGAGCAGGTTTAATTCTTTCAAAATAGTTTTATACTCGGTGTCCAGGGTTGAAGTATCTTTTTGTTTTGAGGTGCATAGCCGCCCTATTATTTCGCTTAATTTGTTCTCCAACTGTAAAATCTTTATTCTTCGCTGGTCCTGTCCCGACCGTTCAAAGGAATCCAGACGCTGCAGGTATTCACTGTACTTCCCGGGGTAATGGACAGCTTTCCCATGCTGCAGAACGATGACTTCATCAGCAATTTGTTCGATAAATGTCCGGTCATGGGATACGAAAAGGATGGTGCCCCGGTATTCCTTCATGACCTTTTCCAGCGCCTCTAAGGAATAAACATCCAGGTAGTTTGTCGGCTCATCCAGCACGATCACGTTATAACTGCCGGCAAAAATTTTTGCAAGAGCAACCTTTACTCTTTCTCCACCGCTTAAAACTTTTACTTTTTTATGAACTTCCTCCCGCCTGAACATCAATCGCGCCAGAATCAGCCTTACATCGGGCAAGGGGAGGCTGCTGTCCTGCATTACATTTTCAAGAAGTGTTTTATTTTCGTCCAAAGTGTCGAGATCCTGGTGGAAATAACCGATCCTGGCCCCCCTGGCTGTTTCAATTCCTTTTTCCCCCGTTTCAATCATCTTGAGTAGGGTTGTTTTACCGCTGCCGTTGTTGCCGATTAAGGCCACCTTTTTTCCTGCGGGTACTTCAAAACTAATCTCCTTAAGTATAACCTTATTTCCAAAAGCTTTACTTACACTTTTTCCCGTAACAGCAACGCGGCAATAGAGCTGGCGTTGGTCTTTAATATCCATATTGACTTTAATTGGTTTAGCCGGTTTTTCTTTTACCTCCAATTGCTCTATTCTTGTTCTGATAGCTGCAGCCGCCTTTTCCAACTTGGCCATTTTTTGGCCTGTCTTTCCTTTGTGCAGGCGGGCTTCTGAATTACCCATGCGAGAAGGTGTTTTCTTCATCGAGCCTGCCTTTTGCTTTTTTTCGATCAAGGCAGCGGTGAGGCGGCGTTTTTCACTGAGATAATGCTCGTATTCAGCAAGCCGCCTTTTTCCAGCGGCTTCCTTCTGGCGCCTGTACTCGCTGAAATTGCCTGTATAACCAGTCACCAAGCCGTTTTCAATTTCAATAATTCTGGTACACAGGCTGTCCAGCAGGGCGCGGTCGTGGGAAACTAATACCAGCGCTCCTTTGAAGTTCTTCAACTCTTCTTCCAATAATTGAATTCCCGCCAGGTCAAGGTTGCAGGTGGGTTCGTCCGCAAAAATGAGCGGGCACTGGTCACTTAGGGCCCGGGCGATTTTTAAACGTGTCCTTTCTCCACCACTCATGGTTTTGTGGTCGAGATCAGGGACACCAAACCTTTTTTCCATAATACGTTCCACCGGATGGGTTTCGGTATCCTCAAGCTGGTGGATAAAAGCGTACCTGCTGTAGCGGCGGACCGTACCTTCAGAAGGAGAGTCTATCCCTGCCAGTATATTTAAGAGTGTAGTCTTGCCGCAACCGTTGGCGCCCACTACACCAATCCGTTCACCTTGATATATTTTCAAACTGTCGATCCTGAAAAGAATCCTGTCTCCATATAGTTTTTTTATTTTGTCTGCTTCTAGCAAAAGCATAAAAAAACCCTCCTTAAGCTGGAGAGAGGATGGTTTATGCATTCTTGACGAAGCTTGCCCGCTTACCCGAAAGACAAGAGGTGGAAAAGTAACTCTCGTCCTTGCTGTTCCCTGTATTTTGGGAGAATGCAAAAATGATGCACAATTGCCATGCGGGCATCCCTATCCTGCTCGTTTAAATCTAACAAAGTAAATTTAATTAAATATCAAGCAGGACTAGAAGCGCATCATTTACTCCTTTCAGTTTCTTAATAGTTGTTTTGCAAATAGTGTATCATCTTTTAAAAAAAAGTCAATGGTTATAAAAATACGGTGGTTTATGAGTGAGTAGGTATTGCTGGACATTGAAAGTAGTATCCTTTATTCTTTAGGGCATACTAGACTATTATAGTGATGAAGGAAGTTGATAAAATGACTAACAATAATGTTGTACCCAATAGATTGATCAACGAAAAATCGCCTTATCTACTACAGCACGCACATAACCCAGTGGACTGGTATCCCTGGGGAGAAGAAGCCTTCGAAAAGGCAAAGGCTGAAGACAAGCCGATATTCTTGTCAATAGGCTATTCCACCTGCCACTGGTGCCATGTAATGGAAAGGGAATCCTTCGAAGACGGAGAAGTGGCGGCAATTCTTAATGATGGGTATGTTTCAGTCAAGGTTGATCGGGAGGAACGCCCGGATCTCGACCATATCTATATGAATGCCTGTCAGGCCATGACCGGACAGGGGGGCTGGCCTCTGACCGTTTTGCTGACCCCGGAGAAAAAACCTTTTTATGCCGGGACCTATTTCCCCAAAAACAGTAAATGGGGAATGCCCGGCCTGGTGGATATTTTAACCCAGGTCAGCCAAAAATGGGAACAGGAACGGGACAGGGTGCTGGAGGCCGGCGAAGAGGTTCTTGAAGTTCTAAAAACAGGGTTTGGCTCGGGCTCCCGGACAGTTCTGGACAGGGATGCACTGAACAGAACCTATAAACAGCTGCGGGACAGGTTTGACCATGAATACGGCGGCTTCGGCGCCGCGCCCAAGTTTCCAACCCCCCACAATCTGATGTTCCTCCTGCGCTACTGGAAGAGAAGCGGTAAAAAAGAAGCCCTGGCCATGGTGGAAAAGACACTGCAAGCTATGTACAACGGGGGCCTTTACGACCATATCGGATATGGGTTCTCCCGCTACTCTACCGACCGGAAGTGGCTTGTGCCTCATTTCGAAAAGATGCTTTACGATAACGCGCTTCTGGCTCTGGCTTACCTCGAGGCGTACCAGGTTACAGGCATGGATTTTTATGCCCGTGTCGCAAAAGAAGTGTTCAGCTATGTCCTTAGAGATATGACCTCGCCGGAGGGAGGGTTTTATTCGGCCGAGGACGCAGATTCCGAAGGTGTGGAAGGGAAGTTTTATGTCTGGACACCCCTGGAAGTCCGGGAAATCCTCGGTGAAGACGGCGGAGAGGTTTTCTGCCGCTATTATGACATTACCCACGAAGGAAATTTTGAGGGTAAGAGCATTCCCAACTTAATTCATAAAAGGGTTGAAAATGAAGAGTTTGCATCCAGCGGGGAATCCGGAGAATTCTTTGCTCAGCTTGATGATCTCCGGGAAAGACTGTTTAAGGCCAGGGAGAACAGGGTACATCCCCATAAGGACGATAAAATCCTGACCTCCTGGAACGGTTTAATGATTGCTGCTCTGGCCAGGGCCGGGTCCGTGCTGGAAGAAACCCGTTATACGGAGGCGGCGGAGCGTGCGGTTGCTCTTATTTTCAGCAAATTGAGGCGTGAAGACGGCAGGCTCTTGGCCAGATACAGGGACGGGGAGGCGGCTTTTCCCGCCTATCTGGATGATTACGCCTTTGTTACCTGGGGCCTGCTGGAGCTGTACGAGGCTACCTTCGCACCAAGGTATTTGAGGGATGCCCTCGAACTGACCCACCAGGCCCTTGAACTTTTCTGGGACCAGGAAAACGGCGGATTTTTCTTTTACGGGGAAGACGCCGAGCAGCTGATCATACGGCCCAAGGAAATCTATGACGGAGCGCTCCCTTCCGGCAATTCCGTAATGCTGCTGAATCTTTTGCGCCTTGCCCGCCTGACCGGCGACGGGGCGCTGTCGGACAAGGCGGAAAGACAGGTGAGGACCTTTGCCGGCGAGGTCGCAGATAACCCCCAGGCCTGTTCATTTTTTATGAGTGGACTGGATTTTTACCTGGGACCCACCAGAGAGGTTGTAATTGCAGGCAAGTCCGGGGATGCCCTGGTTGAAAGCATGCTCAAGGCTGTCCGGCATCGTTTTATGCCGGAAACTGTAATTGCTTTCAACCCTGATGATGGCGCCGGGACAGATTTGGAAAAATTGGCGCCTTTTCTGAAAGAACAGCGAGCAATAAATGGCAAGACAACGGCTTATGTCTGTCAGAACTACGCCTGTCAGGCGCCGATCACCGACTATCAACAATTCATCGACACCCTCAATTGAACCGGCCTGACCTGAAAAGCTATTGCAATTTAGGATTCGCGTTGTCTACTTAAGCTGCATCCCTTGCGCCGGTGGGAAAACCTGATTGATTTAATTGAAACAATTCTCGCTTGATCAGGTAGAAGAAGGCGGGTGTATTCCGCCTTCTTCTACCTGTACGCTGAATATATAGCTTTAGGTTTACTAATGGTATTGTTCAATCAACAGCTTAGACATCCGTGCCGCTGACGAGGCACCAGCAGTATGGAAATTCAATTTTCAGAGTAGGGTAATGCTAAATTAATCTTAAAAAAGAAATGTTTATTCAGGCATCGCTGTGCGGTCCGTTCGGGTACTTGATTACACGGTGTTCCCATGTCCTGAGGGAAATGTATTCTTCGTCCCTGTCCAGGATGTACTGAGGCAGGACTGGAGTTTTACCGTACCCGTTGGGGGTATTGATAATATAGGACGGAACCGCCAGACCAGAGGTGTAACCGCGCAGCTTTTCCATGATTTTTATGCCGTCATCAACACTTGTGATAAAATGACCGGTGCCTTTTACCTGTTTGGCGTGAAAAATATAGTAAGGACGAACCCGGATTTTCAGCAGTTCGTGGTTTAATTTTTTCATAATTGAAGGCGTGTTGTTAATTCCTTTCAGCAGGACGGCCTGATTGCCCAGAACCACACCGGCGTTAACCAGCATTTCACAGGCAAGGGCGGCATCACGGGTAATCTCGCGGGGATGGTTAAATTGTGTATTAATATATAACGGTGGATGCTTCTTTAATATGGAGCAGAGGTCACGGGTAATTCTTTGGGGCATCGTAACGGGTGTTCTTGTCCCGAGCCGCTTAATCTCCACATGCTTGATCCTGTCCAGTTCAGTCAGTAACCAGTCAAGGTAGCTGTCACTCAGCAAGAGGGCATCCCCGCCAGTGATCAAAACGTCCCGTATTTCCCTGTTTTCCCTGATGTATTGAAGCGCTTCCCGGATGGCGCTGTTCGATCTGTGCCTGTCGATTTCTCCGATATTGCGCCTGCGCTGGCAGTGTCTGCAGTACATGGCGCACTGGTTGGTAACGTTGATGATCAGCCTGTCCGGGTAACGCCGGGTTATACACGGGGCAGGGGAGGTATATTCCTCAGACATCGGGTCACTTTGGCCCGTTTCCGCCAGTTCGTCGACACTTGGAACGGCCTGATTCCAAATAGGGTCTGAGGTGTTCCTTTCATAAAAAAGCGAAGCATAATAGGGCGAGATGGCCCAGCGGTATTTTGAACCCACTTTCTTTATGTTTAAAGACGTTTCTTTGTTGATACAGAATATTTGTGAAAGTGTCACGACATCATGAATACGGTTTGACATTTGCCAGCGCCAGTTTTGCCAATCTTTCCAATTTGCGTTGAATGTGTTCAAGATCCTTTTCTTGTTTTCCAGGATGCTGTTTTCCAGGTCATAGCCGGTTTTGATACTTTCTTTTTCTTCCAGATAGTCACTGATTCTTTCTTTCAATTCCGCTGCCCGGTTTAAGGCAATAATCGTTCTGTCATCCTGGGATACTGTTTTTTGCTGCAGGGCATTTAATGACATTCTATCCCTCCTTATATATTAGCAAAAAGAATAACCCCGGTTAACGAATCCGTTCCGGGGCAGGGAAAAAATGTCAAACAGCCGGTTGTAATATATACAACAGGGCAGTTCTCCTCCTTTTCCACGCTTGCGAAGTTAGCTGACGGATTCGGATTGAAAAAGTAACCCTACGGAATAAGCCCGGCTTTAATGAATAATTATTAGGAGATTTTAAGTTCCTAATAATCATTCTTAAACCATTTAAGAGGCCGATCCCGATTCACCCCAAAAACCTGGTTCCCCCGCTTCTATAAGAATTAAGCGATCAGAGGATGCTGTGCAATACTCTTATTTTCAATTTTTTGCCTACAACTTATTGTAACATTATAAGTTGTTGGTTGCAAGGCCTAATACAAATGGTTTGCTTGTTTTTAATCTGTAAATTTATTACATAAAGGGATTTATCGTCTAAAAAAGAAATTATCTTAGCGGAGGTGTATTGAATAATGGGTGAAAAGCGTTCCATGGGCAAGGTTTATGAGTTTACCCCGGGGAAAAAGCGAAAGCTGAAGTCGCTGGATTACGTTTCACCCGAAAAAAAAGAGCTGCTTAGAAAGAGAAAACAAGCTAAGAAAGATAAGAGCATCTTTTATGCGGGGGTGTGGGTATTCTTGCTGTTGGTGGTTATTATAACAATTTTTAGGATAAGATAAGCAGCACGGACTCTTTATTATGAACTATCCATTTGCAGCTGATCAGCAATTTTTTTCCTGTGCTGCAACGGTTGTGTTATTTTGTAAGAATGAACATTTATGGTATAATATTTTATGTAATGTCCTGGTAAACAGGTAAAAGGACCAAAAAGGGGATAGAAAATTGAGGCATTCCATCTAACAACAGGACCTCGGTCTTTTCAAGGCTTGAGGTTCTATTTGTTCATAAAGCACAGGGTTGGCGGTAATAAACAATTGATCTTAAACCTTCAAGCCTTTTGCAGAAAGGAGCTGATTGTCATTCAAAAAGTAACCAGGGGACCCTCCGCGGCTCTCCTTCCCGTTCCCGCCGTGCTGGTAACCTCCCGCCTGGAGGGCAGCGAGCCGAATATCATAACCATCGCCTGGACAGGTGTTATGAGCTCCGAGCCGCCTGTGGTCTATATAAGTGTCCGCCCGGTGGGCAGGCATTCATACAGGCTGATCAAAGACTCCGGGGAGTATGTTATCAACATACCTTCGGCCGATCAGATTAAGATGGTGGACTACTGCGGGGTGGTTACAGGAAAAGATGTTAATAAGTTTAAGGAAACAGGGCTGACCCCTGTGCCGGGAGCAAGGGTGAGAGCGCCACTAATTGCTGAATGTCCTGTTAATATTGAGTGCAGGGTGCGCCAGATTCTTTCCCTGGGAAGCCATGATGTTTTTATTTCGGATGTACTTGCTGTTCATTATAATTCACAGGTGCTGGACGAAAAAGGGCGCCCGGACATGGAAAAGATCAGGCCGTACGGTTACTGTACCGGCGAATACCGGGAATTGGCCGATAGAATCGGCAGATACGGCTTTTCTAAAAGGGAATAATTTTTGACGGCAGAGAAACATCTCCTGCCATAATTAATTCGATATCTCTTCGGGAGGGATTAGAGTGGAGGTAAGGAGCGGAAAAACACGGATTCAGACTGTTTTGGGAGACATCACTACACAGACAACGGAGGCCATCGTCAATGCCGCTAACTCGGGGCTTTTGGGCGGAGGAGGCGTTGACGGCGCTATCCACCGGGCCGGCGGTCCTCAAATTCTCCAGGAGTGCAAAGAGATCCGGGCCCGGCAGGGAGGCTGCCCCACGGGTCAAGCCGTAATAACTGGAGGAGGACGCCTGAAAGCAAGTTATGTCATACACACTGTTGGACCGGTCTGGTCGGGGGGCAACAGGAAAGAGGATGAACTTTTACGCAGCGCTTACTGGAGCAGTCTGGCTCTGGCCAGAGAGAGAGGGATCCGGACAATTTCTTTTCCTTCGATCAGTACCGGCGTTTATCACTTTCCTGTAGAACGGGCAGCCCGGATAGCCGTCAAAACCGTCCTGGATTTTACCAGGGAGCATGATTTCGAGGAAATTCGTTTTGTCCTTTTTGACCAGCGGACTTACAGGGCTTTTGAGGAAGCCATCGAAGAACTAGTGGCTGCATAATTCCACTGAATGAGGAATCATACCCTTTGACATAAGCTGAACAATAAAAGTGGAAAAAGTCAATGTTGCAATGGGATTTGAATAAATTAATAATTGATGGATCCAGGTTCAATGCAGGTGAATATATTTGACTGCTTGAAGACTATAAGAATTGTACTATTGTTTTAATTGTCAGTTTTGGTCTTCAACTCCGGATTTTGTCCATCTCAAATGAATTTTACGAATGGTCGTGTCTTTTACTAATCTGATCACCATACTGCTCTTACTGCCTTTAAGAATAAATAGATATTGATGATATACTGCAGAACAGCTGGGCTGTTCTTTTTTTACGTTGCTGACAGATTATAAATAAATCAAATATCCAAACTTATTGCCATAAATATTTTCTATAAGTATTATAAAAGATATTATGATATAAAGAAAGAGAATAGATATTTCGAACCGGGAGGTGGTCAAAAGTTTAATAAGATCCGGTCATTAAAAATATAAAACTGAAAGGTGGTTATTTTTTGAATCAAAGGAACTTGATTATCTTGGCTGGAGGTGTCTTCGGCCTTTTAGCGATTCTCCTGGTCAAGTTCGGCAACCCGGCCAATATGGGTTTCTGCATCGCCTGTTTTTTAAGAGATATTACCGGTGGGCTGGGTTTACACAGGGCTCCTGTGGTTCAATACATCCGCCCGGAGATCCTGGGACTGGTGCTGGGGGCTTTTGCAGCGGCCATAGTTACCAGGGAATTCCGGTCCCTCGGCGGTTCCAGCGCACTTACCCGCTTTGCTCTCGGCTTTGTTGCCATGATCGGGATGCTGGTTTTCCTGGGTTGTCCCCTGCGTGCTATTTTACGTCTTGCAGGCGGCGACTTGAACGCCTTGCTGGGTTTAGCCGGATTGGTGGCGGGAGTGGCTCTGGGAATTCCCTTTTTGCGGAAGGGCTTTTCCCTGGGCAGGGCCTTGCCTCAAAATAAGGCAAATGGTTATGTCTTTGTCGGAATCATAATTTTTCTACTGATCCTTTTGTTGGCCAAGCCCGCATTTATTTACTTCAGTACGGAGGGTCCCGGGTCAATGAGGGCTCCCCTGGCCCTGTCCCTGGGTGCAGGCCTGCTGGCAGGTTTCCTGGCCCAACGCTCAAGGCTCTGTTTGGCCGGTGGAGTCAGGGATTTCATTTTATTCAGGGATTTTTACCTGCTCTACGGCTTTATTGCTATACTTGTTGTCGCCCTCATTGGAAACCTGCTCCTGGGCAGCTTTAAACCGGGTTTTGCAGGTCAGCCCATTGCCCACAGCGACGGTCTTTGGAATTTTCTCGGCATGATGCTGGCAGGCCTCTGCTCTGTTCTCCTGGGCGGTTGTCCCCTGCGGCAGCTTGTATCGGCATCAGAGGGCAACACTGATTCCGCCGTTACTGTAATTGGTCTAATGACAGGAGCCGCTTTCGCCCACAATTTCGGCCTGGCCGGAGGTACCGGTGGGGTCCCGGTGGCAGGCCAGGCGGCCGTATTAATAGGATTCGCTGTTGTTTTCACTGTGGCATTCTTTATCTGCAGGGCTAATTTAACAGCACGGGAGGTGAGCGCCAGTGGAAGAAGTAAAGGACGCGCGGGGGCTACTCTGTCCTGAACCCTTACTAATCACCAAGCAGGAAATGGAGAGACTGGGCGGCGGTACGTTTAAAGTCCTGGTCAATACGGCTGCTGCCAGGGATAATATCTCCCGCCTCGCCAAAAACCAGAAGTGGAAGATTGAAGTCTCAGAAAAAGACGGGGAATATTTACTTGTTCTCACAAAATAAATAAACCTGGCCTGCTCTTTTTTGGTACATGGTTAAAAAAACTAACACATTTAATGTTCAAAATAGGTGCAAAACTTGTATTAATTTGTCGAGGAAGATTTCGTAAATAGAGAGATGAAACTACAGTCATCCACCCGGCTAAGGAAGTAGCCGGGTTTTTTAAGGGCTTTTTGGGGGATGCCCTGAGTAGGGTAATAGTTAATTTCATGTTGACAATGTTCAAACTTTTCAGATATTCTAGGCATAAGGATTAGATCAGGAAAAATATACTGAAAAGAATTAATTTATAACGTATGAGGGAGGAATACGCATTGTCCACGGTCCTGAATCTGGGGCGCCAGGTCCATCAAATTGACGTTCGGGAGCAGGGAAGAACAGAACGTACGTCCTGCTATATTCTGGATACCAAAAATGTGGCTATTATTGAAACCGGAGCTGCACCGGGAATCGTCTACCTGCTGGACGCCCTTAAAAGCCTGGAAATTGCTGTTCAAAGAGTGAAGTATATTATTGTTACGCACATTCATCTGGATCATTCCGGCGGAGCCGGACAACTGGCTAGAGAGTTGCCGGAGTCCCAAATAATCGTTCATCCCAGGGGAGCAAGGCATCTAATTGACCCGTCAAGGCTGGTTGCCGGGGCCAGGCAGCTCTACGGTGAGCGCTTTGATGAATACTTTGGTGAGATTCTGCCAGTTCCCGCAGAGAGAATACATACTCCGGAGGATGGGGAAACCCTGGAACTGGAAGAAGGCCGGTCTCTGACAATCTATCATACACCCGGGCATGCCCGCCACCACATTGTTGTTAATGATTCTGCCGGTAAAGGGCTCTTCAGTGGTGACGCTGTGGGTAGTTGTTACCCTGCACTAAGCAGACTCATTGAACGTGATTATATCCTTCCCCTCACACCCCCATCGGAGTTTGACCCCCCTACTTTCGTAGAAACGCTGGATCGTTTGAGTAAGCTGGATGTAGAGAATATTTACTTTACTCACTTCGGGCGTGCTGCCGGCGCCCAGTCAATTTTCCCAAGAGTTCGTGAACTAGTTGTCACATTTGCTGAAATAGGGCGTTCCATTTTTAATTCCGGGGGAGGGACCAGGGAGATCGAAGCAATACTGTGGGATCTGGTGCTGGGTGAGCTCTCGCAATACGGGGAGATTGACAGAAACCATCCTTTTTTGAAGTATCTTGAGTCTGATATGGAATTAAACGCTGCGGGAATTGTTCACTATTTTCAAAAAATGAAAAAAGGGTAAAAAAAATCCGGTTTTAAGAAAACCGGAAAATACATTGGTGGATGTAGGCTGGAATAATAAAAATTACAAAAAGGAGGGGAGCCGGTTCGCCGGTTGGGCGAACCGGTAGATGTGGGGAATATTTTGTCTGCCTTCCTGCCTGGAATTGCGTCTTAACGCTTTACCCACTTCCTGTGGCCGCAGGAGAGACAGGTAATCACCGTATTTCCCCGGCTGGTCCGGGCTATATGTTTGCGGCTGTGGAACCCGCAAACCCTACAGTATGCCCCTTCTTCAGTATAGATTTCCTGTACCATTTTCTCAAAAGTCCTACTGAATGGATTTCGGAATACTTTGTTGTTGAAAGGAATCATTAAATCCCGGGAGTCGATAACTGGATCTATAGACATGGTTTTACACTTCTTTCAATAACCTAAGCACAACATTTAGCTCTTTGGATAATAAATACCAGCAAAAGTCATGCCTGTAAAACTGTACGGCATGTCTTTGTTGTTGTTTATTAAAAAATTGAAGGAGTTTAGTTCTATTTTGAAGAATAAACGAAGCATTAAAATATGCAAATATGATACATATATTTCTAAAATTGGTAAGTGAGTGGTGGGTTGTAATGATTTGGCCGAACAATATTACTTTCGGCATAATTATCCGCTGGGGATTAATCCAACTGGCGGCAATCAGCCTGGTTGTTTTGATGAAGCCAGGGTTCTGGGGAGCTCTTTTCGTTGCCATTGCCTTGAATGCCCTGGGAACTTATTTAATTGTTGATTATATACAGAAGTACAAAGGTGTAAAGTTAAAGCTGGATGAACATCCCATTGACCCGACCCTGCAAATTGCCAACGAGACCCTTCCCTTCATGAGACGGGGGTTAAATGAAGAAACGGCTCAAAAGACTGCTGAAATTATCCTGAAGATAAGTGATGTATCCGCAGTGGCTCTAACCGACCGTGAAAAGGTGCTGGCTTATATAGGGGAGTGCTCGGATCACCACAAAGCAGGCGGTCCTATTATCACCTATCCCACCAAGCAAGCTATAGCTACAGGGGAATTGATGATTGTAAAAGATAAAAAAGGTTTGAACTGCCCGGTGAAGAACTGTACTCTCCAGGCAGCTGTTATCGCCCCAATGAAGTGCAAGGGGGAGGTAGCCGGTACGGTAAAACTCTATCAAACCAGTCAGGGCAGCCTCCAGCCTTCCGTGATCAAGCTGGCTGTAGCTGTAGCGCAGCTCCTGGGACTGCAGATGGAACTGGCTGAACTGGACCGCCAGAGTCAGCTTGTCACCATCGCCGAACTGGATGCCCTGCATGCCCAGATTAACCCCCACTTTTTATTCAATACGCTAAATGCTATAATTACTTACAGCCGTACTCACCCGGAAACAGCAAGAAGGCTATTGATCCGTCTGGCCTCATTTTTCCGGCAGGCCTTAAAAAGACACGGTCATTTCAACAGTGTTAAAGAAGAAATTGAATATGTAAATACTTATATAATCCTGGAAAAGGCCCGTTTCCGGGAAAAGTTAAAGATCAAAAGGGATCTTGATCCTGCCCTTTATGATTACCAGGTGCCTGTTTTAACTTTGCAGCCCCTTGTGGAGAACGCCATTAAACATGGTGTCCAGCCGAAGGTAGGCCCCGGGACGGTGGAAATCATAGCACGTCTGGTAAACGGAGAAATGCTGTTTATTATTCGTGACGACGGGGTTGGAATCAGCAGCGACAGGATGTCTAAAGTATTTCTTCCCGGCTACGGCTCAGGCAACGGTGTTGGTTTAAGCAATGTCCATGAGCGTTTGAAGAGTTTGTTTGGGGAGGATTACGGACTTCGAATAACAAGCGAAATAAACAAAGGCACCTCAGTTTATGTCAGGATTCCGGTTAAGAAAGCGCTATGGCAAAAGGAGGTTGCTGCCCAGTGAAATTAAAGGCGCTTATCGTGGATGATGAATACCCAGCCAGGCAAGAGTTGAGGTATGCTTTAAGCGGCACGGATAATGTTGAAATCGTTGGTGAAGCAACAAATGCCCAGGAAGCCCTTGCCCTGATCAAAGCCCTCGACTATCAGATTCTCTTTCTTGACATTTCTATGCCCGGCATGAGCGGATTGGAACTCGGGGCTGTTATTCAAGAATTACCGAGAAAGCCCTATATCATTTTTGTAACTGCTTTTGATGAATACGCTGTATCGGCATTTGAAGTAAATGCAGTTGATTATATACTAAAACCTTTTGAGCCGAAGCGTCTGCAAAAAGCTATCGACAAAGTAATCAAGCTGACTCAGGAGTTCGCAGGGGCTGACTTTGAAGGTAGCGCCGGTTCCGGCAAGAAGGCGTCCAGGGATCCCGGCCAGCGTCACCAGGAACAAATCAGGTTCGACCGCATTCCTGCGGAAAAACAGGGGAAGACCATCCTGGTCAATGAATCCGATATTATCTACGCCTTTACAGAACAAGACTACGTTTATATCAAAACCCATAGCGACAAACTCTTTACGCGGTTTACCCTAAAGGAACTGGAGTCGCGTTTGAACCACAATCTCTTTTTCCGGACTCATCGCTGTTACCTGGTAAATTTACACAAAGTAAAAGAGATTGTTCCCTTTTTTAACGGAGCATATAATTTGACGGTGGAGGATAAAGAGCGAAGTGAGGTCCCGGTCAGTCGTGCCCAGGCCAAAAAATTAAGAAAAATATTGGGTTTGTAACATACCTTGTTCGTCTTTGTAAACCCGGCCGGAGGTATAAGCACGGCAATAAGTCGTCCAGAATAATAAATAATGGGATAACCTGCTGTTAAGTTTAGCTTTAAAAAGGCAGGTTATTTTGCGTTTTATCTCGAATTTTTATATAGGTTTTGATTTGTTTTCAGAACCGGAGGTGGTAAAATTGTTTGGTAGTACTTGTAACGGCGGACCTGCCGGTGTCGGGACGGACCTAATTGAGATTAGCAGGGTTCGACAGGCTGTGGAGCGCGGCGGCCGCCGCTTTTTGGAGCGTGTCTATACAGAGGAGGAAATAGCCTTTTGTGAGGGCAGGCGTGATCGGTATGCCTGTCTGGCAGCCCGTTTTGCCGCTAAAGAAGCAGTATTCAAAGCGCTGGGTAACGGTCTGGCCGGATGCCGCTGGGTTGATGTGGAGGTTTGCCGGACAGGAGGAGGCAGGCCCAAGATCTTACTGCACGGGGCAGCCGCAAGGCTGGCCAGAGAGAACGGCATCGCGTCTGTATTGATCAGCCTGTCCCACAGCCGTGAACATGCTGTTGCCTTTGCCCTTGCAGAGAGAGAGGGGGTCTGAGCTTGAGAGTCGTTACTGCTGAGGAAATGAAAGCCCTGGATCGCACTGCCATAGAGGAATACGGAATTTCAGGCCTGGTTTTGATGGAAAACGCCGGCCGCCATGTGGTGGAAGTGGTCCGTCAGGTGCTGGGAGATGTCCGGGATAAAGTCGTAACAATATTTATTGGTAAGGGTAATAACGGAGGTGACGGCCTGGTTATAGCCCGTCACCTCCTCAATATGGGGGCAGAAATCAAACTCCTGGTGCTGACCAATGCCGAGGAAATAACCGGAGACGCTGCTGTTAACCTGGAGATATGGCGAAAACTGGGACAAAAGATTTATTCCATTCACCATGGCGATGGAATTAATATCGTGAGATTAATCTTAATGAACACGGACCTGATTGTTGACGCCATTTACGGTACAGGATTCCGGGGGAAGGTGCCGGAAAAGGTCGGCAGGATTATTGAAGTGCTTAACAGCAGCGGCAAACCTATTGTGGCCGTAGACGTCCCCTCCGGACTTGAAGCCAGTAACGGCAAGGTTGACGGGCCCTGTATCCAGGCGACCCACACCGTTACTTTCGGTTTGCCGAAACTGGGGCTGATCCTGGAACCAGGCGCAGGTTATGCAGGCCGGCTGCATATCGCCGATATCTCCATTCCAGCGGTCCTCGTGGAAAAGGAAGGCCCCTTGAGGTACCTGATCACGCCCGAGCTGGTCAGGGAATGGCTCCCCGCCCGCCCCTCCGGAGCCCACAAAGGCACCTTCGGCAGGGTACTAGTCGTTGCCGGTTCCCGGGGTATGACAGGAGCCGCCTGCCTGGCCGGGGAGGCAGCCCTCAGGGCCGGTGGGGGGCTGGTCACTGTGGCTGTGCCGGAAACCCTGCATGATATTGTAGAGATGAAATTGACCGAAGTGATGACGGCGCCCCTGCCCGACAACGGCAAGGGTTGTTTGAGCAAGGAGGCAAAACAGGCCATCCTGTCCTTGCTGGAGGACAAGGATGTTCTTGCCATTGGACCCGGCCTATCTAACGATCCTGAAGCGGCGGCCCTGGTGAGGGAACTGCTTTCCTCCATAAGGGTTCCCTGTGTACTTGACGCTGACGCGCTGAATGCCCTGGCCGAGGCAGGGGAACTCCTGAGAAAAGTCCAGGCCCCTGTGATTATAACGCCCCACCCGGGTGAGATGGCCCGGTTGACGGGAGTTTCAATCCGGGAGATTCAGGGTGACAGGATTTTGGCCACCAGCAGGGCGGCGCTCAACTGGAATGTTGTGGTGTTGCTGAAAGGAGCCCGTACAGTGGTGGCCGACCCGGGCGGAGCCATTTACATCAACCCTACGGGTAACCCGGGTATGGCTACCGCCGGAAGCGGCGATGTATTAACCGGCTGCATAGCTGCCCTGCTGGGTCAGGGTCTTGACCCGTCCCGGGCGGCTGCAGCAGGGGCTTACCTCCATGGCCTGGCAGGCGACCTGGCGGCCAGGGAAAAGGGGATGATGGGATTGGTGGCGGGTGACCTTGTATTAACCCTGCCGGAAGCAATCCGGAATCTCGGTTAAACGGGATTGACGGGAATCAGAAAACAAGAATATTTAATCATAATTAAGGTGGGGTTATTATGCTAATCGGTGTACTGAAAGAAATAAAACCAAATGAAGACCGTGTTGCGGTAACACCGGCCGGGGTCAAGGCTCTAACCGGCGCAGGTCACACGGTGTTGATCGAATCAGGGGCAGGACTGGGTAGCGGCATTCCGGATGAGGTCTATGCTTCAGCCGGCGCTGATTTGTTGATGGAGCCTTCCGAAATATACTACCGGGCGGATATGATTTTAAAAGTCAAAGAACCTTTACCCCAGGAGTACTCCCTGATGCGGGAAGGCCAGATCCTTTTTACCTATCTGCACCTGGCCAGTGATAAATCACTGACTATAGCCCTGCTCGAGAAAAAAATAATTGCAGTGGCCTATGAAACTATCCAGCTTGACAGCGGTTTACTCCCTTTGCTTACTCCCATGAGTGAAATTGCCGGTAAGATGGCCGTTCAACTGGGCGCTCATTATTTAGAAAAGCCCTACGGGGGCAGAGGGGTTCTTCTGGGAGGAGTGCCGGGGGTCCCGGCAGCTGACGTGGTTATTATCGGCGCCGGCACGGTAGGTGCCAGCGCTGCCAAAGTGGCTATCGGCATGGGAGCACAGGTTTCAATAATAGACAGGAATCTGGACCGGTTGCGTATTCTGGATGACCTCTACGGGGGCAGGATTAAGACTTTTGCGTCAAATCCAGCACACCTGGAGCAGTCCACCCGCTATGCCGACCTGCTGATCGGGGCCGTGCTGGTGGTGGGAGCCAGAACGCCCAAAATAGTTAGTGAAGAAATGGTCAAAAAAATGAAGAAAGGTTCCGTTATTATAGATGTCGCTGTTGACCAGGGGGGGTCCATTGAGACTATTGACCGGGTTACCACACATGCCGATCCCATCTATGAGAAGCATGGTGTTATTCACTATGCTGTGTCGAATATGCCAGGGGCAGTGGCCAGGACTTCCACTTTTGCCCTGGCCAATGCTACCCTCCCCTATGCCCTTGAACTGGCCAATAACGGTTGTGAAAAAGCTGCTTTGAACAACCAGGCCCTTGCCCGCGGGGTGAATACCTACAGGGGTATGCTGACTTGCCGGGCGGTAGCTGAATCACTTAATCTGGACTACTGTTCGTTGAGCCAGCTCATCAGATAGTATTAATGACAAGGGAGGAATACAAAATGCCAACTCCAGAAAGCCTGTTAGAAGATGCTGAATATTTAATGAAAAAGCTGAGTTACCTGCATGGTGACGAGTTAAAGTCGCTTTGTCGTGACCTGAACATTCTGGTGAAGAATATGGGCACCCACGATATGGTTGAACAAATCATGAGCACCGTCAATGGAGCCATCCAGTCTTACAGGAAAACGCCGAACCGGGAAAGTGAAAGGACCCTTGCTGCTTTTCGCTACAACATGTTCGTAAAGAGCCGGTTAATGGAGAGGTATCTGGACCGGATGAAGAAGACCATACCGGATTAAAGGAAATAACCTGAAGGCGCCTGCCCGGTAAGGGCGTCCAGGACCGGATAGGCCACGTTGTTTGGGAGCCGTACGAGAATACCGAATTTAATAACGCTTTAAATAAAGTGAAGAAGGTGTTAGTTGGCATGGCTGTATTCCCGGTTTGGGCGGAAATTGATCTAAGCGCGATTTCTCATAATGTCCGGGAAATCCGCAGGGTCACCACGCCGGCTGCCAGGGTTATGGCAGTTGTCAAAGCCGACGGCTACGGCCACGGGGCAGTGGAGGTAAGCCGGACAGCCCTGGACGCCGGTGCGGAATGGCTGGGAGTGGCCAGGACGGGGGAAGGCGCAGCCCTGCGTGATGCGGGAATAGAAGCGCCGGTACTGGTGCTGGGTTACACTCCACCTGAACAGTTCAGGGAAGTTCTGGAAAAGCGTCTGGCCCAGGCGGTTTATAACCGGAAGATGGCCCTTGACCTGGCGGCGGAGGCCGGTAAGGCTGGAGAAAAGGCCCGGGTGCATCTGAAGGTGGATACAGGGATGGGACGGCTAGGCTGGTTGGCCGGCGCCGGCGCTTGCGGAGAGATTCTGGATTTGGCCCGCAACCCCCACCTGGAGCTGGAAGGCATCTTCACTCACTTTGCAGCTGCAGACGCCCTTGACCAGAGCTATACCCTGGAACAGTTTCATAAATTCATAGAACTGACGGAACAACTGCGACGGTCCGGTCTGGAGTTTCCCCTGAGGCATGCGGCAAACAGCGCGGCTTTGCTGGGAATGCCGGAAACACATTTGGATATGGTGAGGGCGGGGATTGCCATCTATGGTCTTAAACCGTCCGATGAGGTGAATTATAGTAACGTCAGGCTGCGCCCGGCCCTGGAGCTTAAAGCCAGGATAGCTCATGTCAAAGAGGTGCCGGCCGGCTTTGCGATTAGCTACGGTTGTACCTACAGGACCGTGGGGACTACCTGCGTTGCCACGCTGCCCCTGGGTTACGCCGACGGTTATCCCAGGCTGCTTTCATCCAGGGGAGAGGCTCTGATTCACGGCTGCCGCGCGCCGGTTGTGGGCAGGGTGTGTATGGATCAAATCATGGTGGATGTGGGCCATATTCAGGATGTGAAAACGGGAGACGAAGCTGTCTTGATCGGGCACCAGGACGATGAGGAAATAACTGCGGAGGAAGTGGCCTCCGAAGTGGGAACAATTCATTATGAAATTGTAAGCCAGATCAACGCCCGCGTCCCGAGGGTCTACAGGTAATGCTTTTCATTTAAAATTCAATGAAACCTTCCCTTGTCAGGTTGAATTGGAATTTTGAAAAATCTAAAGAAGCTATTGACAGCGGCCACAACGCTTCATATACTGAAATAGTACAACGCAGTATCAAAGACGGCGACGGCGCTTTTTGAGAAAGGTTTCTTTCTTGAAAAGCGTTTTTTGCTTTCTTGATTATTTATAAGTGAGCATGACTGTAACCCAGGTGATTGGCTGCGGGCTGCAGAAGGGGCGCACTGAGGTTTACCGCGGAACCGAGTACAGTATTAACCTTTTGCCGAAAATCAAGCTGGAAATGGTCGTTTCCGATAAAGATGTGGAAGACATCATCAAAATTATCAGTAAAGCGGCCCATACCGGGAAATCGGTGACGGCAAAATCTTTACTTATAAAAATGACAATGCCCTTCGAATCAGGACCGGTGAAACCGGGGACATTACTATTTAGCCTGATGAGAACTAAAAGTAACCAGGTTGTTATATTTTTAGCAACATTTACCTGAAGGGTAGAGTGGAAGCTTTAAAGGGCTTGTTATTAAAAACAATTATAAAATTCATTTGTTGCACTTTATGGATGTGGATTTGAATTATTCAGGCAAGGACATCTGCGGCTCCAGGGAAAAGCAGGCGTCCTATTCTTTTCTCCAAAACAACCATCTCCTTTCCCCCAGCTGCCCAAAAGATCCCTGGCGGTTATTTTTTCTTATTTTATTATTTTATCCATCCGTTATAATGGATTTAAAATGAGTCCCCAATAGTGGCTGGTGGCCTTGAGGTTTGTTTGCTTTATAGTTCACGTCGGGTGTGAACATTCCCCGCTCAGGGGAGGAAGGCGCCCGGCTTTAATACCAATTTTCATCCCTCTGCTGGTACCACTTCAGCGGTAAAGGCAGTCTATATTAAAAAAATGGAGAGCCCCAGCTACAAGCCAGGGCTTCCTTTAGGGGGAAGAAGCGGAATCGAACCGCGTAGCGGGCCCCGGACCTCGCTGTGTTCCCGACACTCTTCCCGGGAATCATTATACCATCAATTACCAGTATTTGAAATATATAATTATTTGTTAATGGAATAGTAGCTTTGGATGAACCAGCAGATAAAGGAACCCGGGGTGGGGAAGTTTTACGAAGAGCAGAAGGACAGGCCAGGGTATTGAAATACTTTTTTGGAGCGCGAACTTCAGGGACATCTGCAGCGTCTATAGATTATAAACCGCTTTAAAGCGTTAAGATAAACGGGGATGACGGGAGTAAGAATCTTGCCGGAAAAGAATCTGATCGCAGCAGCCCAATCAGGAGATAGTGATGCCTTTACCCAGCTGGTGCAAAGGTATTCTTCGGACGCGTACCGTACAGCGTACATGGTTCTGCACGACCGCGAAGATGTGGAAGACGTGGTCCAGGAAGCTTTTTTAACCTGCTACAGGAAAATAAATACATTCCGGATGGATTCTTCCTTTAAGACATGGTTGTACCGGATTGTGGTAAACCTGTGTTATGACCGGATCCGCAAGCGGAGTCGCGAAAGAGCGGCATTCCAAAGGGTGTCTATTAATATGAAGACCGGGTATAGAGATATGTCGGATATAGAAAAGCGCATAGACTTGAAGGAAGTTATAGCAACATTGAATCCTGACTACCGGATTACCCTTACCCTTTATTATGGGATGGACTTCAGCGTGCAAAAAGTTGCAGAGGTACTGGGCATTCCGGTGGGCACTGTGAAATCCAGATTGAATTCCGCACGCAACTTGCTTAAAGAACGCTTGGAAAGAGGACATAAGTATGCGTTGTGAAGAATATCTGCCGATGCTCAACGAATTGCTCAATAAAACACTCACTCCCGGGGAAAGAAGGGGAGTGGAGGCGCATCTGGCGGTCTGCGAGGGTTGCCGGAACGAGTTTCAAAGACTTAAAAGAGCTGATGAACTGCTACGGGAAGCTGTTTCTGACATGTTTTCGGAAATCGAGGTTCCTGCCGATCTTTCCAGCCGTATTGAAGAAGTCATCAAGAAGGAGCGGAAAAAAACTGCACGGCTGGCACATGCCAGGTGGTTGCCGGCATTTTTAAAGGTCCCGGCGGTTGCGGCGGCTCTGCTTTTATTTGTTGCAGCCGGTACCTTCGGCTACAGGTACATCTTTGCTCCGCCCCTGAAGCAGTCCCAGGTTGTTTTGCAGGAGCCCGTGGCCGACAATGAATCAAAACCGTTCATGTCCCCGGATGGATCGGATTTGCCGGCCGAATCCTCAAAAAGCGGGGAAACCTACGGATCCGGGGATGTCCAGAAAGAGTCTGCACCGGTTGAGCCCCAGGATACCCCGCCGGCGCCCAAACCGGGGGAACCCCGGAAGCCGGTGTCCGGTAACGAGGCCGAAATAAACCTTGCCCGGGAGGGCGCTCCCCCCGGAAAAGGCGGGGATTCAGAGCCTGGGCCTGTCACAGAACGGCGCGCCGGTGGCGGCGCAGCTGTTCAAAGAAATGCCGGGCAACCGGCAGATTCCGCTCAGTCGGCGGATTCCACCGGGCCGGTGCCAACTGGGACACAGGAAGACCTGTCCCTGTTTGCGGCAGGTGCGCCTGGCGCAAATGTAGAGGATGGAGAAATCCAGGCTTCGGAGAAGGACGGTTTTGCCCGGGACGCCCAGCAGGATGCGGCAAAAGAGGTGGGTTTTGTTTGCCTGGAACCGGCCTACCTGCCCCGGGGGGCGGAACTCCAGGATGTGACCTGGAGATCCGGTACGGTTTACCAGAATTACCGGGTTGGTCAGCTTTCTTTACAGATCAGCCAGACTCTGGCGAAAGCCCCCATGGCTGAAATAGGATCAGCTTCAAAGGATTCTTCCGCTCTTGAAATAAACGGCGTCAAAGGCATCCTTGAGGAAAAGAAGCCGGGGGACGCAGACGGGACTTCCAGAGGGTATACCACAATAACCTGGCAGCAGGGTGAATTACTGATCACCGTGGGTGGGGAACTGCCCAGGGAGGAACTGGTCAAAATTGCTTCTTCCTTGAAGTAATCGTTACTTAAGGGATTTTAGCACAGCGTATGCAGGATAAACCTGCGTGCGAGGTGCTTTTTCTGCATAAGGTTCTGTTAAAGTATATTGTTTTTAAGACAAAATCAGTGAGGTGCTGAAATAATAGCACCTCTTACGCATTTTATAGAGAATGTGACCCGGTATTTTTATATATCTTCATTATCAACTGCAAGTTGCGCTCATTTTGCGTAGTATTTCTCTTGATAATTAAATTTCGTAGCGTCCATGCCCTTATTTGATTTCTTTTGCATAAAATATACCAGCAGGAGACAACGGCGTTTCCGAAAGAAGCAGCAGCTTCTTTCGGTTTTTTTCTTTATTAAGAGAGGAGAGCTTTAAAATGTGTGGAATCACTGGCTGGATCGACTGGGAGGTTGACCTCACCCGGTAGCGCAGTGTCCTGGATGCTATGGTGAAAACGCTGTTCCGCCGCGGGCCGGATGCGGAGGGAGTGTGGCTGTCACCCCAGGCCGCCCTGGTATACCGCCGGCTGGTTGTGGTCGGCCCGGAAGGAGGAGGCCAGCCGATGATGCGGCGGTGCGGGAACAGCGTCTATACCATCACCTAAGCTGTTAATCTTTTTTCCATGAGGCCTGCCTTACCACGTAAAGAGCGTCAACGGCGCCGGTGTTTACGCAATAACGGCAGTAATTTAAAAAGGTTACAGTACTTTTTACCCCGGGTTTTAATCTCTTTCAAGAGGAAAAAGGGAACAGCTTAAAACAGAACATCTTTTTTTGTTGATCAGGCTACATCAAACACTTAGCTGAAACATAAGATTTGATGTAAAGCGGAAACAGTGCAAATGAAAAAAACTACTGGTACATTTTGTCCTGCATGACTTAAAAATTCTGAAACAGGGGGTTTTTTAAATGGCCAAAGGAAGGCTGATTAAGGTTTTCCCTGGTGGAAACACCGCCTACGGTTTTTACTCATTTTATGATCATATAATCGAACCGGACGCTGCCCGTATTTTCGTAATCAAGGGCGGGCCGGGCGTGGGCAAGTCCACATTCATGAGGTATATCGGTGAGGCCATGCTGAAAAGGGGCTACGATGTGGAGTTTCACTGCTGCTCATCGGATAACGGTTCACTGGACGGAGTCGTTATACCGGCTATCCGTGTGGCCCTGCTTGACGGAACAAGCCCGCATATCGTTGATCCAAAGAATCCGGGTGCAGTGGACCAGATTATCCACCTGGGAGATCACTGGAACGAGAAAGGAATCAGGGGAAACAAAAGGGAAATTCTCTCTGTTAACAAAGAACTGGGCCGCCTTTTTAAACATGCTTACGCTTATCTTGCAGCGGCAAAGCTATTCCTTGATGAGGTAGAATCCTACTATAATGAAAGCAATGCTTTTAATGTGGGTGCTTTCGATAAAATGGTTCTGGATTTAATCCATGAAATCTTTGAGGGAAAACAAAGGGTTACAGAGAGTCCGAAAGCACGTCACCTTTTTGCCACGGCAATTACTCCGGACGGTTCGGTCAGTCACCTGGAAACAGTCGTCGATCACCTTCAGAAGCGCTATATTATCAATGGGGATGATGGAACAGGAAAAACTACTTTAGTGAGGCGTTTGATGGAGGCAGCCTTAGCCAGGGGGTTTAACATTACCGCCTTTCACTGCGCGTTAAACCCCAAGGTGATTGATCACCTGGTTATTCACGACCTGAGCCTGGCCATAATTAACAATGTTGAGCCACACATATACACCCCAAAGGAAGGCGATACCATAATCGATACAATGAACTGCGTTGATCCTGTGATTAATGAAGCCTACCTGGTCGAAAAAGGCCTGGCCCGCGGAATGTACCGGCAATGTATGGAACAGGCAATTTCTTTCATCAGCAGGGCCAAAAAAACCCACGATGAGATGGAGAAGTATTATGTGCCTTTCATGGACTTTGAGGCAATCAACTTAAGAAGGGAAAAGACCCTCCAGCTAATTTTGGATACAGCAGAGCAAATTGATGAGTCAACCCCGGCTGTGAAATAGATAGAAGCTTAAAAGAAGCCAGACAGGCTTCTTTTTCATTAGATCCAGTATACACAGGGGTTTTATCTATCTTTTTTAAGGGTACCGTGTTAAAATACTGCTAATATTTTTGTAATACAATAAAAGTTTAGCTATTAATTCGGGGTAAGTTATAATTTGAAGTAAAAACTTGAAGGTGCGTCCTATGTTTGGGACACGAGTAGTCATTGCCGACGCTGACGCCGAATACCGGGAAAAATTAAAGGAAACGTTGCTGCAAGCCGGATACATGGTTGCAGGCAGTGTAGGAAACGGGAGAAGCGCCCTCAAGGCTATCTTCCAAACAGAGCCGGATATTATCATTATGGACTCAAAACTTCCGGGTGCCGAGGGTATGGAAATTACCAGGATCATTGAGGAGCACCGGGTGGCCCCGTTCCTCCTGTTGGCATCCGGTCCTGAGCAGGAGCTGCTGGAGAGCGCAAAATTTTCCTGGGTCTTTGCCATCCTGGTGAAACCGGTCAACAATGAGCAGCTCTTTACCGCCATAGAACTGGCCATCGCCAACTTTAAAAGGATAATCAAACTGGAAACAGAAAACAAGCGGCTGAAAAAAGCCCTGGAAGAAAGAAAACTGGTTGAAAAAGCAAAGGGTTTGCTCATGGAGCAAAAAGGTATTTGCGAAAAAGACGCTTACAAGTTATTGCAGAAACTCAGCATGAACAGATGCCTGCCAATAGGTAAAATTGCCCGTCAGGTAATAACGTATTATAGTAATAAGAGGGATTAAAGCGTTTAGTTTGTATACAATATTCTTCTGCTTCAAGCGTTGATTTTGAATACAATCATGATATACTGGGTGTCAACAAAATATTTAGCAAGGGCAATGACGTCCTGGAAAGACTTTTATGGAAGGTCTTTCGTGGGGCGTTTTTTATTTTGCATAAAAAAAGGTGATAATGTGCTGGGTATTACAACGAAAGAAGAAGTTTTGGAAAAGGCCAAAGAATGTAATGTCAAATTTATCCGGCTGAAGTTTACCGGTATCTGCGGAGCCTTTAAAAATATTGCGGTTACAGTGGAAGAGCTGGAGAGGGCCCTGGACGGCCAGGTTATTTTTGACAGTTCTGTTATTGAAGGATTTGTGCAGAACAGGGAAACGGATATTTTTCTTCTTCCGGATCCCTCCACCTTCGAGGTTTTCCCATGGAGGCCCAGGGATGGCGCGGTAGCCCGCCTGATCTGCGACATCCATGCACCTGGCGGGTATCCCTTTTCCGGATGCTCCCGCTCCGCCCTCAAGAAGATTGCCCGGAAGGCGGAGGGTCTAGGATTCCAGCTCCGTGCAGCCGCTCAAATTGAATTTTTTCTTTTTCACAATGATTCCAAGGGCCAACCGACCACGGTCACCCATGATCAGGCCGGGTATTGTGACCTGTCTCCCGTGGACCTCGGGGAAAATGCCCGGCGGGATATGGTTCTGACCCTGGAGGAGATGGGTTTTGAAATATCTTCCTCCCACCATGAGATTGCTCCCGGTCAGCATGAAATCTTAATAAAAGAAGACAATGTGCTGGCAACTGCAGATAAAATTGCTACTTTCAAGTTTGTAGTCCGTACCATTGCCCAGAGGCATGGCCCGCTCCCCCCTTACCGCCGCCATGGTTGGGAAAACCGTTGGGGAAGCTGTTAAAAACGGCAAGGTACCGCCGGAATATCAAAAATACGGCCTGTCCATTGACCAGATCTTTATTGCTGCCTCAGAGCTTAAGGGGAAATTGGGCAGCGAATTTGACAGCCTTCCACTGGGCGCCATCGGTGTCTACAGCTACTTCGAGCGCCTGGCCCAGGGCCTCAGGCAGCTGATGTGCGGCGCCCGCAAATTTGCCCTCTGTCATATCAGCCGGGACGACCTGGCGGCATTGACCAGGGAAGCAGCTGAAATAACCGGTATCCGTTACATCATGGAGGTTGATGCGGAAGAAGTGGAAAATATTTTGAGCTAGCTTCTAATAAGGGAGGAAAGTGAAAAATCATACATCTTGAGCCTGCCTGGAAACCTCTGTAAGGCGCTTGAGGAACTGGCCAACGATGAAGTAATCAAGAGTGTCCTGCAGCCCCATATTTTCGATAAGTTTGTAGAGAAAGATGCACGTATGGGACAGCTTCCGCGTACAGGTTCATCTTTGGGAAGTGGAAAGAATACCTGACCAGGTTATAGCACCGTTAATGGTTGATTGATTCCTCGACCTGTCCTTTGTCCATGATGAGGCCAGGGGACAGATTACAGGCGGACAAAATAATTGTCCATTGGACTATGGTATCTTACAATTATTGTGTTATACTATGACTTAATTACATTAGAAGGAATACAGCGTTGGATCAATGAACAAGGGGCGATGGGGCCTGTAGCACGGGTTTTATGTCCGTACGTTGGCCCTTCTTTCATAACTTGACCCCTCATCGACAGCGTTGGGGAAAGGATGAACAACAGTGGCTAAACTTACTAACGACGATGTTCGTAGTCTGGCCAAGGACCTGGGTGTCAAATTCATACGTTTGCAGTTTACAGATATATTCGGTATTCTAAAAAACGTTTCTATAACTGTAGAGCAATTGGATAAGGCCCTGAACGGGGAGCTCATGTTTGACGGTTCTTCCATTGAGGGTTTCGTGCGCATTGAAGAATCCGACATGTACCTTCGGCCGGACCCTTCAACTTTCAATATATTTCCCTGGGGACCCAGGGAGGGAGCGGTAGCCCGGCTGATTTGCAATATTTACAATTCGGACGGCACTCCATTCTGTGGTGATCCCCGCAATGTCCTGCTTAAAGCTGTTGAGGAAGCCGAGCAACTGGGCTACACCATGAATGTGGGCCCGGAAGCGGAATTTTTCCTTTTCCATGTAGACAGGGAAGGAAGGCCCACCACCATCACCCATGATAATGCCGGGTATTTTGACCTGGCTCCGGTGGACCTGGGTGAAGACGCCCGCCGCGATATGGTCCTGGCCCTGGAACAAATGGGTTTTGAAATTGAGGCCTCTCACCACGAACTGGCCCCGGGCCAGCACGAGATTGACTTCAAATATTCGGATGCTATGGATATAGCCGACAAGATTGTTACTTTCAAGCTTGTGGTGCGTTCCATAGCCCAGCGGCACGGACTGCACGCCACTTTTATGCCTAAGCCTATTTTTGGGATTGCCGGTTCCGGGATGCACTTAAACCAGTCCCTAATGAAGAACGGGGATAATGCTTTTTTCGACCCGCAGTCACCCGATGGACTGAGCCGGGAATGCCTGTATTACGTCGGGGGCCTGATGTGCCATGCCAAAGCCATCACGGCGGTGGTCAACCCGACCGTAAACTCCTATAAGCGCCTGGTTTCAGGCTATGAGGCGCCGGTCCATATCGCCTGGTCGGCACAGAACAGAAGCCCATTAATCAGGATTCCAGCCAAGAAAGGTCCTTCCACCCGGATCGAATTAAGAAGCCCCGACCCTTCCTGCAACCCGTATCTGGCCCTGGCGGTTTGTCTCAAAGCCGGCCTGGACGGGATCCGGAATAAAATCCTGCCGCCCGGGCCCTGTAACCGGAACATCTACGAGATGACCCGGTTAGAGCGGGAACAGATGGGCATTGGCGTTCTGCCGGGCAGCCTTAGTGAAGCCCTGGCGGAGCTTTTAAAGGATAAAGTGGTCCGAGAGGCTCTTGGCGAGCATGTCCTGCAGCGGTTTGTGGAAGCAAAGCAAATCGAATGGGACCGCTACCGCACAATGGTCCATCCCTGGGAAATTGAGGAGTACCTGACCAAGTTTTAATCTGATAATTTAGAAGTGATTTTTATAAAGATATTATAAATAATAGCGGATACAATGTTGTATTCACGGTGTTTGGCAATGAGGCCTTAACCACGTCTGCTGTATTCCGGCGCGCCTGTGACGGGTCCTTTTCTTTTCTAGATTATGGAATTAGGAAAGGTGCCTTAACATGAATAATTACGGACTGCCACGTAACATTGGATTAATGCAGGAAATTTTAAAACACTTAATCAATTTTTGTGATAAAATAGAATAAACGCGTAATAAGGCGCATGTAGGAGGGTTATCTTGAAGAGCACGCTTGCAGTTCTGGTTGTCAATAAACCTGGTGTTCTGGCACGTATATCCGGGCTGCTGAGCCGGAGGGTTTTCAATATTGAAAGTATTGCGGCCGGCTATACGGAGGAACCGGATGTGACTCGCATTACCCTGGATGTGCAGGGTGATACCCAGGTTCTAAATCAGGTGATGAGGCAGCTTTCGAAACTGGTTGACGTGATAAAAATCGTGGAACTCAAGGCGGAGGAATCTGTTGAGCGGGAGCTGGCACTGGTTAAAGTGAAGGCGGAAACGAACCGCAGGTCCGACATTGTCAACCTTGTTTCGGTATTCAGGGCTAATATTATTGATGTCAATAAAGAAACCATGATCATCGAAATCCTGGGTGATGATAAAAAAATTACAGCCCTTTGCTCGGTGCTTGAAGACTATGGTATTGTCGAAATGGTGCGCACCGGGAAAGTAGTCCTGTCCAGAGGGCCGGGGGCTGTAAAACACTAGCCTGTTTGATTGGTTTACGCAGATTTGAGCTGTTGTTAGTAAAACATGTGTTATTGACATAATTGAAGTGATAGTGTATATAATAAGGTATATTAAACCGGCTTCATGGAGGAGGACGGCCAGTGTCCCAGGTAAAAAGAGTTATGATTAGCCTGCCCGATACACTTCTGGCCGAGGTGGACGGGATAGCGGCCGCTGAACAACTAAACCGCAGCGAATTCATTCGGGAGGCCATGAAGCTATATATTGCAGAACGGAAAAGACGTCTTTTGAGAGAGCAGATGAAGAGAGGGTACCTGGAGATGGCAAGAATCAACCTGGCCCTGGCAGTGGAACATTATCGCCTTGAAGCAGAGGCAGCACGCATTATTGAAATGCCCGTTCCGGAGGTTAAATAATGCTGATCCGTCGGGGTGAGATTTACTTCGCAGATTTAAGCCCGGTTGTCGGTTCCGAACAGGGGGGTACCAGGCCGGTGCTTATTATTCAGAACGACATAGGGAACCAGTACAGCCCCACTACTATCGTGGCAGCAATTACATCACATATCGAGAAATCCAGACTGCCCACCCATATTGAAATGCCTGCGGCTCCTGGCGGTCTAGAAAAAAATTCGGTCATTCTTCTGGAGCAAATCAGGACTATTGACAAAAGCAGGCTGATGGAAAAAGTAACTTCCCTTGAGGCTGAGATGATGGCCAGGGTTAACCAGGCTATGGAAATAAGTCTAGGCCTGGTTGATATATAAGGCTATTTTTCGTATAAACATTTCCAATCCTTTCCCGGGAAAGGATTTTTTTGTGTTTTTAAAAAGGGTAATTCCAGTTCAAGCCGTGCCTATATATATATAAGAATTATTATCAGAGGCGGGGTTTGAAAATTGCTGCCTGTAATTGGTATTACCTGTGCGGCAAGCCGGGGCGGCGGCAGGCTGTATTTAAACGAGCCCTATGCTGCTGCGGTAGCGGCGGCAGGAGGTCTGCCCCTGTTGCTTCCGGAAATGAGAGGGCTTGAAAATAATTATTTAAAGAGGTTGCATGGTCTGCTTCTTTCTGGTGGAGGGGATATTGATCCCTCTTTCTTTGGCCAGGAACCACACCCCCTTACGGGCTGGATCAGTCCCCGCAGGGATGCTTTCGAGTTGGAACTGGCACGGCTCGCTCTTAAGACTGGGATACCTGTGCTGGGCATTTGCCGTGGGCTTCAGATTCTCAACGTTGCTGCCGGGGGCGATATCTGCCAGGATATCTCCATCTCCGTCAGGGCTCCCCTGAAGCACATCCAGGACGCTCCGCGCTGGCACCCCACTCACGGATTGAGAATCAATCCGGGCACCCTTCTGGCCGACCTCCTGGGTTTGGAAACCAGGGTTAATAGTTTTCATCACCAGGCCGTGGGAAGGGTTTCCGGATTATTTAGCGTGGCTGCCCGTTCTCCCGACGGCGTAATTGAGGGATTGGAGAGTCAAAACGGTTATGCTGTGGGTGTTCAGTTTCATCCTGAAGAACTATGGAAACAGGACGCCCGGTTCTTGAACATTTTTAGCTCACTGGTCGAGGCGGCTTCTTTATGCAGATAAACCAATTTGGAGTCGAAATTTGACTAAAGGAATTAAGCTTTATTCGGAGAAAGTTATGCAGGTAAATCGTTTGTTAAATATGTAGGTCAACTGACTGATATCTCGAAGATTTCTTGGTAGCAAGCTTTTGCCACATAAGGAAGAAAGAGGGAATGCTGTGCTGGCTTTTACTGACGCAAGGGTTATTACTATGGCAGGACCGCCGCTGGAAAAGGGGACGGTTCTTGTTGACGGAGATAAAATTATTGATGTTAGAGAAGGACTGACAGTTCCACCGGATGCTGAGGTTGTCGACCTGGCGGGAAAAACAATTCTTCCCGGTATGATTGACGCTCACAGTCACCTGGGAATTGTGGAGGAAATATACCGTGAAGAGGGAGACGACTGTAATGAGATTACGGACCCCGTTACTCCGCACTTGCGGGCAATTGACGCCATAAACCCTGCAGATTTTGGTTTCCGCGACGCTCTGACCGGAGGTGTTACCACTGTTGTAACAGGACCGGGAAGCGCAAATATAATCGGTGGTGAGATGGTTGCGCTGAAAACCTGCGGTACGGTGGTGGATGATATGATCGTCCGTTTCCCGGCCGGTCTAAAAGCCGCCCTTGGAGAGAATCCCAAGCGCAGCTATGGCCGTGAAAAAAAAGTGGCTCCGGCAACCCGCATGGCTTCAGCGGCCATCCTGAGGGAGTCCCTGGCCCGGGCGCAGGATTACTTAAAAAAGGAAGCACCGGAGAGAGATTTAAAAATGGAGGCGCTGGTAAGAGTTATAAAACAGGAAGTGCCCCTGAGGGTGCATGCCCACCGTGCCGATGATATCATGACTGCAGTTCGTATCGCGGAAGAGTTCAGGGTTAATCTTGTCATCGAACACTGTACCGAGGGGCACCTGGTAGCCGGTAAGCTGGCTGAAAAGGGGGTTCCCGTGGTAATCGGCCCGTTACTTTCGAACCGGGCCAAGGTGGAGCTGCAGGGAATAACACTAAATGCGGCATCGATCCTGGCCAGAGCAGGGGTCCGGTTTGCCATTATGACTGATCACCCGGTTGTGCCCATTCAGTATCTGATAGTTTCGGCCGCCCTGGCTGTAAAGGGGGGCTTACCTGAGGAGCAGGCCCTCAGAGCCGTGACCATTGACGCCGCAGCAATATTAGGCCTGGATAAACGCCTGGGCAGTCTAGAGCCAGGCAAGGATGCGGACCTTGTTGTTTGGAGCGGTAATCCCCTGGATATTTCCTCCCGGGTGGAACAAGTCTTTATAGAAGGTAACAAAGTATTTCCTTTTAAAGAAGACTATCCTTTAAAAACTGATATATTTAAAAATGTTACAAAAATCTATTAATCAAAAAAGGATTTTAATAATAAGTGTCGAAGTAAAGAAAATGGGATGATTATACTGTTTTGTCAGTATGTGTCATAATATGTAGAGATATCGAAATGGGGCGATTATCGTGAATATTTTAATTGTGGATGACCAGCCCGGGGTACGCTACTTGCTGGATATCGTAGCCAAGGAGGCGGGGCACCGGGTTTGTACTGCCGAAAACGGCCTGGAGGCTATAGACGCGGTGCGGTCATTCAATCCTGATCTAGTTTTTATGGATGTCAGGATGCCGTTGATGGGAGGATTGGAAGCCCTTGGTATCATCAAGTCCATGGCTCCTGAGACAGATGTCATCATCATGACCGCTTACGGATCAGAAGAAACAGTCTCCAGGGCTATGCAGGGCGGGGCTCTATGTTGTATCGCAAAACCCTTTGATGTCGATATTATTAAGGAACTTCTTACTAAATACAGGTGGAAACGTGCGGGTTTTAAGGCCAGTGCGGCAGGCGGTGGCGCATTTTATTAGCCGGCATCACCCTTCGATGAAGAAGGGTTTTCCTTTTTTAATAGTACACCGGTGGGTATTTATTATATTTTGGTAGCCGCAAGCCGTATTTTCCTGAAAAAAAGGCGTAGCCGCGAGTTGGAAGGGTTGCACAGGCCGGGTGAAGGTTATAATATGGATTATATCATGTTGGTGCATGATCGATAGTCTATTATACTGGAGTGAAAAAAGTGCCGGCTTTGCTAACTTATGCACCTGAAGATACTGCAGAACTTGGGCGGAAATTGGGCGGACTGCTTCTTGCCGGGGATTTGATTTGTCTGATTGGTGAGCTTGGAGCCGGAAAAACAAGTTTTGCGCAGGGTGTTGCCCGGGGCCTCGGTGTAGAAGGACAGGTCAGAAGTCCCAGCTTTACCTTGATTCATGAGTATTATGGCAGGTTGCCTTTATATCATCTGGATCTTTACCGTCTGAATGACCCTTCTGAGCTGGAAGATCTGGGTTACGAGGAATATTTTTATGGAGACGGTGTTGCCCTGGTGGAATGGGCGGACAGGGTCCGGGAAGTGCTGCCTGAGGAAAGGCTGGAAATATACATTGACAGGCTTGCGGAGGTCGAGGACTGCAGGAAGCTGAAGCTGGCGCCCCGGGGCGAGAGGTACCGGCGCCTGGTTGAGGAGTTGATGGACGTTGCATGTGCTGGGAATAGAAACTGCGACACAGGTTGCTTCGGTAGCCGTGGCATCTAACGGGGGGATTCTGGCTGAACGCATGGTTCATAACCGGAGGACCCATTCGGTCAACCTGCTGCCCATGATTAAGGCTGTATTGGAAGAGTCAGTGGAGGAGCGCCGGAGCCTGGAAGGCATAGCCGTTTCCAGCGGCCCCGGTTCTTTTACCGGCCTCAGGATTGGGATGAGCACGGCCAAGGCTCTGGCGGCAGTGTGGAACATTCCGGTTGTGGCAGTCTCAACTCTGGAAACACTGGCTTTTGTCCTGAAAGGCCACGGCAGCCTGGTCTGCCCGATCCTGAACGCGCGTAAAAATGAAGTTTATGCGGCTGTTTACGACTTTCTGGACGGTAACTCAATGACCTGTTTGCACGGTCCTGTGGCTGTACAGCCCGGGGAACTGGCGGAGATGCTTCTAAACTATGACCGGCCTGTAACTTTTACGGGGGACGGTATTGGCGAGTTCGGCCATCTGTTTAAGGAAAGACTGGGAAAAAAGGCCCGGTTTACTCCCTTTTCTGTAGCTTTTCCCAGGGGAGCGGCAGTGGCCGAGCTGGGCTTGCTTGCCTTCCGGGAAGGCCGGGGCGCTGACCCCATGGATATAAAGCCCGAGTATATCAGGGTCTCCGAGGCGGAAGCGGTCTGGCTCCGGAAAAATAGCCCTGGAGGTTTAACAGAATAGTGAATGTGACATTCCAGAAGATGTGCCTGGAGCATCTGGACGAGGTCCTGAAAATTGAAGAGTTATCCTTTCCATCCCCATGGTCTCGTAGCTCATTCATATATGAAATCACCCAGAATCAATTTGCCTGCTATATTGTTGCGGTGGCTGAGGAAAAGGTGGCAGGCTACGGTGGAATGTGGCTTATTCTGGACGAGGCTCACATAACCAACGTGGCAGTACACACTGATTACCGGATGAACGGGATCGGCGGCGCGTTGATGGTGGAACTGATCAGGCGGGCTATCCTGAGGGGGGCCTCCCGGATGACATTGGAGGTGCGCCCCTCCAATACCGCTGCCAGGCGCCTCTACGCATCTCTCGGTTTTAAAGATATCGGCCTGCGCAAACGGTACTATACGGATACAAATGAAGATGCGATCATTATGTGGAAGGACAATCTGGCTACCGGCAGCCAGCTTTGTCCGGCCGGTCGTAATTGCTGAAAGGGGTCTTGTTATGTCGGGAAAATGGAAAATTTTCTTGAGGATCTCCGGTTTAATCTTTGTTGCCGCAGGCTTATTTGCTGGACTGCCGTCGCCCTGGCCCCTGATCCTGACGCTGTTGGGCCTGGTTCAGTTCCTGGTGGCGGGCGGCTTTGGCTGAAAGAGCTGTTAGAGTTGGTCAACTCGAAAATACTTCCTTAAAAGTTTTTGCCGTTGTTTCATTAGTTCTCTATATCTATTCCCTAATAATCGTTATCCTGTTTACAGCTATGGGAGGGGTAATGGACCAATGCTGGGAAAGAGCTCTCTACCGGCAAAAAAATATCTTATTTCTTTTCTTGTCATCACGCTAATCGGCTCTTTATTAAGATACTGGTGGATCAGAAATGTTCCAAATGTGCCTGAATCTGACTTCGAGGGATATTATGTTATAGCTACAAACTTTTATCATAATCTGGGAATATCAATGTGGGGTAATCCTGTCGCTTTTCAGGGGATGGGTTATCCTTTTGTTTTGGGATTGTTCTTTAAGCTGACCGGGAACACGGAAGTTATGACCGGCAAGTATTTGAACCTGTTATTGTCCATATCCACAATGTTTGTTTTGTTTTTTGTTTTTAACAAGCTGTTTGAGCAAAAGACAGCTGTTGCTGCCTATCTTGTCGCTGCTTTGCTGCCGAATTATATAGCCTATAACAGTGTTCTGGGAAGTGAAATCCTGTTTACCTTTTTTGTGGCGCTGACCATTCTGGTTCAATTCTCTGAATTAGATAACAGGTACCGTTATCCGCTGCTGGGAATCTTAATTGCTTTTTCAGCCCTGACCAAACCATATTTTATAGCTTACCCGGCTGTTTTTGCTGTTGCAGAATGGTTGCGCAACAAATCGGTTAAACAAACAGCAATTGCTGCGCTGCTTGTTTCCCTGGTCATGGCTTTGGTCATCGCGCCCTGGACCTACCGCAACTGGAAGATCTTCAATGAATTTATTCCTATCACCTATAACGGCGGATACGTCCTTTATATCAACAACAATGACTATAACCATTATGGGGGTTGGATGGACCCTGCTGATTTTGAAGTCTCTGAGGAGTTTAAAGCCAGGTTTGTGGAAAAGGGAACCACATTCCCCGAACACCCCCCGCAGACTGACAAATTATATAAAGATGAAGCAAAAAAGTGGATCCTCACCCACCCCGTTGAGTTTCTGCAGCTTGGTGTGCTGAGGGTTAAGAATACGTTTTTCAACGGAGCGGAAGATATTGTCAAGTGGACGATGAATCAAATCGATAAGGAAAATTTGGACAGGCAGAGTTTAAGAAAATTAAATTTCTACCGGGCGATCACGGATATGATTATATATGTGTTAAGCTCCTTTGGGTTTTTTTATACAATGATTTACTTGATCTGGATTATTGCCGGTCTTTTTTGCAAAACACCAGCACTTGATTATAAAAAGGCCGTGGTTGTCCTCAATATTGCCTTCCTTGCGGCAGTTTACTTTGTTACTGAGGGACAGCCAAGGTATAACTTTCCCGCTTTATTCTTTATGATCGCTGCTGCGGTTGCCTCGATGGAGTTGGTTATAAAAAACTTGGGCAGGAATTACCGGGAGCAGACCTGAAGCTGACAGGAACTGTCGGAAGGGTATTAACTGTATAAAATAAATACCCCGATGTTGATTTAACTGATAGAGCATAGTCCGGGTGATTAAAAATGAATCGAAGGAAACTGCCGTGCTTTAATCTTAGAAGCAGTGTGGCGCTTTCTATTTTTGTAATTTTTCTACTATGGCCATCGGCGCCCTTTAGGGACTTCGCACTCTATGGGGCTGAGCCCGGAGGGATGCCCCGGGCCGGTTTAAATATTGATAATTTGAAAGAAGGGCAAGAAGTCTCGCCTGACTATCTACAAGGGGCTATTTCCCTGAGCGCCGGGCAAAAGCTCCTGCTGGACCACACATATAACCTGTTTTTCAGCAACATACCGGAATTCCCGGGGGAACCGGGCCTTACTTGCCGGGCGGATGATGTGTTGTCCGGTTCGGGGCTGGTCAGAGTGTTGTTCAGTCACATGAACCTGCTGATTGACTGGTCATCCGACCCGCTGAGCAATATGCCGGCCGCCGTTGGCTTCGCAGTGGAAAACCGTACCCTCCGGGAGCTTGACGTTTACGCCATCCGCGGCGCCATGTCCTGCAACCGCACAACCGACGGTACGTACCTCTTTTTGGAGGACGCCGCGCCGCTGCGGCCCGGCGAGTGCGAGCCCCAATGTTACGGTTCCGCTGTAGGTAATTATGTGGTCAGGGAATTTTTCTTATCCGAGCAAAAACCCCCCATTAACCTGGGCAGGGTGAAACCCGGTGAGCGGCTAATTCATGGTTTGGATGTGGGCCCCCGGGCCTGGGCGGTGGGCCTGTATGATCTGGAGTTTGTGGATGCGGCTTCAGGCTGCCGCCTTAACCGGAGTGACTTAACTCCCGGGGAGGCGGTGGGTCTGGAGACATTTATCGCGCCCCTTGGAGTTGACCTGGACAATTTTCTGGAAGAAAAACTGGCCTCCGGCACCGTTTTGCCGAAAAGCTGGTATGAATGTGAACATATGAGGGGGCTGTTTGTTCCCGGAATCTATTCTGACAGTCCGGCCGGCGAAGCCTCCTCAAAAATATTCACCATCAACTATTCTGCTGATAACGGCCTTGCGGCCAGCTTTGCCCTGGCCGCAGGTGATGTATCACCGGCTTTTGAGCCGGACATTTTCATCAACGACAGGATGCGCAACGGTTACGACCAGGCCTCTCCGGGGCTCAAAGGAGTGAACAAAGGCAACTACGGTGCGGACTACACCATAAAAATGGAACTGACCGGGCCGGTGGCCCTGGTGTTCCAGGGTCCGTTGCAATGCTGTGCTGTAGATACTTACAACCAGATCGACACAGTCTGGCTGGACGGTCAGATCAAAGCCCTGCAAATCAAGGACCCCAACTATGAACAATTTTATACGGATGAATCTGCCTTGCGGCCGCCGGGCTACGGCAGGGTTATCGCCGTCTTCAAGGAAAGCGGCAGGCACGATCATGTCCTGCGCTACATCCCTCCGCCCAACACTTACGGTCCCGTCCGCTTTTACCTCCTGCCGCTTGTTGATGACCGGAACCTGCACTGACTGTTTTAAAAACTTTTCCCTGGAGTTTAAATGAATTTTTACAGAAAGCTTTCCGTCAGATTCTCGGCCTAATCTAAAGAAAATTACCCTATTATAATTATTCATCCGCACCAATCTCATGCTTTGCGTGATGGGCAGCATTTTGTTTTTGAGGAAAATATACTTTTCTACAATAAATGCAAATTAACCGGTATGTATAGAAAAAATTTTAACATACATCAGCCTTGTTTTTGTTAACAGGGGTTTTAGAGATGTTTTTATGCCATCTAAGGTTAAGGGTTGATCTAAAGCTTATGACTGCTGGCAAGAAAATAGTATTCATTAAGATTTATCCTGTCACAAAAAGACCCGTGCCTTTGTTATAGAAGTGAAATCAAGAACGGCCTGGAGGTGCTAAGAGGGCATTGATGCCGACCATCACCGGACAAGTGGCCGGCCAGACCGGCTTCAGGGAGCTTTTCGACAGCTATTACCCGGTTATATGCCGCCAGCTTACCTGTCTTTTGGGCAGTCGTGCCGCCGCGGAGGACGTTGCCCAGGAAACATTCATCAAGCTGTACCAGTCTCCGCCCCGGGAACCCTCCAATTTGGGCGGGTGGCTGACCAGGGTATCGGCCAATCTGGCTTATAACCACCTGCGCAGCGAGAAAAGCAGACGGCGCCGGGAAATCAGCTCCGCACAGCATGCTACCGGGCGGGAGACAGGGCCGGAAGAAGAACTGCTCCGTGTCGAGGAGGTGGCCTTCACCCGGCAGGCCCTGGAACTCCTGCCGGAAAGAGACCGGGCCTGCCTGCTCCTGAAGTTTTCCGGAATGAATTATGCGGAAATCGCCAGGGTTACCGGTATTAAGGAAAATTCTGTGGGGACCATACTGGCACGGGCGCGTGCCAAGTTTAAAAGGGAATATATTAGAATAAAAGGAAGTGATGATGGTGTCCTGCTATGACCCCGGAGACCTCCAGGCCTATCTTGACGGAGAACTGGATTGTGGTGTAAAAGCTGAACTGGAAAAGCACCTGCTTCACTGCGGGAAATGCTGCAGGGCACTGGAGCAGATCCGGGAGAATCAAAGCTTTGCATCCGCCAGACTGGCTGGCTACATGCAGGCCCTAGCCAGCGCTGAGTTTGATACCAGCCAGGCCTGGAGACGTTTCAGCAAAAAGCGGCTATCCACCGGAAAAGGAAGCCCTTTAATCAAGAAAGGAGTCTTATCCATGCTTGCAAAATATCGTGCGGCCGCAACCGCAGCGGCAATCATGCTGGCCCTGGCCGTTACCTTCAGCTTCGGTTCCGTGCGTTCGGCAGCCAGCGACCTGTTGACCATATTCAGAGTGGAAAAGGTAAGAACTATCAACCTGACACCCTCAGACCTTTCACAAATTGAAAGAGCTTTTCGTGAAGGTGCCGGAAAAGTGGACATCGAGAACTTCGGTAAACTGGAATTCAGCGGTGGCAACGAATCCGGAAAAGTGACCCTTGAAGAAGCCCGCGGCGCAGTGGATTTCGAGCTCGTACTGCCGGATGTCCTGCCCGGCGGCTATCAGCTGCAGGAAGTTCATAAGTACAGCACGGGTCATATGGAATTTACCCTGGACACCAGCAAGACTAATCAGGTTTTGCAGTCCCTGGGAAGCGAGAAGTTATTGCCGGAAGAACTGAACGGTAGGGCCTTTGCTGTTGAGTCCCCGGTCCAGATATCGGCTGCTTACACCGATCCCGGCAACCAGAATGTATACATCTGGCAGGGCAGGAGTCCAGAGCTGATTGCCCCGGGTTCGGACGTCAATGCCATCCGTGACGCGCTCCTGGCCCTGCCCTTCCTGCCCGAAAACCTGCGCGCCCAGCTGGCGTCAATCAATGACTGGGAGCATACCTTTTTGATTCCCAATGTCGGAGGCAGCTCCCAAGAGGTTGTTGTCAACGGTGTGCCGGGAGTGTTTATAGGTCAGAACGGCAGTGAAAAGCAGACCAGCTGTCTGATCTGGCAAAAAGCCGGTGTGGTCTATGCCGTCAGCGGCCGGGTGGATCCCGGGCAGGCCTTGCAGTTTGCCGCTGCTCTGGACTAGTGCCGGGCAGCCGGTAATATCCTGTGGGGTTCTAATATTAACTCCAATAACCAGAAATAATTAACTAAGTAATTATGATCGATGTTTTTGCAGTAAGTCCTCAAGCAAAGGAAGGAAAAACCCTGTATGATTGTTGAAACCAGCAACCTGACTAAGATGTACGGTAAAAAGATTGGGTGCTCGGAGATTTGCCTCTCTGTGGGGGAGGGGCAAATCTTTGGTTTTCTCGGGCCGAACGGCGCCGGAAAAAGCACCCTGGTTAAAATACTGGTGGGACTTCTCTTTCCCACCAGCGGAACGGCAAAAATTCTGGGGCGCCCCCTGGGAGATCTGGAAGCCCGGCGAAAAACAGGCTTTTTACCGGAAAACTTTCGTTATCAGGATTGGCTTACCGGCGAAGAATTACTCTCCTTTCATGCTTCCCTGTACGGGCTGAGCGCGCAGGATAAAAAAAGCCGGATTCCTGCAGTGCTCGAGCAGGTAGGCCTGAGCGGCAAGGAGAGGCAAAGGGTGGGGACTTACAGCAAAGGGATGCAGCAGCGGATAGGACTGGCCTGCGCCCTGCTGCCCGACCCGGAACTGGTCTTCCTGGATGAGCCCACCTCGGCCCTGGATCCCCTGGGCCGGCGGGAGGTGCGTCAGATTATCCTGGACCTGCGCAGGAGGGGTAAAACCGTCTTCCTAAACAGCCACCTCCTGAGTGAAGTTGAAATGATTTGTGATCAGGTGGCCATCATTCATAAAGGCAGAATCATTTCCACGGGTGTACTTGAGGAGATGCTTTCCGGAGCAGTTGAGGTAGAAGTGCAGGTGGAGGCCCAGACGCCGCAGATGCTGTCAGAGTTTTCCGAACTCAGCCGAAAAATGACTGTGGACGGCAGCCGCATCCGGCTCAGCCTTAACGACAGGAAGGACGTGGGCTCTCTTGCCGGAATAGTGGTCCGGAACGGCGGCAGGTTGTTCAGCCTCAAGGCCGTTCAGGGTTCCCTGGAGGATCTTTTCATTGACTTGATTCAGGGAGGGGGCGGAAACCATCATGCTGGCCATAACCCTACTAACCTTTAAAGAAGTGATCCGGCGCCGGATCATTTTGATTACTTTATTCCTGACCCTGGTTTTTCTGGTCCTATTCGGAACAGGGGTCCACTACGGTTACGAGGAGATGACCGGGCAGGCCGGGCCGCTGGAGATGATGTTAACCCAGCAGTTTTTGGCTCTGGGTCTTTATTTCGGAAGCTTTATTGTTGCCTTTCTGGCAATTATGGCGGTGGTGGGAGCCATTTCCGGGGAAATCGAAGGCGGAACCATTTACGCTATTGTGCCGAGGCCTGTAAAGCGTTCCGCAATTATTCTGGGGAAGCTGCTGGGTTACGGGTTTATGCTCTGTGTCTTTGCGGCGCTGTTTTATATAGCGATCCTCCTCATTATTCGTTTCAACACAGGTCTGAATGTCCCGGTGAAGCCGGCCGCCCTGGGGCTCTTTTGCCTTCAGCCACTCATCCTTCTGGCGGTGAGCCTGTTCGGCACTACCTTTCTTTCCACCCTGGCCAACGGTATTGCTGCGTTTATGCTGTACGCCATTGGAGTTATCGGCGGCATGATGGAACAGATCGGCTACCTGGCCAGCAGCGAAGTTCTTATTCAGATCGGTATTGTTTCCAGCCTGATCATGCCGGCGGACGCCATTTACAGAAAAATAGTCTACAGCCTCCTGGCCACCCCGGAGGTTTCAATGGCAAGCATGCTCGGGCCTTTCGGCAGCATGTCCGAGCCAAGCGCCTGGATGCTTCTGTATACGGGATTGTACATCCTCTGTTTCCTGGTGCTGGCAGTTAGAATATTTTCTAAGAGGGACCTCTAAATTGCAGGGATATCCAACCCACTGCCGGTTTTGGCCGGTTCGCTCCTGCGACCGGCGGCCTGCACTGCTGTTTCCTGCCTTCCAGCCGTGGCTGGAGCGGGCACTAGGCAGGAAAACTAGCATAATAAAGCCTGACCAAGAAATAATATAGCTGACGTATTTTGAGCGGATCGAAAGGGCCGTGCGGGGAATGCCAAAAGGTAAAATTGCCGTGGTGGGAGTGGGGGCGGTAGGGGCTACAACAGCTTTTACCCTGGCCATGAGCGGCCTGGCAACAGAACTGGTCCTGGTGGATGTTAACCAGCCTAAGGCAATAGGGGAAGCCCTGGACATTGCCCATGCTGCGGCTTTCATCAAGCCCGCCAGGATTTACGCCGGAACATTTGAAGACTGCCGGGACGCATCCATTATTGTTTTCTCCGCCGGGGCAGCTCAAAAGCCCGGAGAAACCCGGCTGGAACTGCTGCAAAAGAATTACGCCATCTTGAAGCAAAGCCTGCCCCGCCTGCAGGGCGGAAATCAGGAGCAAATCTTAATAATTGTGAGCAATCCCGTGGACGTCCTGACCTATGCTGCGCTGAAGATTACCGGACTGCCCCCGCAGAAGGTCTTCGGATCCGGGACGGTGCTGGACAGTTCCCGTTTCAGGCATAGCCTGAGCCGCCGCTGCGGCGTTGCTCCCAGGAACATCCACGCCTACGTAGTGGGGGAGCACGGGGACAGCGAAGTGCTGCTCTGGAGCCTGGCTTACATTGCAGGAATGCGGGTCGACCAGTATTGTGATTTGGCCTGCATTGAGCCTGTCAGCCGCCGGGTTCTGGAGCAGGAGGTCAAAAACGCGGCTCACGAGATAATTTTGGGAAAGGGGGCCACGTATTACGCCATCAGCCTGGCTGTTAAGCGGATTTGCGAGAGCATTGCCAGGGATGAGAATTCCATTCTCACGGTGACCGGCCTGATCGACGGGCTTTATGGAATCAAGGACTGCTGTCTCAGCCTGCCTGCTGTGATCAATGCCGGGGGTCGCGGTCGCCCGCTGGAACTGCCCCTTGCGGAGGAGGAAAGGAAAGCCCTGCTGGAATCGGCGGCTATTATTAAAAATGCCATTAATGAGCTGGGCCTTTAGCCGGATGAAAGAGCTCAAGGGAGTTTCGTACCCATGGGCTCAAGAATAAGCAAAAAATATTAACGTGACCGCCCTTGCAATTTGTCCCGGTTCGTATATAATAGTATAGTAACCCTCCGGGTAAACATCTAAGCGCCTGTAGCTCAGGGGATAGAGCGCCGGCCTCCGGAGCCGGGTGCACAGGTTCGATTCCTGTCAGGCGCACCAAGTTCAAGCTTCAAAATAAGTGTAACTTAAAACATAACCTGGCCGTATCGGCCAGGTTATGTTTTAAGTTACAAACGCACCGCTCGGCGCACTCTTGCGTTGCCTACCACCATCTTAACATATTTTGCAATAAAAAAGGTTTAAAAAGGAAAAAATTTCGTGTGTAAATATACTTAAGCATAGTAATCCTATCTGCAAACATTCAACAACAAGCGGGTCTGAAAAGCCCGGTATTTAAAAGGGAAAGGAATAAATTGTGTCGAACAAAGAGAATTAATGGACGGATAGAGCTATGACAAGATAATTATAGAACAAAGGGGTTCCCCGGGGAGAAGCATAAATAAATGGAAACCATCTACGGATATCTTGAAAGAATTACTTTTGTAAATGAAGAAAATCATTTCACGGTGGCCAGACTTCAGGAAAAAGCCAAGAAGGAACTGACAACCATTGTGGGCAATCTGGCCGGCATTAATCCGGGTGAATCCTTACGCCTTTTTGGAAAGTGGGTCCACAACGCAAAATACGGAAATCAATTTCAGGTGGAGAAGTATGAAACAGTTGTTCCCGCTACTGTAAACGGTATCGAAAAGTACCTGGGCTCGGGACTGATCAAGGGCATCGGTCCGGTAATGGCCAGGCGGATTGTAAAAACTTTCGGGCTCTCCACCCTTGATGTTATTGAGACAACACCGGATGAACTGGCCAAAGTGGACGGTATTGGGGCCAAACGCATTGAAATGATCACGAAAGCCTGGGAGGAACAAAAGGAAATTAAGGAGATTATGATTTTTCTCCAGAGCAATGGTGTCAGCGCGGCCTATTCAGCCAGGATTTTTAAAAGGTATGGAAAGGCCTCGATTGAAAATGTCAGGGAAAATCCTTACCGGCTGGCGGCTGATATATCAGGTATTGGTTTTATCACTGCCGACCGCATCGCTCAAAATATGGGCGTTGACCCCAACTCCATCTTGCGGGTCAAGGAGGGAATAATTTATGTCCTCAACGAGTTGACCAACGAGGGCCACGTTTATTATCCCCTGGAAACTTTACTGGCAAAAGCTGCGGAGATGCTCAAAGTGGATGTTGAATTTACCAAAAGGGCTGCGGCGGAGCTGCTGGAGGAAAGAAGAATTATAAAAGAGGACCTGCAGGGCCAACCCCCGCTCCAGGCAGTTTATCTCCCCGCATTTTATACCGCCGAAACAAACCTGGCCAGGCTGCTTCTTTGCCTGACCGGAGAGCCTTCCTCCATCCGTTCCATTGATACGGAAAAGGCAATAGACTGGGTTGCCGCGAAAACCGGCTCAAATCTGGCTGAAAAACAAAAAGAGGCGGTTGTTTTATCTGCACAGAAAAAGCTCCTGATTATCACCGGTGGCCCGGGTACGGGTAAAACGACCATCATTAAAGCCATCATCCAGATTTTCCGGGCACTGAAACTCCGGATCTTGCTGGCCGCGCCCACCGGACGGGCGGCTAAACGTATGCAGGAAGCAACCGGCCATGAGGCTAAAACTATTCACCGGCTGTTGGAATATAGCCCCCGGAAAGGCGGATTTGAAAAAAATCAGGAATCTCCACTGGAGGCTGATGTGGTCATCCTGGACGAGTCCTCCATGATTGATCTTCTGTTGATGTATCATCTGGTTAAAGCTGTCCCTTTAAACGCAACTTTAATCCTTGTGGGTGATATTAACCAGCTTCCTTCGGTAGGCCCGGGCAGTGTACTGAAGGACTTGATTGAATGCGGGAGGTTCAAAGTGGTTACACTGACTGAAATCTTCAGGCAGGCCCGGGAAAGCCGGATTGTGACCAATGCCCACCTCATTAATAAGGGTATGTTCCCGGATTTGAAAAAGCCTCCCGACAGGGAATTATCCGATTTTTATTTCATCGAGGAAAACGAGCCGGAAAAAATCATCAAAAAAATTTTGACGCTATGCCTGAGTAGGATCCCTAAACGTTTTGGCTTCCATCCGGTTCAGGACATCCAGGTTCTAACCCCTATGCACCGTGGAGAACTTGGTGTAATGAATTTAAATCTCAGGCTTCAGGAATTTCTCAATCCAAATGAGAGCAGGCTGATCAGGGGTAACAAGTCCTTTAAAGTTAACGACAAAGTAATGCAGGTCACAAATAACTATGATAAATCTGTTTACAACGGCGATGTAGGGACTATTTCCCGAATTGACCAGGAAGAGCAGGAAGTCCAGGTTAATTTTGAAGGAAGATGTGTAACTTATGATTTTTCCGAGTTGGAGGAGCTGGTTTTAGCTTACGCCATCTCCATCCACAAGTCCCAGGGCAGCGAGTACCCGGCCGTGATTATTCCGGTTGTGACGCAGCACTATTTGCTCCTTCAAAGGAATCTGATTTATACAGGGCTTACCAGAGGTAAAAAACTTGTTATCCTGATCGGGAGTAAAAGGGCTCTGGCCATTGCAGTTAAAAATAATAAAACACAAAATCGTTTTACCTGGCTCGATGAAAGGCTGGCTGAGGGAATCTAAATCAGTAAGAGAACCATCCACTGTCACCGCGTGTTATAACGAGAAAGTCCTATCTAGCACACCGTGGTCATCACTCCATGTCACCACCCCAAGAAAAAAATGTAAAATTTTAATTAACTAAAAATTTATAATATTTTGAAATGTTGTTGCCATAATGTTAAATTCGTCCGTATAATAAAAGTAAGAACTGGCATTGATAGGAACAATTGACGAAAAGAGGTCGATAAATATGGTTCAATTGTCCGAAATGCAGATGTACGAGTTCTTAAGCGGAGGTATGATCGCCACAGTTTATTATTTCTATAAGAAAGGTGTAAAGATTATCGGTTTTGCCGGTGGCTTCAGCTTTAAAATTAAAGTTTTATCCATCGGACACAACCCGCCAAGAAAAGGTTTCGGTCAGGCCGCGTTAAAATTTTTACGCCCCAGGTACAAAAAGATTTCTGTAATTGAAATCTACAAGGGAGCCCTGCCTTTCTGGGTCAAAATGAAGGAGCGGGGTTTGGTGGACCACCTGGAGTCAGTAAAAGAGGGTAAAATGCTCTATCATCTGAAGGAGACGCCGGCTGCGGTTTACCCCCTGAAAAGAGTTATAAGTAAAAATGTCTGGGAGTTTGAGAGTTTCAATATCAATGGGCACTTAAACGGCAACTACGAGTATGAACCCGTGGCTTACGTCTAAATTGAGGAAAAAAAGTTCCCACCCGGGGATAAAGGTGGGATTAATACTACAACGAGAATCTATATTTAGGAGGATTTCATTACTTTTCGGCGTCACCGATTCCCGGTTGTGAACGGTAGAAGTCCTCTGATGAGCTGGTGATTGCTCTCTTCAGCACCAGAAGCCTGTTAATGTGGTGGTTTTCTTCGTCGACCAGAGCCTGTATGGCAAACCTTTCTTCTTCCGGCACGATCTTTTTGAACTGGATATAAAAAATTACGGAATCTTTTTCAAAGCCGAGGGCCAGGTCTATGGCATCTACAGGAGAGCAGGTCTTTTCTGCAAGCGCCGCCGCGTTGAGGTCTTTGGTAAAAATGTTGCTGTCAATAAGCTCTCGGATATAATTTACATATTCATCGGCGTTATGAGGCTCCGGAAACCCGTAAGAGGCCAGTTTTTTCGCCATTTGCTTAAATGTTTCCAGGTGTTGTTTTTCCTCTTTGGCCATAAAAGAAAACAACTCCCTGGCATCTTTATCCTTCGTCTTTTCAGCAAGCGCTTCGTAAAAGGCCATCCCGTTTTCCTCAACCTTCACAGCAATTTCCGCCAACTCGCTTGGACTAAATGGTAACATTTTAAAACCCTCCAATCCTTTTTTTAGTACTGACTTAATATTAATAGATATTAATTAATAGGTAGTTAACAAATAATTACAAAATCCTTAAATTTTCAGAATTCCTTTTTGTTTTTAGACGCTCGTGCTGTTCGAATTGTCAAGGAGCGAGGCGGCGAGGTATAGGGTTTCAGTACCCGTTCAGTTTAAGAGAGAAACTATCCGGACCCCGTGCGGCAAGCATGGGGTTTTTGATCCGGCAGGCGAGGTTCCCCCAAGGTCACGGTGCGGCCAGTTCCGACACGGAACTTGTATTTTTAGTTTAATTTGGATACAATGGTAAGGGTTAAAACGCTCCGGCCCAAGCCGGGAGCGTGATTGGAGGTTATATTTTGAAGCGGGTGGTAAGCGTCAGCTTGGGTTCAGCCAGGCGTGACCACAGGGTTCAGGTGGAACTCCTGGGGGAGCCGTTTGAAATAGCCCGGAGGGGCACCGACGGTGATTTTGACAGGGCCGTAGGGCTGTTGAAGGAACTGGACGGCAAGGTGGATGCCATCGGTCTGGGCGGAATTGATGTCTTTCTTTTTGTCAGGCAAAAACGCTTTGCCATCCAGGATGGCTTAAGGTTGATGGAATCGGTGAAGATTACGCCGGTGGTGGATGGAAGCGGCCTAAAAAACACCCTGGAGAGGGAAGTGGTGCGGATTCTGGCCAGGGAAACCAATTTAATTAAAAAAGGCACAAAGGTTTTGATGGTTAGTTCCGTGGACCGTTTCGGCATGGCTGAAGCGCTGTCCGAATTGGGATGTGACGTCACTTTCGGGGACTTGATTTTTACGGCCGGGATTCCCTATCCCATTAAGACGGTGGAGGAATTGGAGGAAATCGCCAACAAAATCCTACCTGAAATAGCCAAAATGCCCTTTCATATGATTTATCCAACCGGTAAAAAGCAGGAAAGCCAGGACGAGGCCAAAGTGCAGAAGTTTGCCGGTTATTATCAAGACACCGAAGTGATTGCGGGGGATTTCCACCTGATCAGGCGCTTTATGCCCTCCGGCCTGAAAGGGCAGACTATCCTCACTAACACCACCACCCCTGACGATATCGGTTTTCTCAAGGAAAAAGGCGCTGGAACCCTGGTAACCACAACTCCTGAATACGAAGGAAGATCCTTCGGCACCAACGTAATGGAAGCCGCTCTGGTGGCCGTCCTGGGTAAGCCCTGGGCAGAAGTTACCCCGGAAGACTATTTGGATTTGCTCGAAAGGTTAAATTTCCGCCCGCGAGTTTTAAACCTATAAGTTTAATTGGTTGATTACGTATGGGAACAGAAACCTTTTCAGATGCCATCCAAGGAGGTGGAAGAATGGCCACACATGAAGAAATTACGGAAAGCCTGATGGTATTCACCGAAAATTACAATAAAAATGAACGTTTAAAAATTATGAACAAGGACTGGAACCGGATCGTTGTGGTTCAAGCTACTGACGTGGAGTCCCTGCATACGCTGACCCTGCTGGACGGCGTTGTATCTCTAAAAGAAGGAAAATCAAACGATCCAGACCTGACCGTGATTTCCGACAGCGAGACCCTGGCAGATATATTCTACGGTGACATTACTCCAACCGAGCCGTACAATAACGGTTCGCTGAGGATCATTGGGTCTGAGGATGATATCATCCGCCTTGATTTTATATCCCTGATGATCTGGGGTGAATAGCTTGCAATTTAAAAAGGTTCTTACCCTGCGCACTGTTGTGGCTACCAGCGCTGGCCTGACCCTGGCCAGTTCGTCTTTTGTGGCGGCTGTATCCGTGGCTAATTTTGTGCTCGGGGATACCGCCTGGATTGCTATCCTAACGGGCGGGTTCCTCTGCTTTTTAGCGGCGTTCTGTTTTTCAGAATTAAACGGCCTGTTGCCGTCGGCGGCCGGTATCCGCCTGTATTTCAGCCGTGCCTTCAACGACCGGGTCTCATTGACAGTTTCCATCCTTTATATGCTGGTTGTCATTGTGGGTGTTGTGGGTGCTGAAAGCTATGTTTTGTCCACCGTTTTGTCCGGTGTTATACCCGCGGTACCGCCCTATGCCTGGATCGTCTTGATGCTTCTTCTGGTGACCGGGATGAATATCCGTGGAATTAAAATTGCCGGTCTTTTCCAGGATGTAATCACGTACGGATTGATGTTCTCCATACTTGCTTTCGGCCTGATCGCCCTTTATAAAGTGAATTTCCAGCTGAGTGCTCCCCTTTCCCCCGGGGGCGCCACAGGGATTATCAGCGCTGTGGCGGTGGGGGTATTCCTCTTTGTGGGCTTTGAATGGGTAACGCCTCTGGCTGAGGAAGTAACCCAGATCCGGCAAATATCCAGGGGAATGATGATCGCTCTGGGGATTCTCAGCGTCACTTATGCCATTTTTACCACAGCTATGACAGCTATTGTGCCCAAGGAGGTCCTGGCGGCATCCGCAGCACCCCACCTGGTCTTTGCCCGGGCCGCGCTGGGCGGCGCCGGCGTCTCCTGGATGACTGTGGTCAGCCTGGCAGCAACTGTTACGACGTTCAATGCCGGTTTGCTCAGCGTCTCCCGCTTTATGTACGCCACTGCCCGGGAGCATGCCCTCCCGCAGATTTTCAGCAGGATCAGCATGCGCTATCTCACGCCCTGGGTATCTATACTGACTCTGTTTCTAATCGGCCTGGTTGTCTCGGGGGTGATCCTGCTTACCCACCGTTACCTGGTGCTGGTGCACCTGGCTGCCGCCATGGAGTCGATTGTCTACGTCATGGCCGGCCTGGCGGTAATCAGTCTGCGCCGCCGGATGCCGGAACAGGAAAGGCCCTACCGGATTCCCTTCGGCAACCTTGTGCCCGTACTGACTATTTTAGTATTCACGGTCCTGGCTTTGACCGTTCTGATCACCAGTCCGTGGGTGCTTGTTAACCTGGCAGTGGCATTCCTGCTCTGCCTGGTCTATGTAAATACCGCCGTACCTTACCTTAAAAAGAAACACCAGGCCCGCAGACCTGCCGCGAGGCGACGTCCCCAGCGCAGGACGGACGGGGCCGGAGGGAATTAACATGTGATTTTGACCCAATGCACCCAGACTGTTTAATTATTTTCTTTCAAATAATGAAAATTGAACTGCAATCCGTGGGAAGTACAGGTACTTCCCTTTTTTTATTAAAGCTGCCAGTCACAATTATTAACTGACGCTGCAACTACTGTAGGTCCATTTGGACGGAAGTATAAGTAACTGCGGGAATTGACAGTTCGCGATCACCACAGCAGGGGATAAAATTTAACTTTCCACCTCGTTATTGGTAAAAATTGTAATAAATAGTTAAATCTGTAGTATAATATTTGTAAGATAATAATAGAAGGGTGTTGATCCCATGGACGGGGTGCTAACGCGTCTAATCCTGCTTGTTATTGTGGTTTCTGCAGTTGTATTTCCCGGCGGGTGTAATGATAACATTGACAGCGGAACACTGCCTTACCTGGGGGAGAGGGGAGCAGGTGAGACCCTGCTCAATGGAGGCAGTGAGCAGGCTGAAGCAAATGTTGAACCCGTCGAAGAAGTAACTGCCACTGGAAACGGTAATCTAACCATCGTCCTGTATTTTGGCAATAAAGAGGGCTACCTCACGGCAGAAAAAAGAGTGATCCCAAAAACTCCGGGGGTTGCCAGGGCTGCCATGAACGAGCTGATTAAAGGGCCAACTGCGCAAAGCGGTCTGTATGCAAGTATTCCCCCGGGTACCAGGCTAAAGGACATTAAAATCGAAGACGGCCTGGCTACCGTGGATTTTACCGAAAGTATCCAGAGCAAACACCCGGGGGGTTCGGCGGGAGAATCCCTGACCATCGGTTCCATTGTCAACACTTTGACCCAGTTTCCATCCGTGCAGGAAGTCCAAATACTCGTGGAAGGAAGGGTTGTTGAGACTCTGGCCGGGCACCTGGATATTTCGAAACCCCTGGAGCGTCAGGCCGAGATAATTCGGCCAAATCCGGGAACCTTTTGAAGCTCCCGGCAGTCTAACCATATGGATGTTGAAGTTACAGGATCCTCCATACTTCAACAACATATGGTTTTTTTTGTGCATCTTAACCACTTTGCGGAGGGAAGTATATGCATTTCAGGAATTTTGGCTGTGCTTTGTTTTACCTCTGGGTCCTGGTTCCGGTTTTTTTCTTTTGCTTCATTTTAATAAGTCCAAGTCTCACCGAAGCGGCAGAAACAGCTGTCGTGACGGGCACTACCGTTAATGTCCGCAGCGGTCCCAGCCTTGACTATGCGGCCTTTACACAGGTAAACCAGGGTGACCGGCTGCCGGTTCTAGATAAGTTTTACAACTGGTACTATGTGAACCTGCCCGGTGGAGTTAATGGCTGGATATCCGGCCAACTGGTTAGAATAGAGCAACCTGAGCCTCCTGAACTGAGTTCGGGCAATGTTCTTACGATTATGATCAATACCGACGGAGTTAATATCCGCAGTGGTCCGGGCACTTCCTACGAAATTGTCGCCAGGGCCAGCTATGGCCAGCACTACCCTGTAATGGAAACATCAGGGGATTGGTATAAAGTCTGGCTCGGCACGAACACCGGCTGGGTGGCCAACTGGTTGGTTGCCCGGAAAACGGGGGTTTCGCCCACGTCTCCGCAAACAGTTCCGCCGGCTGCTTCCACTCCGCCCGCAGTCCAGACCAGCGGGAAAACTGCCGTTGTGAACGGCAGCCAGGTCAATGTCCGGAAGGGCCCGGGAACGGCCAATGCGCTTGTCGGCCAGGTTTCCAGGGGGGACGAGCTGCCTGTTCTGGGACAGGACGGTGACTGGTACCAGGTTAAGCTAGCCGGTGGCAGTAACGGCTGGGTGGCAGGGTGGCTGGTGTCCCTTCAGGATGCTGCGCCTGCAGAACAGGTCCAAGATCATGTTGAGAATCCTGTTGATAATCATGCACCTCAGACTGGAAGTATTGATATTTCCAGGGGAGGGGAAGACCGTGAGCCGGACGGCCAGTCCGGCAAGGCACTCACTTTGCAAATTAAGGAAACAGGCGGACAGACCAGTGCCGTGGTTGTTGCCGATGTACCCTTTGAATACGATGCCTTCGCCTTAAGCGGACCGGACAGACTGGTCCTGGACCTTAAAGGTATTGCCAAAGGGGAATTGCCGTCGAAAACCGACGTCAATTCTAAAACAGTGAAACAAATCCGGGTGGGACATTACCAAAGGGAGCCGGATATTACCAGACTGGTCTTCGATTTATCAGGCGGCGCCCAGTATGTTACCACCCATTCCAGGGATAAGAAAAGTATCAACGTTGAAACATACATTCCAACCATAAGTGGTTCTTATGCAGGTACGACAATTGCCATCGACGCCGGGCACGGCAATCCGGACCCCGGAGCGATAGGCCGAAACGGGCTAGTGGAAAAGGATATTACCTTCGATATTGCCAAGCGGACCAAAAAACTCCTGGAAGCCAAAGGCGCCAGGGTGATTATGACCCGTACCGGAGATTCCGAAATCGGACTGGAAGAAAGAGCTAACAGGGCCAACAAGGCCGGGGCGGACCTCTTTGTCAGCATTCACGTTAATGCCCATACAGATCCCTCAATTGGAGGCACCATGACTTATATTTGTAACGGGAACGGAACGGCTGCAGAGGCATCCCGGAACCAGGAAAGCAACAGGCTGGCCCGTTATGTTCAGGCTGAACTGGTTAAAAAACTGGGCCTAAGGGACGGAGGAGTCCGGTCAGCCAATTTTGTGGTGCTGCGCAAGGCCAAGATGCCCGCTGTCCTTACCGAACTGGCCTTTATATCCAACGCTAATGAGGAAAAGCTCATGCGGACCGATAGTTTCAGGAACAAGTCCGCTGAAGCAATCGTCAACGGGATTGGGTATTATATCTCCGGTAAAAAGACCCGCTAAAGAAATTGAAAATTTTACAAAGCATCCTTGACCCGAAGAAAAAACCTGCCGCTTGCGCCAATTTGGCGCAAGCGGCAGGTTTTTTTGAGTAAAAAAGAGGAACCCCGGCAAGCCCAGTGAATTACTTAATGGTGATCAAATCATGCTAAAGACATGGCCTTGCATCAAGGCTTCCAGGAAAATTCCCCTCCTCCAGCCAGGTTGCCATCTTGTGTTTGCAAACGGGCATTATTGATTGAACCACTGCTTATTCTTCTGGTACTGGAATATGTTTAGATAGGGCAGGTTTTAAGGTAATTGACCCCTGCTTAAAGGAGGGAGGAAGTGAAACGTAACGCTGCCATCGGTCTTTTTGATTCCGGGGTGGGAGGGCTTTCGGTGGCTGTAGAAGTCTACCGGCAGTTGCCCGCTGAATCCACCGTTTATTTCGGAGACACGGCTCACGTTCCATATGGCCCGCGCAGTGCCGGAGAGCTGACCCGTTTTACCAAAAAAATCACTGACTTTCTGCAGGGACAGGGTGTAAAATACATAATTGCCGCCTGCAATACCAGTTCGTCGATATCCCTACCAGTTTTAAGAGAACGCTGCAAGGTCCCGATGATCGGATTAATTGAGCCCGGCGTGGCCGAGGCCCTAGGTAAAACGGTGAACGGAAGAATTGGTGTTATCGCCACAGAGGCTACCATCAGGAGCGGGGCCTACGAACAAGGACTGAAGAAGCTGGGAAGGGACATCGAGGTATACAGCCGGGCGGCGCCGCGCCTGGTGCCCCTGGTGGAGGCCGGTAGGACAGATACGTATCAGGTGACCGGGGCGCTGCGGGAATACCTCTTCCCTTTGCAGGAGGCCGGCATTGACACCCTGATCCTGGGCTGTACCCACTACCCGTTTTTAGCCCGTCAGATTGCGGAAGAACTCGGTCCCGGGGTCCGGTTGGTGGACCCGGCGTCAGCCACCGTACGGGCAGCTAAGGAAGAGTTGTGTCGCCTAGATCTGGCAATAAGTGGGATAAGACCCATCAGCCACTGTTTTTATGTCAGCAGCAGGCCGGATGCTTTCAGGGCTGCTGCCGGACGCTTCCTGAAGAAGGATATTGGCCCTGTCCGGCAGATTGATTTATAGACCTCAGCTAGGGCAAATCACAATGGCAAAACCTTTATTTTGCCTCATGCCTGTTGAGTCACAGACCCCCGGCGAAGCGGAGTTAACAATTTGATTTTAGCTCACAGGCGCAACCGGAGATTATTCTGATTATAGATTTAGACCTTATAGTTAGTGTGTCGCTGGTTAAAATATGTTATAATTTCATACATTATATTTGAACTGAAGATTCGTTCACTTACTTGTAAAAGTGGAGATATTTTTAACAGCTGCGGCCTGAAGCTCATTATTTAGTTTAAAGCGGATGGAATGATACAACAGTACAGGGATTCAGGTCTACCTGTTTATAAGGGGGGTTTTTTTGGAGATTACGGTACTGGGCTGCTGGGCTCCCTATCCCCGGGCGGGAGGCGCCTGCTCCGGTTACCTGATCCGGGGCGGCGGGCAGAATATCCTGCTGGAAGCAGGAAACGGCAGCTTAAGCAGGCTGATGGGGTTTCTGGACTTCCGCCGCCTGGATGCGGTTATTATCAGCCACCTGCACCCGGATCATTACCTTGATCTCTTCCCGCTGCGCCACGCCATAGAAGGCGCGAGACGGGACGGAAGCCGCGCCGGACCATTAAAACTCATTTTACCGGCAATGCCGGTTCAAAAATTTCAGGTCCTGGAGGGGTACAAAAAGGCCTTTGAGACGACTCCGGTTGAAGGACTTCCCCTGGAGCAAAGTCTGTCCGGTACCCCGGTCAGAAGGCTGGACCTGGGCAAACTGAGCATCCGCTTTGTTCCCGCAAAACATTCCCTGCCGGGGTATGCTATATCCTTCACGGGGGCAGGAAAACTGGTATTTTCCGGCGATACCGCCTGGACGGAAGAGTTGGTGGAAATCGCCCGGGGTGCCGATCTTTTTCTAAGTGAGGCCAGCGGACAGGACCAGGACGCCGGTTACCTGGGAGATGTCCATCTCACCGCCCGTCAGGCCGGGGAAACAGCCCGCCGGGCCGGCGTAAGGCAGTTGCTGCTCACGCACTTCTGGCCGGAATACGATCCGGACTTGTTGGTTCAACAGGCAGGGAAGTCTTTTGACGGTCCGGTACTGGCGGTTCGTGAAGGCGGGACCTACAGGGTTGTGCCGGGGCTGTAACAAGATTTAATTATGAAACAACGGTTTCGTTCTGCGGTAACTTAATCGAGAGGAGATAAGCATGGACAGAGTGGACGGGAGAAAGCCGGGAGAGCTGCGCCCAGTGCGAATTACCAGAAATTACAACAAATTTGCCGAAGGGTCGGTCCTAATTGAGGTGGGTGATACCAGGGTTATCTGCACTGCAACCATCGAAGATAAAGCTCCTATGTTTCTCAGGGGAGAGGGAAAGGGCTGGGTCACGGCCGAGTACGGAATGCTGCCCCGCGCCACCGGCTCCAGAACGCCGAGGGAGGCTGCCAGGGGACGGGTAGGCGGCCGCACCCACGAAATTCAGCGCTTAATAGGCCGGTCCCTTAGGTCTGTGGTGGAACTGCCGGCTCTGGGCGAGCGGACGATCTGGCTGGACTGCGATGTAATCCAGGCGGACGGAGGTACCCGGACGGCATCCATTACAGGGGCCTTTGTTGCGCTGGTGGACGCTTTAAACAAGCTTAAGGCGGCAGGCCAACTGGCCCGCCTGCCCGTGACGGATTTTGTTGCCGCCACCAGCGTGGGGCGGCTGAACGGGGAAATCATTCTGGACCTGTGCTATGAGGAGGACTCCGCGGCGGAGGTGGACATGAACGTTGTCATGACCGGGGCCGGCCGCTTTGTCGAGGTGCAGGCCACCGGTGAGGAGGCCTCTTTTGACCGCCGGGAGATGAACAACATGATTGATCTGTCCGCGGCAGGGATTTACCGGCTCATAGCTCTTCAGAAAGAAGTGCTTGGTGCCGCTGCGATGGATATCGGGGAGGGTAAAAGGAATTGAAGGTCGTATTAGCAACAAATAACCCGGGAAAAGTCAGGGAGATTTCTGAAATCATGAAACCTCACGGGATTGAAGTGGTTTCACTGCAGGACTATCCAGGTCTGGTGGAGGTTGAAGAAGACGGAGATACCTTCAAAGATAATGCTGTTAAGAAAGCTCTGGCAGCCTGTGAGCATACCGGCCTGATTGCCCTGGCCGACGATTCCGGCCTGGAGGTAGACTATCTGGACGGTGCCCCCGGGGTGCACTCCTCGCGCTTTGCCGGGGGGGAGAAGGACGATGCAGCCAACAACCAGAAGCTCCTGGAGCTTCTAACAGGTGTCCCGGAAGAGGAGCGCACCGCCCGTTTTCGCTGTGTCGTGGCAATTGTGGACCGGGAAGGCTGGACCTACACTGCTGAGGGGACCTGTGAAGGAATAATAGCCACAGAGCCGCGCGGGGAAGGGGGGTTCGGCTACGATCCGCTTTTTTTCCTGCCGGAATACGGCAAAACCTTTGCCGAACTGGAGCCGGAGATCAAGAACAAAATCAGTCACCGGGCACGGGCCTTGGACGGCGCCCTGGATATTCTCAGTGAGCTGGAAAGGATAAATGACGGGGAGTGATTCCTGGTGCGGCTCATTGTCTTCAGCGACAGCCACGGCCGGCTGGATTATGCTTTACGGGTGTTGAAGGAGGCCGGGAAGCCGGACCTCATCCTTCACGCCGGCGACAACTACCGGGATGGCCTCAGGCTTGCCGAAATAACCGGCCTGCCGGTGAAGGCCGTGCCCGGCAACTGTGACCAGGGAGAGCAAGAACCTCTGGAGTTGCTGCTGGAACTGGCGGGTTACAGGATCCTGATGACCCACGGACATAAAGTGCCATACGAACAGATGCACGAAAGATTGCTGGCCCGGGCCGCTGAAACCGGAGCCGACGCTGTCGTTTTTGGACACACCCACACTGCGGAAATCAGGAAGGATGCCGGCGTCTTGTTCTTCAATCCGGGCAGCATCGCCAAGCCGCGGGACCAGCAAAGACCCAGTTACGGAATCCTTGACCTCGGCAAGGATGGAATTAAGCCGTTGATCTGCCGTGTCCTATAAAAAGAGCTGCTTTGGGGCAAAATAACTTTGACGCCGGGTGGATTTTTAGTTATAATAGTAATTGCATCAAAAAAGAATCATCTCAAGCGGGTGTAGCTCAATGGTAGAGCGTCGGCCTTCCAAGCCGATTACGTGGGTTCGATTCCCATCACCCGCTCCATATTTGTCCCAGTAGCTCAGCTGGATAGAGCAACGGACTTCTAATCCGTAGGTCACAGGTTCGAATCCTGTCTGGGACGCCAGGAAAACCCCGGAATATCAAGGCTTCCAGGGTTTTCGTTTTTTAAGCGTAATTCGCTGAAAGGGCATTTTGGGAGCAAATTGGGAGCAAATATTTTTAGGTGGGCAAACTTCCACACAAAGACGGGTTAAACCCGTCTTTTTCTGCTTAATAAGACTTCGTTCATTTTGTTAGCGGCTTCTTCATCAACCGATTTGAAACTGTGGGCGTAAATATTAAGCGTGGTGTTGGGGGAACTATGACCCAGGCGGCTGGCTATATTCTTTAGGGGGATGCCTGCCTTAATCATGTAGCTGGCCGCTGTGTGTCTCAAACCGTGGAATGGGAGCGGTGGCAGGTTGTTATCTTTGATAAAATCACTAAACCAGCCTGTCACTGTGTCCGGGTGCATTGGCCTGCCGTCCCAAGTAGTGAACAGCCTGTTGGAATCCTGCCACAGGTCTCCCACTTTCAAGCGCTGTTCGGCCTGGTTCGCTTTGTGTTTCTTTAAGATTGACACCACTTCTGCCGGGACAGCCACAACGCGCTTTGAAGTTTCGTTTTTTGGTAACTTCGTGATAAGGCCTTTCCCGGGAACATACTGACTGGCCCGTCTTACGTGAAGTAGGGAGCTGTCAAAGTCAATATCTGACCACTCCAGGCCCATTATTTCACCACGACGAAGTCCGCAACCAAGGGCAATATAAACAACGGCCTGGAATTTTATTGGCTGGCCTTCCAGAGCGGTAAGCAATGCAGCTGTTTCCTCTTCCTCATATGAATCAGCCGGCTTCTTAGGAACCTTTGGCGCTTCCACACGGACGGCAGGATTAGTAAGAAGTATTTGCCACTTGACGGCGGCGTTGAAAATATTAACAAGCAGCCGGTGATGGTGCAGTATGGTTGTGGGAGA
>FZPS01000194.1_pt19 | contig 115144 bp, 126 predicted proteins | sample 1817821 | NCBI WGS metagenome assembly FZPS01 (sample SAMEA104158645, study PRJEB21678) | metagenome | place: Germany | collected 2015-04-21
ACAGCCTGGGAGAGTAGGTCACTGCCGGATGTTCATTCAAAGCCTCACCGTAAAGGTGGGGCTTTTTGTGTTGCGGGCCTTTCGTTCCGCCTCCCTCGATTCCTGAAGCATGAGAACTGTTTCTGGGCTGAATATTGCCATGATATTGGCTTTGCAATATGATCCTGGTGCTGGCTGTAAGCGCCCCTATTCCTCATGTGCTGTCATAGAAGAGGGAAGTTAGTCCAGCAAGGCGGGATGAGGTTTCCGCCTTCATTCCCCGGATTGTGTCTCCCGTGTCACGTCAGGGAAGAGCTATAGCAGGGGCTGACACGCCTGGGGATATGTGGAAAATATTGTGGATAAGTAAGAAAATGGTAGCATCTAGTATGTGACACATTGTCCCCGGGGTCGAGGTCCGCGTGAATTGTGTGTTTGCAGGTACATACCGGCGCTCTGTCCTCTATTTACCAGTCTAAGCAGGCATTGCTGCTATAAGGCGCCCGGATTGTATGGTATCATGAAAACTGCGCTTTACCTGGTGGTTTATTGTCTTTGACGCCGGTTCATACACGGGCGATCTGACAGGCCACCACAATCAGTTGAACACTAGCTGAATCTGTAAAGGAGATGAAATAATGGTCAAACGGACATTTAAAGCTGTAATTGCAGTATGTATGCTGACGGCCGTGTTGGGTTCTGTCGCAATGGCTGCTCCTGCAGATGGCCCGGCCGTGCAGGATCAGGGTGCCGGTTGGCAAGTGCCCTGGTATTTCAGGTGGCAGCCTTTTCCTGTGTGGCCTGGCTGGGGCGGTAGCTTCTACCCCCGTACTGGGCTTGGATACCACCTTGCCTATGCACCTGAGGCAAAGGAGTTAATCCTGTATGTATACAACCCTACAAACAAGCCCATTACAGTATCACAGCCCAGCGCTTTCATGGTTGACTTCGTGCTGTGGCAAGACGGGCAGATGGTTTGGAGGTCAAGCGCTAACAGGAGCTATGCCCAGGTTGTTACCAGCGAGACGTTCAAGCCTGGCGAGGGGAAAGCATACAAAGAATCCCTGCCATGGCTTCCTGCAGGCACCTATTTCGCACAGGCATACTACCTGCCTGAAAGCAAATGGTCTCCGGTTGCATCATCGTACATTTGGGTTCAAGCCTATGAGCCTCTCCAGTATTCAGTTGACTACCTGGCTCCTACCTGGTCGAATCCAAATCCCAGGCTAAGGGTAACCATTAAGAACGTGTCCGGAAAAGATATTACCCTTCCTTACCAGTACGGGTATCAGGTTCTGGTCAAAAAAGCCGGGGCCAAGGAGTATCTTCCCAATGTAGGAATGAGCCAGTCTGTGGGCACAATTGAAAAGGACGCAACAAGGTACGTTTTTGTGAACTTGAGAGGTCTGACGCCTGGAACTTACCAGGTGGATGTGAGATCCAATGTAGCTCACCTGGGTTGGTATTCAGTAGTTGCACAGGCCTGGTTCAGGGTCTGGTAAAATAATGTAAGGCGTAAGGGCGGCCCTGGGCTTAGGCCGGGGCCGCCTTCAATGGAATTCTCTGCTGGACGGTCCTCAGGGTCAAAAACCCTGACCGTCTCCAGGGGTTCATTGTACTTGCGCCAAGCAGTACATAATTGATAATATGCCGAAGAGACCTTCGGTAGCCCGGTTGTTAGGAGGAGATGTCGTTGAAAGAGTATTCTACGGAAAGGATTAGGAACGTCGCGTTCGTTTCCCACAGTGGTGCGGGCAAGACTACTGTTGGCGATGCTATTTTGTTTGTTACCGGTGGTAACGACCGGTTTGGAAGAGTCGACGATGAGACATCAGTCTTGGATTGGGATTCAGAAGAAATCCGGCGTAAGACAACTATTTCTACAGGATTGGCCCCGGTTGAGTGGAGCGATTGTAAGATTAACATCCTGGATACACCTGGTTACTTCGACTTTGTGGGAGAGGTCCGTTCAGCCCTCAGGGTTGCTGATGGGGCTTTGGTTGTCGTTGATGCTACCGGCGGTGTTGAAGTGGGAACCGAGTTGGTATGGCAGTATACCTCTGAATACGAAATTCCCAGGCTGCTTGTGGTGAACAAGCTGGATAGGGAAAACACGGGTTTTCAAGAAACACTCAATCAACTCCGCAATGTGTTCGGAAGCCGGGTGCTGCCCCTGTATCTGCCTATAGGTAAAGAGGCAGGCCTGAAGGGTGTCGTAGATATCTTAAGAGAAGTAGCTCTTGTCCCTTCGCCTGACGGGAAAAAAGTTGTGGAAGAGAGCATTCCGGCAGACTTGGCCGACCAAGTCTCGGATTTGAAGGAAGAACTCAAAGAAACTGCATGTGACGGCGACGATGAATTGCTTGAGAAGTATCTCGACGAAGGAGACCTTACGGATGAAGAGATCATAAGGGGTCTCAGGGCGGCCAGCATTGCGAGGAAGGCGTTCATCACAATTCCCGTTTCGGCAAGTAAGCTTATCGGTATACACCAGGTGCTTGATGCAATAGTGACATACCTGCCCAGCCCGGCAGATGTTCCCGCCGTTAGAGGGGTTGTTCCTGATACAGAAGATGAAGTTGTTAGGAAGGCGGATGTCTCTGAACCATTTTCGGCGCTGGTGTTTAAGACAACCGCAGACCCGTACGTTGGCAAACTAACAATTTTCCGGGTATACTCAGGCAAGCTTGCCGCCAACAGCACCTGTTTTAACTCGTCAAAGAAGCGCGCTGAGCGGATAGGCCATCTTTTCAGCATCAAGGGCAAGAGCCAGGAGCCTGTTTCCCATGTATCAGCCGGTGACATAGGCGCGGTGGCAAAGCTCCAGGAAACCCTCACAGGTGACACATTGTGCACTCAGGAGGATCCGGTGCTGTTCGCGCCTATCAGTTTCCCTGCGCCTGTGTACTCTCTTGCAGTTAACCCCAAGACAAAGGGTGACGAAGAGAAAATTTCCGCAGGGCTGGCAAGGCTTACCGATGAAGATCCGACAATTACAGTAGAACGCAATACAGAAACCGGTGAAACGATTCTATCGGGCCTCGGGGAAGTCCACGTTGATGTGACTACAACCAAACTCAAGAGGAAATTTGGTGTGGATGTCGATCTTACCCTGCCTAAGATCGCTTACAGGGAGACAATCAAAGATTCTGCCAAGGCTGAAGGCAGACATAAGAAACAGACCGGTGGACGCGGCCAGTTTGGGCACGTATGGATCGAGTTTGAACATACTTCTGAACAGGAATTCGAATTCGTTGACAAGATTTTCGGCGGAGCCGTTCCAAGGCAGTATATCCCTGCTGTTGAAAAGGGTCTGAGAGAGGCGCTTCAAGAGGGCGTATTGGCCGGTTACCCGGTGGTCAATCTCAAAGCTACCTTGTACGATGGCTCTTTCCACCCGGTTGACTCTTCGGAAATGGCTTTTAAGATAGCTGCATCATTGGCTTTCAAGAAGGGCTGCGCTGAGGCGAAGCCTGTCCTGCTTGAGCCTATTGTCCGGGTTGAGGTTACAGTTCCCGAACAATACATGGGAGACATCATGGGCGATCTTAACAAGAAACGCGGAAGAATTCTCGGCATGGAGTCCAAAGGCCATATCCAGGTGATCAAAGCTCTTGCCCCCTTAAGTGAAATGCAGAGGTACGCGATTGATCTAAGGTCCATGACTCAGGGACGCGGGCTTTTCACCATGGAGCTTGATCATTATGAGGAAGTGCCTGACAACATTGCCGCACAAATCATCGAGGAGGCCCAGAAGGAAAAAGAGAACAAGTGATGCTGGGTCAAAGGTTACTTGTGTAAGCTAAGCCCCGGTGTATGCTACTGCACACACCGGGGTCGGAACTACTGCCATGAGTCCTGTATTTGTACTCCTTTGAAGTAGTAAGTCACAATGTCCTGAGCAGATTTGCCACGCTGGGCTAACAGCCATGCCCCCCACTGTGACATGCCTACGCCGTGCCCGAAACCCCTGCCTTTCATGTACACCGTATTGCGGTCCAAGTGAAGAGAATCTATCAGGGTTGAGCGCATTTTCTGGTCGCCTATGGCGAGCCGGAACTGGGGTGCCGGGACTTCCTTGCCGTTGATACTCAGGGTTTCAGCTCTACTTGAAGCTCCACGCCGCCCAATCTTTACCGAATTGAGTTCGCCACCCACCTCAACTCCAACAGCCCTGGCGGCTTCTACCACTTCTCCCGCTGAAAACTTAGCGGACCATTCGTGGCTTGGTTCCTGCTGGACGTCGGTTACCGGTTGCACATACGGTGTACTTTCCTTTGTGAAGTTCAGGCCTTCAGCTGCGCTGGCCGTCTTGCCTCCTGAGCTTGAATGGAACCACGCCCTTATAGGCTCTCCCCTGTACGTGATAATCTTACCCCTGGTGTTGCTTACGGCTTTCTTTACCTGGTCATTTACCTTTGATGCGTTGTAAGCTTGAAACTCCCTTGGATCCGTGCTGGCCTGAGCGTTACGGCCCTCCAAAGGTCCTTCCTGGAGCTTTTTCAGGGTAAACGTCCTGGCTACTATGGCCTGAGCTTCCAACGCAGCCAGTGGCCAGTTCGGATCCATTTCAGCAGCAACCACTCCTTCCAGGTAGGTTTCCAAGGGCATGGACTTGACTTCACCTGTCTCGTGAAAATACACGGATATGGCCGGTTCTTCTGCAGGGATGTTAGCCTTGGGTTGCATGTGTTGGCCCCTTGCAGCCATGATAATGGCCGCGGCGGCGATTGCACCAAGGATTAACATCAACCTGTTGTCTTTCAGAAGGTCAGCTGCACCTTTGAATCTGGACGCCATGAGCACCACCTCCGTGTATAGCATTCCAAATGGCGGTCAATGTAAAACGTCCCAAACACTTGAGTTCCGCAGTTCGGGCGTGCTAGCATCAATTCAGAATGGCACCGTAACCCTAGATGTAAGGAGGTCTGTCCAGTGGTCCAAGACGTCATTATTGCAGGAGGCGGGCCGGCAGGTTTGACTGCTTCCATTTACACTGCGAGAGCCGGCCTGAAGGTGAAAATTGTCGATCCTGTGGGTGCCGGCGGCCAGGCAGGTACTACAAGCATAATTCACAACTATCCGGGTTTCCCTGATGGGGTGTCAGGCCCTGAATTGATGGGATTCATGAGTGAGCAAGCCAAAGCTTTCGGGGCTGAGATTGAATACGGTGAAGTTAGCGCCCTCAGAAAGGAAAACAGTTTATTCCTGGTCACCATAGATGGCAAGGATTATGAAGCCAGGAGCGTCATATGGGCGGCAGGTACATCGCCCAGGTCTTTGGGAGTTCCCGGCGAAGCTGATCTTATTGGACGAGGTGTAAGTTTCTGCGCAATATGTGATGGCCCTCTGTTCCGGGATAAGGTGGTAGCAGTGGTAGGCGGCGGGGACTCAGCGCTTACCGGAGCCCAGTTTCTCACTGGGTATGCCAAGGAGGTTATCCTCATACATAGAAGGGATCAGTTTCGTGCAAGCCTTGCCAACGTGAACAGGGTGGTTGGACATCCACGGATTACACTTAAGCTCAACAGCACTGTACACCAGATGAAGGGCGACGGGCTTCTGGAGTCGCTGGTTGTCAGGAACGTGGAAACCGGTAGCATTGGGGAAATCGAAGTTGATGCAGTATTCCTCTACGTAGGCTCTATTCCTAATTCAGCTCCACTAGAGGGGTTGGCAGACTTAACTTCAAGCGGTTATGTGAAGACGAGAGAAGACATGTCCACCGGTACCCCAGGTTTGTTTGCAGTAGGCGATGTCCGGGACAAACTGTTAAGGCAAGTGGCGACTGCGGTTGGTGATGGTGCGGTAGCCGGATGGTCTGCCGAGAAGTACATCATAGAGAATTTCAGGTAGGCTGGATATCCCATACCAGACTATCAGCATACGCTTAGTAAGTGTAACAAACTCCTTGTATTTTCGTGCATATGGTATATTATATAAGGTAATAGTCAATGATAGTCAAAGTCAGACACGAGCCTGTCAAATCAGCGGTTCCGGGAATTCGGGAGTGATTGTATGGCTAGCCTAACAGATATTATCGAAGCCTACATTTTGTCTCTTGTGGAGGAAGGCGGGGGCGTAGCTGAGATCCAAAGAACTTATCTTGCAGAGTATTTTAACTGTGTGCCTTCGCAGATCACCTATGTGTTAAGTTCCCGGTTCCAGCCGGAACGCGGTTACATCGTCGAATCTAAACGGGGTGGCGGGGGGTACATCAGGGTAGTAAGACTTGAACTCTCAGACGGAGTCGCAGGCATTATGAGGAGCGTTGGCAAGTCTTTGTCTCAAGATGAAGCTCACGGATACCTGCTGAGGCTTTTTGACGAGGGACTGATAGATGCAAAGTGCTACAGGATGATGCAGGCTGCCCTGTCCAGGGATACCCTGGCTTTGGATCTGCCCCACAGGGACTGGTTGAGGGCCAGGATGTTCAAGGCGCTTCTACATGCGTATTTCTCAGCGGCTGAGGATAAGGAGTGACCGGTTATGTTGTGTGAAGAGTGTGGCAAATCTCAGGCGACTGTGCATATCGAAAGGATAGTCAATGGCAGGAAGATGACCATGCATCTTTGCAGGGATTGTGCCCAGCGTTCCGGATTGATGACCCTGGGTGTGTTATTCCAGCCCAGTTTTTCTATTAACAGCTTGATGTCAGCCTTTCTCGGTTCACAGCTGGAGACGATGCCTTCAACAGGCCCTGGCATAGAGGGTCCCAGGTGTCCTGTGTGCGGAATGAGCTACAGGGATTTCGCCCGGGCGGGCAGGCTAGGATGTGCCAGATGCTATGAAGTTTTTGAGGACAGGCTGGAACCGCTGCTTAGACGGATTCACGGCTCAGATACCCATGTGGGAAAGGCGCCTGTGGGTACCGGTGAAAGAGCCAGGATACGCCGGGAACTGGAAGACTTAAGGAAACAACTGTCCAGGGCGGTGTCACAAGAAGCCTATGAAGAAGCCGCACGAATAAGGGACAAGATCAAGGAATTCGAGGCGCAATTAGGGGGGAATCCGGCGTGACACGCAAGGAAGCTGAAGCTTTCCAGACCATACTCAAGAATTCGTCTTCGCCCTGGATGGACGGAAGCGGGGAACTTGGGTCTGTGGTGATTTCGTCCAGGGTAAGACTTGCACGCAACCTGGAGGATGTCCCTTTTCCACATCTTCTGTCTGATAATGATGCAGGTTTGGTACTCGAGAAGGTGTTTGAAGCTGCCGGCAGAATTGGTGAGAAGGGGTTTGGGGGACCCGTCATCAGGATCGGTTTAAGCGAGATTTCGCCCCTGGATCGCCAGGTGCTTGTTGAAAAGCATCTGATAAGCCCGCAGCATGCTGAAGGCAAAGCAGGCAAAGGGCTTGTGCTGAGAAACGACGAATCCGCTGCAATTATGGTCAACGAGGAAGATCACCTGCGGATTCAGGTGCTTCGTTCCGGTTTGGAACTGGGGGAAGCGTGGGTGTTGGCAAGCGGTATAGATGACCTATTTGAACAAAACCTTGATTACGCTTACGATGAGCGGATCGGATATCTTACATGCTGCCCTACCAACGTGGGCACCGGTATACGGGCGTCGGTAATGGTACACTTGCCTGCGCTTGCCGTTGCTAACGAAACATCACGGGTTCTTACCGCAGTAAACAAGATAGGGCTTGTGGTGCGGGGGCTTTACGGTGAAGGCACTGAAGGGCAGGGGAATGTTTTTCAAATATCCAACCAGATTACCCTTGGTCAGTCTGAGAAGGAGATAATTGAGAACCTTTCCCTGGTTGTAAGACAGGTGGTTACTGAAGAGGTTAAAGTGCGGGAAATGCTGTTTAGGAACCACCGTATTGAGCTTGAGGACCGGGTTTTCAGATCTCTGGGCATACTTTCTAACGCACGCAGGATCACATCGGACGAAGCCATCAAATTGTGGTCAGACCTGAGACTAGGGGTTGAGCTTTCTATGATTCCCGGGCTTGAGATGAAGGATGTCAATGAAATACTTGTGCTGTCCAGGCCTAATTTCGTGCAAAAGGTTTTCGGAACGGCACTCACGGCACAAGAAAGGGATGTACGGAGAGCAGACTTGATCAGGAAACATCTTGCTTCAAGAGGTGTTTAGACCGTGTACGGAAGGAGGAAGGAAAATGGACCGGAGACAGAGATATACAGAACGGGCCATGAGGGTGCTCACCTGGGCCCAAGAGGAAGCTAGGAGTCGTGGAGCACAGACTATGTCCAACGAACACATATTGCTTGGGCTTCTCAGGGAGCGGGGCAGCATCGCGCTGCTTGTACTCGAAAGTCTGGGCATCCAGCCTGCGCAGGTTAAGGAAGAGATAGAGAAATCAATTGAAACCAAGCCTGCAGTACCTTCCATTGATGCTGTTACCAGGTCAGCCAAGAGGGTGTTGCAGTTGCTGACTGAAGAAGCTAGCAGCCTGGGCCATTCTTATATAGGCACGGAACACATTTTACTTGCGCTGCTTCGGGAAGAGGAAGGGCTTGCAGCTAAGATACTTACCGGTTTGGGCGCAGACTACGACAAAGTACGCGATGAAATCGTGAAGCGTGTAGGCGGGACTGTCGCCGATCAGCGTCATGACAAGCGGGCAAGGGCAGGCCGCAGGAGAACACCCACTCTTGACACTTACGGGCGCGACCTGACAGAACTGGCTGAACAGGGCAAGCTCGACCCGGTTATTGGCAGGGAGAAAGAGATCGAGCGGGTCATCCAGATACTCTCAAGAAGAACGAAGAACAACCCGGTGTTGATCGGGGAACCTGGAGTAGGCAAGACTGCGATCGCTGAAGGGTTGGCCCAGAATATAAAGGATGGCAGGGTTCCTGAGATGCTCAGGGGCAAGCGGGTTGTCACCCTGGACTTAGCTGCACTGGTTGCCGGAACTAAGTACCGGGGCGAATTTGAGGAGCGCCTCAAGAAAGTGCTTGGAGAGATAAAGAACTCCGGGGACGTGATCCTGTTCATCGATGAAATGCACAACATTATCGGTGCAGGAGCTGCCGAAGGTGCCATAGACGCTTCAAGTATCCTCAAGCCCATGCTTGCAAGGGGAGAACTCCAGTGCATAGGCGCAACCACCCTTGACGAGTACAGGAAACATGTAGAGAAAGATGCGGCGCTTGAAAGAAGGTTCCAGCCGGTGCTTGTGTCTGAGCCTACTGTTGAAGAGACTATCGAGATCCTAAAGGGTATAAAGGACCGGTATGAAGCGCACCACGGGGTGCAGTATACTGACGAAGCTCTGGAGGCAGCGACGAATTTGTCAGCCAGATATGTTGCTGACAGGTTCCTGCCGGACAAGGCGATTGACCTGATAGACGAAGCCGGATCTAGGGTGCGCATGAAAGCCTTGGAAGCCCCCAAGGACCTGAGGGAACTGGAGGTCCAGCTGGAGAAGCTCATCGCCGAAAAAGAAGAAGCCGTTGCCTCCCAGGAGTTCGAGAAGGCAGCTGAGCTCAGGGACGAAGAACAGAGGTTGAACCAGCTTCTCGAGGAAAAACGGAAAGCTTGGAAGACCAATGATATACCTGAAAAAACCAACGTTACGGCTGACGATATTGCAACTATTGTAGCAGATTGGACAGGTATTCCTGTAAGGAGGCTGGCTGAAGGCGAGTCTGAGAGACTGCTGAAGCTTGAAGATGAACTGCACAAGCGAGTCATCGGCCAGCATGATGCTGTTGAAGCAGTATCCAGGGCGGTTCGCCGATCAAGGGCAGGTCTGAAAGATCCCAAACGGCCCATAGGCTCGTTTATCTTTCTCGGGCCTACCGGAGTGGGTAAGACCGAGTTGGCACGGGCCCTGGCTGAAGTGCTGTTTGATGACGAAGATGCAATGATAAGGCTGGATATGTCCGAGTACCAGGAAAGGCATACTGTGTCCAGGTTAGTAGGCGCGCCTCCAGGCTATGTTGGCTACGACGAAGGAGGGCAGCTTACCGAAACAGTACGCAGGCGGCCGTATTCCGTCGTCTTGCTGGACGAAATCGAAAAAGCACATCCAGATGTGTTCAATGTGTTGCTGCAAGTACTTGAGGACGGAAGACTTACTGAGGCCCAGGGGCGTACTGTTGACTTCAGGAACACGGTGATTATCATGACCTCTAACGCAGGCGCTGAAGCTATTCATGGCAGGGCGGTCTTGGGCTTTACAGTTGAAAAGGACACTGAGCGTGCCCATGAGGATATGAAATCCCGTGTGATGGATGCAGTGAAACGGATGTTCAGGCCTGAGTTCATAAACAGGGTAGATGAGATCATAGTGTTCCATGCCTTAACAAGCGAACACCTGAAAGAGATAGTCAACCTCCAGCTGAGAGATGTTGAGAAGAGGTTGCAGGACTCATCCGGCCTGTCAATGGAGGTTACTGACGAAGCCAAACTCAAACTTATCGAAGAGGGTACAGATCCCGATTACGGTGCCAGGCCCCTAAGGAGAACAATACAGCGGCTTGTGGAAGACCCGCTTTCAGATATGGTTCTGAAGGGCGAGCTCAGGAATGCCACCAAGGTAACAGTGAGTTTGGGAGAGGATGGGAAACTGGTGTTTACCCCGTCTGTCTCTTCAAATGCAGTTGCTGATGAAGAGCAGGCAGAGTAAGGTAAGTTTCTGAGGTTTCAGAGGAAAACACGAGCGCGGCATAGAATTCCCGTTCCGAAAGGTAGTGAGGATTCTATGCCGCCTTCTGCTTCCAATAGCAGGTTTGTATGTTCTGTTTGCGGGTATCTATCATTGCGGTGGTACGGGCGTTGCCCCGAATGCGGACAGTGGAATACCTTTGAGGAACAGGCCCCTGCCCCGGCTACCGGGCGAAAGGGGGCTAAGAGGGGAGACGCCCAGGAAACGCCTGTTGTGCTGTCTGCTGTAGCTCCTGAGGAAGTGACCAGGTTTTCCAGTGGTTTGCCGGAACTAGACAGGGTTCTGGGAGGTGGTTTTGTACCCGGTTCCGTACTGCTTCTAGGTGGCGAACCTGGAATAGGCAAGTCTACGCTGCTATTGTCGGTAGCGGACAAAGTAGCCTCTACAACCGGGCGGTCCCTGTACATATCAGGAGAAGAATCACTTGGACAAGTAAAGCTAAGGGCTGACAGGCTCAACGTTAGCTCCGGAGAACTGTATTTTGCAGCTGAAAGGGATATCGACGCAATCCTTGAAATGTGCTCCCAACTGAAACCTGGGTTCTTGGTTGTAGATTCAATTCAGACATGTGAAGACCGGTGTATTGATTCTTTACCTGGGAGCCCGGCTCAAATAAGGTCCTGCGCGACTAAACTCCAGGAGTATGCCAAACTGGAAAACGTCACGGTAATCCTTGTGGGGCACACTGTGAAGACAGGCGATCTCGCCGGCCCCAGGCTGCTTGAGCACCTGGTTGACACGGTCTTGTATTTTGAAGGGGAACTGAGCCACCTCTACCGTATCATCAGGGCCAGGAAAAACCGGTTCGGCGCTACCGGTGAAGTTGCAGTTTTCGGGATGGACGACAGCGGGCTCAGGGAGATACGGAACCCGTCTGAGTTCTTCCTTTCCGAGAGGCTGGAAAACCGTTCAGGATGTTGCGTGGCAGCATGTGTCCAAGGCAACCGTCCGGTTCTTGTTGAAGTCCAGTCGCTTGTGACTCCCAGCCAGTATGGCACCCCCAGGCGGATTGTCGGGGAAATCGACCAGCAGAAGCTACTCTTAATTGCTGCAGTGATGTCCAAGTACCTGGTTCATGGGCTTGATAAGATGGACGTCTTTGTGAAAGTAGCCGGCGGGATAAGAGTCAACGAGCCTGGTATAGACCTTGCCTGTGGGATTGCCATGATTTCCAGCTATTACGATATACCGGTCCGGCATGATGTAGCTTGTTTCGGGGAAATCGGGCTATCAGGAGAAGTAAGAATGGTTCCCAGAATAGAAGACAGGGTAAAGGAAGCTTTACGTTTGGGATTCAGCAGGGTGCTTGTACCACACGGGTTTATAGGAAACACAACTTCCCCTGGAATAATAGGCGTCTCGACTGTGGAAGAAGGAGTACGAAACGCCCTGGTTAAGGATGGCTCTTAATACAAGGTCACGAGAAGTTGAAAATGCCTAGGCAGGTTACACGTTCTTTCTCTTTCTGCAATATGTCACTAAGGTTGAGATCAAGCACATTGCATAAGGCCGTCAGGTAAAAAAGCGTTCTTCCGATTTCATCTTCCAGAATTTCAGTGCAATACTCACATAGTTTTCCTTCCACATGATTTCTCATGTAATCCCTGACCGATGATAATGAGCCTATATCAGGGGGAATTGACTGCTTTGTCGCATCTATCCGGATACAACCGCATGAGGTGACCGCTTTTGCTACTGCCCGGTTAACCCGGCCGCTTGACTCACCGAGTTTGCTCAAAACATCAAGGATGCTTCTGTGCCGGATTAAGTATTCGTTGACAGCTTCTTGAAATCTATCACAGAGCGGGTCATTCACAATTCTCACCTCTTAAAAGGTCTAAAGGAAGTATCTTGGTGGACGTGGCGGGATTCGAACCCGCGACTTTTCGGATGCGAACCGAACGCTCTCCCTCTGAGCCACACGCCCACCTACTCAAAAAGCATGCAAAACAATTTTACTTTAGCCATGCTCAAGAGTCAAGAAAAGGCATTTTAAGCGAGGATCTCTTCGATAATGCTGACAGCTTTGTCCCTGTCCCAGTCACTGGCGAGGATAAGTTCTGAAAGAAGGATCTCCTTGGCGCTTTCAAGCATCTTCCGTTCGCCTGTGGACAGCCCTTTTTCTTTGTTTCTGGCTGAAAGATTTCTTACTACGCTTGCCACTTCGAATATATCACCGCTCTTGATCTTTTCCAGGTTGTTGCGGTAACGTCTGTTCCAGTTGCTTGACATAGGCGTGGAATCTTGTCTTAAGATATTCAGAACTTCATCGACTTGCGACGGCTTTATTACGTCCCTGAGCCCGATCTCCTCTGTGTTATCAACCGGGATCATGACCTTCATGTCGCTGATGGGAAGCTGCAGTACATAGTACTTGTGAGTCTTACCGAGGATCTCCCTTTGTTCAATACCCTCTATGGTACCTGCACCATGCATTGGATACACCACTCGGTCTCCAACTCTAAACATCACTATACCTCCCAATACACCTTACGCAAGAATTATACCATTAACTGGGGTTTAGGTCAACCGGAGGAGGAGGGCCCTGCCGCACGTGGTTCTTGTTAGCCAAAACCGGTACGAGAAAACCTTATATGGTATTCTGATGTGGTATTCTATTGAGACAGGCGATCATCCCGGAACATTATGCATACGTGAACATAAATGCGCAGTTAACTTGGTTTACGGCATATGTTTGACATATAATAAAATCAGCTACGAGTAGTGTAAAAGGAGGTGTTTAAGTTTGGGAAAAGCAGGCCGGTATTTTGCCATTCTGGGCGCACTGGTAGGCGGAGTAGCCGGTTTCTACCTTTTGATCCCCATTGCCGTATTCTTCAGGCGGGAGCTCGGTATCTTTGAGTCGGCTGGGATAATAGTGCTCCTGGCGGGGATAGTTTCAGTGCTCTTCTTTTTCATAGGACCCCCTGTAACGGTGCTGGTGAGAAAGGGTGTGAAATGGCTTGAGAACCGCATGGTGAGAATGGCGCTGCAGGACATTCTGGTAGGAGTGGGCGGACTCATAATTGGCCTTATAATATCAAATTTGATTACCCCATCTTTATCCAGAATCCCTATTGTAGGCAGCGTTCTCCCTTCCATCGCCATGGTGCTGCTCGGCTATATAGGCATTGTAGTTGCAAGAAGCAAGAAAGACGACATATTAGTCATAACCCCACGTCCGTTTCGCAGCATGGCCAAAACCCTTTCAGGCGCAAGAAAGCGCAACCCTGCAGCAGATGGAGGGTTTTCGTCAGGGAAGATCCTGGATACCAGCACTATCATTGACGGGCGGATAGCTGATATCTGCAGGACGGGCTTTATCGAGGGGCCGGTGATTATCCCCAATTTCGTGTTGGACGAACTACGGCGCATTGCCGATTCGTCAGATAACATGAAGCGGAACAAGGGCAGGCGGGGCCTGAATATCCTGAACGAGATGCAAAAAGAAGCTTCAGTTGAGGTGTTGATGCAGGATTGGGAAGAAGATCCTGATCTCGACGTAGACCTGAGGCTGCTTAAGATGGCTAAGAACACAGGAGCCTTGATCATCACAACTGACTACAACCTGGCTAAGATTGCAGAGTTTCAGGAGGTAGGCGTACTTAACATCAACCAGTTGGCCAATGCCCTAAAGCCCATCGTGTCTGCAGGTGAGGAACTTGTTATCCACATTATTAAAGAAGGCAAAGAACCTGGACAAGGTGTAGGTTACTTAGAAGATGGCACAATGGTGGTGGTGGAGCAAGCGAGAAAATTCGTGGGTGAAGACATTACTGTCACAGTCACTAATTGCCACACCACGCCTGCCGGGCGTATGATATTTGCCAAACCGAAGGCGACAGGCCGGGACGATGAACATGATTGAAAGTTTGTGGGCGGTGATTCCTGCAGCCGGAGCAGGTGTCCGGGCCGGGAGCAAGGTACCCAAGCAATTCGTGGAGATCGCCGGGAAAACCATTCTGGAATGGACGACAGACAGGATCATGTCCATGCCTGAAGTGAGCGGGGGAGTGCTAGCGCTTCCCCGTGGATATGAATCCCACGGTTCCGTAAGGTGGATTGTTGAGACTCTAGCGCTGAAACATAACAAACCCCTGGTTACGGTAACCGGAGGTCAGACCCGCCAGGAGTCAGTGGGTCTTGCACTTGAAAAAATCCCGCCACATGTATCCTGGGTAATGATTCACGATGGGTCACGCCCGCTAATCTCCAGGGACCTGGCGTTGCGCGTCATTCAAGCGGCAAGAGAGCACTCAGCGGCCGTGTGCGGAACCAGCCTCAGCGATACGGTCAAAGCTATAGTTCCGTCCCACCAAGGAGATTTGTGTTTTGTACATAGCACCCTGTCAAGGGACGGCATTGTTACAGTCCAGACCCCTCAGGTTTTCAAGTTGAGCCTATTGAGACAGTGCCACGAAACGGCGAAGAGAGACGGGTTTACCGGCACCGACGACGGCCAGTTGGTGGAACGGTATGGGTACAAGGTCGCTGTAGTTGAAGGTGAGCGCACCAACTTCAAGGTCACCTTCCCTGGAGACTTTGCTTTAGCTGCTGCGCTGCTTGAAAAGCAAGCCAGTGGATCTGAACCTGCTTCAGGGGCGGAGCACTTTGGAGAGATGAACCGCCCTGGATCCGGGTCCAGGCGGGCGCGAAGGGCAAGGCGGCTGTTGCAGCGCGAGGAAGCCCCGGTACCTGTGACAGGTTTCGGATTTGACGTCCATCCTTTGGTTCACGGCAGGAAATACGTGCTGGGCGGGGTGGAGATTCCCTGGCCAAAGGGGCTCTTGGGCCATTCAGATGCTGACGTATTGTGCCACGCGGTTGCAGACGCAGTGTTGGGAGCCCTAAGCTTGGGTGACATAGGCAAATGGTTTCCCCCTGAGGACTCAAGGTTCCGGGATGCAAGTAGCCTTGGCCTCCTGGCGGATATCTGGTCAACTGCAGGCAAAATCTCGGAAATTGTTCACCTGGATTGTACCCTGGTAGCACAGGAACCTAGATTATCACCATATATAGAACATATGAGGTACAATATTTCGCAAGTATTCTCAATATCAATGGACAAGATTTCCATAAAAGCTACCTCCCCTGAGAAGCTGGGGAGCCTTGGCCAAGGTCAAGGGATAGCTGCTTTTTGCGTTGCAACTCTTATAAAGAAGGGCAGGGGTTAGACATGGCGGTTATGGTCTACAATACCCTTTCAAGGCAATATGAGGAGTTTGTGCCTGTTGAAGAAGGGAAAGTCAGCATATACGTGTGCGGTATAACGCCGTATGATCACAGCCACATAGGTCACGCCAGGCCTGCCGTGTTCTGGGATGTGGTAAGACGCTACCTGACCCATAAAGGGTACAAGGTTAAACTGGTCGCGAACTTTACTGACATCGATGACAAGCTCATCAATAGGAGCAAGCAAACCGGTATCCCCATTCCAGAGATAGCTGAAAAGTACATACAAGAGTATTTGGAATGCATGGACAAACTGGGTGTTCAAAGAGCTGATGTATACCCCAGGGCGAGCGAGGTAATTCCCGAGATTATAGATGCCGTTCAGACGCTTATCGATAAAGACTTTGCATATGAATCTTCAGGCGATGTCTATTTCAGGGCCGGGAAATTCGCCGGTTACGGCAAACTCTCAGGCAAGAAAACAGAGGAACTGATGCCCGGTGCAAGGGTTGAGGTGTCAGAACTGAAAGAGTCGCCACTGGACTGGGCTTTGTGGAAGGCGTCTTCGCCTGGCGAACCAGGATGGCCCAGCCCCTGGGGAAAGGGGCGTCCAGGTTGGCATATTGAATGTTCGGTCATGGTTCATAAACACCTTGGGCCGCAGATCGATATGCACGGAGGCGGTACTGAACTGGTTTTCCCTCATCATGAAAATGAAGTGGCCCAGGCAGAGGCGGTGTCAGGTGTTGAGCCCTATGTGAAGTACTGGGTTCACAGCGAACTGCTAAACCTGGAAGGGGAGAAAATGTCCAAGTCGCTTGGAAATGTGGTCTACCTTCACGAGGTCGTCAAGAACCATGATCCTATGGCTGTGAGGTTGTACCTCCTGAATGCTCACAGGCGGAAGGTATTGGATTTTTCTGAAGAACTCCTCAGATCGGCAGAAAAGGGTTGGGAGCGGATACAGACCGGCTACCGCAACGCATTGGAGTTCCTGTCGAACCCAACTGCCCAGGGGTTGCGCGATGCCTCGAAACTAGCTGAAGCAACCCGGCAAAGCAGGAAAGCGTTTTTCGAATCAATGGACAACGATTTTGCCACTCCGGGAGCTTTGGCAGCGGTATTTGATTTGGTAACCGCGATTAACGCCCATGTGGTGCCAAGGGAAAAGGATACGTCTGATTCTGATGCCAGGCAAAGGGTTGCCGAAGTTTTTGGGCTTCTGGTCGAGTGCCTTGGGATCCTTGGGCTAGTGCCTGAGACCGGCCGTCCCACCGTGTCACAGGAGAGCGATATAAGCGGGAGCCTGGTTGACATTTTGGTGGAAATCAGGAATACTGCACGGCAACGGAAGGATTATGCAACTGCCGATTACATCAGGAATAAGATGGCTGATCTTGGAATAGTGCTTGAAGACACACCGTCAGGTACTAAGGTCAGGATGTGACATATATGCCGGCCCTGGGAAGCGGGCGGGCACGAGACCGAAGTCATTATATCTGGGGGAGAAGATATATATGGATGACCGGCCTGAAAGGAATTCCCAAACCCAACTTAAGGTCAAGGTGTTGCATTACCCGTTTATGGGTACAGGGATCAATACCGAGAGATTGATCTTGCTGGGCCGTCTATGCTATTCACCCATGGGTACAGATGAGCTTGAGTCAATCTTGACAGGGGACAAGCCCTCTAAAGAGGAAGTGGGTCGGTTCGTAAGGGGCCTAATCAAGTCAGGGCACCTTGGGGTTTTGGAGCACTGGTACACCACTTTTGCGGTCGAAGGGTATTCAAGAATATCCAGCCAGCAAAATGACAGGCACCGCCTGATGAAGGTGTTCAAGGAGCCCGGCGTGATCTATTTCAACGAACCAGTCCAGGCGTCTGCTGATGTATCCCAGCTTCAGCAGTCTCAAAGGTACGTGAAGGAAGACAACTTCAAATACGTCACTCCGCCCAGCTTTTCAAAGCATCCTGAGTTCCTACAACGGTATGAGAAACTGCAGGAAGAAGTCTTGGATATGCAGAGAGAAGGTTTGTCTCTCGGGATTCCTGCAGAGGATGTAAGGTTTGCGCTAACAAACGCCACAGAGACGAGGTTTGTGATTACCACCAACGCCAGGCAGCTCAGGCATATGTTTAACCTCAGGTGTTGCCAGAGGGCCCAGTGGGAGATCCGCCGTATGTTCAACCTGTTGCTCAAGGAGTACAAGAAGATAGCTCCTAACATCTTTTATGGAGCCGGCCCGTCTTGCGAAGACCTGGGCTATTGTCCGGAAGGCAAAATGTCGTGCGGCCGGGCCCCCACCCTGGATGATTTGCGGGAAACTTATGAAGCCCGCAAGAAGCAGAGTTAACGGGGGCAGGCTATTTGGGATGATTAGGATGAGAGGCCGAAAGCCCGGTAAGGCACTGGGGCACAGCAAGTGTAGGAGCTGATCATGGCAGGAACGAGAAAAACCATTCACATCTATGGAAAGCAGCCTGTAAACGAAGCAGTTGAGAGCGGCTGGCCGGTGGTTGAGATTATAGTCCGGGGCAAGGGTGACGACCGGCAGGTCAGGCCCATTTTGGACAAAGCCCGCGACCGGAACATCAAGATATCAGGGATGGAACCAAGGGATTTTGACTTAAGGTATGCAAAAGCATCCCAGGGCATAGCCGCCAGGGTAGGCGACGTGGTTTTCAAACATCCTGAACAACTGCTGGCCGGTGTTCCACGAAATCAAACTCCCCTGTTTGTCGCGCTTGACGGCATACAGGATCCCCAGAACCTTGGTTCAATCTGCAGGACATCTCATGCCATGGGAGTGCATGGCCTCGTTGTTCCCCGGAGGAGAACTGCACCCTTTGGGGAAGGCGCTTTCAAAGCTTCAGCCGGGGCTGTATTTTACCTGCCTATCAGCGAAGTTCCTAACATCCACCATTTTGTGCAATGGTGTAAGAAGAATGGTGTATGGGTATGCGGATTGGACGGGACGGCAGACACGAGTTTGTGGGACATGGACCTCACTGTTCCTTTAGCGTTGGTGGTCGGAAGCGAGGGTAAGGGGATTTCCAGACTGGTGCGGGAACGGTGCGATTACTTGGCCCGAATCCCAATGTCTGGCAAGATAGACAGCCTGAACGCTGCTGTTGCATGCGGTATGGCCCTTTATGAAGTACAGAGACAAAGAGTTTTTCGTGGTGATTAGTCCGGTAACCGGACGGAGTGTTGATTTTTTGTAGACAAGACACGTATAATAAGTTTGTCCAGGCACCACAAGTCCAATCGGGAGAGGCTGACATAAATCGGTGAAAACCGGGGGAGGGGTGCTGTTTGCCTATTGACCCTCAGAATGATCTCTACGCAGTATTTGACCAAATGGAAGATGAAGAAATTGTTGACGTAGCTAGGACAGGTTCTACAGAAGCACAAGAGTACCTCATAAACAAGTATAAGAGTTTCGTAAGGGCCAAGGCCAGATCCTATTTCCTCATAGGGGCGGATCGTGAGGACATCATCCAGGAAGGAATGATAGGGCTTTATAAAGCGATAAGGGATTTTAGGGCTGAAAGACTAGCTTCCTTCAAAGCGTTCGCTGAACTGTGTATAACAAGGCAGATTATTACTGCTATCAAGACTGCCACGAGACAAAAGCATATTCCGCTCAATTCGTATATCTCGCTCAACAGGCCTATCTACGACGAAGATTCGGACAGGACTTTGCTTGACATTATGCCCGGCAATCACGTGCTGGATCCAGAAGAGGTAGTTATTAGCACTGAAGAGATTGGTAATATGGAAGAAAAGATTACTGAAATTTTGAGCGAACTCGAATGGCAAGTGCTTAACTCGTATCTGGACGGCAAATCCTACCTCGAAATCGCTGATGAACTGCAAAGGCACGTGAAATCAGTGGATAATGCGCTTCAAAGGGTAAAGAGAAAGCTCGAACGCTATCTCGATTCCAAAGATGCAGGGAATGAAAGTGAATACGCATCTTTGAGACAGCAATAAGTACTATTCTCTCTTGATTGCTCAAGTGGGGCTTTCGTATTGACATTGCTGCCTCCAGCAGGTAATATAATCTTGCATTTTATGTGAGCCAGCGTAGCTCAGTTGGCAGAGCAACTGATTTGTAATCAGTAGGTCGTCGGTTCGAATCCGTCCGCTGGCTCCATTTTTGTTCCGCTGATTCGAGAAGAACCCCAAAGCCGTAATGCAACCGAACTGCACAAGAACAGGCTCACCTTTCTAGTTGGCGCCTCTCTGTTGACTTTTCCTGAGATGAACCATATAGTAACTATAGTGGTAGTTAATAATTACTACAGTAGATATTACCCCAGGCAGAAATCGACCTTTGCACAATTGAAATCAGGCGTACCGGCGGCGGTTCGGGCATCGGCAAAGGAGGCGTTTTCCACATGGACGTTGTGTCTATGCTTCAAGAACTTGGCTTTACTGAATATGAAGCCAAGGTGTACTGCGCGCTTGTCAGGTTTCCTGGGAGCACCGGGTATGAGACAGGTGGTCATTCCAAAGTGCCCAGGGCAAGGGTATATGAAATACTTGAGAGTCTGCAGGAAAAGGGCATGGTGTATTCCCAGACAGTGGACGGAAGGCAGCTTTACTACCCTCAACCACATGGTACCATGCTGTCTCAACTGAAAGACCGGCTGACCGGGCTTGCAGATTCCCTCCATGTTGCGCTTGACCGTATGGCGTCAGACAACCCGGAACCGCAATTTCTTGTTTTCAGAAAAAGGGATCAAGTGTTCTCGAGAGTGCGTCAAATGTGCAGGCAGGCCAAGTCCAAGCTGCTTGTGTCGGGCTGGCCGGAAGATCTTATAGCCCTCGGGCCTGAACTTAAAGCTGCCCAGGACAGGGGTGTAGATGTGTATGTACTTTGCTTCGGGGAAGCAGAGCTTCCTGTAGGCCGGGCATTTTACCATTCGGTTACTGGGCTTCAATACCTACAAGTATCCGTGATCGGCAGGTGGCTTTTGCTTGTTGAGGATGTGCAGGATTGCTTAATAGTGCAGGTATCTGGCCCTGAACACACAACAGGCCTGCTTAGCAAAAGCCCACTCGTGTCGTTCATAGTGGCCCAATGGATCTACCACGACATCACAACCCTTGTCTATGCTAAAGAGTTCAGCCGCGGGACTGGGTCTAACCTCTCCCCTGAAAAACAAGCTTTATTGCAGGCGATTTTGGAGTGGAAGCCGGGCGATCCAGGGGGATTCGTAGAATTGCCTGAGGATGCGCCAGGAGTCTGGCAGATCTTTGAACAGATCAGGAAACGGCTAAACTCCAACCCAGCTCTTGCCGGCGAGATTGGTGGGTTGTTTGAATTCCGGATATCAGGTGAAGACGGCGGGGTGTTTCATATTGATCTCAGGGCCGGCCAGATCATAGTTGAAGAAGGCCATGCCCATGCTCCCGGACTTGTCCTGGAGCTGTCTGCCCATGATTTCCGTGCAATGGCCCTGGGTGTTTTGCCTTTGCCTGCCCTGTATACCCCGGGGCGAATCAGAGTAAAGGGCGACATTGCACTTGCGGGACGGATCCGGCAGTTACTTCACAGCTAAGCAGGAGATGATAGTTGTGCTAGCTTACGAGGTCCGCGGTCTCACCAAAGTGTACCAGGACAACATAGTGGCCAACAACAACCTGAGTTTTGATATCCAATGCGGGGAGTTCTTTGGGCTTCTTGGGCCTAATGGGGCAGGCAAGACAACGTTGGTACGCCAATTGATGGGACTCTCAGAGCCGAGTTCGGGACAGATCAAGCTCTTTGGCGAGTTGTTGACCGGAAGCACCATTGACCGGATCCCCTGGTACGTGAGTTACATTCCCCAGCGACTTGGGGCGGTAGCTGACCTCACAGCTGATGAAGCCCTTCGTGTTACAGGGACCTTAAGGGGAATGGATTACAACAGGGCTGTTAAGCAGGCGGCAGAACTGATAGATGAGTTTCAGCTAGGTTACCTCGGCAAGAGGCGGATAGGACAGATGTCAGGCGGTGAACAGCGCCTGGTAGCTTTGTGTATGGGCCTTATGGCTTCCCGTCCCATTATGATCTTGGATGAGCCCACCAATGATCTGGATCCTTCGTACAGAAAACAGGTATGGGAGAAACTAAAGGAGATAAATCAAACACGCAATACAACCATTATCCTCGTAACCCACAACGTGCTCGAGGCCGAAAAAGTACTCCAGCGTGTAGGTATTATCAATAAAGGTGAAATACAAGCTATGGGAACTGTGGGCGCGCTTAAAGCTCAAATCGACCAAAGGGTTCGTATAGATGTCCGCCTGAAAGCTGAGTCCCGGGACTATGTATCCCTGGCTTTTCTCAGGGACCTGAAGGACATAGAAGCCAGGACATTGTCAAGCCAGGAAGTACTCTTGCTGGTGCCCCGCAGCGCAATCCAGCAAGTGGTCGACCAGGTGATTTCCAATGTTGGCCTGATGTATGTCGAAGACTTAAAGATTGTAACCCCGACTTTGGAAGATGTTTACCTCCAACTAGGGGGAGGGGAGAAGCTTGAAAGAGGGGCGTGACGAGTTACGCAATCCTGATATGCCAGCAAGGGCGCTTGCAATCAAACCTCCGGACTTTCCTAGTGCAGTGCGGCATTGGTGGAGGGCATACGAAAACCTACTGTTTATCAGATGGGCAAATATCCGCAATGAATGGTATTTCGGTGTGATAGTAGGCATGCTGTTTCCAATTGCCATCATGATTTTCATGAAATTCAGCGGAAGTACCACAGATCCCGCGACAGGACTGTACGTTGCGTCAGGCAATGCGGTGATGTCGCTTGTCATGGGGCCGATGCAGTCACTATGCAACGACATGGCGTGGGGGAGGCAGAGAAACGATCTTGACTATTTTGCAGCCTTGCCTGTGACTAAGCTACAAGTGACCCTGGCATATGCAACAGTATCCGGGATCTTCATAATACCTGCCATGCTGTTTTCCATTGGGATAGGGTCATGGTGGTTTGGGTTCCCGGTTAAGTGGAACCCGGTTATCATACCGGTCATGCTCCTGGCGTCGTTGTCAATGGCAGGCTTGGGAGTTATGGCGGGAGTGTACGCCAGGGGTATCCACCAGGCCAATATGTTCAACTCGGCGGTGATGCTTGTGGTGGTGTTCTTGTCACCTGTGCTGATCCCATATGAAAACCTGCCCGGTTTTCTCCAAGTAGCTTCCAGGTTGCTCCCTACAAGCTATGCGGCGGCTGCACTTAGGGGAAGCCTTTCAGGTATGCCGATGCCGGAAATACTGAGGTACCTTGGCTTATTGCTTGCGTTCACAGCCGGGTTTCTGTACCTTGGCACCAAGCGGCTGGATTGGCGGATTGATTGACGTTTGGGGGCTTGGACGATCCTGAGAAAAATGGTGCACGTGGTGCACCATTTCAACTGTCCTGTTACGAGCAAACTGCAAAATTGGCATACCCAGTGCACCATTTTGGGCGTCCGCCAACACAAGACCGGGAACTATGGTGTACGTGGGGAACCGTTTTGGCAGAAAACGTGGCGAAGACCCAAGGGTGACAATATCACTGGCCGGTAGAAGCCGGTTGATTGTGGTTGAAATAATGCCCGTAGCAGTGTATAATCGGAGATGCCGCTGAAATCCGGCGGCGCTTCTTACGCAAGAGCCCAGGAACATCCTGCCGGTGGTTGCGTAAGTGATGAAAACATAGTAATATACAGGTTGTGTGGAGAGGTACCCAAGTGGCCAAAGGGGGCAGACTGTAAATCTGTTGGCAGACGCCTTCGCTGGTTCGAATCCAGCCCTCTCCACCAGGAAATAACGTCGCGGGGTGGAGCAGTCAGGTAGCTCGTCGGGCTCATAACCCGGAGGTCGTAGGTTCGAATCCTACCCCCGCAACCAATTTATATTTGCAGCGTTGATGGTGCTCACATAGCTCAGTAGGCAGAGCGCATCCTTGGTAAGGATGAGGTCACCGGTTCGATTCCGGTTGTGAGCTCCATTTTGATGTTGGACAAATTTCAACTCCAAGACATGCAGCCGGCCAGATTCCAGTGATAATGGGTTTTATGTGAAGATCATCTTGCATAAACCCATAAATACTGATAAAAAATCCATAGAAAGTCACCAAAGGTGGGCCATAATGCAAGGAAAGGGGATTTTATTGTGGCCAAGAAGAAATTTGAAAGAACTAAGCCTCACGTGAACGTAGGTACTATTGGGCATATTGACCATGGTAAGACAACAACTACTGCAGCTATTACCAGGGTACTTGCAGCTGCAGGTTTCGCTGAGTACACACCGTTTGACAAGATCGACAAAGCTCCTGAGGAGCGTCAGAGAGGTATTACGATTGCAGCTTCTCACGTGGAATACGAGACAGAGAACAGGCATTATGCCCACGTAGACTGCCCAGGGCACGCCGACTACATCAAGAACATGATTACCGGTGCAGCCCAGATGGACGGGGCGATTCTTGTAGTGTCTGCTGCAGACGGCACCATGCCCCAGACCCGTGAGCACGTTCTGTTGGCGAGGCAGGTAGGAGTTCCTGCGATAGTCGTATTCTTGAACAAGGTTGACATGGTTGACGACGAGGAACTTCTTGAGATTTCAGAGCTCGAGATACGCGAGCTTCTTGACAAGTACGAGTTCCCGGGCGACGATACGCCCATCGTAAGAGGTTCAGCGCTTAAGGCTCTTGAATGCGGTTGCGGCCAGAACGATTGCGAGTGGTGCGGCCGTATTTTGGAGCTCATGAAAGCTGTCGACGAGTTCATCCCCACTCCCGAGCGGGACGTTGACAAGCCATTCCTGCTTTCGGTTGAGGACGTGTTTACGATTACAGGACGCGGCACTGTTGCTACAGGCAGGATAGAGCGCGGTGAAGTTAAGGTTGGGGATCCTGTAGAGATAGTAGGTTTGACAGACAGGCCCAAGTCGACAGTGGTAACCGGTGTCGAGATGTTCAGGAAGATCCTTGACAAGGGCCAGGCTGGAGACAACGTAGGCTGTCTGCTCAGAGGCATATCCAGGACTGAAGTTGAGAGGGGCCAGGTATTGGCGAAGCCCGGCAGCATAAAGCCTTACACCAAGTTTGAGGCGGAGGTTTACGTGCTGACCAAGGAAGAGGGAGGAAGGCACAGCGCATTTTTCAGCGGCTACCGTCCCCAGTTCTACTTCCGTACCACAGACGTTACCGGTTCAATCACTCTGCCTGAGGGCATCGAGATGGTTATGCCTGGCGACAACGTAAGGATGTCTGTTGAACTCATAGCACCGATCGCAATGGAAGAAGGCCTCAGGTTTGCAATCCGCGAAGGCGGACGCACTGTGGCATCAGGGGTAGTCACGAAGATTGTGGGGTGATCGTTGTGCGAAGGCAAAGAATCAGGGTTAGATTGAGGGCCTTCGATCACAAGATTTTGGACCAATCAGCAGGAAGGATTGTGGACACAGCAAAGAGGACCGGCGCCCTGGTATCAGGACCGGTACCCCTTCCTACTGAGAGGAGTGTCTACACCATTCTTACTGCTCCCAACGGGGAGAAAGATATCCGTGAGCAATTTGAAATGAGGGTCCATAAGCGCCTGATCGATATTATGGAGCCCACTACCAAGACCATGGATGCTCTTACCAGGCTTGATTTGCCTGCAGGTGTAGATATCGAGATAAAAGCTGTGTAGATGGGGCTCTTGATGGAGGAGGTGCTGTTGTATGAAGGCCATCCTGGGTAAGAAAATTGGAATGACCCAGATATTTGATGAGCAAGGCAGACTTATTCCCGTAACCGTCATTGAAGCCGGCCCCTGCACAGTTGTTGATGTTAAGACTCCTGATAAGCATGGGTACACCGGTGTGCAGCTGGGGTATGGTTTTGTGAAAGAGCAGCGTCTCACAAGACCCCAGAGAGGGTACTTCAAGAGTAAGGGTATCAGCCCTCTGAGGTATTTGCGGGAGTTCAGGGTAAGGCCTGGTGAAGATGTTACGGTTGGCGACGAAATCAAAGTAGATGTCTTCAAGTCAGGAGATTATGTTGATGTGACAGGCACTTCCCTTGGAAAGGGATTTGCAGGGTCAATCAAAAGATGGAACTTTGGGCGCGGCCCGTCAAGCCACGGCTCAAAATATCACAGGGGTCCGGGTTCCCTTGCGGCAAGGGATGCTTCAAGGGTTTTCCCTGGCCGGAAATTGCCGGGGCACAAGGGCAGCGAAAGAGTTACTGTTAGGAATCTGCGTGTTGTGAACGTGGATCCCGAAAAGAACCTGCTCTTGGTGCATGGTGGGGTGCCTGGAAGAAGAGGATCCTTGATTATGATCAAAGAGGCTTCTCGGTGAAGCGCAGGTTAAGGAGGGAGCCTTGTGCCAGAAGCACATGTTTACAACGAACAAGGCGAAAAACTAGGCACTGTTAGCCTTTCTGAGCAGGTGTTTGGTGTTGAGCCCAACTTGGGCCTGCTGAGGGCGGCAATCCTTTCCCATTTGAACAGCGCGAGAGTGGGTACTGTGGGGGTCAAGACAAGAGGAGAAGTCGCCGGCGGGGGCCGGAAGCCATGGAGACAGAAAGGCCTAGGTAGGGCCAGACATGGTAGTATCCGGTCACCAATCTGGAAAGGCGGCGGAGTAGTGTTTGGTCCCGTGGCCAGGGATTACAGTTGGCGGTTGCCTAAGAAGATGAAAAGAAAAGCACTTTTGTCCGCCCTGTCAACCCGGGCAGAAGCGGGACGGATTATCGTCTTGCAGGAACTCAAGATGGAACAGCCCAAGACCAAGCACATTTATGAAGTTTTGAAGAACCTTGGCGTGGAAAAAAGCTGCCTTATTGTAACGGCTGAAGCAGATCGGAACCTGGTGTTGTCAGCCCGGAATATTCCTGGTGTGTCAGTGACTAACGCAAGAGAGCTCTCGACCTATGACATCATGTCCAAGAGGCATCTCTTGGTGACAGAAGATGCACTCAGGAGACTTGAGGGGGAATTGGCATGAAGTTGACGGCCAGAGACATTATCATTGCACCGGTAATCACTGAAAAAAGCCATGATGTCATAGAACGGGGCACTTACACGTTCCGGGTGCATCCTAGAGCAACCAAGGCAGATATTCATAACGCCATAGAGGAAATCTTTAAGGTCAAGGTCCTGAAGGTAAATACGATCACCGTGAAAGGTAAGCCAAGGCGGATGGGGTATCATGTTGGGCGTACTCCCGGCTGGAAAAAGGCCCTGGTAACCCTGGCACCTGGACAGACCATTGAGTTCTTCGAGGGTGTCTAGGAAGCGGTAAAGGGAGGGAAATTGGTTGCCAGTCAAAAGTTATAAGCCAACAACGCCCGGACTGCGGCAGCGTACATCCAGTACGTTTGAGGAGATTACGAAGAAGGAACCTGAAAAAAGGCTGGTTGTCTCTAAGAAGAGATCTGCCGGGCGCAATTCCCAGGGCAGGATAACCGTGCGGCATCGTGGCGGAGGCGCCAGGAAGTTAGTCCGCATTGTGGATTTCAAGAGAGACAAAGACGGTGTGCCTGGCAAAGTGTCTGCGATTGAATATGATCCCGGCCGTTCAGCACGTCTGGCCCTTATTACGTATGCCGACGGCGACAAGCGGTATATCTTGGCTCCCGTAGGCCTACAGGTGGGCGACATGATTGTGTCGGGGCCTGATGCAGACATCAAGCCGGGTAACGCGTTGCCACTTGACAATATTCCTACCGGCACTTTTGTCCATAATGTTGAACTGTTCCCTGGCAAGGGCGGGCAGCTGGCAAGGGCTGCAGGGGCCCAGGTTCAACTTATGGCAAAGGAAGGTGGCTATGCACTGCTAAGGCTTGCTTCAGGCGAGCAAAGAAGGGTGCCTGTGGCGTGCAAAGCTACAATAGGGCAGGTAGGCAATGTTGAACATGAAAACGAAGTGCTAGGTAAGGCGGGCCGGAAGAGACACAGAGGTTGGCGTCCCAGTGTAAGAGGAGTGGCTATGAACCCTGTAGATCACCCCCATGGTGGCGGCGAAGGCAAAGCTCCTGTTGGAATGCCAGGGCCTGTAACCCCGTGGGGCAAACCGACATTGGGCGCAAGGACAAGGAAGCGCAACAAAGCGTCTGATAAGCTGATAGTCAAACGCCGGAAATAACCATTAAGGAAGGAGGGGGCGATTATGAGCCGATCCAGGAAGAAGGGGCCCTATGTCGATGCGAAACTGTTGGCCAAAATCCGGGAACTAAACCGGAAGAAAGAAAAGAGAGTCATCCGCACTTGGGCGCGGAATTCAACGATTGTGCCTGAGATGCTGGGGCATACAATCGCAGTTCACGACGGGCGTAAGCATGTACCGGTTTATATTACCGAAGATGCAATAGGACACAAGTTGGGCGAATTCGCTCCCACGCGTACATTCAGGGGCCACGGGGCGCACACACACCGTTCAACTGCTCTGAAGTAAGGGGGTTAATTTTGAACTTATGGAAGCTCGTTGCCAAGTAAGGTATATCAGAATATCCCCTAGCAAAGTGGGCATAGTGGCCGATCTTGTACGGGGGAAACCAGTAAGAGAAGCTCTGGCAATTTTGAGATATACTCCCAAAAAGGCCAGCAAAGTAGTGGAAAAAGCTATCCGCTCTGCGATTGCCAATGCAGAGAACAACCATGAAATGAACGGGGATTTGCTATACGTTTCTGAGATTTACGTTGGGCAAGGGCCGACCCTCAGAAGGTACCGGCCCCGGGCCAGGGGTATAGCTTATCCCATACAGAAGAAAACTTCCCACCTAACAGTGATTTTGAAGGAAAGAGAGGAGGGTTAAGGCTTTGGGTCAGAAAGTTCATCCGAAAGGGTTTCGTGTGGGCGTCATATACGATTGGGATTCCCGGTGGTTTGCCCGGAAGAACTTTGCCGAACTCCTCCTCGAAGACCGGAAAATCAGGGAGTTTATCAAGGACAATCTTTACAGGGCCGGTATTCCCAGGATTGAGATAGAACGCAAGCCACAGGAGATCAGTATAATTGTGCATGCTGCCAGGCCAGGTATGGTGATCGGCAGGGGTGGTACAGGTATCGAGGCCCTTCGGAAAGATATCGAGAAGCTCACAGGCAAAAGGGTAAACATACACTGCCTGGAAGTAAAAAGCCCTGAAACAGATGCCCAGCTGGTAGCTGAGAACATTGCAGGTTCAATCGAGAGAAGAGTGTCGTACAGAAGGGCAATGAGACAAGCTATAGGGCGGGCTATGAGAGCCGGAGCTAGAGGCATAAAAGTGAGAGTGTCCGGCCGCCTGCACGGTGCTGAGATAGCCCGCAGCGAAAGGGCCGGTGAAGGAACTGTGCCCCTCCATACGCTTCGGGCGAATATTGACTACGGGTTTGCCGAAGCCCACACAACTTACGGCCGTATAGGGGTAAAGGTGTGGATATATAAGGGTGATATCCTCCCGGCAAAATCTCAAGAGGATAAGGGAGGTAAGTGAGCTATGTTAATGCCCAGACGTGTTAAGTTCCGGAAGCAACACCGGGGAAGAATGGCCGGAAAAGCCGGAAGCGGAAACGAAGTGTTTTACGGTGAGTACGGGCTTATGGCCCTGGAACCGGCCTGGGTAACCGACAGGCAGATTGAGGCCGCAAGGGTGGCCCTTACCCGTCACATCAGGCGCGGCGGCAAGGTTTGGATCAGGATATTCCCTGACAAACCTGTGACCAAGAAACCGGCAGAAACCAGAATGGGAAGCGGCAAAGGCAACCCGGAATACTGGGTGGCAGTAGTGAAACCCGGACGTATTCTGTTTGAAATAGCAGGTGTTCCTGAGGAGACGGCCAGGGAAGCTTTGAGGCTGGCATCTATGAAACTGCCGATGAAAACCAAATTCCAAGTGCGGCCTGACTTAGGTGCCTTACAGGAAAAGGCGGTGAATGAAGATGAAGGTGCAGGAAATTAGGAAGATGAGCGACAAGGATTTGAACGAGAAGCTTTCGGATCTCAAGGAAGAGTTGTTTAACCTGCGCTTTCAGCATGCCACAGGGCAACTCGACAATGTGATGAGGATACGCGAGGTTAAACGGACAATAGCGCGGGTGAAGACTATTCAGCGCCAGAGAGAACTCGGAATGCTTACCCAGGAGGGTTAAGGTATGGAGCGTGGGATACGTAAGGAACTGATTGGAGTAGTCGTAAGCGACAAGATGGATAAAACCCGGGTTGTTGCCATTGAAAGCTGGAAAGTTCACCCGATTTACAAGAAACGGTACAGATCAACCCGGAAAATACAGGCACACGATGAGGGTAACATCTCAGCCGTGGGAGACAAAGTGAGGCTGGCTGAGACAAGGCCTTTGTCTAGGCACAAGCGGTGGAGAATTAGTGAAGTTATCGAGAAGTCAAAGGCCCACGCAGGGGGTGACCAGAGGTGATCCAGCCACAGAGCAGGTTGAAAGTAGCAGACAACACCGGTGCAAGGGAAATCATGTGCATAAAGGTCCTTGGCAGTGGGTTCAAGCGCTACGCAGGCTTGGGTGACATAATCGTTGCTTCAATCAAACAGGCCACGCCAGGAGGCGTTGTTAAGAAGGGGCAGGTAGTCAGGGCGGTTATAGTCCGGACCAAGAAAGGGATCCGCCGTCCTGATGGTACCCATATCAAGTTCGATGATAATGCGGCAGTGATTCTCAAGGACGAAACAGAGCCTCAAGGTACCCGTATTTTTGGGCCTGTGGCGCGGGAACTCCGGGAGAAGCGTTTTACCAAGATCATATCTCTGGCCCCGGAAGTCATTTAGTGCCTGGAAGGTGGTGGGTTTGAGTGAATATCCGTAAGGGTGATACTGTTCAGGTAATTAGCGGCAAGTACAAAGGGGTCAAAGGCAAGGTGCTCAGGACCATGCCTGCAGAAAACCGTGTAATCGTTGAGCGGGTGAACCTGCATAAGAAGCACCAAAAGCCAACCAAAGACTTGCCTCAAGGCGGGATTATTGAGAGGGAAGGCCCGATACACAGGTCAGCAGTTATGCTTGTGTGTCCCGGGTGTTCCAGGCCCATAAGGGTCGGATTCAGGATTTCTGATGGCAAGAAGGTTAGATATTGCAGAAAATGTGGCGAAGCCATTGACAAGTGAGGTCGAGGAACGTGTCGCTTAAGGATGTATACCGTGAAGAAGTAGTTCCCGCCATGATGAAGGCATTCGGCTACAAGAACATATATCAGGTGCCAAAGATCGAAAAAGTAGTTGTGAACATGGGCGTAGGCGAAGCCACCCATAATGCCGATGCTTTGGAAGCTGCCGTTAAGGATCTCATGAAGATTACCGGGCAAAAACCTATTGTAACCAAGGCCAAACGGTCGGTGTCGGCTTTCAAAGTGAGGGCGGGCATGAATGTAGGATGCAAAGTTACTCTCAGGGGAGAGCGCATGTACGACTTCTTGGAAAAGCTGTTCAACGTGGTGCTCCCCAGGGTTAGGGACTTCCGTGGAGTGAATCCTGACAGTTTTGACGGCCGGGGCAATTACTCCATGGGGCTGAAAGAACAGCTCATCTTTCCTGAAATCGAGTACGATGAAGTTTCGAAAATCCGTGGTATGGACATTACGATTACCACTACGGCGAAGACCGATGAAGAAGGGCGGTACCTTCTGGAAGCACTAGGTATGCCTTTCCGACAGTAAGGGGGAGTTTCCTTGGCGAGTAAAGCCAAACTTAGCAGGGCGGATAAAGAGCCGAAATTCTCCACGCGGAGAGTCAATAGATGCAATATTTGCGGCAGGACGCGCGCTTATATGAGAAAATTCGGCCTGTGCAGGCATTGTTTCAGGGCTTTGGCTCATCGCGGTGAGATTCCTGGCGTAAAGAAGGCCAGCTGGTAGGAGGGGAATTATCGATGACACATGATCCTATTGCCGATATGCTTACCAGACTGCGCAATGCCGGCATGGCAAAACATGAGAGGGTGGACATCCCCTACTCTAAGATGAAAGAGAGAATTCTGGCAGTCCTTAAAGCAGAGGGCTATATAAGGGACTATGAGGTAATAGAGGGTAAGCCATTTTCCACACTGCGGGCATACCTGAAATACGGTCCTGGCAAAACATGTGCCATAACCGGAATCAGGCAGATTTCCAAGCCTGGCCTTAGGGTTTATGCAGGCAAAGAAGATATTCCCAGAGTGTTGGGCGGGTTAGGCATTGCAGTTATTTCTACATCCAGAGGGATCATGACCGACAGGGCTGCCCGTAAGGCCGGGATAGGCGGCGAAGTGGTTTGTTACGTATGGTAGGAAGGTACAGGAGGGTTTTTACATGTCGCGAATTGGAACAAAACCCATAGAAATACCCTCAGGCGTTACCGTAACTTTGGATGGAGCCAAAATTTCGGTAAAGGGCCCTAAAGGGACATTGAGCAGGGAACTTCACCCGGACATCAAGGTTTCAGTCGGTGAAGGCACCATCCTCGTGGAAAGGCCTTCTGACAGTAAGAAGCACAAGTCTCTCCATGGGCTTACGCGCACACTCATCAACAATATGGTGGTCGGCGCAACCCAGGGTTATGAAAAGACTCTGGAAATGAGCGGTGTTGGTTACCGTGCCTCTATGTCCGGAAACAAATTGGTACTGAACCTTGGCTTCTCTAAACCTTGCGAGATAGTGCCTCCCGAGGGGATCGAAATCGAGGTACAGACTCCGACGCGTGTAGTAGTGCGCGGCATTGATAAGGTTGTGGTCGGGCAGGTAGCTGCTGACATACGCAGGCTGCGTCCGCCTGAGCCTTACCGGGGTACAGGTGTCAGATATGCCGGAGAGGTAATCAGACGCAAGGTTGTCAAGGGCGCTTAAGTAGCCTCAAGGGGAGGAAGGACACTAAATGGCTGTTAAGACAAAGCACGAAAAGCGAGCCAGGCGCCACCGTCGCGTAAGGAAGAAAGTGGTGGGCACACCTGAGCGTCCAAGATTGAACGTGTTTAGAAGTTTGAAGCATATTTACGCACAGATCATTGATGACACGGCCCAGAAAACCCTGGTATCAGCGTCATCGTGCGAAGAAGCCTTTAAGGCATCGGGGAAATCAGGCAGCAACGCTGATGGTGCTGCTGTGGTTGGAAAGCTGATTGCACAAAGGGCTTTGGAAAAGAACATAAAGAGTGTTGTGTTCGATCGGGGTGGCTACCGTTATCACGGACGTGTAAAGGCACTAGCAGACGGAGCCAGACAAGGTGGGCTGGAGTTCTAATATGCGGGGTGATTATTTGTTGTCAAGAGATGATTCTACCATGGACAGCAGAAGGGGCCGGCCCGAGGAGGAGTTTAAGGACCATGTGGTCGCTTTTGGTCCGGTATCTAAGACTGTCAAAGGCGGGCGTAGGCGTACCTTTAGAGCTCTCGTAGTGGTTGGAAACGGCAAAGGCAAGGTCGGAGCCGGATTGGGCAAGGCGCAAGATCTGACTGATGCCATAAGAAAAGGCATTGAGGATGCTAAGAAGAATGTTATCGAAGTGCCCATGAATGACTCCACCATTCCCCACGAAGTGATAGGGCGGTTCGGTGCGGGCAAGGTTCTTCTGCGTCCGGCATCGCCAGGTACAGGTATCATTGCAGGCAGGGGTGTCCGCCCAATCATGGAACTTGGGGGAATCCAGGATGTTCTGGCCAAGTCCCTGGGCTCTTCAAACCCTTACAACGTGGTATATGCGACCATGGAAGCTCTAAAGCAACTTCGCAGCGCACGTGAGATTGCTGAGATACGTGGCCTGGTAGGAAGAAAGGACAAAGGTGAAGAAGCGGAGGTCGTTCCGGATGGACTTGCATGAGGTACTTTCCCCGGTTCCGGGTTCTGTGAGGAAACCTAGGCGTAAAGGGCAAGGTATTGGCTCCGGGTTTGGTAAGACTGCAGGAAAAGGGCATAAAGGCCAGAAGGCCAGATCAGGCGGCACAAAACCGCCGGGTTTTGAGGGCGGACAAACAAAACTCGTGAGGCGTATCCCAAAACGCGGCTTCAAGAATATCTTTGGAATCACTTATGACGTTGTAAACGTGGGTGATATAGGTGTTTTTGACGCAGGCAGCGATGTAGGGCCTGAGGAGTTGAAAGCAGCCGGACTTCTGAGGCGGAATGCGCGCTACCTGAAGATCCTGGGTGAAGGTGAGATCGATAAAGCTCTAACTGTCAGGGCACATGCGTTCTCCGGCAGCGCGAAACAGAAAATTGAAGCTGCCGGCGGCAAAGCCGAGGTGATTTAGGATGATATCCACGTTCAGGACTGCATGGCGGATACCCGATCTGCGTAGCCGGATCCTGTACACAGTGGGTCTGCTCATTGTTTTCAGGGCAGGGGTTGCAGTGCCGGTACCCGGCATTATTCCGGAAGTGATTGCCGGACTGTTCAAGGAAGGAAGCTTGTTTGCTTTCATGGACCTTTTCTCAGGCGGCGCTCTGAGGAATTACTCGGTGTTTGCCATGGGGATTTACCCATACATTAACAGCTCAATTATAATGCAGCTGCTTACCATGGTGATACCTTCCTGGGAAGAAATGTCCAAAGACGAAGACGGCAGGGAGAAACTGCAAAGTTACACCAGATACGGCACTGTGATTATTGCAGCAATCCAAGCTACCGGTATGACGCTTGGCATCCGCTCACAGGGAGCTCTTGTCTCAACTTCGCCCTGGGTGCTGATTGAGGCAATACTAAGCCTTACAGCCGGAACCGCATTCCTGATGTGGCTCGGCGAACTCATCACTGAAAAGGGCATTGGCAACGGGATTTCCCTGTTCATATTCGGCGGTATAGTTTCGGAAATGCCCCGGGAAATAGCAAGCTTGTATTTCACGCTGAGGCTGGGGCTAACCAAGTGGTACAATGTGCTGGCCATGGTAGCCATCACCCTGGTTACCCTGCTGCTGGTTATCTGGGTTACCGAAGGGGAAAGGCGCGTACCCGTCCAGTATTCTAAGCGGGTTGTAGGGCGAAGGATGATGGGCGGTTACTCAACCCACATTCCCCTTAGAATCAACCAGGCCGGTGTGATTCCCGTGATTTTTGCGTCGTCACTCCTGGCCTTTCCGGCTACCATAGCATCGTTCATACAGGCGGAGTGGGCGAGGCGTCTGGAGGAGTTCTTTGACTATTCGAATCCATGGTACACGGTCTTGCTTGCTTTGTTGATATTCGGATTCACTTACTTTTATACATCCATGGTGTTTAATCCGTATGATATCGCGGATAACATGAGGAAATACGGGGGATTCATTCCCGGAATCCGTCCCGGCAGGCCTACTGCCGACACGCTGTCGAGAATAGTTAGCAAGATCACCTTTGTGGGGGCGCTGTTCCTTGCAGCTATCGCCATTTTGCCCAACTTCGTTGTCAAGATAACGGGCTTACCCGGATTCAGGGCGTTGGGCGGTACTTCGATGCTGATTGTTGTGGGTGTAGCGCTTGAGACCATGAAGCAGATCGAGGCTCAACTTGTGATGCGTAATTACGAAGGGTTCCTGAAGTGAGGAGATTAGATTGAAGCTTTTATTCTTGGGCCCGCCGGGCGCAGGCAAGGGAACACAGGCCAAAATGGTAGCTGAGAAGTTCAACTTGATGCACATAGCGCCAGGCGACATATTCAGGCAGGAAGTAAGGGAGGGTACCGAGCTTGGGCGACTGGTTGAGGGCATAATGGCCGAAGGACGGCTGGTACCCGACGATGTAACCACGCAAATCATCGAGAAGCGGATTAATTCGCCTGAAGCGGCAAACGGTTTTGTGCTTGACGGGTTCCCACGGAATGTTGCCCAGGCTGAAGCCCTGGCTCAGATCCTGGGGGCCAGGAACGACGGGCTTGATTTGGTGATAAACCTGGAAGTTCCTGAAGAAGAGTTGTTAGAGAGGGCAAGAACCAGAAGGGTTTGTTCAGCTTGCGGCAAGCCTTACAACATTAAGCTTGACCCGCCCAAGACAGAGGGCAAGTGTGACGTCTGCGGTGAAACCCTAATCACCAGGCAGGACGACAATGAAGAGACAGTTAAGCAGAGACTCAAGATCTACCATGAGGTAACCGAACCGTTGTTTGAGTATTACAATCGTGACGGAATTGTGATATCTATAAATGGTTGTGGAGACTTAGATTCGGTTTTCCAGAGGATAGTCCAGTCCCTTGAGGAAAAAGGTTTGTCAGGGAAGAGATAAGATATGATCATCCTGAAAACTGACGAAGAAATAGCTATTATGGCCAAGGCCGGGCAGATCGCCCGGGAGTGCTTGCTCCGGCTAGGCGCCATGGTCAGGCCTGGAATCAGGACGATTGAGCTTGACCGGGCTGCAGAGGAGTTCATAAGAAGCAAAGGCGCTTTGCCCACGTTCAAAGGGCTCTATGGCTTTCCTGCCACTATTTGTACCTCCAAGAATGAAGTGGTGGTCCACGGGGTGCCCGGGGATACAGTCTTGGAGGAAGGTGACATCATAGCGATTGATGTGGGTGCCACCTATCAGGGTTTTGTCGGAGATACCGCGGCAACCTTCCCAGTGGGGAAAGTTTCTCCTGAGGCCCTGAAACTGATTGACGTTACAAGGGAAGCTTTGGAACGGGGAATTGAACAAGCAGTGGTAGGAGTCCATGTGGGGGATATTGGCCATGCAATAGAGGGCTATGTGAAACAGCATGGGTTCAGCGTGGTCAAGGATTACGCCGGGCACGGGGTCGGAAGATCCATGCACGAGAGCCCAACAGTCCCGAACTTCGGAAGGCCTGGCAGGGGGCCGGTACTCCGCAAGGGGATGGTCATAGCTATTGAACCTATGGTAAACGCCGGACGTTCAGAAGTGGTAACCTTCCCTGATATGCATGTTGTTACCAGGGACGGTTCATGGTCAGCTCACTTTGAGCACACTGTGGCCATTACTGAAAAAGGACCGGTCCGCCTTACTGTGGTATAAATTGGTAGTTTGAGGATACACTTTTCTTATAACTGAGGGGGAATAGCATGCCGAAGCAGGACAGCATTGAGGTTGAGGGCAGGGTAACAGAGCCGCTTCCCAATGCCATGTTTCGGGTGGAAGTCGAGGGTGGGCACCAGGTGCTTGCACATATTTCCGGTAGAATGAGGATTAACTTCATCAAGATTCTTCCAGGAGACAGGGTGCTTGTTGAACTCAGCCCATATGACTTGACCCGCGGCAGAATTGTCCGTCGCCTTAGATAGGTGCAAAGGACGTCTTCCTTTTGAAGGAGGTTTTCTAGGTGAAGGTGAGATCTTCTGTGAAGAAGATATGTGAAAAATGCCGTATTATCAGAAGGCACGGCAGGGTTATGGTGGTTTGTTCTAATCCAAAGCACAAGCAGAAACAGGGTTAACAGGGGGTGAAACGTGAATGGCTCGTATAGCTGGCGTAGACTTACCAAGAGATAAGAAAGTGCTGGCTGCCCTTCCCTACATCTTCGGTATCGGGCGTACCCGGGCTAAACACATTCTGGAAGCTACAGGGGTCAACCCGGACACCCGGGTGAGGGACCTTACTGAAGAAGAGGTAGCTAAGATCCGGGACTTCATTGATAACAACTACAAGGTGGAAGGCGATCTCAGGGCTGAAGTGCAGCTTAACATAAAACGGCTGATCGATCTTGGTACGTACAGGGGCCTCAGACACAGGCGGGGCATGCCTGTCAGAGGGCAAAGAACCCAAACCAACGCCCGTACTAGAAAGGGTCCCAAGAAGACAGTCGGAGTCAGGCGGAAGAGATGACGTCGGGGGAGGGTAGATAAGTCTTGGCTAGAAGGAGACAAAGAGTCAGAAGAAGAGACAGGCGTGTTGTGGAGAAGGGCATAGCCCATATCAAGTCTACTTTCAACAATACAATAGTGAGCATAACCGATACTCAGGGCGGAGTGGTATCCTGGGCATCATCAGGAAAACAGGGGTTTAAGGGTTCAAGAAAGAGCACACCTTTTGCTGCACAGATGGCAGCAGAAGATGCAGCTAAACAGGCCATTGATTACGGAATGCGGGAAGTAGAAGTCCGTGTCAAGGGACCGGGTGCAGGCAGGGAGGCGGCAATACGTGCTTTGCAGGCTGCAGGCCTTGAAGTTACTGTCATTAAAGACGTGACTCCTGTTCCCCACAATGGGTGCCGCCCACCAAAGCGACGCAGAGTATGAGGGAGGCAAACGATGAGCAGATACACAGGACCTGTTTGCAGATTGTGCAGGCGTGAAGGTCAGAAATTATACCTTAAGGGCGAGAAGTGTTTCACAAAATGCACTTTTGAGAAACGGTCTTCACCTCCTGGAATGCACGGAAGGCTGAGGAGGCCGAGCGAGTACGGGCTGCAGCTCCGGGAAAAGCAAAAGGCAAAGCGGTTCTACGGAGTAAGCGAAAAGCAGTTCCGGGAATATTTCAGGAAAGCTATCAAAGCAAGAGGAGTCACAGGCGAAACCCTGATGCAGCTTCTTGAAAGAAGGCTGGACAACGTCGTATACCGTGCCGGATTCGCCAGATCCAGGGCTGAAGCCCGTCAGATAGTGAATCACGGACATGTTTCCGTGGACGGCCGTAAGGTGGATATCCCATCATTTCTGGTAGAGCCAGGGCAAGAAATTGCCGTCAGGCCCAGGTCTTTGCGGATGGAAAGGTTCAAAGGCTTGGCAGAGTATCTCGAGGACCATACTGCGCCAGCCTGGATGGCACTGGATCCTCACAACTTCAAGTGCACGATCCTAAGACTGCCTGAGCGTGATGAAGTTGACGTTCCGGTTGATGAACGTTTGATCGTTGAGCTTTATTCTAAGTAATCTACCCCGGTAATTTGCGTCAACAAGAGGGGGTTTTATGAAGTGTTCGAATTAATCGAGCCGAGAATACAGTGCGAAGAGATGTCGCCTGACAAGACATACGGCCGTTTTGTAGTCGAGCCCCTGGAAGAGGGATACGGTGTTACACTTGGGAACTCGCTCAGGCGCGTACTGTTATCATCCTTGCCAGGAGCAGCAGTGACCCGGGTAAGGATAGACGGGGTACTTCATGAGTTCACCGCCATTCCCGGCATCAGGGAAGATGTAACGGCGATAATATTGAACCTCAAGTCCTTGGTACTTAAGATGTACAGCCCGGGCATGAAGACGGCAAGAATTGAGAAAGAGGGCCCGGGAACCGTCACAGGCAGGGATATTCAGGTTGATCCTGATGTAGAGATCATAAATCCTGATGTGTACATTACAGAACTGGACGAGGGCGGCTCGCTGTACATGGAACTCACCATAGAAGGCGGCCGGGGGTATGTTACGGCTGAAGAGAACAAGATACCCGATCTGCCTTTGGGAACTATTGCCATTGACTCAAGGTTCACGCCTATTACAAAGGTTAACTTTCAGGTGGAAGACACCCGTGTAGGTCAGAGGACCGACTATGACAAGTTGATCATGGAAGTATGGACAGATGGGAGTATAGGGCCGGACGAAGCTATTGAAACGGCTGCCGGCATCCTCATCGACCATCTGGAGCTTTTCAAGAGTTTCACTGACCGGGTCAAACAGGATTCCCAGGAAGAAGAAGAACCTGAGGAAAAGTCAGAACTTGACAAGTTGCTGGAAATGCCCGTTGAAGACTTGGAACTTTCAATGAGGGCATTCAATTGTCTCAAACGTGCAGGCATCAATACCCTGGGTGAGCTTGTTCAGAAGACCGAGGCAGAGATTTCCAAGGTGAGGAACATGGGCAAGAAATCCCTTGCCGAGGTAAAGGGCAAGCTGGCTGAACTGGGGCTGGCTTTTCGCCTGGAAGACGAATGAATGAGGGGGAAACGAAGTGGGTTACTCTCGATTTGACAGACCATCAGCGCAACGCAAGGCACTTCTTCGCGGCCTGGTAACGTCACTTTTGAAGCAGGAAAGGATAGAGACCACTCTGACGAAGGCGAAAGAGGCTCAGTCCATATGTGAAAAAATGATTACCCTTGCGAAAAAGGACAACCTGGCTGCAAGGCGCAGGGCTTTAGCTTATATCTCTGAGGAAGATGTGGTAACTAAGCTTTTCGAGACTATCGGGCCCAGATATGCCCATCGCTCAGGCGGCTACACGAGGATTATCCAAACCCGCCAAAGACGGGGCGACGGGGCACCCATGGCTATTATCGAACTTATCCAGCCGGATAGGTAAGAGGGTTGAGCATGACGGCAGTTGAAAAAGCCAGGGGCCTCGAAGCGGAAGGCGTGGTTTTCAGGTACGAGGTGGACGAGTCTGATAAAGTCTTGGCGTTGGCTGGGGCGGATCTTGAGATTTCTCAAGGAGAATTTGTCGTAGTGTTAGGCCCTAACGGGTCAGGCAAATCCACCCTAGCCAAACACTTCAACGCTCTTTTGCTGCCTGATGAAGGTGACGTCTGGGTTTTCGGGATGAACACAAAAGATCCTGAACTTACTTGGGAGATAAGGCGCAGTGCCGGGATGGTGTTTCAGAACCCTGACAACCAATTGGTAGCTACCGTGGTTGAAGAGGACGTTGCTTTTGGCCCTGAAAACCTGGGAGTTGAACCGGGGGATATAAGGACCTTGGTAGCAGGTGCTCTCAAGAGTGTGGGCATGGAGGAGTTCCGCCGCCATTCCCCCCACCATTTGTCAGGAGGGCAGAAGCAAAGGGTAGCGATAGCCGGGATCCTGGCGATGAAGCCAAAGTGCATAATCCTTGATGAGCCCACAGCTATGCTCGATCCTTCAGGCCGTGAAGAAGTAATGAAGACGATAAAACGCTTGAACGAAGAAATGGGCATTACCGTTATCCATATAACCCACTTCATGGACGAAGCGCTTTATGCTGACAGGGTTATCGTGATGGATAAAGGCGAAATTGTGATGGCCGGAACACCAAAGGAAGTTTTCGGCCAGTGGAAGCGGGTTTCACAGGTAGGGCTTGAGGTGCCCCCTGTCGGACAACTCAGCCGGCGCTTATGGTCGTCTGGCGTGAACATAGATCCGGGCATATTAACCGTTGATGAACTGGTGGATGAACTATGCCGATTGAAGTCAGGAATCTAACCCATACATATATGAAAGGGACCACGTCGGAAGTAACAGCTATATCCGGCATAGATTTCCGGGTAGACGACGGTGAATTCATAGGCCTTATTGGTGCCACAGGCTCTGGTAAGTCAACGCTGATCCAGCACCTAAACGGCTTGCTCAGGCCCACAGCCGGCAATGTAATCGTCGACGGTGTCGACATCTGGTCAAAAGGTGTCAGCCTGAAGCAAATCAGGCGGAAGATAGGCCTGGTATTTCAATACCCAGAACAGCAAGTGTTTGAAGAGACGGTTTACGATGACATAGCTTTTGGACCGAGGAATCTGGGCTTTAGCCAAACAGAGACAGAGGAACGGGTCAAGAAAGCTTGCACGCTGGTAGGGTTAGACCGTGACTTGTTGTCCCGTTCCCCGTTTGAGCTGTCAGGGGGACAGGTCAGGAGGGTAGCCATTGCCGGCATCCTGGCGATCCAGCCCAAGGTGCTCATTTTGGACGAGCCTACGGCGGGGCTTGATCCCAAAGGCAGGGCTGAGATACTGGACAACATAAAGCAGCTCCATGAAAGCGGGATGACTGTTATCCTGGTTTCTCATAACATGGACGATGTAGCCAGGTTATGCGAGAGAGTGATGGTCCTTGACAGGGGCAAGCTGGTAGCCGACGGGCCTGCAAGGGAAGTGTTTTCACAGCGGGAGTTCTTAGAGTCCATGAAGCTCAAGCCCCCTGAGGTGACAGTGCTCATGGAAAAGCTGCGTAAGCGGGGTTGGGCAGTCAGGAACGACGTGCTTACAGTTGAAGAGGCGCACGCTGAGATAGTCAAGGAACTGAGGAGAAAAGGGGTGGCAGGAGCTGTATGATTTCAGGCGGGATATTAGTGGGGCAGTATTACCCTGTCCGTTCATTTGTGCACTCCTTGGATCCTAGGGCAAAGATACTGATATCAATCATTTTTATGGCGATACTGTTTGTGGGCAACAACTTCTACGCGTTTGCCGTTACAGGCACCTTCGCCGTGCTTGCAGTGACTCTTTCAAGGATTCCCTGGAAGGTGCTGATCAGGGGGCTCAGGCCAATTGTTTTCATAATGAGTTTTACAATTCTGCTGCACCTGTTTCTTACGCCAGGTCATGCAATATTTCAGATTGGCCCGCTCAAAGCAACGTTGCCTGGTTTGATTCAAGGTTTGTTCATAGCCCTGAGGCTTATCATCCTGATAATATTCACGTCCCTTTTGACCCTGACCACCTCTCCTATTGAGTTAACTGACGGGCTTGAAGACATACTCAAGCCTTTTTCAAGGATAGGGGTTCCTGCCCATGAAATCGCAATGATGATGACAATCGCTTTGCGGTTCATCCCGACCCTGCTGGAGGAAGCTGACAGGATAATGAAAGCTCAGATGGCCAGGGGAGCTGATTTTGAATCCGGTAACATGTTCCAAAGGGCAAAGAGCCTGGTGCCCTTGCTGGTGCCTTTGTTTGTCAGTGCCTTCAGGAGGGCCGATGAGCTGGCTATGGCCATGGAAGCCAGGTGTTACAGGGGTGGCGAGGGCAGGACCAGGATGAGGCAACTGAGCTTGTCTGCCAAGGACTATTATGCCCTTGGCCTTACAATTGTTATGTCAGCGTTGGTAGTCTATACCCGGGTCCGGTTTGGGCCGGTGATTCCAAGGGGCACAGTTTGACAGTGGGTGCGTTCTCATGGGTGAAGTAACCAGGGTAAGGCTACACTTACAGTATGACGGTACGCAGTACGCGGGGTTTCAAAGACAAAAGGATGTAGTTACAGTCCAAGGGGTCTTGGAGGATGCCCTGGGGAAGCTGTTAAAGCATCCTGTCAGGGTAAGAGCTGCAGGCCGGACCGATGCAGGAGTTCATGCCCGGGGTCAGGTAGTTGCGTTTGACACAGTTTCCTCCATCCCTCCGGATAGGATTCCAAAGGGCCTGATTGGACTTCTGCCTGACGACGTTATAGCGGATTGGGCAGAGGAAGTTGCCCTAGATTTCGACCCTGTAAAGGATGCAGTGAGCAAGACCTATTGCTACAGGATCTGGCGCGGGGACCGGCTGCCGGTTATGGCCCACAGGTACGTGCTGTGGTACCCGGGCCATCTTGACTACCGGCTGATGGAGGACGAAGCAGCGGGATTCCAAGGCACAAATGATTTTGCAAATTTCAGGGCTTTGGGATCTTCGGCCAAGACTACCGTAAGGGGCGTGACCCAGGCAACATGGGTACAAAAGGAAGTAGACGGCCAGAAAGGCGTGCTGTGGGAGTTTTGGGTTACCGCTGACGGTTTCCTTTACAAAATGATAAGGCTTATGGTTGGAACCATGTTGGATGTAGGTAGGGGCTACCTGCCGCCTGGGACGGTAAGGAGAGCCCTTGAGGCGGCAGAGTCAGGAAACAAGTACAAAGTGGGGCAATGTGTTCCAGGCAAGGGATTGTGCCTTGAAAAGGTGAGTTTCTCTTGACCGGGCAAATCCACAAAGTTAGAATGAATGTTGCTTATATGGCGGCATAAGGAGGTTGTGACAGTGGGCGTAACGTATATGGCCAAGCCGGGGGAAGTTCCACGGAAGTGGTGGATCATTGATGCCAAGGGTAAACCATTGGGTAGGATAGCGTCTTTGGCCGCCACCTTGCTGCGCGGGAAACACAAACCTACGTTTACCCCGTCTGTGGACATGGGGGACAGCGTAATCATCATAAACGCGAAAGATGTACTGCTCACAGGCAAGAAGCCGGAGCAGAAGATATTTTTCACCCATTCGGGCTATCCCGGTGGCGACAGGTATATTCCCTACAGGATAATGCTGAAAGAGCGCCCGGAACGTGTTGTAGAAGTTGCCGTTAAGGGCATGCTTCCCAAGAACCGCTTGGGAAGGCGGCTCCGCAAGCGCCTTTTCGTGTACAGGGGCCCGAATCATCCCCATGAGGCACAGAAACCTGAGTTTTGGCAAGGAGGGAACTGAGGTGGAGCAAGTATTTGCTACAGGACGGCGGAAACATGCAGTGGCCAGAGTAAGGTTGTTGCCGGGCACAGGCAGGTTTATTATAAACGGCAAAGAGCTTACTGAGTATTTTGGCGACAGAGTGCTTGAGGCCCATGCAGTCTCCCCTTTGCGTTTAACCGGTACTGAAGGACGTTTTGACGTCTATGTCAACGCTGAGGGAGGAGGCCTTAGTGGCCAGGCAGGGGCAACCAGGCATGGTGTTGCCAGGGCCCTCCTGAAAATAGATGGCAATTACAGGGGCATCCTGAAGAAAGCAGGTTACCTGACACGCGATCCCCGTATGAAAGAGCGCAAGAAATACGGCCTCAAGAAGGCCAGGAAGGCATCACAATTCTCAAAACGTTAATATACTTAGACATATTTGGCGATCTATGGGTATAGATTACCTGTAGTATGCTGTTTTGAGAGGAATTGCGGATGCGGAGAACCAGGAGAAGAAGGGGCAGGCGGAGAAGCCGGCCCCTTTTTGAGGTACCCCCAAAAGGTGTATTGGGAGTCCTGGCAGTTTCACTCTTGCTCAGTATTGTTATTTCCAGGGGAGTAATGCCGGTTACTGCGGTGAGGCCCTTGGAAGGCCAGGTGGTTTTCATAGACCCTGGACATGGCGGCATCGATCCTGGGGCTTGCGGGCAAACCTATACAGAAAAAGAGATCGTTCTGAAAGTAGCTTTGCTTCTCGGATCCAGGCTTGAACGCAACGGGGCCCGGGTAGTTTACACCCGCACAGGGGACTATGACCTTGAGACTCCTGATGTGAGCGATGTAGACGCCAGAATAAAGCTGATGAAACAGTCAAGGGCAACGGTTGCCCTCTCACTTCACTGTAATGCTTTCACCGACCCGTGGGAAAGAGGAGCCCAGGTGTTTTACAATGCTTCAAAACACCCTGATTCCAAGAAACTTGCCCAGATGATCCAGGACGAACTGGTCAAATCCACTGACACAGAGCGGGAGATATCCGCAAGGCTGGATCATTTCATCCTCAACCACGCTGAAATGCCGGCTGTCACCGTCGAATTGGGCTTCCTGTCCAACCCTGATGAGGAAATGCTATTGGGTTCAGACGAGTACCAGGAGAAACTAGTCACATGCATATATGAGGCGGTATTCGCATTCATTACCTCCCAATGACCCCCTTTCCTTATGTGATTGGCATCATGTTTGTGCCGTAAATCACTTTGACGTAAGATCACCTCCCTAGAAGAAGGAATTCCATGGATTATTCAAGAATGAATGAACGATAGACCGGATTATTGACTCTCGCGACAAGGGGCATCTCAAAGTACAACATTGGCCAGGGAACTGCCTGTTATTGGTTGGTTAATTCCTGGCTTGAAATGGCTTACTAAGTACTATCAGGGGGGTAGAGGAATGGGTAAGAGTGACGATAGGACAAGGGTTCTTCTATGGGGTTTGGGAGCCATGGGAAGCGGGATGGCTTCTATGCTCCTTGAAAATCCGGATGTAGAGATAGTAGCGGCTGTGGCAAGCAGGCCTACTAAGGCAGGCAAGGACCTGGGTGAGGTCATCGGCAAGGCACCCACAGGGGTTATCGTGACTACAGATGTAGAAGAGGCCTTTGAGTCAAAACCGGACATTGTGCTTCAGAGCACTGCATCGTTCGTCAAGGAAGTATTCGCTGGGATTGAGATCTCTTTGGAACATGACGCCAATGTAATCACAATAGCTGAAGAAATGGCGTTTCCCTGGGCGGCATCTCAAGAGTTGTCAGATAAGATTGACCGTTTGGCCAGGCAAAAAGGCAAGACGGTGCTGGGCACAGGGATTAATCCAGGGTTTATACTGGATACCCTGATCATATCCCTAACCGGGATTTGCATGGATGTAGAGCATATACACGGAAAAAGGGTTAACGACCTTTCCCCGTTTGGCAGCACTGTAATGAGAACCCAGGGGGTTGGCACGACTCCGGAACAGTTCCAGCAGGGACTTGCCTCCGGCGAAATAGTGGGGCATATCGGGTTTGAGCAGTCGCTGATGCTCATAGGCAAAGCTTTGGGGTGGGAAATTGATGAGGTAGTTGAGGAGCGGGAACCTATCATCACAACTGTGGAGAGACGTACCCCTTATATCACAGTCCCGCCTGGGTACGTGGCTGGATGCCGCCACATTGCAAGAGCATATTCCAAAGGCAGGGAAGTGATATTCCTCGAGCACCCGCAACAGGTTTGCCCCGGGCTGGAAGGCGTGAGCACAGGAGATTACATAACCATCAAAGGCAACCCGCCTGTGAACTTAGCAATCGAACCTGAAATCCCAGGGGGCATAGGGACAATAGCTATAGCTGTGAACATGATCCCCCTTGTGATGGACGGCCCTGCAGGGCTTGTTACCATGGCGGACTTGCCGGTCCCACGTTTGTGGCATACCCTGTCTGCCGTGTCACCGAAGTAAGGAGCCCTTCAGCTATTAGTTTCAGTGAGGTGAGTACTGTGTCAAAAACATGTAAGCAAGGCGAATGGGTTGAGGTTCACTATGTTGTATTGACGCCTGAAGAACGTTCGCCCGATGTTCCTGAGGATACCAAGAAGGTTCCGTTGGAGTGCTGGGTCAAAGGCTGGGCCTTGAGTTCCGGAACAGTCGGGGAACCCATTGAAATCAGGACCCCGGCAAACCGCGTAGTAAAGGGCACTTTGACAAGAGTGAACCCGGGTTACACTCATTCATTCGGACCGTCTGTGCCGGAGCTCTTGCCAGTTGGGCAAGAACTGAGGGCTATGTTAAAGGAGGATGAGTGAAGTGTCCCGCGACTTGTCTTACAATGCAGTGATGGCCCGCCGTGGCGAGATTATGAAAAAAGCTTTGGGCCTTGAATATGACGAGTTTATCCAATCTGATATTGCCTTCGACTACGAAGGTATGATGGAGAAAGCCGGATATTCACTGGAAGAGGTAAGAGAGATCCAGAAGCAGTCGGGAGTTGGGAACACCCCCCTTCTTGAACTTACGAACATAACCAAGCTGGTAAGGAAGACTTCAAAGAAGGGTTACGGGGCTAAGATTTTGCTCAAAGATGAAGCAGCCAATCCCTCTGGGAGTTTCAAAGACAGGAGAGCCAGCGTTTCTGTATACCATGCCAAGAAACTTGGATACCCTGGTGTGCTTGCAGCAACAAGCGGCAACTACGGGGCGGCGGTAGCTTCCCAGGCTAACATGGCGGACCTGGGATGCATTGTGGTCCAGGAAGTGTTCGATTCCCGTCGCGTAGGTCAGCCTGAGATAATAGAAAAATCCAGGAAGTGCGAAGCTTACGGCGCCGAAGTCATACAACTTACAGTGGGGCCTGAGCTGTTTTATGTATCCCTGCTACTCCTTGAAGAAACCGGGTATTTTAACGCATCGTTGTACAGCCCCTTTGCCATTTCAGGCGTTGAAACCCTTGGTTACGAACTGGTGGAGCAAACCAGAGCCAGGTATGGAAAAGACCCGGCGTATGTGGTGGTCACCCATGCCGGAGGCGGCAACGTAACCGGTACAGCCAGGGGCGTACGCAAGGCAGGTGCCAATTCCAAAATAATAGGCGCAAGCGTGGATCTCACTGGGCTCCATATGGCGTCTGATGACGATTTCAACAAGAAGTCGTTTACCACGGGACACACAGGCTTCGGAGTACCTTTTGCTACCTGGCCTGACAGGACTGACGTTCCCAAGAATGCCGCAAGGCCTTTGAGATACCTGGACAGGTATGTGCTGGTTACCCAAGGCGAGGTGTTCTACGTTACTGAGGCCCTGGCGCAAGTAGAGGGACTGGAACGGGGACCTGCAGGCAACACTTCACTTGCTGCCGCCATAGCTCTTGCAAGGGAGCTTCCTGAAGATGAAATCGTGGTGGTCCAGGAAACTGAATACACAGGAGCCGGAAAGCACCCGCAGGCCCAGCTGGATTTTGCAAGGAGAAACGGCGTTGAGGTAATGCGCGGCGAGCCAAAACAAAACGTACCTGGAAAAGTGATAGCTATTCCTGAGGAGTTCTCACAACTCACTTTCACTGAAGTCGATCTTGATAGGATGAAGACGTCCTACATAAGGAATGCAGTCACAAGAAACAACGTTGCAAGAGTCACCCAAGAAGAACTTGAGTTCCTCGCCGAAGATACAAATTCAACTCCTGAGTTTGTGTCTTCAGTGCTTCAAAATTTGGGGGTGCAAGTGTAATGCAAAAGCCTTGCGATTTTGAGGAAAGGCGTAAGCACCTGGCAGGCCTGTCTGATGACGAACTGAAGCAGAGGTTTTGGGAGCTTGCCCGGAACATTGTCAGGCCGCTGTACGATCTGGCGCACACACACACTTCACCTTCGATTGAGCGATCAGTGCTCTTGCGCATGGGGTTTTCAAGTTTGGAAGCACAATCGATAGTATCATCTGCTGAGAAGAGAGGGCTACTTGGCAAGGGGGCAGGCAATATTGTGCTCACCTTTGCCAAAGCCCGGGGAATTCATTACCTTCAGGCGGGCAAAGAACTTGTCTCGGGAAACGGATGGGACGAAGTTGCCGGCCTGTTTGGAGGTGAATTGAACTCATGAAGCAAGACAGGACATGCACCGGTGGCGGGTATAAGTTGAGACCGGACGAGAAACTTGACGTGCGCCGGATTCTTGAAGACCTTGAGAACTATACCCCCAGGCGCAAGGGATGGACGTGGCGCAAAAAGCAGCCTGGCCAACAGGCCGGGCCGTTTAGGTATTCAGAAACATCTGAGCCGCTTAAACAATCCATACCGCTGCCTGCAGCTAAGTATTTCCAAAATATCGACCCGCAAGCTGATTGCGTGATCACTTCGGAAATTGCATCAGGCAGGTTTGAAGACGATTTAAGGCGCATGCGCATGGCAGCATGGCATGGGGCCGATCACATCATGGTGATCCGTACCACAGGCCAGAGCCATATCGACGGGCTTCTGGAGGGGACGCCTGAAGGAGTGGGTGGGATCCCCATCACACGTAAGCAGCTGAGGGCAACGAGGAAAGCCCTTGACCTCATCGAAGAAGAGGTGGGCAGGCCTATCAACTTCCATTCCTACGTGTCAGGTGTTGCAGGGCCTGAAATATCTGTGTTGTTTGCTGAAGAAGGGGTTAACGGTGCCCACCAGGACCCACAGTACAACGTGCTATACAGGAACGTCAACATGGAGCGGTCTTTTGTGGATGCAGCTGTTGCAAAGAAGATCATGGCATCATGCGGCATGCTGCAGATTGACGGAGCCCACAACGCTAATGCCACTGCGAGGGAATCATGGAAGGTAATGCCTGAGCTCCTGGTGCAGCATGCAATAAATACGGCTTTTTCCGAGATGGTAGGTATAGACAAGGAAAACATCGCCCTGTCGTCTGTACCTCCTACGGCACCGCCGGGCCCGGCGCTGTCATACGATCTCCCGTATGCAGTGTGTCTCAGGTGGCTGTTTTCAGACTATAAGATAAGGGCACAGCAGAACACAAGGCATATAGAATCTGACACAAGGGAAGCTACTGTAACCCATGTGCTCAACTTGTTGGTATCAAGGCTTACACATGCAGACGTTCAGAGCACCATCACCCCTGATGAGGGCCGTAACCTGCCGTGGCATTACAACAATGTGGCTGCAGTTGAGACTGCCAAACAGGCACTCTTGGGTATGGACGGCCTGAAAGATATGCTTGAGATCAAGAAAGACGGCCCGATCCCGGCCAAGGTGAGGGAATTGGCAGAAAGGGCAGTGCTCTTCCTTGAAGAAATCAAGGATGAAGGATATTTCAACGCTGTGGCAAAGGGCTTCTTTGTTGATTCAGGTCAGTACCCTGAAAGAAACGGCGACGGTATCGTAAGGGATCCCAACGGTGGAATAGCTGCAGGCAGTATAGTCAAGCGGGATGAAGATTACCTGGCCCCGGTGTGCGAACACTTCGGCTACAACAATTTGCCGGGTGACATATCCCGCCCGTGTGACCTGATAGGCGGGTGCACTTTCTGCAACAGGGACAAAATCGTGTACATAGATGAGCTGGATCCTGAGGACAACGTGGAGAAGAGGTTAGAAGCTACCGCCCAACAGTACGGCCCGGATTCAATTCGTCCGGAAGTAGAGTGGGCCCAGGACGGTATCGTGGTGTTGACCATCTTCATCCCCGACTCAGAAGCTATTGCAGAAAGCGCTTCTTTGGAGATTGCAGCAAAGATGGGCCTGGAACAGCCCGAAATCATACACAAACGGGTAATACATCCTTCAGAGGGTACTCTGGTTGAACTTAAGGGAATTGTGCCGTTTTCGCTCAAACGGTCTGAACTCAAGACCCCTGAGAAGCCTGAAGTGCTTTCTGAAGACGAGATCAGGCGTGCAATATCTGAGCATCCCATGAAAGTGGTATGCGGCACTGTGGGCGAAGATGAACATTCAGTCGGGATGAGGGAGATTATCGATATCAAGCACGGGGGCATTGAAGGTTTCGGGATCAAAGCTGTATACCTTGGAACGTCTGTTCCGGTTGAGAAAATGATAGATGCAGCTATCGAGGAAGATGCAGACGCCATCTTGATTTCCACTATCATCAGTCATGCAGACATACACAGAAAAAACATGGAAAAGCTGTCCCGGCTGTGCGTTGAAAAAGGAGTAAGGGATAGGTTCATCCTGGTCGGCGGAGGCACCCAGGTTACCAACGACCTGGCTGTCGAAGCAGGATTAGATGCAGGCTTCGGCAGGGGCACTAAAGGGATTCAGGTGGCGTCGTTCCTTGTAGAAAAGCGTAAAGCTCTATGGGCAGAGGGAAAAGGAAGAAAGCGGGTCTTAGATGAAAATTGACGTGCTTGTAGCAGAAATCGGCAGTACTACCACGGTAGTAAATGCAGTGGACCTTGGAGGTAGCGGGGACACCCCGCGCCTCCTGGGCCAAGGGATGGGTTGTACCCTGGAAGACCCGGACGACGTAACTGTTGCGCTTAAGTCTGCCGTACGCGATTTAGCCTTGAACCTTGGAGAAAGCGCGGCTGACGATCTCCAATGGGACCTGATGATGGCCGCTTCAAGCGCAGCAGGCGGGTTGTCCATGAGCGTCCACGGCCTGGTTTACGACATGACCGTGAGGGCTGCAAGGGAAGCTGCCCTGGGCGCAGGGGCTGTGCTCAAGATGGTGACTGCTGGAGAAATGACTCAAACTGACATAGAAGAACTTAGACGTGTAAACCCTAAGATCATTCTGCTGGCAGGCGGCGTAGATTACGGTGAGAAACACACTGCCATATGGAATGCGAGGATGATCGCAAGCAGCCATGTGTGGTGCCCGGTTATTTACGCAGGCAATGTTGCGGCACAGGGCCAGATAAGGGAAATCTTTGATGAGGCAGGTATCAAGACATATTTTGTAGACAATGTTTATCCCAGGGTAGATGAACTTGTGATCGAACCGGCCAGGCAAGTGATCCAGGAGGCATTTGAAGAACACATAGTAACTGCCCCTGGGATGGACAAGATCAGGACCATGGTAAACGGTCCGATAATGCCTACCCCTGGGGCTGTAATGGAAGCATGTAAGCTTCTCTGGCCTACTTTGAGTGACCTGTGTGCTGTTGACGTTGGAGGCGCAACTGTGGACGTCCACTCTGTGGCAAAGGGCAGTCCTGAAATCCAGGCGATACTTGAAGCTCCAGAGCCCCTGGCAAAGAGGACGGTTGAGGGGGACTTGGGAATTCACGTGAATGCCCGGAACATCGCTGAACTGGCCAGAGACAGGATAGAACTTGAACTGGGGTTTGATCCCTGGCCGGTGCTTGAACACCTGGAGGTGATCCCTGAGACAGAACAGCAAACCAAGCTTGTGTGCTATCTCAGGGACCTAGCAGTCAACCAGGCATTCAAGCGGCATGCAGGTACCATCAAGCACTTGTACGGGCCCCAAGGCAGGATGACTGTAGCTTCAGGCAAGGATCTTTCAAGTGTCAAATTCATTATCGGAACCGGAGGGCCTCTCACCAGGCTGCCGGGTGGTTCTGAGGCGCTTTCAGGGCTCATAGGCAAAGGTTACGGCAGGGACTTGTATCCTACAACCGCTGATGTTGTGTTGGACAACCAATATATCATGGCTATGTGCGGGGTGCTTTCAAGGAGATTCCCTGAACAAGCAAGAAGTTTGTTATTACAAAGTTTGGGGTTGGAACTATGAGTTACCCGGTTATTACGATAGACAAAGCTAAACTGGAGCATAATGCCAGAACCCTCTCGGAGATGCTTTCGGGGCAGGGCATGCGTCTTGTGGGCGTGGCCAAAGGCGTTTGCGCTCATCCTGCGGTTGTGGAAGCTATGGTGTCAGGCGGGGTTGCTGCAATTGGCGATTCCAGGATAGACAACTTGAAGAAGATACGTGAAAACGGCTACCAAGGCGAAACTATACTGCTCAGGGCGCCTGGCCATTCCCAATGCGATGAAGCCGTGCTTTATGCCGATACCAGTCTCAATTCTGAAATAACCACTGCAAAACTCTTGGGAGAAGCTGCAAGTAAAGCCGGAAAAACGCACAAGGTAATCTTAATGGTTGACGTGGGGGACTTGAGGGAAGGCGTCATGCCGGACCGGGCTGCTGAAGTTGCGGCTGAATTTGACCGGATAACCGGTATCCATTTGGCGGGTATAGGTACCAACATGGCGTGTTACGGCGGAGTGATTCCCACAGCGGAAAAAATGAGATTGCTGCTTCAGGTGAAAAATGAAGCTGAGCAGCGCATAGGCAGGCCTCTTCAGCGGGTATCAGGGGGAACGTCCGCCAATATCAGCTTGGTTTTGGAAGGGCAGATGCCTCCTGGTATCACCGAACTCAGAGTTGGCGAGGGAATCCTGCTAGGTGCAGAAGCAGTAGAAAGAAAACCTATACCTGGCTGCTTTAGGGATGCTTTCTTGCTGAAGGCAGAGGTGATCGAAGTACAGACCAAGCCATCCAAGCCAATCGGCGAAATCGGGCAGGATGCCTTTGGCAATGTGCCTGTGTTTGAAGACAGGGGATTCAGGAGGAGAGCAATTTTGTCAGTGGGGCAGCAGGATCTGGATCCAGGGGCTCTGTTTCCCCGCCTGAGAGGCGTGGAGATTCTAGGTGCTTCGTCAGATCACCTTATCTGCGACGTGGATCAAGCCGGTTACCCTGTGAATACCGGCGATATCCTTGAGTTCAGTTTGTCTTACGGTACTTTGTTAAGAGCTTTTACATCTCCTTTTGTAACTAAGGAGGTATTGGAAGGTGCCAGATAGTGTAGTCCTGGCGGGCTTGGCACCACATCCGCCCATTATCATTCCGCAAATAGGGCGGGGAGAAGAAAAGGAAGCAAGCAGCACTATAAGTGCAATGGATCAACTTGGGAAAGCGTTTTCCCACGCCGGAGCAGACACACTTGTGATTATCACACCCCATGGTCCTGTGTTTTCAGATGCAATATCCATGCCGGTGCTTCCGGAGCTTGAGGGCGATTTCGGGCAGTTTGGCGTCAGGATGGTAGGTGCAAAGCTCAAGAACGATCTGGAACTGGTAAACGCAATCGCACGAGGCGTGGATGCCAGAATACAGCTTGTCTTGCTTGACAAGAGGGGCCATTCCAGGTATGGGATAAGGCCACGGCTGGATCACGGTGTGCTTGTTCCCCTGTACTACCTCAGTAAACACGGGTTTGACGCACCGGTAGTGATCATAAACATAGGGATGTTGCCTTATCTCGACCTTTACCGTTTTGGCAAGGCAGTTGCCCGGGCTGCTTCAGGCCTGGGACGCAAGATTGCCGTGCTCGCCTCGGGGGACCTGTCCCACAGGCTAAAGCCTGATGCGCCGGCAGGTTACAGCAGACAGGGCAAGGTGTTTGATGAGCTCCTTATGAGCAAACTCAAGTCGTTTTCGGTGGAAGGTATTTTGTCCATGCCCGGCCAATTGATTGCAGATGCAGGAGAATGCGGGTTGAGGCCCATTACTGTCATGCTTGGCTCTCTTGATGAGGCGCTGGTAGAAGCTGAGGTTCTATCGTATGAGGGCCCGTGGGGCGTAGGCTACGGCGTAGCTTTGTTCAGGCCTGTAGGCAAAGGCAAGTCGCGCATCTTTGATATCATAGAGCAGAAGCAGGCCGCAATCTCTCGGAAACGCCAAGAGGAGAGTTTTCCTGTATCGCTGGCCCGTATGGTGGTCGAGCATCATGTGAAAACAGGCAAGCTGCCTGCTGTGGAGGAGGACATCCCCGATGAGTTCGCGAGGCAGGCGGGAGTGTTTGTATCAATATACAAAGAAGGCAATCTGAGAGGTTGCATTGGAACCATTGATCCCACCACCAAAAGCATTGTAGATGAAATAATACAAAACGCAGTAAGTGCCGCGACCGGCGATCCCAGGTTTTCGCCTGTGAGTGCTGATGAACTTGATATGCTTGAATACTCAGTAGATATCCTGTCTACCCCTGAAGCTGTAAACAGCATGGCGGAACTTGACCCTAAGCAATATGGGGTCATCTGCGTCAAAGGCAACAGGAAGGGCCTGTTATTGCCTGACTTGCCAGGGATTAACACCGCCCGGGAACAACTATCAATTGCAAAGCGTAAGGCAGGTATCGACCCTCATGATACCAAGGTGAAGGTGTACCGGTTTACCGTAGAGAGATTCACATAACGGTCAGGCAGCAAGGAGGCTTGGGGTTTGAAAGAGGCGCTTTGGTGGGAGCCCCTTGAGCATCACAAGGTAAGATGCATACTGTGCCCGAACGCTTGTATAGTTTTGCCTGGAAGGCGGGGCATCTGCCAGGTGAGGGAGAACCGGGGAGGGCAGCTTTACGCCCTCAATTACGGGCAAGTTACTTCAATTTGCCTGGATCCAATAGAAAAGAAGCCGCTGTTTCATTTCCACCCAGGCTCCCTGGTGCTATCCATCGGGACTTACGGATGCAATTTTCAATGCGCCTTCTGCCAGAATTGGAGGATTTCCCAGGAGAGGCCTTCTTGCACTGAGCTCACCCCTGAACAGTTAATAAACATTTGTGCCGCCCAGAAGAAGCGGTTTCCTAGTACCATAGGTCTGGCTTACACCTACAATGAACCTACAGTGTGGTACGAATTCGTGAAAGAGTGTGCTGAACAAGCCAGGGCCAATGGATTTGTGAACCTACTTGTTACAAACGGATACATAGAAAGGGAAGCGTTGGAGCAGCTAGTCCCGCTCATTGACGCGATGAACATCGACGTAAAAGCATGGGATGAGCAGTTCTACCGTAGCCTTGCCAGGGGGAAGCTAGATCCTGTGCGCCGGGCTGTTGAGCAAGCTGCCGGTGCCGGGGTATGGGTGGAGATCACCTACTTGGTGATACCTGGGGAGAACGACAAAGATGAACAGATTGAAGGATTAGCTACATGGCTCAGCGGCATAAGTCCGGTAATACCGCTGCATCTTTCGCGCTACTTCCCTGCTTACAAGTATGACAAACCTCCCACTCCCCTTGCTACCCTGGAAAGGCTTCGTGGGATAGCCAGGGAGAAACTAGATTACGTGTATATCGGAAATGCCTGGCAGAAAGGGTACGCTGATACCCTGTGTCCTCAATGCGGGGAACCGCTTTTGGAAAGAGGGGCCTTGGAACTTGAGAGAGCTAACCTCAGCCAGGGTGTTTGTCCTGGCTGCTTGAGGCCGGCAGACATTATAGGTAATGTGTGGATGTAACAACTCTAGCTAACCAAGAAAAGAACAGGAGGGGTTTAATTGGCACGGAAGAAAATCATCATTATGGGAGCTGCGGGAAGGGACTTCCACAATTTCAACACAGTGTACAGGGACAATCCAGAGGTTGAAGTAGTATGCTTCACCGCTACCCAGATTCCTGACATTGAAGGCCGCACTTACCCGGCAAAGCTTGCAGGCAAACTCTATCCCAACGGAATTCCTATCTATGCAGAAGAAGATCTACCTGAACTTATCGAAAAGCACAACGTAGATGAAGTAGTATTTTCTTACAGCGACATTTCCCACGTTGACTTGATGCACAAGGCATCAATGGTCTTAGCTAAAGGTGCAGATTTCAAGCTGCTTGGATTCAGCACTACGGCCATTAAATCAAGCAAGCCTGTTATCTCGGTTTGCGCTGTGAGGACTGGGGTGGGCAAGAGCCAGACTACCAGAAGAGTGGCACGGATTCTTGAAGCTGCCGGCAAGAAGATTGCTGTAATCCGTCATCCCATGCCCTACGGAAACCTTGAGGAGCAGATCTGGCAGAGATTTGCTACATACGAGGACCTCGATACCCATAAATGCACTATTGAGGAAAGGGAAGAGTATGAACCTCACATTGACCAGGGAATCGTGGTATTTGCAGGGGTAGACTATGCGGAAATCCTCAAGCGGGCGGAAGAAGAAGCAGACGTTATTCTATGGGACGGCGGAAACAACGACGTACCTTTCTATCGAACTGATTGCCACATTGTACTGGTAGATCCCCACAGGCCGGGCCATGAGATGCTGTATCACCCAGGGGAAACAAACCTCAGGATGGCAGACATTGTTGTTATCAACAAGATTGACACTGCCGATGCCAAGAATATCGACCAGCTCCGCAACACGATAAGGGAAGTAAGCCCCAAAGCTTTAATAATTGAAGCTGCTTCTCCCCTTATTGTAGATAGTCCCCAGGAGATCACAGGTAAGAGAGTCCTGGTAATCGAGGATGGCCCAACCCTTACCCACGGCGAGATGCCGTACGGGGCAGGTATGATTGCCGCCAGGAAGTGGGGAGCAGCCGAAACCATCGATCCCAGGCCCTGGGCAGTTGGAAGCATCAAGGAGACTTTTGAAGCCTACAGCCATATCGGTTCGCTGCTGCCCGCCATGGGGTATTCACCCGAGCAAGTTAAAGAGCTTGAAGAGACTGTCAATAGCATAGATTCCGATTTGGTGATAATAGCCACGCCTATTGACCTCCGCAGGGTAATGAAGATCGAAAAGCCGTCGCTCAGGGTAAGGTATGAACTCCAGGAGGTTGGAACGCCCGATTTGGAGTACGCCATAAAGATGGTTGGCGGTATCCTCTAGGATGAGGTCTAGCCTGAGCGCAAGCCCAGGCTGGGTCCGGCTTAGCGTAAGGAAGGAGCGGCACAGTCTGGACCGCTCCTTTCCTTTTTTGGACGAATAGGCGGAGCCCTATAGCGCAACACTAGTTTGGGCGAGAGATAAACTGCCCGCCAGTAACGCAAGAGGAGGCCCGCATAGGGAATGACAACAGCCGAGACCCTATATGTCATAGCGTTTTCAGTATACCTGTTATTTTTTTTGCTTTTTGCCAGGTTCTTTGTGTGGAAGAACTACAGCGAACGGAGGTATTGGAACAGAAGGCCAAGCATCACTGATGAAGAACTTGTAGACCTTGCACACAAGCTTGGCAAGCAAGTGCCATTCATTAGTGTGCTTGTTCCTGCCAGAAATGAGCCTGTTGTAATCGAAAACACCATAAGGCACCTTGTATCTCTCAAATATCCCCGGAACTCCTTTGAAATCCTCATAGTGACAGATGAAAAAGAAATCCAGGGTACCCGGGATGAAAGACAGGGGGTCCTCAATGAGGTGCAGGACCTCATACAAAGGCGGCTTACCGGTTCTCACGTGTCTCAGAAAGCCAGAGAAGCAATTATTGCAGTCCTCAGCGAACTTGCCCTTGCAGAATTCTTGTCCAAGAAGTTTGAAGACGGCTATTCCCTTGGGATTCCGGAATTATGCCTGCTTCCCGCCAAGGAACGTCAGCTTATAGTAAGAGACATTTCCATTGAGATCATGAACTGCAAGGGAGCACCCAAAATGAAAACTCTCCGGGGCATTGTTAGGTCTACATGCCCCTGGTTGTCTGAACTGGATATCGACAGGATATATCCTGCCTCCCTGGCTGTATCCATGCCTGTACTTGCAGCATATACCCGGCTTTTTGACGATACCAACTACCCTGTATTAAAGAAAGCTATCAATCATACTGCCAGGGCAAACCACGAGCTCACCCAAGATATCATCCTAAGGATGACCGAATTTATCGCGACCAGGGTAGCTACTGAGCTTAAGAGCGCTGCAATGACCAAAGAACTTGAGCACAAACTGATTGGGGCGCTCAAGGACATGTACCCCACCACTCAGGAAGTTGTGACATCAGTCCAACAAGACCTGAAGCTCCATCACCTGAAGTATCCAAAGGTCAAGCACATTGTGGTTCCATTTGATTTTGAAGGCAGTCTGGGTGGTGCGAGGACCGGCACAAGCGTTCCTTCAACAAAGGGCAGGGCGCTCAACTGGGGGTTGGGCTTCTTGGATCCCCGTTCAGAAGTATGCGGGTTCTATGATGCTGAAAGCAGGCCCCACAGGGATGTGCTTTTGTACGTGGGATACAGGCGTTTGCTTGATCCTGAAGCTTCCAGGGTACTCCAAGGGCCTGTATTCCAGGTGAGGAACTTCTACAGTATGAGCCCTTTTTGCAGGATTGCCGCGCTTTATCAGGCCATAGCTCATGACTGGTACCTGCCCTGGCTATTTAGAAGACTGCCTTTTGTAGGTGGCACAAACGTATACGTTGAAAAGAACTTGTTGTTCGAAATCGGCGGATGGGATTATACAGTGCTTACGGAGGATCTTGAACTTGGAGTGAGGGCCTACTTGCTCAACTCTGCCTGGCCAGAGTACCTGCCCTACCATTCTTCTGAGCAGACGCCTCCCAACTTCAAAGCCTTTTTCAAGCAGAGGTTACGATGGGGCACCGGGCACCTTCAGGTTGTAGATAAACTGGAAGATGAGCTAATGGGCGAACCAGGTGAAAGAAACAAGATTAGGATACGGCTTATCGTCAAGGGACAGGTGGAATGGGTTGCATATCAACTGGCGACTTTTGTACCCCCTACAGCCATGATTTTGCATTACAAGAACATGCTTGACCCCCATATAGTGCCGCCTGCAGGACATCTGATGCTTAGCATGTTTTCCGTGGTTTACCTGGGATTCACGGTATATGCGTTCAGGCGGTACAGCGGTTACCTTGACACATCCCTTGAGCCTGATGGCCTAGGCAGTTGGCTGCTTGTGTATACCGGGCTCATGCTGTTGCCCCTGGCTGCATTCATGTTTCCTGTGCCGTATACTGCAGCTTTGGTGCTTAAGGCCGTTGGAAGAGAACCAAGAGCCTGGGTCAAGACCCCACGTACAGGTGAACGCAAACTCGCTGTATGAGCGACAACCGGCAATGGTTAATGTGGACGTGCCTTGTAATCCCGATATACAATATGATCGCGATTTGACCGGCATGAAAGGGGGACTTGAGCCGGCATGGCTCTCATGAGATGAACTGGCAAATAGTGTTTTCTACTTTCGCCGTAGTGTTTCTGGCGGAATTAGGAGACAAGACACAGCTTTCCACCATGATGCTGGCAGCTTCCAAAAAGACACCATGGAGCGTATTTCTCGGTTCGGCAATGGCATTGGTCCTTTCTTCCCTTATCGGTGTTTTGGTCGGAGACGCGCTCTACCGGGTGGTTCCTGGGCACATAATCAAGTACTGCGCAGGAGGAGCTTTTGTGATAATCGGTCTGCTGATGTTGTCAGGCCGGATATAGCAGAGGTTGTGTTCTGGCAAGGCTAGATGTATAATCTCATATAGCCACGTGCATGCGCCCGTAGCTCAAACGGACAGAGCGTTGGCCTCCGGAGCCAAAGGCTGCGCGTTCGATTCGCGCCGGGCGCACCATCCCATAAAGCCGGTCCAGCGAAGTATCCCCCAAACAATGCTGAAATCATAATAGGAGGAAACATTACATGTCTACTTACGGTACGTACCCCCACCCACGCATAGCGATATTTGTGGACGGTTGGAACTTCAAGTATGCCACCTATGACGCGTTCGGGATTCAGGTTGATTTCATCAAACTTCTTAACTACTTATCTGAAGGCAGTATCCTAATAAGAGCTTATTACTACACAGGCGAGTGGACGGTTGAAACAATTGACCAATACGTGAAACTAACAGCCAGCAGCAACTCAGAGACCCTGAGGGAAGATCTTGAAAACCAGAGGCGCAGGTCTCAATCATTTTACAGGTTCCTTAACAGAAACGGTTATATGGTTGTGCTCAAACCTTTGAAGGTTTTTGCCGGCGGCACCATAAAGGCCGATCTCGACCTTGAACTTGCTATCGACATGTTCTCCTTGGTGGATCGCTGCGACAAATTCATCCTGTGTTCAGGCGATGGCGATTTTGTCCCGCTAATCCGCGCCGTAGCAAAGCGGGGCGTCAGGATCCAGGTGCTGTCGACGCAACATCCAGATGCTTACGCCAACTGTAACTTCAAAGCAGCTGATGAGCTGGTTGATGCCGCTGATGAATTCATAGAACTCTATGATATTTTGCCTAAGATCACAAGGGATTTGTCTTCAAGGTAAAGTGAAGGTTATCTAGTAACGTGCGGGAAATCTGATCGCGCACAATTTCAGGCAGGTGTACCGGGAAGACTGGGTCAGGGGCGCTGTTGATAAGGTCAAACAGTCTTTCGCCAAGTTCGCGATATGGGCATAGCACTTCAACACTTGTTGAAGTGGTTTGGACGCCCTGCCCTTCTCCCGGTACTTCTTCCAGGTAGGCCCTGATTAAGCATGCTTCAGGCACTGTGTGGGTTTCAAATTCATAATGAATCACAAATTCCCGCCCATCCTGGCAACAGCTTCGTGTGCTTTTCCTTACTGCCGTTCTGGTCATCATGATCCTCCTGTTCCCTAGCTATTAGTGATTGTTCAAAAATGGGGTAGAGGGTTCATTCGCTGAAGTTACTGTGGAAACCCTTGTGGACAACCGTGATTCGTTCGACACACATTGACAAAAACTGGCTACACGAAATGTATACATCTATTACAGGATTTGGATGTTTCCCTGCATAACGAGGATGCATGCAGGCAAGCTCAAACGCCCTTTTCCCGAAAAATATCGAGTCCTGGCAAATCATGGACCCTGAAATTTGAGCTTGGCTCTGGTCCATTAGATGCTTATTATATTCCTTACGGAGGGTAATAATCAGATCAGGTATCCGTTTCAGCAATTTTCAGGAGGGGTCTTAATGGCGAATCGGCGATTAATAGGGCTATTGGTGTCAGGATTGGTGCTAGTTATGTCGCTTACTGGTTGCGGTCCAAAGGTGTTCAATAACGGAACATTTATGGGCGTATCCACTGCCGATGACAATGGCTATGCCATCGCCGAGGTTACGGTGAAAGACGACAAGATTGCGGACGTGAAGATCACCGAGTTTAACTCACTGGCAGCTGAGAAGGACATGGAGACTTACCAATGGGAACCTGCCAAACAGGCCTATAAAGAATTGCCTGGCCGTTTCATTGGAAGGCAAGATGCAAACATCGACACTTTGAGCGGTGCTACCGCCTCATCAAACAAGTATGTGTCTGCAGTAGCGCATGCCCTGGAAAAAGCCAGGAAAAATCCTCAAGTTACAACCCAGCATTTTGACGGCACGTTCATGGGCCCGTCTGAAAGCGATGACAAAGGTTACGGTATTGCCTTCGTTACCATTGAAGGAGACCAAATCAAAGCTGTACGCCTGTTGGAAGTGGATGAAGAGAACAAGCTCAAAGACTACGCCACTTATCAGTATACAGTTGTGCTTGAGGCCAAGGAACAGTTGGAAAGGGCCTTCGTCGAGGAAAACAGTCCTGAAGTAGACACTTTCAGCGGAGCTACCAACAGTTCGCAGAAGTGGATACAAGCTGTGAGCAATGCTCTTCAGGCTGCCAGGATAAAATAGCTTGACTATCTTACTACTGAACCCCGGGGGTGTGTTATAATCACTATCGTGGAATACTTCACGAAATAAGCGAAGGGTGGGTGGTAAGAATGGCTAAGGTTTATGTCGACGAAGATCTTTGCATTGGGTGTGGGCTTTGTGCAGATACCTGTCCTGATGTGTTTGAACTGACAGACGAAGGAAAAGCGGTAGCAAAGGAAAACGCAGAGCAAAACCTTGAGTGTGCCAAAGACGCCGCAGATACTTGCCCGACTGAGGCAATCATAGTTGAAGAATAGTCATATCACAACTGATAAAAGGCAAGTATGTACATACTGCGGAGTTGAGACACCAACCACTTCATGCCAGGTTCCGGTCTTAAGAGCGAACCTGGCATCTTAATAAGGAGGGCATTGCGTTGTCAAAGGCTCACGAACTTCACCAAGAGGCAGTCGTGATTGACGGGCACTGCGATACTATCCTGTCAGTTATGACCAGGGGTTCCTGGTTCGGGTCGCGTTCCCGCGATTTCTTCGAGAGAGATGAAGACGGCCACATCGATCTTCCCAGGCTCTTGGAAGGTGGAATTACATGCCAGGTCATGGCATTGTACATCGAGCCCCAGTATAAGCCTGCAGCTTCTGCAAGACGTTGCCTGGAAATGCTCGATGCGTTTTACAGTTTACTTGACCAATCTGAGCAGTTTGTTATGGCCACTAAGGTGCAGGACATCCTTGATGCCAAAGCCGGAGGCAAAGTGGCTGGACTTCTAAGCATTGAAGGCGGCGAAGCTATCGAGGGCAGTTTGTCTGCATTGAGAAATTTCTACAGGCTGGGTGTAAGGGCCATGGGGCTCACATGGAACCAGAGAAACGATCTAGCCGATGGGGTTGGCGAGAAATCAGCTAAGTCCGGTCTTACAGACCTTGGCATTTCTGTGGTAAAGGAAATGGAAAAACTGGGGATGCTGGTTGATGTATCCCATCTGTCTGAGTCGAGTTTCTGGGGCGTCCACGAGGTGGCAGACAGGCCATATATTGCGTCTCACTCCAATGCACAGGCACTTGCGTCACATCCCCGCAATCTCACAGATAAGCAAATAGAAGCCCTGGCTTCAAAAGGCGGGGTGATTGGAGTAGTGTTTTGTCCGCCGTTTGTAGATGACGACAGGGAAAATGTGACCCTGTCAAGGGTATGCGACCACATTGATCACATAAAGAAGGTAGCCGGTATTGACCATGTAGGCCTTGGATCTGACTTTGATGGGTTTGGAGTATCCCCTGGAAGCCCGCAGGTCATGAAAGATGTATCTGAGATGCCCAAACTTACGGAAGAACTGCTGCGCCGTGGTTATACAGAAGAAGAAGTCAAGAAAGTCTTGGGCGGCAACTGGCTGAGGGTATACAAAGAAGTTATTGGCTGAACCCTTATTCGCCATATACGCGCGCACAAAAGACGTTCAGGATGAACGTCTTTTTGCTGCTCTGTGAGGTTTCAGCAGCGGCAGCTCCCCTGGATTCCTCAACTTCAGAACTTGCCTCAGCTCCCAGAAACATCTATCTGTTCTGGCAGGATTCAAGATAGACCCATGTCGAACTAGATTGGGCCTGATAATGCGTTTGTGCAGGGTTAACGCCTGAGAAGTGTTATATCCCGGCCTTGTTTCGATAAGTATTTGGGCTGATACGCCACGGTCATGTGCTTCGTGTGGCGATAGAACGCTAGAGGATGAGGATATTGCCAGAACTTACGCCAAATACATCTTTTCCGTCACGGAGAACCAGGACCGCCAGGCCGACAGGGCCAAAGCGTGTTCCCTGGCCGGTCTTTATATTGATAGCTGCTATCCTATTTGCAGCGGTAACAGTGATTTACCCGTCGTTCCAGTATGCCGGACGCCCACCCGGAAGCAGGCCACAACTGGTGTATCAAGGTGAAGCCCACAGGTTCCCGGTGGTGGTGGAGAAGGGCGAAGCTTATGTCCCTTTGAGCTTTATACATGACAAACTCGACCCCCACGTGCACTGGGACGAAAGCGGTGTAATGGCTGTCACCACAAGAGACCAAGTGGTAAAACTCAAGACCGAGTCGCTCACTGCATATGTGAACCAGCATCCTGTTGACTTGCAGTTCCCGGTTATACTTGAGGGCAGGGAACCATATGTTCCTGCAAGCACTTTGGAAACACTCTATCCGGTTTCAACACGTTACAGCCAGGAATATGGTATATTTTTGGTAAGGCCGCTGGATATTCCCAAGACCACAGGTGAAACACGCACTGAGACTATATTGAGAACTAAAGCGTCTCCCTTGGCCAGGAGGGTAGCGGTATTGCCTGCAGGAGAGCAGGTTGTGGTTTACGGCGATGCAGCGAGGTGGCTCAAAGTGGAAACAAGTTCCGGATTATGCGGTTTTGTTCCAAAAAGAGATGTATCAGACCTCAGGGAAAAACCTCCTGTTGCAGAACAGCCTTCAGAATATGTGCCTGCACCTCTGAAAGGCGAAAAGGTGGTTTTGGCGTGGGAACACGTTCACAAGATCACCCCGGACCCGTCTACCTTAGGGGAAATGCCAGGCTTGAATGTAGTCTCGCCCACATGGTTTCACCTTGCCGATACTCCCGGCGAAATCGAGAACCGCGCTGATATGCGTTATGTCAACTGGGCACACTCAAGGGGATACCAGGTATGGGCGCTGTTTTCTAACTCGTTTGACCCTGAAAGGACCTCAGTAGTGTTAAGGGATTCAGGACTGAGGGACAAAGTGATATCCCAGCTTCTGATATACGCTGATATATACAAACTTGACGGGATCAACGTGGATTTCGAAAACGTGCATTTAGCTGACGGGCCGTATCTTACCCAGTTTGTGCGAGAGCTTAGCCCGCTGCTTCACAACCAGGGCCTTACAGTATCCATTGACATAACTGTGAAATCTTCCAGCCCCAACTGGTCGATGTTCCTTGAACGGGATAAGCTGGCCCAAGTGGTGGATTACGTTATGCTGATGGCATACGATCAGTACCCTCACGGCTCGAAAGTGGCAGGCCCGGTATCGACAATTCCGTGGACCGAATGGACAATTCAGAAGACCCTTGAGGAAGTCCCAAAGGAGAAGCTTGTGTTAGGTGTACCTTTCTACACCCGCCTCTGGAAAGAGACCGTTGAAAACGGCAAGACTACTGTAACTCCCACAGCTTTGGGCATGGCCGGTACCGGCCAATGGCTCCAGGAAGAGAATGTTACACCGGAGTACCAGGCAGACACCGGGCTCTTGTATGCCGAAAAGAAGGCCGGCAACCACACATACAAGATATGGATTGAAGATGCCTCGTCCATGAAAAAGCGGGTTCAACTGGTCAACCAGTATGAACTTGCAGGAGTGGCTGCGTGGCGCCGGGGATTTGAAACTCCCGACATATGGGAAGTTATCTGCGAGACCCTTGGGTCGTGATGTGTCTCAACTCCTGCTCCCCTGCTAAAGCCCCTGAACTTGGCGGCTGACACCTTAACGCCCTGAACCCTAATTCCGATACTAGGTGTCAGGGGGATTGTTGTGTCTACCAACCAGAATCCGGAGAAAGACATCACCAATAGTGACACCAGCCATGGCCGGCAAATCGTGGCCTTTTGTTTGGGCGCGGAAACTTACGGCGTGGATATCCAGAAAGTCCGGGAGATTATACCTATCCAAAAGATAGTCCCTGTCCCCAGGGCCCCTGATTTTGTGGAGGGCATCATCAATTTGAGGGGCAAAGTCATTCCTGTGCTTGACCTTAGGAAGCACTTTGGCTTTGAGAAAAAACAAGCTACCCCAGAGCAAAGGATCGTGCTCACAGAAGCTGATGGCGAGGGCATTGGCGTAATCGTAGACTCTGTATCGTCGGTGCTCCGCATCAGCGATGATTCTGTCGAGCCGCCTGCATCGGTAATCACAGGCGATGAGATTGATTACATCCAGGGTATTGCCAAAGTGAACGATTCCCTTATCGTTCTGCTGGATCTTACCCGGATCATCTCAGATGCTGAAAAGAGAACCCTCAAACAAGTGGACTTAGCATCTGCTGTGGTCAGGTGAAGCCTGAAAGAAGGAGCCTAGCCCCATGGAATACACAGAAGATCTGAGCATTTTTCTCGAAGAAGTTGATGAACTTCTTGCAAATACAGAGCAGAACCTGGTCGAACTGGAAAAATCACCGTCAGGTGAAGCTCTTATCCAAGAAGTGTTCAGGGCAATGCACACAATAAAGGGCGGAGCTGCTACCTTAGGTTTACAGGACGGCGTGGAAGTGACCCACGCCATGGAAAATATCCTGGACACGATCAGGTCAGGCGAACGCGCGCTTACACCAGATGTAACAGATTTGCTGTTTTCGGTTCTCGACTGGCTTTCCAGTTGGAAGGCTGCACTGGAGCGCAGGAGCGCGAGACCGTCTACTGAAAGCATAATGGCAAAAATCCAGGCAGTGCAACCAGGCGCCGCCAAGACAGGGGAGCCTGCCGGGACATCGGGCGAACCTGCCGCTCAGGCGAGGGATTCACTTGAAGATTCATCTGACCTGGAACCAATCCTCGCCGGGCAGATCTCAGAGGTATTAGATGACGGAAAGCCTGTATACAGACTAACCGTAAAACTAAACCCTGAAGCCGAGCTGCTTTCTGTGAGATGTTTTCAGGTGTTAGTGCTGGTTGGCGAGATTGCAGACGTTATTGAATCAGTCCCGTCCGTGGACAAGGTAGAGGCCGGTGAAGCAAGCGACAAGCTGGATATTTATCTGACATGCAGCGATGATGGGGTATCAGCCAAGAAGGTAGCCGGGTCAGTGCAGGATGTGGTACAGGTTTCCCTGGTTCCGTATCACAGGAGCGGATCAAAACAGACTACTGGGGACAGTTCAGGGGCTGTCGCAGGAACTGGTTCACCTGAAGAGCTACACAATACTGACGAAGCACCGGCAACGGAGCAACAGGGCGAACAGCCACACAAAGGGGAACAAGACAATGGCCCTAGGCGTGACGGGGATTCAGTAGTGAGAACAACTAATCTCGGGCGCACAGTGCGTGTGAACGTCGCCCTTCTTGATCTACTGCTTAATCTGGTAGGCGAGTTAGTGATCGACAGGACCCGGCTCTCCCAATTAGGCTTGAGGCTCCAAGCCAGTAAAGAGACAGCGGTAATCGGCAACGAAGTAGCGGCGCTTTCGGCAAGGCTTCAGAGGACGTCCCAGGAACTGCAAGAGGGCATTATGAAAGCCCGGTTGCTGCCCTTAAGGAGCATACTTTCCAAGTTCCCCAGGATGGTCAGGGATCTGTCAAGCCGTTGCGGCAAGCTGGTCGACTTTGAAATCAGGGGCGAACGTCCTGAACTTGACAAGACAGTGCTTGAAGCTATAGACGATCCGCTGATACACATCCTCAGGAACGCAATCGATCACGGAATCGAAATGCCTGATGAAAGAAGGACCCGGGGCAAGCCGGAAAGAGGCAAGATAACCCTGTCAGCGTGGTATCAGGAAAACCAGGTGCTGATTCAGGTCAAGGATGACGGTGCAGGGATAGACCCTGACCGGGTAAGGGAATCAGCGGTGAACAAAGGCTTGATCACCCGGGAAGCTGCTGCCAGGCTATCTGACAGGGAAGCGCTTGAATTGATTTTCACCCCCGGTTTCTCTACAGCCCGGACTGCGACTGAGGTGTCCGGCAGGGGTGTGGGCTTGGATGTTGTCAGGTCAAATCTCGAGCGGATCAATGGCCACATAGAAATCAAGAGCCAGGCTGGCATAGGCACATCGGTGATCTTACGTCTCCCTCTCACCCTTGCCATTGTACGTGCGTTGCTTGTGGAGTGCTCAGGCATTACATACGCCATACCCACGTCATCAGTTGAAGAAGTATTGGTTGTACAGCGGGAAGATATCAAGACTATCAAAGGCAAAGCAGCCCTGACTGTAAGGGGCAGCGTATTTCCTTTGGTTTCCCTTGAAGGTTGCCTGAAAGACGACCCCTGGATGGGAAACGGCAATTTCAAATATGCGGTGCTTACGCGCAGCCACGATGAACCCCTAGCCCTTGGGGTAGACGGGCTGATTGGTGAAGAGGAGATAGTTGTAAAGGAATTAGGCAGAATCCTCTCGCGCCTGAAAGGTATCGGAGGTGCCACCATCCTTCCCCAAGGCGATCCGGCTGTAATCCTTGACACCAACAGCTTGTTATGACAATGCGGCTTTACATAGGTTCTGGAAAAGTCATTGTTTGATCAACAGATGAGGCAGCCACAGAGATTTGACTAAGGAGTGGGTGTTGATGGCTAAGATTCTGGTTGCAGATGATGCCATGTTCATGCGGAACAGGACCTCGAAGTTGCTCACTGCCAACGGTTACGAGGTTGTTCAAGCTTCAAATGGTGAAGAAGCGGTCAAGCGGTACTTTGAAGAAAAGCCTGACGTCGTCCTAATGGACATTACCATGCCCGTACTGGATGGTATTGAAGCTTTGAAGCAGATGAAGGCAGGAGATCCCGATGCAAGGGTGGTTATGGTAACGGCCATGGGGCAGAAGAGCATGGTCCTGGAAGCTATCAAAGCAGGTGCTAAGGATTTCGTGATCAAGCCTTTTGATCCTGACAGGCTTCTTGAAGCAGTGAAGAAGCAATGCGGGAAATGAGATGCAGGGGCAAGGATGACAAAATAAGGGTGCTCATAGTAGATGACTCTCTTTTCATGAGACGGATGCTCAGAAGGATGCTTGAGAGTCATCCAAGGATCGCCGTAATAGATGAGGCGAGAGACGGAGTAGAAGCAGTGGCCAAATGCATCTCCCTTAATCCCGATGTAATGGTGCTGGACATTGAAATGCCCAAAATGGACGGGCTGTCTGTCTTGAGGGATACAATGATAAAACGGCCGCTGCCCGTGGTTATGTTCTCGTCTCTCACACAGCGGGGTTCCAAGATTACCATGGAAGCCTTGTCAATGGGAGCGGTTGATTTTGTGCCCAAGCCTGTGGCCAGGGGTTTGGTCCCACTGGTAGCCAGGGAGCTATGTGAAAAAGTAATTCATGCTTCCTGTGCAAGACTCAGGGTGCAAGAACTCAGGTACCGTCATGAAACTGAGAGGGCAAAAAAGCGGAAGCAGGCAAATGGCACGGCCCCTGTGGATACTTTGGTGGTTATAGGCTCTTCTACAGGCGGCCCCCAAGCATTGGAAGAAATCATACCTAACCTGCCTCCGGACCTGCCTGCAGCCGTCATAATTTGCCAGCACATGCCGAGAGGGTTTACCGAGTCGCTGGCCAAGCGCTTGGACATGCTTTCCTCCCTCAAAGTCAGGGAAGCTGCTGAAGAAGATGTTCTCGAGCCAGGCCTGGTGCTGGTTGCCCCTGGGGGATATCACTTGAGGATTGACAAGTTGCCTTGTGATAAACATGGCGTTTACCATGTATATCTTGACGAAGGCAATGCTGTGCATGGTGTCAAGCCTTCGGTTGATGTAACCCTTTTTGACGCCGGGTCCCTGTTTAGGGCCAATTTGATGGTTGTCATACTCACGGGAATGGGATTCGACGGTGCCAGAGGAGCGTGGGCAGCGAGAAAGGCCGGAGCTAAGGTGATCTGCCAGGATCGTGAGACTTCGGTTGTATGGGGAATGCCCAAAGCCTGTTATGAAGCAGGTGGGTGTGAAAAGATATTGCCTTTGGACGATATAGCAAATGCCATAGAAGGTTTTTGCAGCAAACGGTAAAACAACGAGGGAGCGGACGGTTATGTCAGATTCAGTGAATACAACAGAATTGCATCAATTCGGCGCAGACTACTCGTATTTTTGCACAAAGGCGGCTGAGTTCACAGGCATCAATCTGCACAACTACAAGGGAAGGCAGATCTACCGCCGGCTGGTGAACTACATGAACAGGCGCAACATCCCTGATTTTGCAACGTTTGCTATGCGCCTTCAGCGGGATCCCGGTGAAGTTGCACGGCTGGTTGAATACCTGACCATCAACGTATCTGACTTTTTTAGGAACCCGGAACACTGGGAAGCGCTTGCCAGGGAGATTGTGCCGCTGTTGGCGGACTCGGCCAAGTGGCGCATAAGGGTGTGGAGTGCCGGTTCAGCTGCGGGCCAGGAAGCTTATTCAGCTGCGATCACCTTTGCTGAGTGTTCAGTTGATGATGTTTTCATCCTCGGCACAGACATTGATGAGACAAGTTTAGGCAAGGCCCGGGCGGCCAAATATACTTCCGCTGAAGTCAAGAGCGTTCCTAAACCTTTACTCAGGAAGTATTTCCGGAAAGAAGCGGACTTGCATGTAGTCCAAGATTCCATCAGGCGGATGGTAAGTTTCCGTCGGCATGACCTGTTAAGCTCAGAGTATCCTGGCAGCATGGACCTTATAATATGCCGGAACGTGATTATCTACTTCTCAGAACACAGCAAGCAGGATGTAATAGCAAGGCTGGCGTCTTCCCTAAGGCCGGGGGGCGTGTTGTTTATGGGGGCAACAGAAGCCATATTCAACGCCCAGGACTACGGCCTTAAGCAGATCCGGCCGTTTTTTTACCGCCGCTCACCTTGATAGTGCATGACTTTGGCATGAACCGAGCCTGTTTGGCTGGGCGATAGTGGAGAAAGGAGTGATGCCATGTTTAAGGCAACCTTGATCAACCCATTCTTGGAGTCTGCTTTAGGTTTCCTGAAACAAGAGCTTAACACCGAGGTCAAGCGTGGGCAGTTGCGCTTGGAAGCGTCGCGTTCAACATCGGGAGAGGTCAATGTTGCCATCGGCGTTACAGGAGATGCAGAAGGAATTGTGATTTACTCCATGTCTGAACGTACGGCCAAAGCTATGGCATCTGCAATGATGGGCGAACCTGTGCCCGTATTTGACGAACTGGCCGAATCCGCGATTGCAGAGATGGGGAACATTATTACCGGACAAGCTACTATCAGATTTGAGGAGTGCGGTTACGAGTGCAAACTGTCTCCGCCTACACTTGTTTCGGGCGTAGGCGTTGTGATCTCAACACTGGATATTCAAAGGCTCATAATCCCCCTGGAAATGCCCGTGGGATATCTTGAGATCTGTGTTGCCCTAAGACAAGTTAAGCCCAAATAATGTCGAATCAGGTCAAGAACCAGAAACCTAAAGAGGGTTCCTTACGTCTATCAAGAAGTGAATAAGGAAGTGGTTCTTGCTATCTAGCAGGTATAGAGATGGGAGAATTTTCATGGGGGAAACTAGTTTGGAGCCTAGGCGCTCTTCCAGGCGCCAGCGGAAGGCAAGGCACACATATGTTTGGATGATGGTTGCCTTGCTCTTTTTTGCCACAAGTTTGCTTGCTGCGTATCATTTTGAGGTGTTTCCCTTTGCCAGGGAAGCTGCAGGGACGGACATACCAGCGAACGGGATCGGGCAAGGCCAGGTTGAAGAGGGCGAGCTTGATGAAGGTCAGGGTGGGGAAGGCCAGGGCGCCGCGGATCCAGAGGAACAGCCCGGACTTGCATCCATGGAGCAGGCGCTTTCTGCCAGGGGGCTGTATGTGACCATGGATGTGTTCGGTACACCGTCACGGTTTGCTGACGTGATAACGTTTATACGCAGCAATCCCGGACTTAATTGCCTCGTAATCGACGTCAAAGACAACAACGGCAGAATCCCGCGTGAGGCACCGGGAATTCCTTCGAAAGCTGCTTCTTACAACCACTTTTCAGCCCTTGTGAATGTGCTGAAACAAGAAGGTTACTACTTGATTGCAAGGATTGTTGCATTCCAGGATCCTCACATGGCGATGGCAGCACCCGGGCAAGCTATCAGGAATGCTGACGGTACCTTATGGAGAGATAGGGACGGTAGGCTTTGGCTCAACCCCTATGACAAGAGAAACTGGGAGTTCGTAAAGGATGTCTCAATGTGGGCTGTGGATATGGGCTTTGATGAGATCCAACTGGACTATGTAAGATTTCCCGACAGCGCCCAAGGGTTGGAGAAGAAAGGTGTGCTTATGCCCGGCCATGAAGAGTATGAATCCCGGGGAGATGCTATAGCTGCCTTTCTCGAGTATATGGGCGACGCGTTGGAGAACAAGGCGTACCTGAGCGCCGATGTGTTTGGATTTGTGACAATTGCCCAGGACGACATGGGTATAGGGCAGCGCCTGGAACAACTCGCCGATTTAATTGACTTTATTTGCCCCATGGTGTACCCATCACACTATTACAATCCCGGAATATACGGGTTTGAGGTTCCTGAGAAGCACCCGTATGAGGTAGTATACAAGGCCATGGAAGAGGCCCTGGACCGTACCCAAGGGCTCAGGGGCAAGGTCCGTCCCTGGCTCCAGGACTTCTCAATGAGATACCGTTATGGTCCTCAAGAGGTACAGGGTCAAGTCAACGCCGTATTTGAACACGGCATCTACACATATATGCTTTGGAACCCGGCCAATGTTTACACAGAAGGCGTTGACTACGCGCCCGGTATATGACACCTTACGCCCTTCTCAATCTGAGAAGGGCGTATAGTTAGGTGCCTCTTTCGTTACATACACATCATGGGGATGGCTTTCCCTAAGCCCCGAGCTGCTTATTCTTGCGAATTTGGCGTTCTTGTGGAGGCACTCAATACTTGAAGCCCCGCAGTACCCCATTCCTGCCCTTAGCCCGCCAATCAGTTGGTAGATCGTATCTGCAACAGGTCCTTTGTAAGGCACTCTTCCTTCAATGCCTTCCGGAACCAGTTTTGTGGAAGGTTCCTGGAAGTACCGGTCAGCTGATCCTTGTTTCATTGCGCCTAACGAACCCATTCCCCGGTACACTTTGAAACTACGCCCTTGCCAGATTTCCATTTCTCCCGGGCTCTCATCAGTGCCGGCCAGGAGTCCGCCAATCATGACTGCGTCAGCTCCTGCAGCCAGGGCTTTTGCAATGTCGCCGGAATACTTAATGCCGCCGTCAGCAATTACCGGGACACCGTACTCCTTAGCAACCACCGCTGCGTTGAATATGGCGGTAATCTGGGGCACTCCGGCTCCTGCAATTACTCTTGTTGTGCATATAGAGCCAGGACCTACCCCTACTTTTACGCAGTCTGCACCGCGCCTGATCAGGTCCCGGGCTCCTTCCCCTGTAGCTACGTTGCCTGCTATGATCGCCTTGTCAGGGAAAGCTTCCTTGATCTTCTCTACAGTGTCCAGCACCCCTTTTGAATGACCGTGGGCACTGTCAATTACAATCACGTCTACCCCTGCGCTTACCAGAGCCTTCGCCCTGTCCACGGTACCTGGGCCGACGCCGACACATGCGCCCGCAAGGAGCCGGCCTTTGTCGTCTTTCGACGCGTTTGGGTACTGCCTGGTTTTCTCAATATCCTTTAGAGTGATAAGCCCTTTCAAGTGGAATTCATCGTCTACCAGAGGGAGTTTTTCAATCTTGTATCTGGCCATAATCTTTTTGGCCTCTTCCAAGGAGGTTCCCACAGATGCAGTTATGAGACCTTCCTTGGTCATCACGTCAGCTATCAGTTTAGTGTAATCTTCTTCAAACCTGATGTCCCTGTTGGTGATGATCCCTACAAGCCGTCCTTCAGAGACTACCGGCACCCCTGAAATATGATACCTGGCCATCAGGTTGAGGGCATCTTCAACTGTCTTGTCAGGTGAAAGATAGAAAGGATCGATGATTACCCCGTGTTCTGACCGTTTAACCCTGTCTACTTCCTGAGCTTGCTCGTCCACAGACATGTTCCGGTGGATTATGCCCAGGCCGCCCTCGCGGGCCATGGCTATTGCCATTCTGCTTTCGGTGACTGTATCCATGGCAGCGCTGAGGATGGGCATGCGGAGTTTGATGGATGTTCCGATAGAGGTGGAGATGTCCACATCCCTGGGAAGTACCTCGGAATAGCCTGGAACCAGCAGCACATCGTCAAAAGACAGGGCATGTTCCAGGAACTTGTCCATTTTATCCATAACAGATCTCTCCTGTCGAATTCGTAGGTTTTTTAGAGTTTAACACTCACCGCAATCAGGTGACAACCTGTCAAGCATGGATAAATTCAGCTAAACCGCAAGTCTTCAATTATCCCCTGATTTGCTCATATATATGGATACAGCCATTTTTGGACAAGAAGGAATTTTATGAACAGTGTAGAAAGATGAGCTGGTATTTACCCTCAATGTAGGCCATTCATTTTCGTTTCGAACCGCCGAAGATAGCTCTGAGAGGCTCACACAGGGAGGGATTTGTGTGTATAGGAGACTCCTCGCTGCAGATATCGGTAGCACAACTACAAAGACAGTTTTGTTTGAAAGGCAGAATGGAAGTTGGAAGATGAAAGGGAAGACAGTGTCTCCCACGACTGTTGAATCTCCCCATCTGGATGTAATGATTGGCTTCAGGCAGGCGTTGTCTAAGCTTGAGGAGCAAACAGGCAGAAAACTCATGGACGGAGTCAGGCTGATCACACCTGCCGGGGACAGTTCCGGTGTTGACATATTTGTAGCTACATCAAGTGCAGGCGGCGGCTTGCAGATGGTTGTTACCGGGCTCATGAAAGAGATTACTGCTGAATCAGCTCACAGGGCAGCTCTGGGAGCCGGCGCCATAGTATCAGATGTGATCGCCCTGGACGATTCCAGGAGTGCCGTCGAAAAGATCGATGCAATCAAACGAATAAGGCCGGATATGGTGCTGGTTACAGGCGGCACAGACGGCGGCAATATATCGGAAGTGGCTGCAATAGCTGAAATGGTAGCTTTGGCAAACCCTGAACCACGTTTCGGTCAGGATTTCAAGACGCCGGTCATCTTCGCAGGCAATGTAGAGGCAAGGAGTTTTGTCCAGCAGGTTTTCGTGGACGAAATGGAGCTTTCGTTTGCCGATAATATAAGGCCGGTGCTTGAAAAAGAAGTGCTCGAACCTGCAAGGCACCGTATCCACGATATTTTCCTGGAACACGTGATGATGCATGCGCCTGGCTACCACACCCTCATTTCCTGGGCGGAAGGGCATGTGAAACCCACCCCGGTTGCTGTAGGCGAAGCCTTGCGGTTTGTGGCTGACCGGACCGGTGGTGATATTTTGGCTGTTGACGTAGGTGGAGCAACCACAGATGTATTCTCAGTGATAGATTCCCAGTTCTACAGGACAGTATCGGCCAATCTAGGGATGTCATACAGTATGGGTAACGTGCTCTCTGAGGCAACTCCTGAAATGGTGCTGCGCTGGCTTCCTTTTGAGGCAGATGAGAATACAGTGAGGAACTGGAACTTCAACAAGATGATCAGGCCTACAGGATTACCTCATACGTTCTATGAACTCATGTTGGAGCAGGCGGTCTGCAAAGAAGCCTTGAGGCTTTCCCTTGAACACCACAAAGGATTGATACGTGGCCTCAAAGGAGTGAGACAGGAGCGGGGGGCAGGAGATGCTTTCCATCAGACACCTTCAGGCGAAACCCTTGTGGACATGATGAAAGTTAAGGTATTGATCGGGACAGGCGGGGCGTTGTCTTACGCACCCAGGCGGGCTCAGGCAGCAATGATTCTTCTGGACGGGCTTCAGCCGGAGGGAATCACTTACTTGTACGTGGACAGCTGGTTCTTACTCCCCCATATGGGCGTGTTGATGGACATAGACAGGGATATTGCAGGAGAGCTCATTGAGAAGGAGACCTTGATACCCCTGGCTGTATGCATTGCGCCGGTAGGTCCCAAGGTTACCCCGGGCAGGACCATGGCCAGGGTTAGTACCGGAGGTAGTACTCACGATGTTGTGGCAGGCGCCTTGCAGCTAGTGGATCTTGAGGGCGGGGAAGGGACCTTGTTTGAAGTGGAGCCTGAAAGGGAGTTCGATGTGGGTCCGGGTGCCGGGAGGCCTGTTTCAGGGCATATCCCGCCGGGGATTACACGCCTTATACTGGATGGACGGGGCAGGCCCCTTGAGTTTCCACGGGACTGGGGCAGTACCCGGCGCATGGTGGCCGGATGGTATGACGTTCTCGGGGCGTACCCCCGCCACACCTTAGAAGGATTGGAGGTGTAAATTATGGCAGTGCTTTCTACACTCAGGGTGCTGGAAAGGGCCGTAATACGGAAACAACGAAAACTGCCTACCCCAGGTGATGTGCTTGTGTCAGAAGGGAATGAAGTGAAGCCGGATACTGTAATAGCTAAGGCGGAGTTTGTGAAGGGCAACCCGCACATAGTAGACCTAAGGGCAGAGCTCAGGCAGCCAATCAGCCCTGACCTTGTGGACAGGGTTTTGCTCAAGAAGACAGGCGACATTGTTAAGGCCAAAGAAGTGATCGCACGCTACCAAAAAGGATTCTGGTCTGAAGTTATCGAGGTTACGTCTCCGTGCGACGGGGTGATTGAATATACTTCAAGGACACAAGGCCGGATAGTCATCAGGGAAGATCCGCGATCTGCCAAACCTGTGAGCATAGTGGCGGCTGCTTCCAGGCTCAGTGTGAGGCCCAGATTCCTGAGGTTGTTTACAACGGTGAGGGAAGGCGACTATGTATACGAAGGAAAGATAATCGCTGAACTTGATGGCAAAGACTTCGTATATGCTCCTATCAGCGGAATTGTTGAGAAGATATGCACCCTTACAGGCACTATCACAATAGTGAAGCCGATCAAGCATACCAGGGTGCTTGCCCATATAAGGGGAAGGGTAAGTAAGGAAATCCCTCATTACGGTGCAGTAGTTGAGACAATAGGTGCGTATATACAGGGGGTCTTTGGGATCGGCCGTGAGCGCTCAGGGGAATTGGTGATCATGTCTGAAGCCCCGGACCGGCCTCTTGACGAGGGCAGGCTCAATGAAGATGTCAAAGGCAAAATCCTAGCCTGTGGTTCATTCGCATCGCTTGAGTCTATTCAGCAAGCAAGGGAACAGGGTGCGCTAGGGCTTATAACAGGAGGCATGAATCAACTTGACCTGGTGCGTGTTGCCGGCAGGGAACTGGGTACAGGGTTGACCGGCCAGGAAGACACAGATTTCACGATTGTGATCACTGAAGGGTTTGGCCAGCTGGCTATGAGCCGGGAGACCTGGAACATACTTGAGAAGTATAGCGGTAACACAGTCTCTATGGACGGGACCACCCAAATCAGGGCAGGTGTGATAAGGCCTGAGGTTATAATAGACACTTGCCAGGAGATGCAACCCTGCTTGGAACAATCAGACCCAGGGTTACCGGTGATATCAGACGAGATCACCCTGGCTCCTTCTGTAACATATACCTCACTGACCCTTGGGGACAGGGTCAGATGTACCAGGCCTCCGTATTTCGGTTTGTGGGGTAGAGTGGAGGAATTGCCTGAACAGCCCGGGGAAATAGAATGCGAGGCGGTTGTTGAGGTTGCAAAGGTGAGGCTTGACGATGGGAAGCTTGTAACAGTACCCCAAACTAACCTGGAGGTATTCAACAGGTGAAATTTAGCAGGTGGACAGGGATTGTGAGGAAATGGCTGCGTCTTAAGCCCCCTGTATGGGAGACTCCTGAATGGGATGAAATGTCCTGGGACGAGAAGATGGCTCTCTGGAAGAAACACAGGAAGATCAATATCATCCTGAGCTGCGTATATGTAGCTTGCTTTATCGGGAGCCTGCTATGGGTCATAAAGACCGGGCGCGATGCCAAAATCCTGGGTCTCTTGAACATCATAATGCTTGCCTGTATTTGTGCCGCGATGTTCCTGATGGATTGAGTATTGGATCTAGCTATCGCGCCTGGGTGCTAAACCTGCGCTGGCACCCGGCCGGCTTTGGCAAATGGTGTTTTCACTCAGTACCTCATTCAGGGCTTTCAGGTATTATGATTGCAGCGGCCAGGTAGAACAATACCCCGGGGACGATCCGGGTTATGCAAGTTACAAAAGCGACGCCAAGGCGGACCAGGGTTTCATCCACGTCCAAGTACTCTGCCAGCCCTCCGCACACACCCAAAACCATCCTTTTTGTTCTTGAACGGTACAGTTTCTTAGACACTCGGTTCACCCCTTAAATGTGACTGTGCTATTGTAATACGTAACACAGCCCGGATTGTATCATTATTGAATTGTTTGACAATTTTATTGTTGTCAAATTTATTATTGCATTATCTAAATTGCAGTGATAGATTTAAGACAGAAGCCCAAGGAGGCGAGGAATTCTGCGGGAACACGAAATCAAAGTACTCATAAGCACTGAAGAATTGCAGAAGCGGGTCAAGGAACTGGCTCAGGAAATCTCCAGGGATTACGCCAACAGGGAACTGCTTATGGTCGGCGTGCTGAAAGGAAGTTTCATGTTCATGGCCGACCTTATAAGGTACTTGGACTGTGACGTAGAAGTTGACTTTATGGGAACTGTCAGTTACGGGGCTTCAACCGAGTCATCGGGAGAAGTACGGATTACCAAGGATCTGGAACAGAGTGTGGCAGGACGCCACGTGCTACTGGTTGAAGACATTGTGGACACAGGCCTCACTCTCAGGTATCTTCTGGACACTTTGAGAAACAGGCAGCCTGCAAGCCTCAAAGTGTGTGCACTTCTCGACAAACCTGCAAGAAGGCGGGTAAGAGCTAACCTGGACTACTACGGATTCATAATCCCCAATGCGTTTGTTGTAGGCTACGGCCTGGATTTTGCAGAGAAGTACAGGGGATTAAACTATGTAGGTGTGTTGGAAAACCCAGGTTCGTGACTGGGTTGCATAGTACAGAGCAATCAGCTTGATGAGGGAGGAAAAATCCTTGCTGGAGCGTTTCTTCAAACTCAAAGAAAATGGTACCGATGTACGTACTGAAGTAATTGCAGGTATCACCACATTCATGACTATGGCTTACATCCTTTTCGTAAACCCCGATATTCTGAGTGCTACGGGTATGCCTTTTGGAGCCGTGATGACTGCCACTGCCCTGTCTGCAGGTATTACTACGATTCTTGCAGGACTTATGGCTAACTACCCTTACGCCCTTGCCAGCGGAATGGGGCTTAACGCCTTTTTCGCTTTCGTAGTAGCTGCGCAGGCAGGATGGCAGGCAGCCTTGGGCGTGGTTTTCCTGTCAGGAGTGGTGTTCTTCATCCTGTCTGTCACCGGCGTCATCAACGTGCTGGATGCTGCCATGCCCCAGACACTTAAGCGCGCAGTAGGCGTAGGTATCGGACTTTTCATTGCTATCATTGGCTTAAGCAACGCGGGTATCATCCAGGCTGATCCCGCTACCCTCATTACAAGGGGCAATTTTGCGGACAAAGGCACTGCCCTGGCATTGATCGGACTGCTCATAACCGCTGTGCTCATGGCCAGGGGTGTGCGCGGGTCCATCCTCCTGGGTATTTTGATAACTACGATTATCGGGATCCCTATGGGAGTTACCCAAATCACCGGCAGCATTGTTGGAAAACCTGCGTCTTTGGCTCCCATTGCCCTCAAGATGGACATTAAGGGTGCACTAAGCCTTGGCTTCATGACCATCTTCAGCTTCTGGTTTGTTGATGTTTTTGATACAGTGGGAACCCTTGTGGGCACTGCTTCAAGGGCCGGCATGCTCGACGAAAAGGGGCAACTTCCAAGGATCAAAGAGATGATGACTGTCGACGCCATAGGCACATGTCTTGGCGCAGCCCTGGGAACAAGCACTGTTACTACCTATGTGGAATCAAGCGCAGGTATCGCCGAGGGCGGTCGCACAGGGTTGACTGCCCTGGTAATAGGAGCTTTGTTCTTGGTGTCACTAATCTTTGCACCCCTTGCAGGGATGATTCCCGGCCAGGCAACGGCCCCTGCCTTGATCATTGTAGGTGTACTGATGATGCTGCCTGTGCGGGAAATCGATTGGTCTGATTTCTCAGATGCTTTCCCTGCCTTCATGACCATAGTAATGATGCCTTTTGCTTATTCAATATCTGACGGCATTTCAGCCGGATTCATCAGCTATGTAGTTGTCAAACTGCTTTCCGGAAAAGCTAAAGAAATTCACTGGTTGGTTTACATACTCGCTGCCATATCTGTGATTCACCTGGTTCCCGGGTTGTTCTAGAGAAGTGCGTCCGGATTAACCGGGTAGGATTGCTGTAGACAAGATCTGAACGGAGGGCGTATTCCATGGACACAAAGGGCGAAGGTGTGCAGGTGGGAGTCGTCTTAGGCTCTGCAAGCGACTTGGATAAGGTTAAGCCACTTTTCGGGGTACTTGATGAGTTCGGGGTCAGCTACGAGGTGGCGGTGATTTCAGCTCACAGGACTCCCGGACTGTTGGAGGAATACGCCCGTTCCGTACCTTCAAGAGGGGTTAAGGTGGTTATAGCAGCAGCCGGTTTGTCAGCGGCGCTGCCGGGTGTATTAGCATCTCTAATAGATATTCCTGTGATAGGCATTCCTGTGAGCGCTGGTACCCTTGACGGGATTGATGCGCTGCTTGCCATATCCCAGATGCCCCCAGGGGTACCTGTGGGGTGTGTGGGGATTGATTCATCAAGAAACGCCGGGTTACTTGCGGTAAGGATATTGTCCCTGACCGATACCTCCCTGGCTAAGAAGCTTGCAGGCTATAGGCAGGGCATGGCCGGCAAGATTGTTGAGGCAAACCGGAACCTTAAGGAAGAGGGATACCCCGTATGGGACTTCTAAGGGCTGACGAGATAAGGGAACACTGCGGGGTATTTGCTGTAGTAGGACACCCGAAAGCGTCAGAGTTGTGTTACTACGGGCTTTACGCACTGCAGCACAGGGGACAGGAGTCTGCAGGGATGGCAGTGCGCAACGGATCGCGCATTCAAACCAGAAAAGGTATGGGCCTGGTATCTGACGTTTTTTCAAGGGAAGACGTAATGCGGCTCGAAGGTTCTTCAGCAGTTGCCCACGTGAGGTATTCCAACATTGGAGATGAAGGCGGTATTGAAGACGCCCAGCCAATCGCGGTTAAGATGTGGCAGGGGCAGATGTCTTTTGCCCATAACGGTAATCTGATAAATGCAGCGCGGCTGCGGACCCGACTTGAGCAAGGCGGCTCGATTTTCCAGACTACGTCTGATTGCGAGGTAATACCCCATCTCATGGCCAAGTCAGGCTTGAAGGACCTTGTGAAAGCCCTCATCGAATCGCTCCCGGCTCTAAGAGGAGCTTATTCCTTATGCGTCCTCACCCCTAACGGGATAATTGCAGCCAAAGACCCTAACGGTTTCAGGCCGCTTTGTTTGGGAAGACTGGGCGGGGCATATATCGTATGTTCTGAGACTTGTGCGCTGGACGCTGTTGGTGCAGAGTTTATCCGCGAACTTGCCCCAGGAGAAGCAGTATTCATCGAAGAGGTGGAGCACGTGGATTCAGGCTCCCCGTGTGCCAGGGAACCTGTGTGGTATCGCATGGGCAACGACACAGGCAAAGCTAACTCAAACCTTTGCGTTTTCGAATTCATATATTTCGCCAGGCCTGACTCGGACATATACGGCATCAATGTGCATGCAGCCAGGAAAGCTCTTGGAAGGAGACTTGCCATGAAGGATAACCTGAGTGCAGACTTGGTAACAGGGATTCCCGACTCGTCCCTGTCTGCTGCCTCCGGTTATGCAGAAGAAGCGGGCATCCCGTATGAAATGGGAATTGTGAAGAACAAGTATATAGGCAGGACTTTTATCGCTCCAAGGCAATCCCTCAGGGAGCTTGGCGTAAAAATAAAGATTAACCCGCTGCAAAGGGTTGTGTCAGGCAGGCGTGTTGTGCTGGTCGACGATTCTATGGTGCGTGGCACCACTTCGAAGTATATTGTAAGCCTCTTAAGAGCTGCAGGAGCTAAGGAAGTACACGTGAGGATCAGTTCCCCGCCTTACAAATTCCCGTGCTATTACGGCATTGACACTTCATCACGGGGAGAGCTGATAGCCGTGGGCAAGACTGAAGAGCAGATCCGGGACGCCATAGGCGCTGACAGCATTGCCTTCCTGGATGTACATGACTTAGAGGAAGTACTAGGCTGGCAGGCAGGGAACTTGTGCACGGCTTGCTTTACAGGCGACTACCCTGTGGCATTGGAAGGAGACACTTGTTCAGATGACTTCAGATAGATCCGTGGAATATACAAAAGCCGGAGTCGACATTGATGCTGCAGTTTCATGGGTCTCGAAAATCAAGCAAATGGCGGAACAAACCAGGGATGCCGGCGTGCTCTCGGGCGTAGGGGGATTCTCAGGGCTTTACAGCCTGGAGCATCTGGGATATGAGAACCTGGTGCTGGCTTCCGGAGCAGATGGTGTAGGTACAAAGGTGATAATCGCCCAGATGATGGACAAGCACGATACTGTAGGCATAGACCTGGTTGCAATGAACGTCGATGACGTAGTGACTTCCGGTGCAACTCCCCTCTTGTTCCTGGACTACATTGCCGGGGGAAGACTCACCCCTGACTTGGTTGAGCAGATTGTAGAGGGCGTTGTTGCAGGGTGCCAGGCTGCCGGATGTGTCTTGCTAGGCGGCGAAACTGCCCAGATGCCTGACCTTTATGGTCCGGGCGAGTACGATCTTGCAGGGTTTTGCGTGGGCATCGCAGACCAATCCAAGCTTATCGACGGAAAAACAATCAGACACGGAGATGTTGTGATAGGGCTTGCCTCGTCAGGATTGCATTCGAACGGGTATACCCTGGCGAGAAAGGTGTTCAGGGAAGCCGGTTGGGACCTCAGCCGCCATGTGGCCGAATTCGGAAGATCCCTCGGGGAAGAATTGCTTGAGCCTACCCGGATATATGCGCCTCTATTGCTCAAAATCAGGGACAGTGTTTGTCTCAAGGGTGCCGCTCACATTACCGGCGGCGGGATAGTAGAAAACGTCCCGCGGATAATGGCTCCGGGCCTCAAGGTTGAGTTTGACTTTAGCTGGGAAGTGCCGCCTGTGTTCCAGCTTATACAGGAACTAGGCAAGATTTCTGATATGGAGATGTACAGGGTGTTCAATATGGGTATAGGGATGGCCGTTGTAGTCGGGAAAGATGACGTGGACAAGGTGATTGGATTGTGCCGTGAAACCGGGATCGCTTCATTTGTGGCAGGTGAGGTAGTTGGAGAACCGGTCTGATACCATCATTTCACTGGGAGTACTTGTTTCAGGAAGAGGCACCAATCTTCAAACTATCCTTGACAGGTGTGAAGCAGGCAGTATACCCGCCCGCGTGGAGGTAGTGATTTCCAACAGGCGTGGTGCACCTGCTATAGACAGGGCGGCTGCGAAAGGTGTGCCCGTTTTTGTTGTGGAGCCGCGCCAATATGGGAAGTGGCCGGCTTGCAAGAGGGCATACGAGGAGAAGCTGGTGGAAATCCTTTTGTCCCATGGCGTGGAACTTGTGGTACTTGCAGGCTACGACCGGCTGGCAGGCGAGACTTTACTTGATGCCTTCCCAATGAGAGTGATAAACATACACCCCTCGCTGTTGCCTGCCTTTCCCGGGCTTGGCGCCCAGAAGCAAGCTTTGGACTACGGTGTTAAGATAGCAGGCGCCTCGGTATTCTTTGTGGACCTGTCAGTAGACGGCGGCCCCATTATCGTCCAGGGGGCTTGCCCGGTACACGAGAACGATACAGTCGAGTCTCTTTCCGGACGGATACTTGAGATAGAACACAGGATCCTGCCTGAAGCCATAACCCTCATAGCCCATGGCAGGGTCAGGGTTAACGGGCGGAAGGTGGAAATATTGCCGGAACCGGTACAGGCGCAAGCTGCCAATACATCGCTTAGTGAGGTGTGACCATTGAGACGCGCTGTGTTGAGTGTGGCCGATAAAACAGGAATCGGGGAACTGGCCCGGGCGTTGCAGGACGCAGGGTGGGAAATAGTCTCATCAGGAGGTACAGCCGCGTACCTGGAAAGCAATGGTATTCAGGTTACTCAAGTGAGCCAGGTAACAGGTTTCCCAGAAATGCTCGACGGGAGGGTGAAGACCCTTCATCCCAAGATCCATGGCGGTATACTTGCTCTGCGGGACAAAACGGAGCACATGCAACAACTTGAAATGCATAAAGTGACCCCGGTTGACATGGTTGTCTGCAACCTTTACCCGTTTGTCCAGGCAGCCAAGAAACCAGGTGTTACCCTGGAAGAAGTGATTGAACAGATAGATATCGGAGGGCCGTCCCTCATAAGGGCAGCTGCCAAGAACTACCGGTGGGTTACAGTAGTATGCAACCCTGACCGGTATCAGGACATCATAGGGCAAATCAAGGTCCACGGGGAGGTAAGCTTAGATCTCCGGTTGGAGCTGGCCTGCGAAGCTTTTGCCCATACCGCCCAGTACGATGCAGCCATATTTTCGTATTTTGCTTCTTTGCTGCCTGACCTCGGCGCTCAAGATCAATTCGATGACAAGCTAGTACTGGGTTATGAAAAAGTGTTTTCCCTGAGGTACGGAGAAAATCCCCACCAGCAAGCTGCGTATTACGAGCCTGTGTTTGAGGGGAATATTCCCTCTTTGCACAGAGCCCAGATCCAGGGTAAAGCTCTTTCGTACAACAACATAAACGATCTTGACAGCGCGTTTCATGCAGTATGGGATCTCCGCTCAACAGGATGTGTGATAGTCAAACATGCTGCACCCTGTGGCGTTGCACTAGGCGAAACCCCAAGGGAAGCTTTTGACGCTGCGTTTCAAGGTGACCCTGTCTCAGCCTTCGGAGGGATTGTAGCTTTTAACTGTGAAGTTGATAAGGATTGCGCCGAAGCCATGAAAGATATTTTCCTTGAGGTTGTTGCAGCGCCTTCATTTACCCAAGACGCCCTTGAGATCCTGAAAGCTAAGAAGAATTTGCGGCTGCTTGCTATCGCTCCGTCCTGCTTGAGCAAGGACCGGTCCTTGAACGGCCCAAGTGCCGGCGCAGGTGAATGCGCTGGTGGCGGCAGCTACACCATCAAGACAGGCATGGGCGGGATATTGGTTCAGGAGAAGGACAAGCTGCTCCCTGAGTTTGAAGAGTGGAGGGTGGTGTCCAAGAGACAACCCACCGGGGAAGAACTTAGCACCCTCAAGTTTGCAATGACCGTCTGCAAATACGTGAAGTCCAATTCAATAGTGCTTGCACGGGGATTTCAGACTGTGGGTATAGGCGGTGGCCAGCCCAACAGGGTGGATGCAGTAAGGATAGCTATCAAGCGGGCGGAAGACAGGGCCAGGGGTGCGTGTCTTGCGTCAGATGCGTTTTTCCCGTTCCCCGACGCAGTATTAGAAGCAGCTAAAGCCGGTATCACTGCCATAGCTCACCCAGGCGGGTCAATAAGGGATCAGGAATCTATAGATGTGGCTGATGAGCATGGGATCTCAATGGTACTTACCGGCAACCGCCATTTCCTGCACTGATCGAAAGGAGCCGTTTTGATGAGGGTATTGGTTATCGGTTCTGGCGGAAGAGAACATGCCCTGGCATGGGCTATACACAGAAGCCCCGGCGTTGAAAAAGTCCTGATTGCACCTGGAAACCCGGGCACAGGAGCTCATGGGGTCAATGTTACCATAGACCCCATGGACTTTGAGGCAATCTACGACCTTTGCCGGGAAGAGCAGTTAAGGCTGGTAGCGGTAGGGCCTGAGAACCCACTTGCTGCCGGGATTGCAGACTTCCTGACCGCCAGGGGCATTTCGGTGTTCGGTCCTATGAGAGCAGGAGCGCAGCTTGAAGCTAGTAAGAGCACGGCCAAAGATTTCATGGCCAGGCATGGCATCCCGCATGCCCGCTACAAGGTGTTTGAGCGGCAGGAAGATGCCGTCGAGTATGTCAGGAGCGTGCCAGGGCCATGGGTGATTAAGGCAGACGGATTGGCCTACGGCAAAGGGGTAACCATAGCTTCAGACATGGGTGAAGCTGTAGACGCCATCGGCCAAATGCTCTCAGGCAAGCTCCATGGCCAGGCCGGCAGGCGGATTGTCATAGAAGAGTTCCTTGAAGGCATTGAAGCTACCGCCATGGCGTTATGTGACGGAAACACAGTCTTTCCTCTCCCAATGGCCAAAGACCATAAGAGGGTTTTCGACGGTGATAAAGGTCCCATGACAGGAGGGATGGGCGCGTATTCCCCCCTGCCTTTTGTCACCCCTGAGATGGAGAAGGCTATTTACCGGGATATCTTGCATAAGACCTTCCTGGGGCTCAAAGGTGACGGGGTAGACTACAGGGGTGTGATTTACGCAGGGCTCATGCTAACTGCGGACGGCCCCAAGGTGCTTGAGTACAACGTAAGGTTCGGTGATCCTGAAGCTCAATGCGTGCTGCCAAGGTTAGCCGGGGATTTTGCCGGCCTGCTTCTTGCGTGTGCAGAGGGACGCCTTGAAAGCTTCGTCTCAGACAAGGGCATTGAGGTCAGGGACGAGGCAGCGGTTACAGTTGTACTTGCTTCTCCCGGATATCCAGGCGGATATCCCAAAGGCTTGCCGATAGAAGGCCCCGCAGGCCCAGGCGATATGCACTCAGGTGATGTGCTGGTGTTTCATGCAGGAACAGGACTTGATGAGCGGGGCAGCCTGGTGACATCAGGCGGGAGGGTGCTAGCGGTTACGGCGCTTATGCCCACTCTCAGCCAAGCCAGGTCTAAGGCATACGGCGCTATCGAACAGGTCACATTCCCAGGCGTCCATTACAGGAAAGACATAGGTGGGATTGAAGCTTAGTCCCCTTGCTTAAGTGGTAGACTTGAAGCTGGGGATCTGAGAACTATGAGCAGGGATATCACTCTTTCAGCGACCATAACAAGGATAGCTTTGCTGGCAGGGATTTACGCAGCCCTGACAGTGCTTCCCCCGTTTTCAAGCTTGGGGTACGGGCCGGTCCAAGTCAGGGTGTCTGAGACCCTTACAGTACTCCCCTTCTTGTTTCCTTGGGCCAAGTGGGGGCTTTACATTGGGTGCATCGTGGCAAACCTGGCAAGCCCTTTTCTGGTGTGGGATATTACCCTGGGTGCTTTAGCCAGCCTCATAAGCGGGCTTATCACCGAGCGGATGCCCAATGCATATCTCGCTCCTTTGCCTCCTGTACTTGTCAACGCATTTGTGGTCACAGCATATGTTGCGCCTCTTAGCGGGCTAAACTACTGGCCTGTGCTTGCACAGATATTGTTGGGGCAGGTGGTTTCCTGCTATGTGTTTGGGCTACCCTTATTAATGTTCTTGATAAGAAACCCTCATCTTACCAGGCGGCTGCAGTGAAGACATCCTGCCGGTTTAGGGAAGATCGCAGCGAAGACATCCGGCCGGCCTAAGGACGACTGCAGCGAAGACATTGTGCCAGCCAAAGGACGATTGCAGTGAAGACATCTTGTTGGTTAAGGACGATTGCCCGCAGAATAGGCTACTCCGATCGCGTAGAACGGATGTTACCATGACCGTAAGAACGGAAGGCATGAGGTTGCATCTCTACCGGCGGGCCACCGAATCGATTTCTTGCCCCGTGCCTTCCAGGGTTATGACCATGCGATTGGGGACACAAACGATAGATTGTCCCGGATAGGAGATCCATCCGGTCCTCCAGCATATCTCATTGGGACATACATCGTGATCCAGGGGCATCACCCGCACCTTTCCCTGGCCATGTTCTATGGTGGCTTCTCCTTGCGGGACTGCTATCGTAGTTTGAGATAGCGTTTCAGAGCCAACAGGCAACCGGGCCACTTCCTGACCGTTTATCCTTACGACGGCAACCAATTCGCTGCTTCTGTCCGGTAAGTACCTAAGCCCTGCCCAGATTAGTACTGTAGCTGCTACCCCCAAAGAGATCAGTATCTTGTCGCCTCTTGTCACCAATCATTCCTCCATACGGCAGTCCGGGCGTTTATATTATCCCGCTGCGGAAATGATAACACCCATTTGGTACGGTTGGCAGCTGCTGTTGGACAAAGGCTTGTCCATTTCAGCACCAGGTTCGGCTCAGAGGTGATCGGATTTGGTACCAGGTCCTGGAGCAATCTGGCTGGTTCTGGTGCCAGCACTCCTATAACATCAATTCGTGCTTGTTGCAGAAGCCTTAGCGGACCGCAGGCAGGAATAATGGTGCACCAAGTATGCCATTGTGTCTGCCGGGCAGCCATAAAACGGGCAAAATGGTTCACACAGTGCACCATTTTACCTGCCGGACAACTGAAAAACCGCGAAATCGGTACACGTAGTATACCATTACAGCCGCCGGCTTGGCCGAAACGCGGAGCATTGGTGCACACGGTGCACCGTTTTACCGGAAAACATTCTCAGAGCTCCGGTAATTGGTGCATCCTGTGCACCATTCTCACCGAAACCGTAGCGGAAACCGGCAAGATTGGTACACCCAGTGCACCATTTCTGCAGAAATCTTAGCTCGAGCTTGCAAGAATGGTACACACGGTGCGCCATTTTGGCAGCGATGAAGTCTGAAAACCGGAAAAATGGTGCATGTGGTGCACCGTTTTGGCCGAAAGCATCCCAAGAACCAGAGTAATCGGTGCATCCAGTGAGCCATTTTGGATGGCATCAACGACAAAACCGGGAATAATGGTGCACGTAGTGCGCCATTTTAGCTAATCTGTTCCGGCGAACCTGCAAAATTGGTGTACCCAGTGCACCATTTTGACTATCCTGCTGCGAGAAACCTGCAAAACTGCTGTACCCAGTGCACCATTTTGGCCCTACAGGTAACAAAAAACAGAAAGACTGGTGCGCGTGGTGCACCATCTTGGCAGAAAGCAAGGCGAAGACCCAAAAGTTTGGTGCATGTCGTATACCATCTTGTCGATACCTTAGCCTATATCGACTGGCCTTGGTTCATGGTGACATTTTTCTCTGCCTGTTTACAGGATTACAGCATCACTGGCCGGTAGCAGTGGCCAACACCTGTATTGATAGCTGACATATACTGAAATATTAGCCTGTCCCAAGGCTACAAAGAAGGATTTTCCATTGATGCGTAGAATATAGTGTCAACGAAAGCCATCTCATGAATCAACAGACTCCTCGACGTAGCACATCACTTGAACCGAAGCATCACTTTTGTTGTTGATCCACAGACTCCTCGACGTAGCACATCACTTGAACCGAAGCATCACTTTTGTTGTTGATCCACAGACTCCTCGACGTAGCACATCACTTGAACCGAAGCATCACTTTTGTTGTTGATCCACAGCCGGAGTATAAGTGGTGGTTTGGTTGGTTTCTTGGAAATGGCTTTATTTGACAAGGAGGTGAAATAGTTGTTGAACCAGCTAGTTCTTGCTGCCGATGTGAAGTGGGGTATCTTCGTACCCGACGACAGTACCATCGCAGGCCTGTTCCTTGCCATCGGCATGGCCCTTCTGGTGTACGTGATGATTCAGCGTGCCCGGGCTGGGCTGCCAATTCCTGAGATTCGCCGGATCCCGGGATTGGAGGCTTTCGAAGAAGCGGTAGGTAGAGCTACGGAGATGGGACGCCCGGTCCACATTACAAGCTACTACCAGGACGTAGGTGACTACGACACGTGGGCCTTCTGGGCCTATCTTGCTCACGTAGCCAAACTGTGCGCTTCTTACGACACGAGGATCATCAACACCAACTCAGAATGGCTTTCCATGACCGTAAACGAGGAAATCATCAGGCAAGCTTACCTGGAAGCCGGAAGGCCGGATGCCTTTAACCCCGATGACGTAAGGTTCATGTCGGACTGGCAGTTCGGCTACACCATGGGCGTTGCCGGTATGATCGCAAGGGAGAAACCTGCAGCCAACTTCCTGGTCGGCTACTTCTACGCCGAGGCTCTGATCCTGGCTGAGGCCGGTGCCTTGGTAGGGGCGATTCAGGTTGCTGCTACGTCAGCCACTGCGCAGCTGCCCTTCTTCGTTGCCTCCTGCGACTACACCATGATCGGTGAGGAGTTCTATGCGGGAGCGGCTGCCCTTTCCAAAGAGCCGGTGATCTACGGTTCGGTGGTATCTCAGGACATCACCCGCGTGGTGTTTGTGATCCTCTGCATCATAGGTGCCTTGTTGAACACCGCGGGTAGCTCACTCTTAGTGGATATGCTCAAGTTCTGATGTTTGCGAGAATGACAGGAGGAGGTGAACCGATTTGAAACGGGAAGTGCCGTTAGTACTCACTTTCCTGATGACATTGCTCCGCTTTCTCTTTGAGATGATAAATCCGCTGCTCAATTACGAGATTTCCGAAGGCGTGATGCTGTTTTCCAGGATCTCATTCTCAGTAACGTTCATGTACTGTATGGGGCTTTTCATGGGGCTCATTAACCTCACGAGAGTACACGGAAACACCATCAAGCGCCGGCGTGAGCACTGGATCTACAGCGTGTGGCTCTTGATAGTGCTTTACGGCTACGCCATCCTTGGCCTGTTCTTCGGCGGCCTGGAGAGTGAAGCTTTCAACTGGATTTATGACGCAGTCATCGTTCCTCTGGATTCCACCATGTTCTCGATGCTTGCATTCTTCATCGCATCAGCCGCCTATAGGGCCTTTAAGGTCCGCAACGTTGAGTCCTTGCTGATGATGGTGGTAGCGTTCATTGTGATGCTTGGTAACGTGTCCCTGGGTAACGCAATCTGGGGCTCGGAATCCTGGCTAGGCGGGTTCTCAGGGATCAAGGACTGGCTATTGGCCATACCTAACGCTGCCAGCCAGCGTGCAATTGGAATTGGTGTCTTCCTTGGAGCATATGCCGCGATCTTGCGGGTAGCTCTGGGCCTCGAGAAACGTTACTTGGGTGGTACAGATTGGTAAGCCCTTGCACATACACAGTTCTTGATGACACTGTGAAAGGAGGGAAATATTGTGGAGTGGCTTAAGAGACTGGACTCTATCGATCCCCGGTGGGTTTATGTGATAATGGCTCTTTCGTTGGTATTCCCGGTTCTCAAGCCCATCGGCCTTGCCATCAGCATCAATAAGGAGACTACAATTCCGGTGTATAACTGGATAGAAAGCTTGCAGCCAGGGGACATAGTTGTAGGCGACGTATCTTTCAGTGGAGGCTCTGAAGGAGAGCTTGGGCCCCAGCTCCAAGCCTGGTTCAGGCACTGCATGCAGAGGGGCGTAAAAGTGATCATGGTAGCCCAATGGAACACCGGTGAAAGACTCGGATATACCCTGCTTGAAGAAACAGCCGAGCAGCTCCAGGAAGAAGGGATCCCCTGCGAGTACGGCGTTGACTGGGTATATGCGGGCTACAAACCTGGCGGCACAACCCTGTGGCGTCAGATGCAGCTCGACTTCTGGGAGGCCTGTGCTGAGACAGACATGCTCGGCAACTCATTCAGCGATCTGCCGCTGATGCAAAGGTTCAAGAAATGGGATAAGGCAACCGCTTCAGACCTCATAATATTCTCCGCTGGCGATCCGGGAGTTGGCACTTACACCACTTACTTCCCGGACTACAACATTTACGTTGGAAACGTTGCCGTGCAGGTACCTGGCGCTATGAACACCTTGAGGGCCGGCCAGATCAAGGGCCTCTTGGCGGGGCTGCCCGGAGCGGCAGAATACGAGCTCTTGCTCGACAAGGCAGGGAAGGCCGTGAAGCTTATGGACGCCCAGTCCATGGGGCATGCCTGGATCATGCTCCTTGTCATCCTTGGTAATATTGGATTCTACCTTGGGGCAAAAGAGCGTGACTAATAAGATGGTTTTATGCGATACGAGAGTGTTTCGTGGGAGGTGAATCAGAATGACCACCGATCCGCAAATCTTGGTTCAAGCTATTTGTACGTTGGCTTGTTACAGCTACTTGATTAAAGAGAACTTCGCCTACAGAATCGCGGAATACACCCTGGTGGCCCTATACACTTCGTACCAGATAACGCGGTTGTTCCACTCGTTCATTAAGCCCTATTGGCAGAACTATGCCATAGGGGAAAAGCAGTACTACTTCATCCTTATGGGCGCCTTGGGATTGCTCCTATATACCAGATATGCTCCGCCGCAATACCGGTGGCTTGCCCGATATCCCATTGCCCTGTCTGTGGGCTGGGGATTGGGCGGCGCCATTGCTCGTTCTCCGAGGCCCGTGTTCACCCAGCTCATGGACGTCATGAGGCCGCTCAACACGGCCAACAACGTGCTGTTCTTCGTCTTCTTCATGGCGGTAATGTCATACTTCTTCTTCACGACAGGCAAGGAGTCCAAATTCATACAGGGTTCAGGCCGTCTGGGGCGGTATATCATGATGATCGGTTTCGGAACGGCGTTTGGCAACACTGTGCAGGGGCGTATCTCGTTGTTCCTTAACAGGCTCAGCTTCCTGCTGACAGACTGGTTGGGTATATCCATCTGATACCCGGCCATAAACGAACCCGGGGGCACCTCAAGTCCAGGTGCCCCTGTTTTTGTAACGGCATTCTGTGTCTATACCAATCCTTGAAGCACCAGTGACGACCATGTTTCAAAGGTCAAGGTGCCCAGCTGGCCGAGTTCCAGCAATTCCGCCCATCTGCCGAGCATCTTGTCAGTTTCCCTTACGGCGAGGAGAGGGGATGTCAGGCGTACCACAGACACTACCCCAAGGTGAACCTTGCCAACCTCGTTTTCGTCATCATTCAGGAAGCCTACTATCCGCAACGGCGGGGTGCCGGCGACCATCACTTCTTCCTTTATTTCCCTGATAGTATTTAAGTGAACCAGGTGCTTAAGATCAGCTATGCGTCTTCTGCCTGGCCATGGAACTTCCTGTACAGGGTTCATGTGTCCTCCAACCCCTACCGATAGAAGCCCCCTCAACCTTTCCTCTCCCTGGGAGTCCAGGCGCTGCATCACGAAGATCCGCCCTCCCGATATGAAAAGCGTGTATGACACAAGCTGCTTGTAAGCCGGGTCTTGTTCAAGCTGGGATCTGGGCTTAAACAGCGAATTCTTGGCAATTATCCGCCATATCTCAGACGCAGGTTCAGTCAGGCCCCGCCACTGGCCGAATCCTGAGTAGAGTTCCCTGGTCGGTACGCATAGCACTTGTTCGTCTGAAAAAACATCTGCTGCAGGCACTAAGTCAGACTCCTCTCCTGTTTACGGTGTATTTTATCAGATTGATAGTTTCCAGAAGCAGGTTATCGCCGTGAGCTACAGTCAGCACATAATGATTCGCAAATTCAAAGAAACTGTTGAACGCGGATAATTCCTCTTCGGTTACGTAAGAAGCCACGTAGAAACAATGTGTCCAATGCCTGGGATCAGCTTTTGCCATCACCTGGCACAGGTATCCTTTGTTTGAAACAGGTTTGGGTGAGATATGGACCTTAATCACATTGTCCCCTGCACATACGTTAGGACTGGATTCAAAAGGTACTGTCCCGTTTTGAATCGACATGAGGTACTCAGCTACTGCTTGAGCCCTGTCGCATGAAGCATACGAAATAGCTACCAAGGCAGGTGGGATAGGGTCCTCTCCCATCTGGAGCCCGCCCAGTATGATACGGGGGGCGGAAATATCCTGGTTGTTATTGCCGGAAATTCTCACATCGGCGGCCTCCCTGCTATCAGCGCAAAAATGGTAAGCACAACAATATCATTGGATAGACTTCGATTTCCCTTTGCGGCTATCCTTCATTCATATCTTCTACCCATCAATAATAACCTTTTTTGAAGTGAGGTGTGAGCAATGGCTTGGAATCACGGCAGGCAGGAATACAGGAGCCGGTGGCAGCCCCAATCCCTGCCCAAGACATCCTTGCCTGGCTGGGCATGGCAAGCGCTGGCTGCGCTGATGATTTTTTTCGTTATCCTAGGCGCCTCCCAATCCAAGCTGGAAAGGGCTGAAGACCTGGTAGCTATGGTCAGAAGGGCAGTGGAGAATGACATCACGTACGATGACGTTAAGGCGTGGGTTGCAAACCTTCCGGAAATCGTGTCCACAGTAGCCGGTTTTGATCTTGAGAAGTTCTGGGCAAGGGGGGTAATAGGCAAGCAAAGCACCCTGATTTGGCCTTGCGAAGGCGAAGTAGTCTCGTATTTCGGTTGGAGGTCTAATCCGGACTCACAGGGCATGTCACTGCACCAGGGTATCGATATTGCGGCTGAAGAAGGCACTCAGGTGGTTGCCGTCGCTGAAGGGATAGTCACAAGTGTGAGGCAATCAGATTCTTATGGCTTGATGGTAGAAATTGAGCACAGCCAGGGATTTTCCAGTGTGTATGCCCATCTTGGCACAGTATCGGTGATGAAAGATCAAAAGATTAGGCAAGGTGAAGCTCTTGGTACCGTAGGCAAGAGCGGAAATGCAACAGGTCCTCATTTGCATTTTGAAATAAGAAAGGAAGGCCTGGAAGTCGATCCAATGACGCTGCTCCCACCCAGATCCAAAATACAGTGACACCGCCGCTATACCACCGCTGTACCACAATAAGACGCAACTTTGATACTTGCACGGAAGTCTTTACTGAAACCTTTATAGAAGGAGACGGCACTGCAATGAGCTTCGCAGTAGCTAAATTAGGAAATACAAAGATATTGATACACATTTCATTTCTGTTGGCGGCGATTGTGATGATCGGAGCAGGGTATACCCTGTATTTTGTCGTTTTTGCAGGGAGCCTCCTGGTTCACGAAATGGGCCATCTCATTGCAGCCGCTTTTCTTGAGACGGAAATAAGCGAAATCGAAATCTGGGCTTTCGGTGCAGTAGGTAGGCTGGAAGGTGCATGGCAGATTGAACCCTGGTCTGAGGCGATGATCGCCATATCAGGCCCTATGCAAAGCGCACTCCTGGCCGTACTGGGGGTCCTAGGCTATCATGGATATGCAGCCATGGCCCCCGGCCTGTACGCCTCAGGACAGTTTCCTTTGCTCCAATTTCTTATTAGGGTGAATCTTGGATTGCTGGCAGTAAACCTTCTTCCATGCCTTCCCCTTGATGGCGGCAGATTCTTCCGGGCTCAATTATCCTTGAAACTTGGTTACAAAGAGGCTTCTTACCAGTTGTCAAAGTTAGGCGTATTCGTAGGAGTATGCTTGTGTATTCTCGGAAGCGTGGGACTAATCACCGGAGGCCGGTGGTTCAGCCTTGTGATACTGGGGCCACTACTGATTTGGAGCGCCATAGAAGAAAGGAACATGGTTTCTTTCAACAATATACTGGCACTCTTGGCCAGGAGCCGCAGGCTTGCACAGACAGGAGCGCTTCCAGTGGAGGAGCTCATGGTCAGTGAAAAGGCAAGAGTCAAGGAACTGGTACACAGGCTGCGGCCTTCCAGGTATTATGTGCTGCTTGTAGTGGACAGGCAAATGAACCTGCTGGGTTCTGTGTCTGAAACTGCGCTGCTGGAAGCATTCTACAAAGGCCTTACTGACCTCAAGGTAAGAGATCTCCTCAGTTCCTCACAATAACACTCCTGGGCGGGTGGAAAGAGCCTCGTACTATCCCCGGGAAAACCAGAAGCGGGTTTGTTTTTACCTCTTGATATCATAAGGGTTATAATGTAAATCAAGGAGAGTGTATAAATGGGCAGCGGGAACACTCTTGCAGCTCAAGCTTGCTGCAGGTATATGTGTGCATAGTTATGCGAAAGTTGAAAGGTATGGTCACAGTTGCCAGGAAATCAACAGACTCCTATCACGTGGAATAAATTGCGGCGGTATTTAGGGAAGGTTGAAAAACCGGCCAGGTATACAGGCGGGGAGATCAACTCGGTACAAAAAGATCCCCAATCAGTAGACGTGCTTTTTGCCCTGGCGTTTCCTGATGTTTACGAGGTCGGCATGAGCCACCTGGGCTCACAAATCCTCTACGCTGTCTTGAATGGCCGTGACGACGTTTCATGTGAACGGGTGTACGCGCCGTGGCATGATATGGAGAGTTTGCTCAAGGAGAAAGGCTGGCCGCTTTTCAGCATTGAAAACAGGTTACCCCTGTCATCCTTCGATATTGTCGGGTTTTCACTCCAATATGAGCTCGCGTACACCAATGTCTTGATGATGCTTGACCTGGGCGGCATCCCTTTGAGATCGAAGCACAGGGGGCCCCGGGACCCTTTAGTCATCGCCGGCGGACCCTGTGCCATGGCAGCCGAACCTATTGCGGATTTCATTGATGCCTTCGCCCTGGGCGACGGCGAGGAGCTGTCTTTGGAGATCGTAGATACGTACAAAGCATGGAAAGCAACAGGAAGATCCCGTTTAGACCTCCTCGTCATGCTTTCGCTTGTTGAAGGCGTGTATGTCCCGTCCTTGTACGATGTGAAGTATAACTGTGACGGTACTGTGGCCGGAGTGTCCCCCGTGCCCGTTAGGCTCGGTGACGAATCCTATAAGAGTATCAAAGCTCAAACCGGCGACTTGTCTCTACAGAGTGCTTGTTTTCCTGAAGATAAGCCAGGTTATTTTGTCTCCCCTTCCAGTGTGAAGCGGCGGGTAATCAAGTCACTTGAAGATGCTGCGTTTATCGACAAACCATTGGTGCCCCTTATTGAACCTATCCATGACAGGGTGATGGTGGAGATATTCAGGGGCTGCACCCAGGGATGCAGGTTCTGCCAGGCGGGAACGATCTATCGTCCTGTAAGGGAAAGGACACCTGAGACTATAACCGCGTATGCTAGGAAGCTGCTTGAGGCATCGGGCTACGGGGAAGTCTCGCTAGTGTCCCTGTCGTCTGCAGATTACAGCCACATTGAAGAACTCTTGTCGCGGCTAATGACCGGTTGTCCCGGGTCAAGGGTCTCACTACCGTCTCTCAGGGTGGATTCGTTTTCAGTGGAGTTGGCGAAAATGTTAGGGGCATCAAGGACAGGTCTGACTCTTGCCCCTGAAGCAGGCTCCCAAAGGATGAGGGATATCATCAATAAGAAGGTCACAGAGGAAGACATTCTTAGCGCGGCGGGGAACGCTTTCAGCTCAGGTTTTGCACACATCAAGTTATATTTCATGATCGGCCTTCCCGGTGAGGCTGATGAAGACGTGACAGCTATAGCAGATCTGGCAAAGAAAATCCGCCAAATAGGCAGGGATATGGGAATCAGGCCAACGATAGTGGTTTCGGTTTCTGGCTTTGTGCCAAAGCCCAACACGCCTTTCCAATGGGAACCTTGTATACAGCCTGAAGAACTTAGGCGGCGGCAGAAGCTCCTCCGGGATGGTTTGCGGGGGCCCGGGCTCAATTACAAGTATCATGACGTAGAGCATACATGGCTGGAAGCTGTGCTTGCAAGGGGAGATAGGAAGCTTGCCGGGGCGTTGGAACTGGCATATGAACGGGGGGCAAGATTTGACGCCTGGAGCAACCATCTCGATATAGACATTTGGGAACAGGTATTCCATGATACAGGGTTAGACCCCGCGTTTTATGCACACCGGAAGAGGGATGCTGAAGAGACCCTGCCCTGGGACCATCTGGATTTCGGAGTATCCAAGCAATTCTTGCTCCGGGAGAGAGAAAAAGCGCGAAATGGTATCATCACAAGTGATTGCAGGGCGGGTCATTGCACCGGGTGTGGTGTATGCCTCAATCTTGGAGTAGAAATGTCCCTTAAGTAGATGCCTGGGAGTCTGAAGGTGTTGTGAATGCGAGTCAGGGTTAAGTACAAAAAGGGAGATACAGCCAGGTTTCTGAGCCACTTGGATATGGCGCGTAATCTGAGAATGGCCCTTGCAAGGGCAAAGTGGCCTGTAGCCATGACCCAAGGCTATTCGCCCAAGATGAAGGTGTCCTTTTATGCTCCTTTGCCTGTTGGAACAGCGGGAGACGAAGAATACATGGATGTGATCCTTGACGATGAGGGCATTGCAGGTTTCATCCAGGCAAAAGCTAAAGGTGCAGGCAAGAGGGCTCAGAATTCTGATGTCTTGGTCCGTTTGGCACGGGCGCTTTCTGACGTCTTGCCTAAGGGAATTGCCGTTAGCGGGTTGTATGTTGTTCCGGACGGCAAACCAAATTTTGAGTCACAGATCCGGGCGTCTCTATACAGGATTGAAGTAGAGGAGGTGAACACAGAAGCGTTATCCTCTGCAATAGAGGAGTTCTTAGCTCAGGAGCAGGTTTTATTTGCAGTACAGAGGCCGAAACAAACCAAGACCGTGGATTTGCGGCGATTTGTGGAAAAAATCAGCCTTGTACCAGGTTTGAACCCAGCCACACTTTTCATGAAGATCAGGCATGATAATGGCCGTACCGTGCGTCCGCAATGGGTGATTGATTCATTATCGAGATTTGGGATGGGTATTGACACAGGTGAAATAACCGTCGACAGGCTTAAGCTTTATTTGGAATGAGATTCACCTCTTGTCTATCTGGCCGCACTTACATGCGGGAGAGAGTTTTGCTATCTAAGCTGAATATTTGTTAGGAGATGAAATACTCCCATGACTAGGGAGATACTTATAAGCGCTAACACTGATGAAACCAGGGTAGCCCTGGTAGAGGATGGTTCCGTTGTAGAGTTTTACGTTGAAAAACCTAGCAGCCAGAAGACTGCCGGCAATGTATACCTCGGTAAGGTGATAAATGTCTTGCCTGGCATGCAGGCTGCCTTTGTAGATATTGGCCAGGAAAAGAACGCATTCTTGTATGTGGATGATGCATTCTTGCCCGGTGAAAATGGAGGCAGGGGTTCTTCAAGAAGCAGGAAAGGACGGACCTCAATCAAAGAGGTTGTCAAGCCAGGCCAGACGATTGTGGTTCAAGTTACCAAAGAAGCTATAGGGACAAAAGGGGCCCGTGTGACCAGACACATCACTTTTCCCGGCCGCTATCTCGTGCTCATGCCCACAGTCAACTATATAGGCGTGTCAAGGAGGATTACCTCCGAAGACGAAAGGCAGAGGCTGCGGAAAATCGCCAGGGAAGTCAAACCTCCCGATATGGGAGTGATCATCAGGACCGTGGCTGAGGGCAAGACAAGGGAAGAAATAGAAAGGGACTTGCTGTTTGTACTAAGGTTATGGGAAAAGGTACAACAGAACTCACAGCAACAGAAGGCGCCGGCGTTACTCCATCGCGACCTTGGCCTGGTAATGAGGATGGTACGGGACGAACTCAATCAAGAGACTACCAGGATGCTTGTGGATGACTGTTACACTTATGCCAAGATACTGGAGCTTTTGCAGAGCGTATCGCCTGAGATGAAGGACAGGGTCATATATTACAGGGACCGGGAGATTCCCATGTTCAGCCTTTACGGGGTCGAAGCTGCGATTGAACAGGCATTACACCGCCAGGTGTGGCTCAAGTCAGGCGGGTACATTGTCATCGACAAGACTGAAGCGTTGACTGTGATTGACGTAAACACCGGCAGGTTTGTAGGCAGCAAGAACCTTTCTGATACTGTGTTCAGGACCAACATGGAAGCTTGTGAGGAGATTGTACGGCAGCTGAGATTGCGGGACATAGGCGGGATTATCGTCATCGACTTCATCGACATGGATAATCCCGAGCACCGGGCCAGGGTACTAGATGAACTTGAGAAACACCTCAAGAAAGATCACACCAAGACAGTTGTAGTCGGGCTTACCGGCCTGGGGCTTGTGGAGATGACAAGGAAGAAGGTCAGGCAAAGCCTGGACGCTGTGATGACCAGGATGTGTCCTTATTGCGGCGGCAAAGGTACTGTGTTGTCTGAAGAGACCGTTGCTTCCAAAATCCGCAGGGAAATCAGAAGGCTCTTGAGGAACTCCCACAGCGAAGCGGTGCTTGTGGAAGTCAACCCTAATGTAGCCAGTTACCTGATCGGGCCTGGCGGTGCTAACTTGAAGCAATTGGAGAAAGAGACAGCTAGGAGCATTTTCATCAGAGGTTCAGAAGACCTGCACATTGAAGATATGAATGTTAAGGCTCTGGGCAGCAAGGAGGAGATTGCCGGCAAGGCGATTCCCGTCAGAATAGGCGACGTGCTCGAACTTGAGGTAGAGGAGCCCCATTCCCAAAATCCAATGGATGGAATTGCAAGGATCGAAGGTTATGTTATAGATATTAAAGACGGCGGTTCGCGCGTGGGCGAGAAACTGCAGGTGAGGATCACTTCTTGCCTCCGCACTTTTGCCAAAGCGATCATCTTGGACTCCCAAGGCCGCCGGTCAGGCAGTCAAGTATCGGATTAGGCCAGCTTGCCTGTGTTCCTTGACATGCTTTTCAAATGCGTGCTAGACTGTAACGGTAACTGCTTTGCTGGAGTAGGGGGTTTTCCAAAGTTGTATGCGATAATAGAGACAGGCGGTAAGCAATACAAGGTATCTCCTGGTAGGACTGTCAGGGTTGAAAAAATAGACGGCGAACGCGGGACCAAATGTGTACTTGATAGAGTGCTTGCTATTTCAGATGGCGAAAGCCTTAAAGTAGGAAAGCCCTACATTCCGGGGGCTACCGTGGAAGGGAAGATCATCCGCCAGGGCAGAGCCAGGAAAATACTAGGATTCAAGTACAAGCCTAAGACAAATTACAGAAGGCGTTACGGGCACCGTCAGTACTTCACAGAGATAAGAATTGAGTCCATCAATCAAGATGCTGAAGGTACAGTTACTGCGTAAGCATGATGAACCGGATCTAGCAGATCCGGGGCGGGTTCCCGTCGGCATTTTGGTTGGGTTCAAGGTGTTGGGGCACGCAGGTTTTGCCGAACACGGACAGGATATAGTATGTGCAGGGGTATCGGCGCTAGCCCAGGGAGCGCTCTTGGGTTTGCAAGATGTACTTGGGGACAAAGTGAGTTTTCGCAAGCAGCCCGGTTATCTGGAAGTCGAACTTGATGTGAAGGACGCCGGTGAGCTTGCCCCCAGGACCGTTTTGAGAACCCTGGAACTCGGGCTATTATCGATTGCCAGGGCGTATTCAACTTACATTGACGTAGCATATCAAGACATTGATTAGATAAGTTTGGGTACCATGAAGGAAGGAGGGGAGCTGGAATGATGATAGACCTTCAACTGTTCGCAAGGAAGAAGGGTGTAGGAAGCTCCAGGAACGGACGGGACTCCCACTCCAAGCGGCTTGGTGTGAAAAATCATGATGGCCAATTTGTTACAATGGGCAGCATTATCGTACGCCAGAGGGGAACGAAGGTACACCCAGGGCGCAACGTCGGCATGGGCAAGGATTATACAATATTTGCCAAGGCAGACGGGTATGTGTCCTTCGAGCGTAGAGGCAGGAACGGAAGGATTGTGTCTGTCATTCCTGTGGCCGAAGCTTCTGTATCAGCCCATGACTGAACAGGCAATCGTTACACAATCAGGTGTATGCAATCAAACATGAGCGGCGGAATGCCCGCCGCTTTTGGTGTTTCGGAAAGGGAAGGGGTACGGTTTGGCGTCTCGCTTTATTGACAGGGCCAAGGTGTATGTAAGAGCGGGTGACGGCGGACACGGGTGTGTTGCCTTCAGGCGTGAGAAGTATGTTCCTTTCGGCGGCCCCGCCGGTGGTGACGGGGGAGACGGCGGGAACGTGATTTTCAAGGTGAGCAGTGACCTTAATACCCTTATCGATTTCAAGTACAGGCCCCACTTAAGAGCTGCCAAAGGCGGCCACGGGCAAGGCGACAGGCGTACCGGCAAGAAGGGAGAGGACCTGGTAGTAAAGGTTCCTCCTGGAACCGTGCTTTACGACGCAGATACCGGAGAGCTGATTGCTGATCTTGTACATGAGGGACAGGAAGCGGTAGTTGCCAAAGGCGGCAAAGGCGGCAGGGGTAACGCCAGGTTTGCCACGGCCAAGAACCGGGCCCCCAGGAGATTTGAAGAGGGCAGCCCGGGAGAAGAGCGTGCCATCCGGCTTGAACTCAAGTCTATAGCTGATGTAGGCCTTGTGGGCTTACCTAACGCAGGCAAATCTACTCTCCTGAGAGCTATTTCAAGGGCCAGGCCCGAGGTAGCTTCTTATCCCTTTACAACCCTTACCCCGCACCTTGGTGTTGTAGAGGCAGATGATGAAGGTGAAAGGTTTGTGGTTGCTGACATACCTGGCCTGATCGAAGGGGCCAGCCAAGGCAAGGGACTGGGGTTTGAGTTTCTCAGGCACATAGAAAGAACTGCGGTACTACTATATGTTGTAGATGGAAGCACCCTGAGCCAATCTGAAACAGCTGGGGGGCCTATTGGCGATTTTGTGGCTGTAAGGCGTGAAGTGCTCGCATACAGCGAACAAATGAAGCAGAAGCAATCCCTTGTGGCAATAAACAAGATTGACTTGGTGGATTCAAATGAAGCTCTCCTGGAGCTAAAGGCGCAGATGGAACGAGTTGCAGGCAAACCTGTGTATCTTATTTCTGCTGCCGGGAAAACAGGTTTGGATAGCCTTATTCAAGGGATACGTGATGTGTTGGCGGCGACGCAAGGTTAAAGAAGGATTCTTGACAGGAACAGAGAATAGGACAGAGAATAGATGTAGGAAATAATCAAACTGTGAAGTCTGATTTTCAGGGTTCCTGGGTCTTGGAGGCATTTGGGTGACTGCGATTGGTGTGATGGGCGGGACGTTCGATCCGATTCATTTTGGACATCTCAGGGCTGCCGAAGAAGTGTTGCAAGGATTCGGGCTTGAGCGCGTTATCTTTGTTCCGTCAGGTATGCCTCCACACAAACCACATTCTGAAGTTACCTCCTCTGAACACCGCTACCTGATGGCCAAACTTGCTACGGCCGATCATCCACGGTTCGAAGTATCACCAATTGAGATACAGCGGGAAGGCCCTTCCTATACTCTGGATACCCTGCGTGAATTGAAACAAACCATCTGCAAGGACAAAGCGCTTTATTTCATAACCGGCCTTGATGCAATTCTTGAAATCCACACCTGGAACGGGTACAAGCAGATTTTCGATTTGGCGGACTTTATTGCTGTGACCAGGCCGGGTTACAGTGTGGAAGCATTTCTTACGCTTGAGAAATCTCTCGGGCCGGATTGCTTCTCAAAGGTTCATCCGTTTCCGGTAACCCTGTTAGCTATTGCCTCAAGAGACATACGGCGCAGGGTGAGAGACGGTGAGTCCATCAGGTACTTGGTTCCTGAACCTGTGCGTTTGTATGTAGAAGAGCAAGGGCTTTATTCCGCGACTGCTGACGAAACGCGTTAGTCGTTTTATCAGAGGATGGTTGGTTGGTAGAGGGTGCGGTCAATTCAGAATCAAGGGAGGTGTACTTATGAAGACCCTGTACGTAGGGAATTTGCCCTGGTCCACTACCAGTGAAGAGCTTTCAGCCGCTTTTAGCCCGTTTGTCGAGGTTAAGAGCTGCAGGATCATCACTGATAGAGATACTGGCAGGTCGAGAGGCTTTGGCTTCGTCGAGGTAGATGAGGCTGATGTAGAAAAAGCCATTGAAGCTGTTAACGGGACCATGCTGGGCGGGCGTCAAATAATAGTGAATGAAGCCAGGCCACGTCAGCCTAGGTTCTAAGTTCATGTAAGCCGGGAATGTCTTGCCTCCTCATCTTTTCTGATGTACTACATCCTGAGGATTTGGAGGCAACATCCTTTTTGAGGAACTACCAGAGCAGTCACGGTGCCTGACGTTACAGCCGTTGCCGCTTTAGTCGTAGCATCTGCTACCGCAATCCCTGCCGTTGAAACTTTGGTACTTATGTCTACGTCCAATTACCCGAGAACATATACCTTCTAAAGGTTGGGTTGAAATTTGATCTATCAACGCGCCTTTGAGTTTGCCAGGGCCATGCTCAGTGAAGAAAGGTTTGAGCACAGCCTGAGTACTGCCAAGTATGGATACAGATTGGGCAAGCAATATGGGGTGGATCCTGAAAGGGTTTATCTAACCGGGCTCTTGCATGATGTTGCCAGGGAATTACCAGCCAGCTCCCTTTTACTGCATGCAAGAAAACAAGGTATAATACTTAGAAAAGAAGAAAAAACTTGTCCATTTCTCTTGCATGGAAAAGTGGCAGCTTTCATTGTCCGGAAGGAGCTAGGAATCAAAGACAAGGGCGTTCTCGATGGAATAGCTTCCCACATAGTTGGCAGGCGCCACTGGACCAAGCTGGAGCAGATCGTATATTTGGCGGACAAGGTTGAGCCTACCAGGGTTTATCCCAGTGCCGGCATTGTCCGCAAGCTGCTTGAAGAAGGCGAATTTGAGCGTGCCCTGTTAGAAGGTTTACGTAACGCTATAGTCTATGCAGCTCAAACCCGGGGCTGGATTGTGGATACAGAAACGGTGGTGGTATTCAATGAGATCACGAAGACGCAGGCATAACGCTGAACTGAGCCCTGAGCTCGATGAAACGAGGATATATAAGCGGCCGGCAACCACGGAGAAGCCCGCAAGAAGGAACTGGGGCAGGCTTGTGGGGATGGTGGCCCTTGGCATAGTTTTGTTTGTAATCGGCATGGGTGTTGGTATGTACACCTACCTCAAGGGCTACTCAAGAGGATACCCTCCTACCAGTGAACTCCCCATGGTTAACGAATCCACTTCGAGGATGAATATATTGGTGATCGGGATTGACGGCGGGGTTAACGGCCAACCGCTCAAGTCCCACAGGACAGGTACCCGTTCCGACGTCATGATGATCGTCAGCGTAGACATTGATACCAAGAAGGTGGGAGTGCTGGCTGTTCCCAGAGATACCAGAGTGTTCATACCTAAGGTGAACGACCTCGAGAAGGCAGGACATGCCCATGCCTACGGGGGTCCTGAACTCGTAGTTGAAACCCTGGCAGATTTTCTCGATGTGGAGATTCACCGCTATATACGGATCGACTTCGAAGGTTTCAAGAAAGTGATTGACCGGTTGGGCGGAGTGGAAGTGGATGTGCCCCCAGGAATGGATTACGAGGACCCCGAACAAGATCTGTACATCCATCTTGAACCGGGTCCCCAAACCCTATACGGCGAAGACGCCCTCAAGTTTGTGCGTTTCAGGGACTATGTGGACGGTGACATTGGCAGGATTAAGGCTCAGCAACAGTTCTTGAAGGCCCTTGCCGACAAAGCCCTGAGAATCAGCACTGTTACAAAGCTGCCGAGCATCATAGGCGATATGTTGCCGTATGTGCTCACGGATATGACCGATGAAGAGATCATGTACCTGGCTTCCGTCGGACTTGGCGTGAAGCTGGATGATGTCAAGTGGGCGACTTTGCCTGGTGAAGCAGGTTATATAGGCGATGTAAGCTACTGGCTGGTGGATTCCGAGAAAGCGGCCCAAACTGTGGATGAGATCATAAGGGGTATAGACCGGGAAAGAAACGCAGAGGTCAGGGTGGCAGTGCAAAACGGATGCGGTATTCCCGGCGCTGCCGACTACATCGCCTCTATTCTGCGGAGCTACGGTTTCAACGTAGTCAGCGTTGGAAATGCAGACAACTTCGATTATGATGAAACAAAGGTGTTGGCTCCCAAGGCCAAGCAGGATGTCCAGACGGAGCTCTTGAAGAGTATGAGAATAGCCGGAGTTGAGGCAAAGGGATACACATCTGACCAAGTCCCCGAGGAGTCAGATGTTTTGGTTATCATCGGGAAAGACTTTAGAATGCCGAGATAGAAGACGATAAATCAGAGCAATACGGGAGGATTGGTTTTTATAGATACGCCGGTTGTTGAACTGAACCAACACACAGGAACCGGGAAAGATCAGGCTAAGTCTTTGGCTGTGCAGGCGGCAGAATCTTTGTATGATGCAAAGGGCATCGATGTTGTGATCCTGGATGTGGGCGACATCACCCTTATTGCTGACTTCTTCGTTATCGCCTCAGGTTCGAACACCAGGCATGTGCAAGCTCTCGCCGACAGGGTGGTATACTCTGAGGAAATCGCGAGAAAACCCATGCACGTGGAAGGCTACGGGCTTGGTTACTGGGTGCTTCTGGATTACGGTGATGTTGTAGTGCATGTGTTCAGGGAAGAAGAAAGGGACTTCTACGGCCTGGAAAGGCTGTGGGGCGACGCACCCCGGGTTGATTTTGAAGAAGATAAGCGTACCGGCGACGCTACCTAAGCCTTGATTGTTTCCGCCGATGGCGGTGTCTTGTGCTGTGCCATAGCGGTTGGGACCTGCGTGTCCTAACGTAGGTTTGTCGCATGTTCGTTGCTGGTAAACTTGACTTTCAGTGAAAAACAAGTATGATATAGAGTGTAGGTGGGGCCGTAGCTCAGTTGGGAGAGCGCCTGAATGGCATTCAGGAGGTCGTGGGTTCGATTCCCTTCGGCTCCACCAGTATAACAAGCAAATAAGCCCCGAAAGGGGCTTTTTTGTGTGCTTAAATGTGCCTAATTCGGCTCAAACCAACAATGCTCAAGGTAGAAGAGGGCACCCTTGGACTTTGACCTCCTGAAACCGCTTAACACCCGGCTCCTGGTTTCGGTTGGACGTATCCGCACTACCAGGTTGCTTGAGGTTGCCATTGGGGCTTTGCTGGTCGCCAAGGGCGTGAGGGATGGGGTGCATATCGGCAATTGGGTGGCATATACCGCCCTCTTGACGATCGGTGTTTGGATAAAATTCTGTCTCAGTTTCTGCCTCAACTGCACCACTTTCTGGTTCCTGGAGGTATATGGTCTGTACGGCCTGTTTGACCAGATATTTGACCCTTGCTCGTTATCCAATTGCCGTATTTCGCGGATTCAGCAGGATCTTGTTTTCGTATATACTGCCTGTTGCCGCCATGGCAAATATGCCCACCATGGCTTTGATCCGGGGGTCGACTTTCACCCACTTCTTGCACCTCGTGTTTCACGGTATACTGTGGTATTTTGCCGGGCAAATCCTGTGGGCAAATGGCGTACGAGGGTATACGGGTGCGTCGTCTTAGTCTTTATGGTACCAACTTCATTCCCCATAGCGCGCTTTTTGACAGGAGCCCGGCCGTAGATTACAATACCCTCAACCCGACCGGACAAGTGAGGTTTCAAAGGGGGGGAAGAAATGAGCGTTGCCGAAAAGGCCAGGTTCATCATGCAAGAAGTTGTTCGTAATCTGGATATCACCGTGAGCGACGACAACGAAGTGTGCTACAAAGGATTCAGGGCCGTCATTAAGTCGGCATGCCTGGGCGACCACAGGTTTTGTGACGTCACTGAGCAGGTGTCCGGGCACCTTGATGTTGTCGTTTTCGCAGTCGAGATATCCCCTAATGTATTCGACGTGTTTTCCGTTCCGTTCAAAAAGCTGGCAGACGAGTGTAACACGAAGGGTGGAAACAACGGCTAGGGCAGCATTAGAAGTTGCTCCGGAAAGAGCGTACCCCCCTTTGTTTGAGAAAGAACACACAATCCCAAGCCGAGTTTACTTCTCAGTCATATCCGCTACGTACAACACCTTACCCGATGTATCGTAGGCTACAGTCTTTTGTCTGGGCCAGTTGTTGTACCAGTCATAAGGCTCCGTCCACCAAAAGCCGTTTACGATGCGGGCTGTGACTGTTTCGTCTGTAAAGCAAGTCACCTCGATCTTGGCGACCTTGGGATCCAGCACCCATCCCACAGTTCGCCTCTGCCCGGGTACCACTCCAATCACGCTGTTCGGATATTCGGTATTGAGCCATTTGTGACTCCCACGTCCACCGCTGTAGCCTTTTCCGGAAATGTCAGATACCAATGTCCATACCAGGTTTCCGTCAGGACCCAGTTCCCCTTTGGCTCGCGCATAGCGCAAGAAATTCGCACGCTCGCCCCAAGATTGCAGGATGCTTGCCACCGCCACGACCACATACTCGTCGCCTTCCGGTTCAAACACGAAGTATTCGACTTCTCCGACTTCCCAGGTGTCATCGGAGGCCTCCAGTAACTCTCGCACTTCACCTGGGATTTGGTCTTTGCTCAAAGGCTTAGGCTTATACTTGCCTACTAGCGGATACAGGGCCAAACTCAAGATCACGAGCATGGGGATTGCGAGCCACGCTCGTTTCTTAACTGACATAAGCTGGTCACCTCCACAGTGTACATTTAAGACAATAGGCCCAGGAGTTTGCCGAGATATCATTGAGAGCGCGTCTGTAATGGCTCGGCTTCTTGTTGTATCCCGTTTACTGAATGCGAGGCTGGCTTGGTTCTGCTATATGTGGAAGTCGGCATGTTTGATGCTTTGTTACTGCAAGTCTTGCTTAACTGCTGTTGGCCTTGGTGTCTGTTCAAGCTCAGCGCCTAGTCTAATCTATTCAGGCTCCTATGTACGGGTAGCATTGACGCACAAAGCCTTTCCACTATAGACATACGAACTATACAAGCTTCCGGTTTCGGATAGCATTGATGTCAAAGACAATGCCTGGGAGGACTGCTTTGGTTATTGGAGAAAGAGGGGGGGAGGACCATGAAAGGACGGCCGGTTCTGTAACGTGTTGGTTTATGGGCTGGTGAACAGCGATGTGTGAAAGATGCTTCTTTTGGGAGGTTCTCTATGCCGGAAATATTCTTTGAGAAAGACAACTACGTTTTCAGTTATAGGGTAGCAGGCATCTTGATCAGGAACGGCAAGGTGTTGCTGCAGAAGCCCATCGACGATGTGGGGTATGCGTTTCCTGGCGGTCACGTTGAATTCGGCGAAACCAACGAGCAAACTCTGGTCAGAGAGTTCAAGGAAGAGATGTCAGCAGACATCAAAGTGAACGGACTTCGGTGGGTCGCTGAGATGTTCTTTCAGTGGTCAGGCAAGGACTTTCATCAAATCTGCTTGTATTATGATGTTTCCTTGCTGGATGAAACCCAGGTTCCTCTAGACCGGAGCTTCTTTGCCACAGATATCCGTGGCAGCCAGTCATTTGATCTTGAACTCTCCTGGGTGAGCATCAATGAGCTCGACAACCTAGTGGTGTACCCGGGAAATGCCGGGGAGTTGCTCAGGGACTTGCTTGAGGACCCACGTTCCGGCGTCCGCCACCTTGTGTATCGGGAGACTGGCAGGTGAAGGAGGTATAGCGAGCGGCGTGTTGCGTGTGCCTATGACCTGATTTCTGGTGATGAAGGTCCGGCGATTGGTGCATCATGTGTGCCAATTTGGCGTATCTGGGCCGTAGAAACCTCCAAAGTGGTGTACCAGATGCACCATTGGGTCGGCTTTCTGTGGCAGGAACCTTCAAAATGGTGCACCCGATGCACCAATGTGCCGCGTTTCCGTGGCAGAGACCTTCAAAATGGTGCACCACGTGCACCAATCGGAACTGTTTTCTCGTGGAATGGCGAAAGAATGGTGCACCAGATGCACCAATGTGCCGCGTTTCCGTGGCAGAGACCTTCAAAATGGTGCACCGCGTGCACCAATCGGAACTGTTTTCTCGCGAAATGGCGAAAGAATGGTGCACCAGATGCACCAATGTACCGCGTTTCTGCGGCACGAACCTTCAAAATGGTGCACCACGTGCACCAATCGGCGCCGTTTGTCGGTGGAATGACGGAAGAATGGTGCACCACATACACCAAGGGACCGGATATTTTGCGCAGGAACCTTCGAAACGGTGCATCACGTGTACCGATCGGTGCCGATTTTCGGTCAGAAGCTGTTTGCTTGGCGCACTACGTGCACCATGGATATCCCGCGCCCCTGACTGGCCTTCCAAGTGTAGGAAGTACGACACCTAGGTACTCCAATGACGCACGACACTTAGGCGCTCTAATCCTCGTTGATCCTGACGTGGACCGGGTATCTCAAGGCTATTTCAATACAAGAAGCACGACACCCGGTGTCCTGTTTCCGCTTCCTTCAGCACAGGTTCTTCTTCCCTGCACCTGTCGTGGGCATGCGGGCATCTTTCTGCGAACCTGCAGCCAGGAGGCGGATCTATAGGACTTGGCACTTCACCTGGCAAAGCAATCCTGGTTCTCGAGTTTTCAACAACAGGGTCCGGAATCGGATTGGCCGACATAAGCGCTTTTGTATAAGGATGTAGGGGGGATGCATGCATCTTCCCCGAGGGCGCTATTTCTACTATCTTACCCAGGTACATGACTGCGACCCTGTGTGAGAAGTGACGCACCATGGAAAGATCGTGGGCGATAAACATAAATGAAAGCCCGCGTTCCTCCTGCAGCCTGGTCAGTAGGTTCACTATCTGTGCCTGGATCGAAACGTCCAGGGATGAGATGGGTTCATCAGCTATAATAAACTCAGGGTCCACTGCCAGTGCCCGTGCTATCCCGATTCTCTGCCTCTGGCCTCCTGAAAACTCGTGGGGGAACCTGTTGGCGTGCTCAGGATTGAGCCCCACAAGGTTAAGGAGATAGTTAATCCTTTCAGTGCGCTCTGACCCCCGGGCCAGGGTGTGTACGTCAATGGGCTCTGCTATGATTTCACCTGCCGTCATCCTTGGATCCAAAGAAGCATAAGGGTCCTGGAAAATCATCTGGAGCTTCTTGCGAAACCCAAGCAGTTCGGCGTCTGACTTATTTGTAGTATCTTCGCTGTCAAATACAATTTTTCCTGACGTAGGCTTGTACAGCCTGGCTACGGTCCGACCCAGGGTTGTCTTACCACATCCGCTTTCCCCGACGATTCCAAGCACCTCGCCTCTCGCCACGGTAAACGATACGTCATCCACCGCTTTGAGAATCTGGCGTTTTCCGATTTCGAAGTATTTCCTCAGGTTTTCAACTAGCAGGACTGGTTCAGTCACTGTTACGACCCCCATTCTCAGACTTGTTCTCAAATGGATTGTTGGGGTTTGCTTCGTGGTGCAGCCAGCACGAGACATAGTGATTATCCCCAAGCTTGATAGGCTGGGCGTCGCATTTTGTGCAAACCTTCATAGCGTACTTGCACCTGGGCGCAAAGGCGCAGCCCTCAGGTGGTTGGAACAAGTCAGGAGGAGTGCCCGGGATTGATGCAAGTTCGCCCCTGATTTCCCTGTCCATCCTTGGCACTGACCGGAGCAGTGCACGGGTGTAGGGGTGGGCTGCATTGTAGAATATGTCTGAAGACGAGCCTGTTTCCACAACTTTGCCGGCGTACATTACCACGATGCTCTTGGAAAGGCGTGCTACCACTCCCAGGTTGTGCGAAATCAGCAATATGGTCATGCCCAAACGCTCCTGCAAGTTTTGAAGCAGGTCCAGGATTTGCGACTGAATGGTCACATCAAGGGAGGTGGTCGGCTCGTCAGCGATCAGCAGAAGCGGCTCACATGCGAGCGCCATAGCTATCATTGCTCTCTGGCGCATACCCCCGCTGAACTGGTGAGGATATTGATTTGCCCTTACCCGGGGGTTGGGTATCTCAACCAGGCTGAGCATCTCCACGGCTCTCTCCATAGCTTCGCCCCTGGATACATTCTGGTGCCTCTGGACAGTCTCAGCTATCTGCCGCCCTACTGTCATGGTGGGGTTCAGCCCTGTCATCGGATCCTGAAAGATCATGCCCATGTCCTTGCCCCTGATGGACTGCATTTGCTTTTCAGAGAGCTGCAAGAGGTCCTGGCCGTTGAAAATCACCTTGCCACCTTTAATGTAGCCCGGCGGTATCGGGGTCAGTCCCATTACAGTCTGGACGGTTACAGTTTTTCCGCATCCCGACTCCCCGACAACCGCAAGCGAACCGCCTTGTTCGACAGAATAGGTAACGCCCCGCACTGCGCGTACCTCGCCTGCGTACGTGTGAAAAGACACGTGGAGATCTTCTATGGACAGCAGGGTTTCTGCCGGTTTGACTGGTTTGCCGGGCTTGCCCGGGGTCAGGGCTTGGTTGAATTCCTTGTTTGTAGTTGTGTGCTCCATTCGTTCCACCAAAGACCCTCCTTATTGACGCAGGCGCGGGTCAAGAGCGTCTCTTAGTCCGTCGCCGACAAAGTTAAACGACAGTATCAGCAAACTCATAACCACTGCAGGAATAATCATGTTTTGCGGGTATATACGAAGCACCTGGTAACCTTCGTTTGCCAGGGTACCAAGGCTTGCCTGGGGCATTGGAACTCCCAGCCCGATGAAGCTCAGGAACGCTTCCCCGAAGATAGCTCCTGGAATGCTGGAAGTAAGGCTTACCAGCACCACTCCCATAGTATTGGGGATCAAGTGCCTGGCAATGATCCTGCTGGGAGAAGCGCCGATAGATCTGGCGGCAAGCACGTACTCCATCTCTTTGAGCTGGAGCACCTGCCCCCTGACCAGCCTTGCCATGCCCACCCACCCCGTAAGACTCATAGCTATGATGATAGACGTAAGCCCGGGCTCCATCACAACCAGAAGCAGGATTACCACCAGCAGGTACGGGATGCCGTACAGAATATCTACTATGCGCATCATTATGTCATCCACGACGCCGCCGAAATACCCTGCAATGCCGCCCCACATCACGCCGATTACAAGGTCTATCAGCGCTGCAGTTACGCCGATGAACAGGGATATCCTGGTCCCGTGCCACAGTCTTGTAAACATGTCACGGCCAAGATAATCAGTGCCGAACCAGTGGCGGCTGCTCACGAATTCGTTGAAGTGGCCGTAGTCGCACTCACGGTAATCCCAAGAGCTGATGACAGGGCCGATTATTGCCATTATCGTGAGCACTGGCATTATTGTCAGGCCTGTGAGGGCCAGCTTGTTTTTCCGGAACCGCATCCACACATCTTGCCAGTAACCTATAGGCGGCCTGGTGATAGCGTCGCCTGCCTTTTCATCAAGGTTAAGGGGAGCGAAGTCTTCAGGTTTTGGATCGCATCTAAGCACCGCTCAGTCCCCCTTTCCTTTTGCGATTCTGATTCTGGGGTCAATCAGCCCGTACGTGATGTCTACTAGGAAAGTCATAAAAAGCAGCAGGGCAGAGTAGAAAACCGTTGTCCCCATTATCATCGGGTAATCGCGGTTGTATATGCTTTCCACGAAGTACTTGCCCAGCCCTGGTATGCCGAACATACGCTCAATTACCAGTGTGCCTGTGGTGATGGCGGCGGTCAGCGGGCCGAGAATTGTTACTATTGGAAGGATGGCGTTTCTAACCCCGTGGCGCCACACGATCTGGGCTGATGTAAGCCCCTTGGCCTTGGCTGTGCGGATGTAATCCTGGCTAAGCACTTCCAGCATGCTGGACCTCATCATCCTTGTCATGGTGGCAAGGGTGCCGAGCCCCAGAGCAAACGCAGGTAAAATCGTGTGTTTGAAACTCTCCCACCTTGCAATGGGGAGGAGGTTCAACTTGTACCCAACCACGTATTGCAGAACTGACGCCACCACGAAGTTGGGAACTGAAACACCTATAACCGCTATTATGATTGCAGTATAATCAAGGGCTTTCCCCCGGTGCAGGGCAGCTATTATTCCCAAAGTTAGTCCCAAAGTAACTGCAAAGGTAAGCGCTTCCAAGCCAAGCATCGCTGATACTGGAAAGGTGTTCTTTATTATGTCATTTACGCTCCGGCCACGCTCACGTATTGAAAGACCCAGGTCGAAGCTGCAAAGATTTTTCAGCACTGTGATGTATTGCTGCCACTTTGGCTTGTCCAGGCCATATTTACGCTCAAGTTGTTTTTCCACCAGAGGCGTAAGTTTCACGCTTGTAAAAGGGCCACCTGGGACCGCGTTCATCAATATGAAACTGGCAGTTACTATCACCCACAGTGAAATCAGCATGAACCCGAACCGCCTTAGGATGTACCTGCTCATTGCCTCGCCTCCTTATGCAAACGAGGAGCCTCCGCGTGAGGCCCCTCGTGGTGTTCTGGACTCTCTCACATGTTTGGCGGTTAAGCCATCGTGTGCTAACTAGTTCGTGGGAGGTTCAGGCGCTTCGTAACCCAGGGCCTCAACCGCTGATTTGAAGAGCTCACGGGCCTTCTCAACGTCTCCGTTGATAGGCAGGTAGTCCTCGAGGTACTTCTCTACAAAAGGTACGCTTGGATCCTCTGAAGATATTGACGGAGGATTGTAGGCATACGTAGGTGCAGAGTAGTTTCTCAGCACGTTATCGCAGTACTCCTGCCTGTCCAAGGCAAGGGACAAAGCTTGCCTAACCTTGGGGTCTTTGAGCAGCGGATGGTTCAGGTTGCACTCCAGGTAGAATGTCACAGCTTCGGGCATCTGATGGAACTCATCAGGACGTTCCGACCGGAATTCGGGGATGAAGTCCCCGGGTACGCCTATGACATCCAGTTCGTTAGCTTCGAACATGGTAACCGGAGTGTTGATGTCCTTGATCATGTCGAAATTGATCTGCTCAAGTTTCACATTGGCGGCATCCCAGTAATTGCTGTTCTTCTTGAGTACCATCTTGCTGCCATGTTTCCACTCGGCAATCACAAAGGGACCACAGTAGAGCATCTTGTCGAGTTCTGTGGCGTATTCTTCGCCCCACTGCTCATGGGCCGCCTGGTTAAGCGGGAAGTAAGGCGAAAATGCAGTTAAGCTCAGGAAGAACGCGCTGGGTGCCTCAAGGGTGACTTCCAAGGTAAGGTCATCGAGAGCTTTTGCTCCCATGTTGTCCATAGCTTCCTGGAGCTCGGCCATGGCCTGTTCGTATCCTGCAGGGTCTTCACCTTTGTCTGGGATCTCTACATTGGCCACAGCTTTTGCACCTTTGACAAAGAACATCATGTAGTTGTACTGGGAAGCAGTCCTGGGATCGACAACCTTCTTCCACGCATATTCAAAGTCGTGGGCGGTAAGGGGCTCACCATTGGACCACTTGAGGCCCTCTTTGAGCTTGAAAACGTACACAAGGCCGTCGTCGGAAATAGTCCAGCTTTCAGCCAGCCCTGAACCCTGTTCGTATTCGCCGTTGGCGTCGAGACGCACAAGTCCTTCCTGGGTGGCGTTGAGCACGTCCATAGAGACTGCATCGGTACAGGTTATTGACTGGAGATCCGGGGGTTCTTCCCCGAGGTTCAGATTAAGCACGTTGTCCCCGCCGGGCCTTCCTTCAGTGTATGCCCACTTCCAATCGTTGGGTGGGAAGATAGCGCTTCTGACTATACCTTTCACCCAGGGGTGTTCGGCATAGTTCCTCTGGCGCCAATAGACAGGGATAATGGGTGCTTCATCCAAGAGGATCTTTTCAGCCTTGGCCAGGGCTTCCATGCGTTCTGCCTGGTCAGTAGATGACCTGGCCAGGTTGATGAGTTCGTCGAACTCTTGATTTGACCAGCCCGCGTCGTTGTAAGGGCCGCCGGTTACCCAGAGCTCAAGGAAACTCAAGGGATCGTTGTAGTCTGCGGCCCATCCTGGAAAAACAAGATCGAAGTCCCCGTCTCTCGTCTTCTGCAGGCGTGTAGCGAAGTCGACGTTTTCCAGAACCAGTTCGATTCCGAGGTTCTTGCGGAAGATTTCCTGGAGACCCTGAGCGTACTTCTTGGCAGCTTCGCTGTCGTCTGCCAGGAATCTAATGGTAGGCAGTGATTCAGACTCAGTCTTTGGCCCGCAACCTGCAAGCAATGGGGCAACAAGCAGAATGCAGGTGAAAACCACGGCCATCTTCTTGACTTGCATTGACCTTCCTCCCGTTATTAGTACATTTGACTGATACATCGAGCTCTGTGGTCTACCCGTGGTTTGGTAAGCCACAATATTCTGATATATACCGTTATGACTGTGACCTCTCCTCCGTCCAGAAGTGGAAGGCACCGGACTGTAACACTAACCCGGGCAAGGGTGTTTTGTTGAAGAATTCACAGCCTGAGAGCCTATTCCACGGCTCTCGTGCATATTTCTGCTATGATATTACAAAAACGCAGGCCGTTCAATAGAATTCATCTGGCCTGCTACCGGCCAGTGATATTGTCACCCTGTAAGCGGACAGAGAAAATGTCACCATGAGAGGAGAACACTTTTCCTTGAGCGCAAAGGAAGCACGAAGAGTTTACGTCATGGAACAAGTGCTGGACGG
>FZPS01000201.1_pt90 | contig 114750 bp, 111 predicted proteins | sample 1817821 | NCBI WGS metagenome assembly FZPS01 (sample SAMEA104158645, study PRJEB21678) | metagenome | place: Germany | collected 2015-04-21
ATAGTAAAATTCATAAAAAGTGCAAGGAAAATGAGTTTGAGTTAATGAAACCCTTGCATTTATTATACTACAAAACAGCCTAAAAGTCAGTAAAATCAACACTTTTCTGATTAATCAGCAGACACTAATTAATAATAGTTTAAAGAGATTAAATTACTTTTAAAAAACAGTTTAAGTAAGGGGTGAGCAAAATGAGATAAAAAAGCGATGTAAAACTGAGGAAAAATGAAATCAGAAGAATACTGGCATAGCAAAGCAAGCCCTGAACCGAAAAGCACAGAGGCGGTGGATAAATATTCACATTCAAGACTTAAGCAATTCTTTTAACGGATTTAAGCGAGCGGTAGGAGCACGAGGAATGAGTGACAATGGCGGCGTAAGCTGCTGCAAGCAGTGAAATGTGAGCCATAGTGTTAAGATTTTGAGCGGCGTTCATACCGTGAACCCAAAGCCTTTCTTGACCGGTCTGCTTAAAGCGCGAATTATAGCGTTCAATTTCAGTCCTGAGAGAATAAATCTTTTTAAAGGAAATACAGTCACGGTCAATAGAAAGTCTGTAATCATCGGGAAGCGTAACATATTTGGTACAGCCCTGTTTTTCCTTTATCTATGCGCCTTTAGGCGTTTTGCTCAGGGCTATAGTTTAAGTTTTATAGAGAGTCAGCACTTTGAAAAACCTTGACAGAGCCGATTTCAGCAAGAATACCTGCAGAATAAACTTTACCAATGCCGGGTATAGAGTTAAGCACTGTATACTCGTCAGGATTTAAGCCCTGAACTGTTTGAAGAATTGCTTTATCAATTGCTTTTAATTCCTTCTCGAAGGAGCGGATGCAATTAAAAGAGGAAGCAATTGATATCGTAAGTGGTTCGTAGAGACATTTATCGAGCCTGTATGAATTACGGGCAGCAGCCTGTACTATCTTAGCAGTTTCTTCCGGACCAGCAATAACAAAGGAATCAATACCATCATTTTCACCAATGTCATTGAAGGATTTCTTATAGTTTTTTACTTCTTTTGGATTAAGACAATAAACACGGACAGAAAATGGGGCTAATGAATCACTGGCTGAAAGATAATTAGCCAAATGAACTCCATAAAACCCAGTTGATTCCATGCCGATGACAACGTATTTGAACTGATGATTTTCACCCAGAACATCAACAATCATACTTTCAAGAAGAACTGCACCTTCCTGAGTATTTTCAACAGGTTTCATTTTTATAAAAAACTCCTGGTTAAAATCCAGTGCAGAAACAACATGAATACCGGGATGCAGCATTTGTGTGATAAGTTTTAGCGTAGTATTAGGGCTGCAGGCTTTCTTGGCAATAACAAAATGTTTTGCTGGAGTGAGAAACAGTGACCATAGCTACAGTTCTTATGAACTTAATTGTAACATCTGGGACCATGACTATAAAGTAACTTATTAACTATGTAGGTATGCTATGGATAACCAACAATTATCCATTACCTATATCATAAAAACAAGTCTATAGCCTCTAAGATTGAGGTCTATAAACTTATAATACGAGGAGTGATATGGTATGCAATTATTATTAATAGTGTTAAATAAAGTTGAAAAACTTGATGAAATACTTGAAAAATTAATGGAAGATGGATTCACAGGTGCAACTATTATAAATAGTACAGGTATGATGAAAGAGCTTGCTAAGAATATTGAGAATTATCCAATATTCGGAACGCTGCGATATCTGATTGACAAGGACCGAGATGAAAATAAAACAATCTTTATGGTTCTAAAAGATGAGCAGGTAGAAAAGGCTAAAGAAATCATACGAAAAGTTATTGGAGATTTATCTAAGCCTGATTCTGCAATATTATTTACTTTACCTATACTTTCTGCAGAGGGGGTCGGCTTTTAATAATGAATATATTGTTTTATCTTGCCTTGATTTTATTTTCAGGGCTTATTTTTGGGCGTTTAGTTAAATTTATAAAACTTCCAAATGTAACAGGATATTTAATAGCTGGGTTAATTATAGGTCCATATATATTAAATTTAATTCCAAAAAATATCGTTACAGATTTTGAGCTAATATCTGAAATGGCTCTTGCATTTATAGCATTTTCTATTGGATCTGAGTTTAAATTATCATATTTAAAACGAGTAGGATTAACACCTATAATAATAGCAATATTTGAAGGACTTACTGCAACTGTTTTAGTAACTGGTGTATTAGTTATATTCGGGTTTGACATTCAAATTTCACTGCTTTTAGGTACGATAGCAGCCGCTACTGCACCAGCAGCTACAATAATGGTTGTGAAACAATATAAAGCAAAAGGGCCGGTAACCGAAACTTTACTTAGCGTTGTTGCATTAGACGATGCGGTGGCACTTATTGCTTTTGGATTTTCAATGGCGATAGTAAATTCCATGCAACATCCAGGTGAAGGCTCTGCAATCATGACCGTTATTTTACCACTAATTGAAATCATAGGATCTATTGTGTTAGGAATTATACTTGGTTTGCTTTTTAATATTCCTTTACGTTTCTTTAAGAAAGATTCAAATAGATTAATTATAGTTGTTGGATTTATCTTTTTGGGTTCTGCAATTGCATCTATGCTTGGTCTATCTTCTTTATTATTATGTATGAGTATGGGTACAGCCCTTATTAATACGAGCAAATCAGGAGAATCAATTTTTAAAATTGTAGATAATATTACCGCACCGATATTTTTAATGTTTTTTGTAGTTTCGGGCGCAGAACTTGATATTACTATTCTTCCTAGTATTGGTTTAATTGGTATTCTTTATGTAGTCTTTAGAGTTATAGGTAAAATTTCAGGTGCTTATATAGGTTCTACTTTAATAAAAGCGCCTGAAACCGTAAAAAAATATATTGGATTTACACTTATACCACAAGCTGGTGTTGCAATTGGGCTTTCTCTAACAGCGTCACAAACTCTGCCTGAATATGGTAAAACGATTAGAGCTGTAATTCTATGCGCCACTTTGGTTTATGAACTTATAGGACCTGCAATGACTAAAATTGGACTGAAAAAAGCAGGAGAGATCGATGAATAGCTAATAAAAGTCTGTTTAACATTCTTAACTATGCATCTTTTTGATAAGGTGATAGTATATTGGACACTTTTAATTGGAAAGGCCTAGCTGAAAAGTTGTTTCTTACGGCTGAAAGCGTATCTAATTTTGAAAATGGTAAAACAATGTTTATGCCAGAAAATGTGGCTAAGATTTGTGAGCTTTTAAGTCATCACTTACATTTGAACAGATGGACAAGATTGTTACAGAAGGTAAGGCACTTGGCATTCATCTGTATATGTGTACTGGTGGAGAGCCAATGGTAAAATGGAGAGAAATTGCAAGACTTGCAGAAAAGCACGATGATTGTTTCTTTGCATTATACTCTAATTCAACACTGATTACAGAAGAAGTATGTGAGCAAGTACAGAAACTACTTCCATATTAATTCTAATGGAGATGCGGAGCCTTGTGTATTTATCCATTTATCAAATACAAACATCAAGACACATTCTATTTTGGAAATGTTAAAGAGTCCTTTATTCATGGCATATCATGAAGGACAAGTCCTTTATTCATGGCATATCATGAAGGACAGCCTTTTAATAGAAATCATTTAAGACCATGTCCAATGCTTGAGAACCCAGATTTACTGGTTTAAATGGTTCATGCAACTGGAGCACACCAGACAAATGTGGAATCACCTGAGACGGTAGAAAACCTTTGCGATAAGTGCAAAGAGTATGCAAAAGAATGGGCGCCAGTTGCAGATGAGGAATGGCAAAACACAAAACATAAAACCCCTGCATATGAGAATTATACAGAAAAAAACGAATGCATTCAGAGTTGGCGGCGTTTGAGCATGCCGATGGAAGCGTCCATATAGATATTTGCAAGGAGAGTAATGAAAAATAGCAAAAATGTAATTATTACGCGAATAGATGACAGCATTAAGAAAATTAGACTGCCAAATCCACAGATCATATCAGAGGGATTTTTCATAGAGAGGGATCAGAGTGTCAAATTTTTATTGGTGCAGTATTATGGCTTATATGTGGTAGAGAAGAGAAGCGAAAAAAGTCAGAGTAATATTATTGAAAAATGAGAAATGTGCAAAAAAGGAGAGACGCCGCAGAACTATGTTCTTGACATCTCTCCTTCTATTGATTAGACAGCCGTTTCAATTTCTCCTTACAGCATTGCTTCAATTTGCTCTTTCGGTTTGTAGCCCACGACCTGATTCACGAGCTTTCCGTTTTTGAACACAGCAAGCATCGGGATGCTCATTACCTGAAACTGTGCCGCAAGCTCCGGCTGTTCGTCCACATTGATTTTACCGACCTTAACATCGCTTCGCTCATTTGCGATTTCCGATACGACCGGACCCACCATACGGCAAGGGCCGCACCAATCGGCATAGAAATCGATAAGTACAGGTTTATTAGAATTCAAAACTTCGCTTGCAAAATTTTCTTTATTAATTTTAATTACAGACATCTTCGTGTCCTCCTTTGTTTTATTTTGTCTTTATTTTAACCGATTTGAAATCAGAGTTCTGTGATGTTATCACTTACCTCTTTTTCTGTTCCTTAATTTGATCTTTATTTTTCTTCTCCTATCATTTGCTTAATATAATTTTCCAAAACCTTTTCGCTCATGGCACCGAGCTTTGTAGAGCTAATCGAGCCATCGGCGTTGATAAATACCGTTTCGGGGATTGAATAAATGCCGTAGGTTTTAGCTGCGTCATATTTAGTGTCGTAATATACGGGGAAACTGTAGCCGCTGTCAAGTACGAATTCTTTGATACCGTTTACTGTTTCCTTATGTCCGTCGGTGAGATTTATCATCATAAATACGACCTCATCACCGTATTTTTCGTACATCGCATCAAATGCCGGAAGCTCGGACCTACATGGGCCGCACCAAGATGCCCAAAAGTTTATGACGATTGGTTTGCCAAAGTAATCTGAAAGTTTTACGTTATTCATTTCCGAATCATAAACGGTGAAATCATCCGCTTGAACCACATTTTCAAAAGAAGCGTTATTCTGATTTTCATCAGTAGAATACTTTTCCGAAAGTTTCGGATATAGCACTGCCGCAAGTATCATAATCGCAACAAATGCGACCGCAATTATTATCCATATCTTGTTTTTCATTTTATCACCTCACATAGTAATAGCTAAAATTGAATTTAAAAGTCCAAATGCCATTGCAAGTCCGACTATTATCAATAAAATACCGCTAACCAAATTGATTACCTTATAATGTTTTTTGATGAAGGTAAAGGCTCCCGATAGCTTATCCAGCAGCACTGCGGAAAATATAAACGGAATGCCCAATCCCAGGGAATATGTCAGCAATAATGTCGCACCTTTTAAAGCACCGCCTGCGCTTGAAGCAAGCATGAGTGCAGAGCCGAGAAAAGCTCCAACACAAGGGGTTAAACTGATGGAATAAATTGCTCCGAATAAAAAAGCCGATGCAATTCCCGTTACTTTATACCCCTTATGCATTCCCTTAAAAAACGGAATGCGGAAAACCTCCAAATAAGAAAGGCCAAAAAATATTACAATAACGCCGGAAACTATATTTATGATTGCTTGATATTCGGAAAGCAGTTTTCCAAGCGTTCCCGAGAAAAGCCCGAGAGCCGTAAATACAACCGTAAAGCCCACCACAAAGGCAATAACCTTAAATATCATCTTGGGATTTTTGTTGCTATCGTTTTTGCTTTGCCCCGCAAAATATGAAATGTAAATAGGCAACATCGGTAGCATACACGGTGATATAAAGGAGATTATCCCCTCTAAAAATGTAATGATATAATTCATGCGTCGAACTCCAACTCCTTTCGTCAGCTTATGGTGTTATTTTATCAAATTTCCTTACCGATTTCCGTGATGTTATCACATAACATTTCTCCTTATATCGAATTTGCATTATCAAGGAACTGCTCAAGCTATGCGTTCTCTCCGTTTCGGACTCCGGAAATGGAGAGAAAAATAGTGACCGGTATCAGGAGATGCGGAAAATCATATCTGTTGCGTACCATATTTAAGAAACATCTCATAGAAAGCGGAGTGGACGAGGCGCATATCGTTGAGATGGCATTTGATTTATACGATAATATAGAGTATAGAGACCCGAAGGTATTTTACCCATGGGCGAAGGGGCAAATAAAGGATGATGGCACATATTATTTCCAATTTGTCTAATAGATGAGAAAGGAGAATATTTTTAAATTTTATATGTTATAACAAAGGCAAACCTGTAGTGATACAGGGACGCAAAACCAGGAGTCTTAGATGGTGTTAGGAGACGATGTAAGATAGTTCGGTTGCAGATGATATGAAGTCATTTGTGGCCTTTTTTATTACCCAAAATAAAAAAGTAATTAAAGGGTAGTATAAAGGGTAAACAAAAGAAAAGCTATAAAAAATAAAAAGGCGGGCATAGGAAAAGTATAACAGATTAAAAGACAGAAAGGAAAGAATAAAGTAATGAGAAAAAGATTAAAAAGAGCAGCTTGCATATGGTTAATGGCAGGTATGATGGCTTTGGTTGGCTGCAGTGAAGCAAAGAATGATAAGGCAGATGAAACTAAAAAGCAGGTAGTTGAAACAAAGGAAAATGATAGTACAAAAGATACTACACAAGATAAGTCAGATGAATATCCATATGGAACATTTGATTTTGAAGAAGCTTGTAAATATATAGAAATAAATGGAAAAAAGGTGGATTTTCCTTTTACATTAAATGATTTGGGAGATGATTATGAGTTTGTGGATTATGACGAATATGTTGAGGGTATATATAGTGGTTACATAACATACAAGGGTGAAAAAATATTTATGATGTCAAGTCATGAAACTGGTGAATTGACTAGAAATAGTGAAATTAATGGTGTACATATCAATTCACATAATGATGATACATTAAGTATATGTGGACTAAGGAGAGGCACACCTATAGAAAAGGTAATAGAAATTTTTGGAGAACCAACATATGCACCGGAGGATTCGGTATCTGGGAACTATGGGTATAGTGAAGAAAAGGGTTTGATTTCATTTACATCTTTTACAGAGAAGCAGAAAATATATATTATACACATAATTGCAAATTAAGAATAGGAGAGAAATAAAATGACAGAAGAACAATTAAAGACATATTTAGATAGCAAAAAAATGGACGCAGTAGATTCAGCTTTTGATGCCTCTATTGATACGTAGGAAAAGCATACACAAATTTCGCCTGTGTCCGGACACAGGCAATGCTTGCTATGGAAGTATAAATTGTTTTAGTCATTTTAGCAACTATGGAATTATAATACTCATCTGAAGCATAATCGTATATAGACATACCTTGTTGCACTTGTTTAAAATGAGTGTTTTTTTCTAATAGTACATCCTTACTTTCTATTACGGAAATCCAGACTACTAAAGCTGGATCTTGCCCATGTTTATATCGGGCAAAATTTATTTGCATCTTTTCATTTGCACTAAAATTAAAATAATCTAATATGGCATTTGTCTGTTTTGGGGTAAAAGTATCTTTGTCTATCATTCGCTTGTTATGTGGGTTATTAAATTCTGTCCATGCCCATTGACGCCCAAGGAAAAATAATATAAGGAATAATGCTGTCATTACAAAAACGATAAACACAATATAGTATTTTTTAGATATGTCAGATAAAGAAATTGCGGAATGCCTTAATATGCCTAAAAGAACCGTTAAATACGGAAAAAATAGGGCACTAAATCAAATGAGAAAGTTTATGGAGATTAGGAGTAATGAAAAAAAGAAAGAAACAGTAAAGTTATCCCATAGGCACAGGAGCTGTGGTATACTGTGTCTATGTGAAATGAATGGATTTTACAAACCGAGATTTGGAGGAATGGATATATGGCAAATTCATATAGGGTAATAGATGAAGCCACATGGGAAAGAGCAATGCATTGTATGGTTTTTAGAAATAGTGTAGAACCAGCCTTTTGCGTTACATTTGAGGCAGACGTTACTGAATTTAAAAAATATGTAAAAAACAATAATCTTTCATTTACATATCTCAATAAGAAAACAAATCTGTTTAAAGTGGTGAATGTTCCTATGATGGATGACCTTGGAGAATACTGTACTAAAGCAAAAAAATTGCAGATGAACAAGAAGTTTATTTCACAGGTCCGCTTGGAAATGATGTTTTTCAATGTTCACCTATGCCGTGGGTAACATATACACATATTTCTCATACGAATTCAGGTAAAAAAGATAATGCCACACCTTTGTTTGATTGGGGAAAGTATTGTGAGAAAGATGGTAGAATAATAATGCCTATATCTGTGCAGGTTCATCACTCATTTGTTGATGGAATTCATATTGGTGAGTTTGTGGATTCATTAGAAAAATATTTTGCAAGTTTTTAACAATAAACTTTGAAGTTTGTGTTACCTATAAAAGTGAAAAATGGCTTAAAATCAGGAATGCAACTTTAAGTTGCGTAAATGCAAAAGTAGGTTGGTGGAAAGATACCCCCGATTGAGTTACATTTTATTTGCAAATAGTTGCAATAATTTTGAAAAGAGGTTTAAAAAATGAGTTTCGGAGAAAATCTTAAAAATGTCAGAAAGCAGAGAGGTGTTACACAAGAAGAATTAGCAGAAATATTAGGTGTTTCAAGACAGGCAATCTCAAAGTGGGAATCAGATGGCGGTTATCCTGAAACTGAAAAATTGCTTGTAATATCAAAAACTTTAAATATTTCTATTGATTATCTATTAAATGATGTGTCTGTTATGGAAGAAAAAGAGAAAACAGAGGAAAAAAGTGTTGTGTATGCTCCGACAGGAAAAATTGCTATAACAACATACGATAATCAAAATGTGGTGTTTTGCAAGTCTGTAAAAACATCTCCTATTTTGTGGCCTGGAAAAGATGAACCAAAATATATTTTGAATGGTGTTGATAAAGTTACCTTTTGGGGTGAACATACAACTCTTTTAGGATGGTATGCGACGTTAGAAGATGTTGAAAAAGAAATATCTGAGATTACAAAGGCAATTTCAAATGGAGAGGGTGCATATAAACTGAAATATAATGCGGCTGTTGAAGATAGTGCTTTTGGCTCGCCTAAATTGAAGAAATAATAAAAGAATGTACAACTTTCAGTCTTATGGAGAGATTGAAAGCAACTGTAGATTTGAAGTTTGTCTGACTCACAACAATTTAATATCAAACTAATACAAGCACTTTAGCCAATGAGGTTAAGGTGCTTTTTTGCACCTTGAAAGGAGGTGGTTGAAGCATACCATATTGGGGAAAGCCCGATTTAATCATTACAACAGGCATGGCCTGATCATATAGAGTTAATTTTAACAGCCAGTTAGGGATTAAAATGGAGCGAATGTTGCATTGATATCTACATGTACGAGTTCTCGCACAATATGATTGCGAATCGACTGCGTTATGATATACTTAAACTGTCGATGCAAACAATCGTATGTTTGAAATTAGGAGGACGCTGCATGACAACTGAACGAACAAAAGTCAACTATAAACCATTATGGAAAATGCTTATTGACAAAGAAATTTCAAAACAGCAGCTTAGAGAAATGACTTCTATAGCCAGAAGTACTATGGTTAAGATGGTAAACAATGAATATGTAGCAATGGACGTGCTGGTACGAATATGTCTTGCTATGGATTGTGGAATGGATGATATTGTAGAAATTGAAAGAGACAATGGAGGAAAGTAGAAATGGCAGAACTAGAGAATAGTAAAGACCTAATAAGTGTATTGTGGAGTGGGGCAGATATATTACGCTCCAAGATGGATGCAAATGAGTACAAGGATTATTTGCTTGGAATTGTATTCTACAAGTATCTTTCTGATTCTTTTTTGATTAAGGTATATGACCTGATTTATGATGAAAAGCCGGATAGCTTAAAGACAGCATTGGAGGCTTATAAAGAAGCTCTTGGAGACGAGAGCGCAGAGGAATTAAAGGAGCAGATTAAGGCGGAGCGTCATTATGTAATTGAGCCGGAACTGACCTATACTTGCTTTGCGGATGCTGCCAGAAATAATGCATTCAACCGCGAGCAACTGCAGAAAGCGTTCAATAATATTGAGCAGAGTGATCCGCTGTTTGCAGATTTGTTTACAGACATTGATCTGTATTCTAACCGCCTTGGAACCGGTGACCAGAAACAGAGTGATACCATTTCTAATCTGGTGAAGGAAATTGATAAGGCAGATCTTCTCAATTCAGATGCAGAAATTTTGGGAAATGCATATGAGTATTTAATTGGACAGTTTGCATCGGAGACTGGTAAGAAGGCTGGAGAATTCTATACGCCTCAGGCAGTATCGAAGATATTAACAAAGATTGCAATCGCAGGCCAGGAAGATAAAAGAGGCTTATCGGTATACGATCCCTGCATGGGTTCCGGATCTCTGCTTTTGAATGCAAAAAAATATGCAGTAGAGCCAAACTACATCAAATACTATGGGCAGGAATTAAATACCTCCACTTATAATCTGGCTCGTATGAATATGTTTCTGCATGGAATTGTTCCAGAGAACCAGACTCTTCGCAATGGTGATACTTTGGATGGAGACTGGCCAACTGGAGAAGAGACAGACTTTAACATGGTTCTTATGAATCCGCCATATTCTGCAAAGTGGTCCGCAGCTGCCGGATTCTTACAGGACGAACGCTTTAGTGATTATGGTGTTTTAGCGCCAAAGTCAAAAGCAGATTATGCGTTTCTGCTTCATGGACTTTATCATCTGAAAAGCAATGGAACTATGGCAATTGTATTACCTCATGGTGTACTTTTCCGTGGTGCAGCAGAAGGGAAAATAAGAGAAAAACTCCTTCGTTCCGGAAATATATATGCGGTAATCGGTCTGCCAGCAAAACTGTTTTACAATACATCCATTCCGACTTGTATTGTGGTATTGAAGAAACACAGAGATGGCAGGGATGTTCTGTTTATTGATGCTTCGCAGAAATTTGAAAAGGGCAAAAAGCAGAATGCCATGATAGATGAGCATATAGATTCTGTTATGGAACTTTACAACAACAGGCAGACAGTGGATAAGGAAGCTTATCTCGCAAGTTTTGAGGATATTGAGAAGAATGATTTTAATCTAAATATTCCCCGCTATGTAGATAATTTTGAAAAGGAAGAAGAACTTGACTTGGATGAGCTTTTAACAAGTATGTCTGATACAGATGCAGAAATAGAAAAGACTCGTGCAGAGTTTTTAACACTTCTGAAAGACCTGACATCTACAGATGAAAAAATAGTAGATTCATTAAACAACCTGATTGGAAAAATGGAGGGCTAGTGAGTATGGGAAAACCAAAAATAAGATTCAAAGGGTACACAGAAGATTGGGAACAGCGTAAGTTTGGAGATGTTGGCTCGGTATCAATGTGTAAGAGAATATTTAAAAATGAGACATCGGATGCTGGAGATATTCCTTTTTACAAGATAGGAACTTTTGGCGGAGAACCGGATGCTTATATTAGTAGAGAATTATTTGATGAGTATAAGGAGAAGTTTTCATATCCAGAGTCGGGAGATATTCTTTTATCTGCATCAGGAACGATTGGCAGAATTGTTGAATTTAAAGGGGAAGAAGCATATTTTCAAGATTCAAATATTGTGTGGCTATCACATGATAAATCTATCAGTAATAAGTTTTTAAAGGTGCTCTATCCTACTGTGAAATGGGATGGAATTGAAGGCAGTACAATCAAAAGATTGTATAATGATAATTTCTTAAAAACACAATTTATGATGCCAAAAGTTGAAGAGCAGGAAAGAATTGGTGAATATTTTGAGCAGCTAGATAACCTTATCACCCTTCACCAGCGAGAGTGCGATGAATTGCAGAATATTAAGAAATATATGCTACAGAATATGTTTGTTTAAGAAAAAAGGAGGATCGGATGAATAAAATTTGATTTTGCAAATCCGGTTCCCTCAATACAAAAATCGGTATCATCAGTATATGGCTCACGATGAATTGCAGTAGAAGTTCAAAAGGCAAATAAGTTGTGCGGATTTGGTTACAAGAAAAAATAATATTCGCAAGCCGAGATGAAAATCATAAAAAATTCTGTGGTTGTCCTGATTACGCAATTCTGTTTGGGAACAGCGTAAGTTGGGGGATTTGTTGGTTGGCTTGCAGAACAATACACTTTCCAGAGCTGATTTATCATCCGATACAGGTGTTGCAAAGAATGTTCATTACGGCGATGTGCTTATCAAGTTCGGAGAGGTTTTAGATGTAAGCAAAGAACAGCTTCCGATGATTTCAGATGAAAACGTTCTTACAAAATATAAGGCTTCATTTTTGCAGAATGGTGATGTGATTGTTGCTGATACAGCAGAAGATTCAACTGTTGGAAAATGCAGTGAAATAGCGGGTTTGAATGATGAGGTGGTACTGTCTGGACTGCATACTATTCCATATAGATCAGTAGAAAAATTTGCATCTGGGTATTTGGGATATTATCTAAATTCTAGTGCATATCATAATCAGCTGATACCTTTAATGCAAGGAATCAAGGTTACATCAATTTCAAAATCTGCTATGCAGGATACGAATATTGTTTATCCTAAATCACAGGAAGAACAGAGGAAGATTGGTGCATATTTCCGGTCTCTCGATGAGATGATCACTCTTCACCAGCATAAGCAAAAATGCCTTAAAAAAGCACTGATATATATAAAAATTACGATAATAACACCTACGGAGGAGGCAATTATGGCAGAATTAGAATCAATTATTGAACAAAAACTGATAGACCAACTGGTTTATGGAGATTCCCAGTGGACATATCGAGCGGATCTGAAGACAGAAGAAGATCTCTGGAATAATTTCCGTTATATTCTGGAGCAAAATAACAAGGATCGACTGAACGGGGAAAGTCTGTCGGATGCTGAGTTTGACCAGGTAAAGAACCAACTTCAGTTTTCCTCCTTCTATAAAGCCGGTGAATGGCTGGTGGGTGAAAATGGCAAGGTCATGGTGCATGTGCAGCGTGATACAGAGAAGCTGCATCTTGTGGTGATGAACCATGAGCATATTGCAGGTGGCAGCAGTGTCTATGAAGTGATCAACCAGTATAGGGCATTAACAGATGAGAACGCACAGACAAAAGTTCAGGACAGAAGATTTGACGTAACCCTTATGATTAATGGTCTGCCTATGATTCATATTGAATTGAAAAACAAGCAGCATTCCTATATGGAGGGTTTCTGGCAGATAAAAAAAATATATCGGTGAGGGTAAGTTTACCGGCATTTTCTCCGCTGTTCAGATGTTTGTCATCAGCAATGGCGTGGATACCAAATATTTCAGTGCTGCTTCTGATACTGAACTGAATCCAAAGTTTATCAGCGGATGGCTGGATAAAGACAATAATCCGGTAACAGATTATATAGATTTTGCAAAGAGTGTTCTGCGCATTCCGGAAGCTCATGAGATGATTGCCAGATATACAGTACTGGATGAAGATGCAAAACGCCTGATTCTGCTTAGACCTTATCAGATCCATGCGATTGAAGCAATCCGGGAAGCTTCTAAGACTGGAAAGTCACGTTTTGTATGGCATACAACAGGAGTTGGAAAAACAACTTTACTTAATATAATTATGGGACTATCATATGCAGATTCTGGTGAAGTAATATATGGAGATGAGAAATTAGCTATTCCATATAATAAGGAAGTAAGAAGAAAAATTGCTTACATTCCAGATAATCCTATATTTTATGATTATCTAACAGGAGAAGAAAATATTAAATATATTATGGATATATATAAAAGTGAGAAAAGTGATGAGGAAATCTATGAATATCTAAAACAATTTAATCTATTTGATAGTAAAGATATATTGTTTAAGAATTATTCTAAAGGTATGAAACAAAAGTTGATGTTATTATCAACATATATAATAGATGCATCTTTATTGATTTTAGATGAACCTACAACAGGTCTAGATGTATTAAGTACATATGAGTTACAACAAATAATATTAAAGTTTAAAGAAAAGAAGAAGACAATTTTAATGGCAACTCATGATATTAATTTTTGTCAAAATGTTTCAGATTATTATGCAATTATAAAGTCTGGATCAATAATATTTACTGGGGAAAATAACAAGGAAAATAGACTTGAAGAAATAGTTATTAGTTATTTACAAAATTAATTTGCAAGAAACTTTAATTATTTATAATTAAAGATTCTATATATATAAAATTATTTTATATGAAGGAGGGAAAAACTATGTTTTTAATTAACAAGTTAAGTGCTACATTTGGAATAGGTGTAACTGCTGCTACTTCAATTGCAGGAGTTATATTTTGGGCAGCTTTATCTGGTGCAAAATCAAGTGTAATTAAAGCTGCAGTATTTGCAAGCTGTGGTTTTATAGTAGCTGGATTAATTATGACTGCAATAAGTGTAGGATGCTGGTATTTAGTAAACAGATTTTCTTATAAAACTAAATTAGCTAGCTGGTAAAGAAAGAAAAATACTCTATACATATTGGCGAAATGTATAGAGTATTCCTATATATAAAATTATTTTATAGTGAAAGCTTAATTAATCATGGATATTTTGTTCATTCTTAAGTTTATATATCTTTTTTTGAATTTTAAATGCTGATAATAAACATGATAATGAAATAAATGCACAAATTATTTTAAATAATAACATAGGGTAAGAAAAACTATCATATGTTACTACTTGAGTAAAGAAAAGAACTCCAAATAAATATCTTAAAAAATTATATCTGTTATAATAATCTATTAAAGATTGCTTATCTGAATATAAATCAAATTCTCCTTTTCCTGTTTCCTTACGAAGGTATACCCATCTTTTATTACTATATACTATATTGATATCTAATTCCTTTAAAAAAGAAAAATAATCTTCAACTTCATTATCTGACATATTATCCTTAAGTATATCAATTTTATAGGAGTATTGTCCATTATTACATTCTTCAAATATGTAATAATCTTTTTCTATTCTATCAAGAACATAGCCATCTTTAGCCATTTCATTTAACCATTTTTCTTCTTTTTCAAAATCAAAATAATAGTTTTTATATTTCTTTCTACCTATTTTCTTCATCTATTTTCCCCCCATTTAATACAATACTATTACCAATATTGTATAATTCATGTAGACGTGTAATTTCACTTTTTAGAACTTCCATCCCTAGTTCTGTAATCTGATATTCCTTTTTACTTGAAGAAGAACTTCCTTTTAGTTCAAAGATATATTCCTTATTAAGTAGTGAATTAAGTGCACCATATAAAGTTCCAGGTGCAAGATTTACTCGATTATTACTTGAATCTGAAGCTTTCTTCATAATTCCATACCCATGTAGTGGAGTGATTAAAGAAACAAGTATAAAATATGTAGACTCAGTTAATGCTTGATACTTTATGTTTCCATCCATAGTAGATCTCCTTTACTATATCGAATGTTGATATATCGTCTAACGATATATCTTAATACTATTATATCGCTAGACGATATAGTGGTCAATACTTTTTTAAAAATAAGTTATTTAATAAAAGTTCTAATGGTAAAGAGTTAGTAGATATAAATCTTTATTGTTATCACTGTAGAATGCTTGAACAGGAAGAAAAGTTACCTCACTATAAAGAGTTAGAAAAAGATGTATTTGAAATATTGAAGGAGAAGTTTCATATAGATAGGACAGAAAAGAAAAAGCTTCTTGATGAGCAAAAGGAACTTTATGATAAGAATGACCTATTATTAAAAAAGAAAAGGATTGAGTTTGAAAACTACAAGTTTGGTAAAATTTCAAGAGAAGATTTTGTAGAAACAAAAAATCAAATACAGGAGTCTGATGATGAGAATAAAGAACGTATCCAAGCAATAGATGAAGAGTTAAAACAAGCTGGTAATATAGATAAGCTTACAGAAGATACTGTTAGGAAGTATATTAAAAGAATTTATGTTTCTGGAAAGGGTATAGAAAAAATAGAATATCAATAGTACAATAGAAGGAGATCCACTATTAGGGTCTCCTTTTAAAATCAAGTTTTTTCAAGAAAATAGTATCATAGACTTGACACGATAGGGTTCAGGCAAGACCTTAACATCCTATAAAGCAACAAGGAATCTCCTGATGGATATTCCATCTATTGATAAGGCGATTTTCCTGATTGACCGTAAGGATCTGGATACACAGACTACCATGGCATTTCAGGCTTATGCGAATAATGACCTGATTGATGTGGATGAGACTGATAATATCTTTGACCTGAAGAAAAAACTAAAGTCCGATGACAGACAGGTGATCGTCACAACTATCCAGAAGATGCAGAGACTGATTACAAAGAGATTGGAAGAAGGAACTTCGGAGTATCAGAAAATCAAGAACCTGCGCATTGCATTTGTGGTGGATGAATGCCACAGGGCTGTTACGCCGGGAACAAAGAGGGAGCTGGAGAGTTTCTTTGGAAAATCTCTCTGGTATGGTTTTACCGGAACACCGAGATTTGCGGAAAATCCATATCTGCAGATGGGAGATCTGCCTCGTACAACAGAGGAGCTATACGGACAGCGTCTGCATCGGTACACGATCCAGAATGCGATTCATGATAATGCTGTTTTAGGTTTTCAGGTGGAGCATAATGGACCGAAAAATATATCGGATGAGACGGATGCAGGTGCATATGAAAATGAGACACATATGTTAAGCGTTCTGGATGTCATATTGAATAAGTCCTATAACAAGTTGGGATTCCAGAATGGAAAGGGACAGACCTATGAGGGGCTTCTTACGACCAGTTCTATTCAGATGGCACAGAAATATTATGATCTCCTAAAGAAAGTAAAAAATGGAGAGACATCCCTCGTAATCGATGAAAAAATCAAGCAGGTTTTACCGGATTTCCCGAAGTTTGCCATTACCTATTCTGTGACAGAAAATGAAGAGGGTTCCCATGTGAACCAGCAGAAAATGCAGGAATCTTTGGATGACTACAATGGTATGTTCGGTACAAAATATGAGCTTTCCCAGATACAGGGCTACAATGGTAATCTGAACAAGCGTCTGGCAAGAAAAGATGCAAAATACAAGAGTAGAAATGAGCAGTTGGATCTGGTTATTGTGGTAGATCGTCTTCTGACAGGATTTGATGCACCGTGCATGTCCACGATTTTTATTGACAGACAGCCGATGGGACCACATGATCTGATTCAGGCATTTTCAAGGACCAACCGTATTTTTGATAAGAATAAAGCCTATGGACAGATTGTGACCTTTCAGGCCCCGAAGCTTTTCAAGGAAAGCGTAGATAATGCCGTAAAACTCTATTCTGCAGGAAGTACGGAAGTGGCACTTCTGGCAGAGTGGGAAGAGACCGAGCCAGCCTTTAGGAAGTCCTTGAACGCTCTTAGAGCATCCGCAGCGACACCGGCAGAGATACCGGCTATGTCAATAAAGGAAAAACAGGTATTTGCAAAGATGTTCCAAAATTTCGACAAGCTGTTTGCACAGCTCAAATCATTTTCACAATATGATGACAGTATGCTGGAGGACTATGGAATCACAGAGACAGAATATGAGGATTATGCTGGACATTATATGAATGTAAAAGAGGAACTGAAACCGGATGGAGACGATCCAATCGAACCGAATCTGCCAGTAATTGATCTGGATTATGAGCTTATGGCATATTCTCATACAAAGATTGACTATGAGTATATCATCAATCTGATCCAGAATATTGTTACGCCAAATGATGATACACAAGTCACCCCGGAGCAGCGCAAGAAGCAGCTTCAGGAAGTCAGACAGTACATAGAAGACCTGCGTAAGGATAATCCAAAAGTTGCAGAGATTATGACTAACCTGGTAAGTGAGATTGAGCAGGATGAGAATAAGTACAAGGGACAGTCGATTCTCAATATCGTTGAAAATATGAAACATGATTATATTGAGAAGGTGGTAACCGATTTCTGTATTGAATGGTATGTGTCAAAAGACGATGTGATGTATGCAGCTACCCATTACCGCAATGGTGAGATTCCAAATGAGAATGCCATCAAGATTACAGCAGACTTTACCAGTTATAAGGCAGCACAGGAGAGAGCAATTCCGAAATTCAAGTATTATACAAAATTACTGGCAGAATTAAAGAAAACACTGGATGAAGAAATTGCACCTTTGAACAGCCGTTAAAAAGTCTATACTGTTCCTATCAGCGTAAGCAGCACAATAAAAGGAGGTAGCTTATGCCGAATGATAGGAACAGTGCAGACCTGTTCTGCGATTATTATAAACAATGGATTGAAGTATATAAAAAGGATGCGATACGAGAGGCAACTCTGGCAAAATATCAAATGACACAAAAGTGGGTAGAGAAACTGATCCCGGAATTGAAGGTCTCAGACCTTACGAGGACCGCATATCAACAGCTTTTGAATGACTATGCCAAGGAACATGAGAGACAGACGACACTTGACTTTCACCACCAGTTAAAAGGAGCAATTCTGGATGCCGTAGATGAAGGACTGATAGAAAGAGATCCCACCAGAAAAGCTATTATCAAAGGGAAAACACCAAAGGCAAAGAAAATCAAGTACCTGAATCAGTTTGAACTCCACACACTGATAACGCATTTGGATATAAAGGAAGAGCCGAATTGGGATTGGTTTATTTTATTGGTTGCAAAAACCGGAATGAGATTTTCAGAGGCTCTTGCGATTACTCCGGCAGATTTTGATTTTGCGAAACAGACGTTATCCGTCAGTAAGACTTGGGACTATAAAGGAGATGGAGGCTTCCTTCCAACGAAGAACAAATCCTCTGTGAGAAAGGTCCATATAGACTGGCAAATTATTGTGAAATTCTCAGAATTGGTTAAGACATTGCCGGAGGATAAGCCAATATTTGTAGGAAAGGATAAAATTTATAATTCTACAGTCAATAATGTACTTGCCAGACATTGCAAGGCCTGCGAGATATCTGTGATTTCCATTCATGGACTCCGACATACCCATGCATCGTTATTATTATTTGCAGGAGTGTCTATTGCGAGTGTGGCCAGACGCCTGGGACATGCCAGCATGACAACCACGCAAAAGACATATCTGCACATTATCCAGGAACTGGAAAATAAGGATGTGGATCTAGTAATGAGGACATTATCCGGTTTATAAATTTGTAGTTAAGTAACTGATAACGCTTACGCTGATTTTTTGTAGTCGGATAATGGCGAGGGAGGAATAGAGATGGCATATGAAAAGGCTATTGAGTTGTTATAAGGATAATCCGCTGGATTCATGGAAGCAGCTTGTAGACCATATGCATGAGATGTATCTGGAGGCAACGGATAAGCAGATAAGGAAGATATTAAAGTAATACAGGCATGGATAAGGAGGTGCCGCAATGCCATTTAAGATTGTTCGCAACGATATAACAAGAGTAAAGGCAGATGTGATTGTAAATACTGCCAATCCAAACCCGATATGTGCAAGTGGCACGGACTTGGCAATATATGAGGCAGCAGGAAAAGAAAAACTTCTTGCAGAAAGAGCAGGTATCGGTAAGATTGCAAGAGGTGATATTGCTGTTACCGGTGCATATAACCTAAAGGCAAAATATATTATTCATACAGTGGGTCCGGTATGGACGGATGGATTGCACCATGAATTTGAAATTCTGGAGGACTGCTATCGTAAATCATTGCAAAAAGCATTGGAACTTAAGTGTGAGAGCATTGCCTTTCCATTAATTTCCACAGGAGTATATGGATTTCCGAAGGATAAGGCATTGCAGATTGCTGTGTCAGTATTCAGCCAGTTTCTTACTGAAAATGAGATTGAAATCATACTGGTAGTGTTTGATAAAAGGTCTTTTCAGCTTTCTGGTCAGATTGTAGGTGATATTGATTCCTACATAGATGCTAATTATGTCAGGGAAAGTCATAGAAAAGAATATCCGGCGGGAAGCAGAAGTGGTGCTCGCAGGAGAGAATTGTCAGAGGAAGCGTTCTATGAGGAGATGCTTCAAAGGGAGGTAGAAGATAACTATCCCCTTGAGGAAGATATAGGGTTAGCGCAGCCTTGTAAGCTGTCAGCAGATATTTCTTTGGAAGAACAGCTTGCGAATATCGGTGTTTCATTTCATGACAAATTATTTGAACTGATCGATGAAGCACATCTTGATAATAAGGATGTATGGAAACGGGCAAACCTTGATAGAAAGCATTTTTCAAAGATTCAATGTAACCAGAATTATCATCCTAAGAAGAAGACTGTAATGGCACTCTGTATTGCACTGCGGCTTGATCTGGAACAGTCAAAAGACTTGCTTGCCAGAGCGGACTGGGCATTTAGTCCAAGCAGTCAGGTGGATCTGATAGTACAAAAGGCTATTATAGATAAGCAGTATGATATTATGCAGCTGAATGTGACCTTATTTAAGTATACGAATGAAATTCTTGGAGTATAAGGTTTACAAGTAAATATTGATTAGTAAATGTTACGTCGGTACTCACATAGTATCGGCGTTTGTTTTTATCTTAAAAGTGTCGCCGGGACAGCGACCATATAATGATGCCATTCAATTATATTCATATTGTAACAGAGAAAGAGAGGTGCCGGAGTAATCCGGGGATTGGAGGCATATATGTACGGAGCAATTTTAGGAGATATTATAGGAAGTCCATTTGAGTTTGACAGAGGAGATAAGACAAAGAACTTTGAGTTGTTTAGTAAAGGATGTGGCTTTACAGATGATTCTGTTATGACAATAGCAGTTGGAGAAGCTCTTCTGGCAGTCGGACAGGAAGCTACAGTAAAGGAAATTGAAGATGCAGTAGCATCCAACATGCAGGATTGGGGAAAAAGATATCCACATGCAGGTTATGGTGGAAGCTTCAGACATTGGCTTAAAGAAAAAAATCCGAAACCATATGGAAGCTATGGAAATGGTTCAGCCATGAGAGTGTCAGCGGCAGGCTGGCTTTATGACTCGATGGAAAGAACCAGAGAGGTAGCAAGAGCGACAGCAAATGTGACACATAATCATCCGGAAGGTATAAAGGGTGCAGAGGCAACAGCAAGTGCAATATACATGGCAAGGAATGGCTCTTCAAAAGAAGAGATCAAAGAGTATATAGAGAGGGAGTTTCACTATAACCTTGATAGAACACTTGATGAGATCAGACCTGAATATCACATGGATGAGACATGTCAGAGAACAGTACCAGAGGCAATCATTGCATTTCTGGAATCCAAAGATTTTGAGGACGCAGTGCGTAATGCAGTATCACTTGGTGGAGATACGGATACACTTGGAGCCATTACAGGAAGTATTGCAGAAGCATTTTATGGCATCCCTGCTGTGCTGATTGCAGAGTGTAAAAGTCGGATTGATAAGGGACTGATGACGGATGTCCTTGATGAATTTGATCATGTTCTTGGCAGGAGCATGGATACTTATTCAGATGAAATGGATGAGATACTGGCAAATCAGATCAGAAGAGGCTGAATACTATACAGACGATGATGAATAAAGAGCATGAAAATTCTCTTTACAAATAATTATTATTGTCTTATAATCAAGATTAAAGCAAAAGTTACAAAAAGAAATGGAGGAAAAAAATGGAACAAGGATCATATAATCCCTATGTCACAGCCCAAACTCAATTTGATCATGTGGCTGATATTATTGGCTTAGATTCATCTGCTCGCGAACTTCTGCGTCAGCCAAGCAGAGAATTTCACTTTACAATTCCAGTAAAAATGGATGATGGAACTACAAAGGTATTTAATGGGTATAGAATTCAACATAATGACGCTCGTGGACCAGCAAAGGGAGGAATTCGTTTTCACCCTAATGAGACAGTAGATACGATACGTGCACTATCTATGTGGATGACATGGAAATGTGCAGTTGTGGATATTCCATTAGGTGGTGGTAAAGGTGGTATCATATGTGATCCACATAATTTATCAAAGGGAGAGCAAGAGAGATTGTGTCGTGGATACGTAAGACAACTTGCTAAAAACTTTGGACCAAATAACGATGTACCTGCACCAGATGTTATGAGTACTGGACAGCATATGCTTTGGATGATGGATGAATATGAAGCAATACAAGGCGGACATTATCCAGGAGCAATTACAGGGAAACCTGTAGGTATGGGGGGCTCACTTGGTCGTACAGAAGCTACAGGATATGGTGTGATTTATACTCTTCGTGAAGCCCTAAAGACGTTAAATATAGATATTGCTAATACATCAGCTAGTTTACAAGGCTTTGGCAATGTAGCTGAATATGCAGCAAGGTTATATACATCCATGGGTGGAAAAATTGTAGCAATCTCTTGTTGGGATCAATATGATAAGAAAGCATATACTTTCCGTAATCTAAATGGTCTAGATATAGAGCAGATGGTTTCTATAAAAGATAACTTTGGTACCATAGATAAAGAAAAAGCTAGAGATATGGGGTGTGAATTACTAGATGGGGAAGCTTGGATTGAGCAAGACGTGGATATTCTTCTTCCATGTGCCCTAGAGAATCAAATCACACCAAAAACCTTTGCAAAAATAAGTGATAAGGTACGAGTACTCTGTGAGGGTGCAAATGGACCGACTACACCAGATTGTGATGAATTAATTAAAGCTAGAGATATTTACCTTGTTCCTGATTTTCTTTGTAATGCAGGTGGGGTTACATGTAGTTATTTTGAACAAGTTCAATGTAACATGAATTATTTCTGGGATAAAAAAGAAGTATTAGAAAAGTTAGACTATAAGATGACAACTGCCTTCCATGCAGTTCATAATTTGGCACAAGAAAAGAGTCTATATATGCGTGAAGCAGCTTATGTAATTGCGATTAATCGTGTAGCTGAAGCAGTTAAGCTTCGTGGATGGATCTAAACAATAGAAAGCACATATAACGACTTTCCATTGTCATGAAAAAAGACAACCTAAGAACACTACAAAGTGAGTTTTATTAGGTTTCTTATTATAGTATCTCGGAATCTTGATTGACTAACGAGCCTGAAAGGGTACATGAACATTAAAAAATGAATATTATCCAAGAAAAGTGTACTTCAAGAATTTTTTTATAAAAAAAGACGCACTTAACTAGACATAGTGAATGTTATGATTTAAAATGGTATTAATATATTAAATTATGCGACTTGCATCAAACGCTTTCTTAAGGCAGATTCGTATGGCAAGTCCCATGCATCGAGGTACTGACACATCATGATGCAAAAAAGGCGGCATGACCGCCAGAATTAAAAGGTAACAATAAAATTGCCCACAATCAAAAAAGATACTTATAATTAAGGGCGCGAAGCGCCACATTTTTTGACTACCTTGTCAAGTGTTATTTTAAAAAAGTGGGGGATTTTAATAAAAAAGGAATCTAAAAGCCTTATAAATCAAGGGTTAAAGATTCCGAGAAATCATTATAAGAAAAGGAGGTTTTTAATGCGGTACATATGTCAAATTTGTGGATATGTTTATGATGATGAAAAAGAAAAAGTTCCCTTTGAACAGTTGCCGGATGACTGGAAGTGTCCGCTTTGTGGTGCGGTTAAATCTGATTTTAAGCCGGACGTACCCAAAACAGAAGTAAAGCCAGTCAGTGTGAATACAGAGGCTGCAGACCTAAAAAAACTTTCAGCGGGACAATTAGCTGCGGTATGCTCTAATCTTGCAAGAGGTTGTGAAAAGCAGTACAAATCGGAGGAAGCAGGTCTGTTCAATGAACTGGCAGCATATTTTACCAGTATTACACCGGCAGTAAATGATGCAACTGTTGAAAATGTGGCGAAACTGTTACAGGAGGATATAGATAATTATCCTAACGTAAGAGCAGTTGTTGATCAAAATCACGACAGAGGAGCAGCCAGAATCTGTGTATGGGGTGAAAAGGTTACAAGAATGCTATCATCATTGGTAAACAGATACCTTAATGAGGGTGAAGCAATGCTTGCTGATAAGGATATCTGGATTTGTACAGTATGCGGATTTGTTTATATAGGAGAGCAGCCACCGGAGTTATGTCCGGTATGTAAAGTTCCTCCTTATATATTTGAAAAGATAGAAGGGAGGGCATAAAGATGGAATTAAAGGCAGTTAGAAACCTTAGGCTTTGTACAAAGGATTGCCTGTGTCTGTATGTATGTCCTTATGGAGCGACAGATACGGAAGATAGTATTATTGATATCAATAAATGTGTGGGATGCGGAATGTGTGCACAGGCTTGTCCTAGTGGAGCTATCAGCATGGTACCCACTGAGTTTCCCCCACAACAACCTAAAACGGATGAAGTAAAGGCTACATTAAACGAACTGGCACAGAATAAGTCTGATGGTGAGACTATGGCCAGACAAATAGTAAATACAACGGATAGGGAAGGACTTAGACGTTTAATGAGTGCAGTAACCAAATCAGAAAGACTGATTGCGGAAGATATTGTTAGAGAAGCTGGTTTTATGCTTCCACAGAGCAATAATGTACATGAGTTATTAGAGGAGTTGATTGCAAATCCTCCTACGTCAGACTTTCCAATGGAAACAGCAAAGAAGTTATTGGAAATTGTTCCAAATAATGAAAAAAAAGAAAAATCGAAAGGAGAAACAATTATGACAACATGGAAATGTACAGTATGCGGATACGTTCACGAAGGAGAACAGCCACCGGAGCAGTGCCCAATATGTAAGCAGCCTGCTGAGAAATTTGAGAAAGTAGCAGAGGTTAAGAAGAGCCAATACGCAGGAACCAAAACAGAAAAGAACTTATGGGAAGCCTTTGCCGGTGAGTCACAGGCAAGAAATAAGTACACTTACTTTGCATCTGTAGCAAAGAAAGCCGGATATGAACAGATTGCGGCTTTGTTCTTACAGACAGCAGAGAATGAGAAAGAACACGCAAAGCTTTGGTTTAAAGCCTTGGGCGAAATTGGTGATACAGCAGAAAACCTTCTTCATGCAGCAGAAGGCGAAAATGCAGAATGGACCGATATGTATGAGAGAATGGCAAAGGATGCAGAAGAAGAAGGCTTTACAGAACTTGCAGAACAGTTTAGAGGTGTAGCTGCTATCGAGAAGATGCATGAGGAAAGATATCGTGCATTGCTTAAAAATGTTGAAACTATGGAAGTATTTAAAAAGAGTGGCGTAACTATGTGGGAATGTCGTAACTGCGGTCATGTAGTAGTCGGTCTTGAAGCACCGGAAATTTGTCCTGTATGTGATCATCCACAGGCATATTTTGAAGTACGTAAAGAGAATTATTAATAGGGAGGGTTTTTATATGAAATATTATATTTGTGAGCATTGTGGAAATATCATTGAATATGTGAAGGAGTCAGGTGTTCCAGTTATGTGCTGCGGTCAGAATATGACAGAGATTGTACCGGGAACTAGTGATGGAGCACATGAGAAGCATGTACCTGTTGTAATAGTGGATGGAGACAAGGTGACTGTTGAAGTTGGTGAAGTAGAGCATCCAATGATAGAAGCACATTATATTCAGTGGATTGCTATTGAAACAACAAGAGGTAGTCAGAAAGTTAAATTAGAATATACAGATAAACCAAGAGCAGAGTTTAAACTTGCGAATGGAGAAGAATTTGTGGCAGCCTATGAGTACTGCAATTTACATGGGTTATGGAAGAAATAAGATATAGCAAATAGAGCTACAAATTCCAGTTTCATGTTGCTTTTAATAATTGAATATTGAATGATTTTACATAGCCGTTAAGGAGTAATTTTTGCTCCCTAGCGGCTTATTTTATTTTTCAAAGTAGGAGGTGAGAAAATTGAAAATTAGAAAGGTTGATGACAAACCAATGGTCATTTATAGCAGAGCCTGTGAAAGCAGGGGAGTGTGGATAAAAGTACAAAAACTCAAGCCCCTATACCCTTGATAGGTTCCATTTTATGGGGTATAATACAACTATTCAGTAGCTCTGCGCGTATACTGTGATAACCGTAAGAATATGTGAAGAGATAAGTGAGAATGCCATTATTAAATGTGCTTCCATAGAACATGCCGTAAAGACAGGTATAGGAAACACAGAATAAAAAATGATAGAGATATAAGTGTTAGAACAAAAGTAATATTGGAGGATTCATATGAAAATTGACATACCGAAATACCAGCAGATTGCTGCAGATATTGCAACAAAGATTGCACGTGGTGATTATGTGGAGGGCGAAAAGATATATGTCCGCTCCGCATTAGCCAGCCAATATGGGGTTTCCTCTGAGACGGCAAGGCGTGCAGTATACGTTTTATCCGATATGAAAATTGTGGAAATCACAAAAGGCAGCGGCGTTCTTATAAAATCCAGGAAGCTGGCTGTAGATTTCATTAATAAATTCGATTCAGTCAGTCAGATGAGTGAATTGAAAAAACATATTTTGAATAATATAGAGCAGCAAATTACCCATAGTGCCGAACTAAAAAAGATGGTATCTGAATTAATGTACAAGACAGAAAGATTCCATGTTGTTAATCCATTTTCACCTTTTGAAATTTCGATTACACAAGAGGCATCTTATATTGGACAGAATCTTTCAGAAAGTAACTTCTGGCAAAATACGACAGCTACCATTATAGCAATTCGGCGCGGAGAAGAGATTATTATATCACCTGGACCGTATGCGGTAATCTCACTGGGAGACATACTCTATTATGTAGGTGATGAAAATTGCCATGAGAGAGTGAGAAGTTTCTTGTATTCAAAATAAATAATTTAATAAGATAAAGGCTGTTGTTTTGCGACCCATTTGGGACATAAAGCAACGGTCTTTTGTTTTGTTCTAAATTTGACATACAATTTTATCTGTGTTATCATACCAAGCGACAACCTGAATAAATTATAGTGTTGTCACTTTGTGAAAAGGAGGATATATATATGCCAAAAGTTGAAGTCAAAGGTCTATATAAGATATTTGGATCTTCGCCCAGACAAGTAATTCCCATGTTGGAAGGAGGCATGAACAAAGGTAAGATATTAAAAAAACACAGGCACAGCGTTGGTGTCAATAATGCATCATTTACAGTGGAGGAGGGGGAAATCTTCGTTGTAATGGGTCTCTCAGGTAGTGGGAAGTCCACGCTTATCCGTTGTTTGAACCGTTTAATAGAGCCAACAGCAGGCAGTGTTTTCATTGATGGCCAGGATATTGTCAAGGCATCTGCCGCCCAACTGCGTGAAGTACGAAGGAAAAAGGTAGCGATGGTTTTCCAGAACTTTGCACTTTTACCCCATAAAACGGTACTGGAGAATGTAGCATTTGGATTGGAAATACAGGGTGTGGAATCGGAAGTACGAAAGAAAAAGGCGCAGGAGATGCTGGAGATTGTAGGATTAAAGGGCTATGATAATGCAATGCCAAAGGAATTGTCGGGCGGTATGCAGCAAAGAGTAGGTCTTGCAAGAGCCCTTGCTATAGAAGCGGATATTCTTCTGATGGATGAGGCATTTAGTGCTCTGGATCCGTTGATTCGTAAGGATATGCAAAATGAGCTCCTGTCTTTGCAGGGAAAAATGAAAAAGACAATAATATTCATTACACACGATTTGGATGAAGCTCTGAAAATTGGTGATAGAATTGCAATTATGAAAGACGGAAATATCGTTCAGATCGGTGCTGCTGAAGAAATTCTTCAAAATCCTGCTGATGATTATGTCCGTAAGTTCACGCAAGACGTAAACCGCGCAAAAATTATTACAGCTTCTGCAATTATGCGTAACGCGGAAGCACTCGTTCTTGAAAAATCTGGAATCCGCACGGCTGCCCGTAGAATGAAAGACTTAGGTATTTCTAGTCTTTTCGTCACAGATAAAAGTAATGCTTTACTGGGGATTGTTACTATCGATCAGGTATCCTCACTTATGAAAGAAGGTAAAGAAGAACTGAAATCTATTATTCACACTAATATTGAAACGGTAGGCCTCGAATCATCAATTGATGAAATTATCCCATTATTTTTGCATTCAAGTTATCCTATTGCTGTAGTGGATGAGGATAAGAAATTAAAAGGAATTATTGTGAAGTCTGCCGTTCTTGTCGGGATTGCCGGAGAAGGGAGGGAAGACTATGCCGTTTAATGAAAAAATCCCTATAGGGGACTTTGTAGAAAAAGGTATTGATTGGATGACTAAGAATTTCAGTGGTTTCTTTGCAGCAATTAAGGAAGCTCTTTCTGGAATTATTGATGGCATAAGCTGGCTCCTTTTAGCTATTCCGGTGGTTGTTTTCATAATTATAGTCGCCTTGTTGGCATGGTGGATCGCCGGAAAAGGACTTGCGATTTTCACCGGAATTGGTCTCTTTCTTATTGCTAATTTAAATCTTTGGGATAAAACGATGCAGACACTCGCTTTAGTAAGTGCTTCTACGTTGATAGTGCTAGTAGTAGGTCTGCCTCTGGGTATTGTAATGTCAAAGAGTGATACGGCAAATAAGATTATACGGCCGATATTGGATTTTATGCAGACAATGCCAGCCTTTGTATATCTGATTCCTGCTGTGTACTTTTTCGATTTGGGAACAGTACCTGGTGCAGTGGCCACGATTATCTTCGCCATGCCGCCTATTGTACGCTTGACAAATCTTGGAATACGCCAAGTGCCTGCGGATGTAGTAGAGGCAGCAAGATCCTTTGGTTCAACTCCGTCACAATTGCTTTTTAAAGTACGAATTCCCCTTGCGATTCCTACGATTATGGCAGGACTGAACCAAACAATTATGCTATCTCTTTCCATGGTAGTTATCTCTGCTATGATTGGGGCTGACGGCCTTGGAAAAACTGTTTATGAAGGCATTACACAGATGAATATCGGAAAAGGATTCGAGGGAGGACTTGCAGTGGTTATTATGGCGATGCTGCTTGACCGTATGACACAATGCCTCGGTTCAGCTTCTCCAAAGTCGGGGAAAGCATTTGTTAAAAAAATATTAAGCAAACGTTCTAATCATAAATAAAATGTAACTGTAAGGATACCGAACTGTTACAATAAAACGAGAAAATAGGAGAAAGTTATGTTAAAAAAAATAATTGGACTAATAATAGCCGTATCATTGACGGCAACAACTCTTATAGGTTGTGGTAATAATGAAGATGCCGGCTCGAAAGGCACTGTTAAGCTGGCTTATGTCAATTGGGCAGAAGGGATAGCGATGACGAACCTTGCAGCAGTAGTGCTGGAGGATAAAATGGGATATAAAGTAGATCTGACTATGGCAGATGCTGGACCCGTATTCACTTCTGTTGCCAGCGGAAATACAGATGCCTTTCTGGACGTATGGCTTCCTATAACCCATGAAAGTTATCTTGAAAAATATGGTGATGATATAGTAGATCTGGGTATTGTCTATGAAAATGCACTTCTGGGGCTAATCGTTCCCTCTTATGTTGAAATTGACAGCATAGAAGAACTCAATGAGAACAAGGATATCTTCGAAGGTGAAATTGTAGGAATTGATGCGGGGGCCGGCTTGATGGTGGCAGCGGAAAAAGCACTGGAAGAGTATGAACTGGATTATAATCTTCTGACGGGTAGCGGACCGACTATGACAGCAGCCTTGGGAAAAGCAATTGATGCAAATAACCCTATCGTAGTGACCGGCTGGGCACCTCACTGGAAGTTCGCAAAATGGGATTTGAAGGTTCTAGAAGATCCTAAGGGAGTATTTGGTGAGGTTGAGAATATTTATAAATATTCCAGAAAAGGCTTGGAAGAAGACATGCCGGAAGTCGTAGAATTTATCAAGAACTTTAAATTGTCAGAAGGCGAATTAGGCGATTTGATGGGAGAGATTGAAGAGTACGACGGTGAGCCGCTGGATGCAGCCCGTAATTGGATGAATAACCATGAAGAACTTATTAATAGTTGGATTACAGTTCAGCCTTAGGTTAAACTGTAACCTATATGCACACAAAATGCGATAAAACTATATTTTGGTACTTGCAGTACTCACAAAATTTAGGGCGAAGAATCATTTATGATTCTTCGCCCAGAGTTTTCATTAGGAAGCGTACGTCAAATTTTTCAAAAAGAAAAGCAAAAAGAAGAGCTAAGACAGGTATTCAGTAGAAAAGACTTGTTGGGAATGCGTAATTGTGTAGAAACTGCATTTATAATAGGATTGTCGAAGAATAAAAACGAAAGTTTGGGAGGAAAACCGTGGATTACAATATTAACGATTTGTTTTATGAAATGTCGGTATTTAACGATAGAATGGATGGTATTGATATAGATAACGAAGCAGAAATTATTCGTTTTTGTAATGATATTGAATACTATTTGTATAAAAAAGGATTGATTTGTCGTAGATACCAAGTATATCAAAGAGACTGGCAGATGTTTGTTGCAAAAGAAGCAAGAAATACTGAGTCAAAGACTTTATATGAATTGCTTGTATATTTATTTATATTCTCAATAGAAGAACATTTCTGCGGAGGATATAGTAGTTGCTATGTTCAGCATTATAGAAGAGGTGTAATTCCAGATTTGATTCGTGAAATTGTAAATAAGTTAGAAGCTATGGCAATTACAGAGGCAGATGATTCGGATAAAAACGGAAGAATAGGTGTTGCAGGAGAGTATTTTGTAATGGCTGAGTTAACAAGAAGAGGTTATGTTGCTTCTCCTACTTCGAAGAATACAAAAGCCATAGATTTACTTGTTTCTGATAAAAATGGAAAGCAGTTAGCTGCGATTCAAGTTAAGATATGTGATAATCCAAAACAACAGAAATGGAAAATGAGTAAAAGTGTAGAGCAGAATGATGCAGCTAACCTGTATTATGTTTTTGTTAATATGAATGGTGGGGCTGAACCTTCGTATTATGTTGTTCCAAGCAGATATGTGGCATATCGTGTATGGCAAGATTATGATGAGTGGATAAATACGCCAGGGAAACAGGGACAAAAGCGCAATGAAACATCGATGCGTACCTTCGAGTTTGTTGATGAGGAAGAACAAGCTCAGTATAAAGACGCATGGTACTTATTAGGAATATATGGACGAAACAGAACAATTTGTCAGATCTTATGAGGTACCAGGTGTTGTGACTCGATGGAAACAAATTAACCCACGTATTTTATTCTTTGATTGTGCGTTTGATTTGATGGAAACATGCCCAGATATGTATCAGCAGATGAGTTGGGGACTTACAGATTTAAAACTTGCTTGTTATCCGGATGAATCGCTAATAGAAGTAAGAAAGCGATATTTCGAGGAAGAAAAGAAAAAGATTGAGGATGGAAATCTTAGATATAGTGAAGAAAGAGTGTTCCAGAATGAATTGATTAGAACATTAAAGAGAGTGTTTGAACATGATTTTAAAGATTATCTTTAATTAAGGAGTTGCCTGCTTCGGCAGGCACCCTGCAATAAAAAAGTTCGCAACTTTTATTTCAAGAAGAAAAGATGACTTCATAATATAATAAGAGTATGAAGAACAGGAAGGAGAATGTCATATGATATACGCTATGTCAGATATTCACGGACAATATGATTTGTTAGCGAAAAGAATAGAACAGATAAGACCGTTATTAGAAAGTGATAATAAACTTGTTTTACTCGGAGATTATATTGATAGAGGAAACAAAAGTTACGAGTGTCTTAAATTGGCATATGATCTTGAGCAGGAATTTGGACGAGATAAGGTAATAGTTCTCAAAGGAAATCATGAGGTTTGGTTTGAAGAGTTTTTATTCTTGAATGAGGATGTCTGGCTTGCTGAAGATGAAGAGTTTTTAACATCAGGAACATTTCTTACAAAAGAACAGTACAAGGAACTGGATGTTCTTCCTAATAGAGATACTCGCATTGAATATATGAAGAAATGTATCAAAGAGAATCATAAACAACTACTGTCCTGGATGCGAAAACTAAGGTTGTTCTATGAGACTGATACACAGATTTTTGTACATGCTGGTGTTGATGAAGAGATTCCAGAAGACGAAGCTGAATTGTGCACAATAGGTACACCTGATTATGTAATGACAGGAAAGTTTCCACCTTCAACAGGACACTTTTATAAGGATATAATTGCTGGACATGTGGCAGCGTCTCATCTTGCTAATGATTTGAGCTTTTATGGAATCTTTTTTGATGGTGAAAGTCACTACTATATTGATGGCTCTTCTGCAAAATTCAAAAGAGTACTTTGCCTGGCATATGATGAGAAGGAGAAAAAATACTATCAGCTTGAAGAGGATGGCAGACTTATAGATATTAGAGGGTTAAAAAATGGTTCTTAATGAGTTAGTAGATTTATTGAAAAAGTGAACTTACAGAATATTGTATAATTAAAGTGTGATTTAATTGACAAAATAGGTAGCTTATAATAAAATGAAAGGTGAAGCCTTTAAGACTGAACTTGCAACAGCATATCCGGATTGCCGACTTGTTGTTACAAAGGAAAATATGACAGTAGAAGGCATGATCAAAATTGTGTATGATCTTCTAAAGGACAAACTGAACATTGCTAAACTTACATTCACCAGTGGTGTAAATGGTGCAACACAGGAATATGAGCCGCAGGGAACAAAGGATCGTTGTCCACTATGTGGTGTTGAACTAAATGAAAGTGGTGTATGTCCTAAGTGTGGATATAAGAAATAATTTATTGTGCAAGTAGCCTTACTGTGTAACATTTAATAGTAGTTACTCAAGCACTCTACATAGTCTAGAGTGCTTGTTTATTTCTAGGATATTTGTACAGCAGGTTTCAGAGCGAGAACTAAGAATGCGATTTTAGAAATGCTTTAAGGAGGTGTGATAATGGGATTTTTTGATCTATTTAAACAGTCGAATATTAATCAAGGCATAGAAGAATATAAAAGGACTGATGGTGCAGTTCTGTTGGATGTCCGTACTCCACAGGAATATCAGGAAGGACATATACCAGAAAGTAAAAATGTGCCGTTGCAGGAACTCGACAATATTGATTCTGTAGCGAAGAATAAGGATATTCCTCTGTTTGTATACTGTTATTCCGGTGCCCGAAGCCATCAGGCAACTGGGATACTGCAACGAATGGGATATTCTAAAGTAAATAATATCGGTGGCATTTCAGCTTACTCAGGAAAGGTGGAAAAATAAGATGAAGGTAATAATCGTCGGAGGTGTAGCTGGAGGAGCTACAGCCGCAGCAAGAATACGCAGACTGAATGAACATGCTGAAATTACTGTATTTGAAAGATCCGGATACATATCTTATGCAAATTGTGGGCTTCCATATTATATTGGAGACGTGATTACAGATCCGGAAGAACTTACACTACAGACACCAGAGAGTTTTTTTAAACGCTTCCGTATTAACATGAAAATTCATCATGAAGTTATCTCAATACATCCCGCATGTAAAACTGTTTCAGTGAAGAATTTAGAAAACGGTGAAATATTTGAAGAAAACTATGATAAGCTAATCCTCTCCCCAGGTGCAAAGCCTACACAACCGAGACTTTCTGGAGTAGGTAGTGATAAACTTTTTACACTTCGTACTGTAGAAGACACTTTTCGGATAAAGGAATATATAAATAAGAATCATCCAAAATCGGCTGTATTGGCAGGTGGTGGCTTTATTGGTCTGGAACTGGCAGAAAATTTGAGGGAGCTTGGCATGGATGTTACTATTGTCCAGCGGCCTAAGCAGCTGATGAATCCTTTTGACCCGGATATGGCATCCATGATCCATAATGAAGTGAGAAAGCATGGAATAAAACTGGTATTAGGCTATACAGTAGAAGGATTTAAAGAAAAAGACAATGGTATGGAGGTCTTATTGAAAGATAATCCATCTCTTCAAGCTGATATGGTGGTATTGGCAATCGGAGTTACACCAGACACAGCTTTAGCAAAAGAAGCTGGTCTGGAACTTGGCATCAAAGGAAGTATCGTAGTGAATGACAGAATGGAAACTTCTGTACCAGACATTTATGCAGCAGGTGATGCAGTTCAGGTAAAACATTATGTTACAGGTGATGATGCGGTGATTTCTTTGGCTGGACCTGCCAATAAACAGGGAAGGATCATTGCTGATAATATTTGTGGCGGTGATAGCCGTTACCTTGGCAGTCAGGGAAGCTCCGTTATCAAAGTATTCGATATGACGGCAGCAACTACAGGAATTAATGAAACCAATGCCAAAAGGTCAGGGTTAGAGGTAGATACAGTGATTCTTTCTCCTATGAGTCATGCAGGCTACTATCCTGGTGGAAAAGTCATGACTATGAAGGTGATTTTTGAAAAGAAGACTTATCGCTTGCTTGGTGCTCAAATCATTGGATATGAAGGAGTTGATAAACGTATAGATGTCCTGGCAACAGCAATCCATACAGGGCTGAAGGCAACGCAGCTGAAGGATCTGGATCTGGCATATGCACCGCCTTATTCCTCTGCCAAGGATCCTGTAAATATGGCAGGATTCATGATAGACAATATAGCAAAAGGTACCTTAAAACAATGGCATCTGGAAGATATGGATAAGATTTCTAGAGATAAAAGTGTTGTGTTGCTGGATGTGAGAACTGTAGGTGAATTTAACAGGGGGCATATAGATGGATTCAAAAACATTCCTGTAGATGAACTGAGGGAACGTATCAATGAAATTGAGAAGGGAAAGCCTGTTTACCTGATATGCCAGAGTGGGCTGCGCAGTTACATTGCGAGCCGTATTTTGGAAGGAAATGGATATGAAACATACAATTTTTCCGGCGGATCCCGCTTCTATGATGCAGTGGTCAATGACCGTGCGCTGATTGAAAAGGCATATGCATGTGGTATGGATTGTTAGAAATAAACAAGATATTTTTATAGTATGATTGTAGTATAAAAAGTTCCTCTATTTATTAGAATGATTTTCATAATTCTGATAAATGGAGGATTCTTTAGATTTTATAGAAAAACCATTTTATGATTTTAGTAGTGTTTCCAGTCTTTTAAAATCAAGGATTGTGATTTTGCCCCGGGAAAGTTTGACGAGCCCTTCACCTTGAAAGTATCGAAGCATTCGAGTGATAACTTCCCTGTGGGAACCAATATGGTTGGCAATAGTTTCGTGAGTGATTTTCAGTTCAGTTGTTCCTTCAATAGCGCTCTCTTCTAAAAGAAATGAAGCAACACGCTTATCCATACTCTTCCACATGATTTGTTCAATCAGCCACATGACATCAGAAAAACGGGTAGCCATTAACTCATTGGTATAATTTGCGACAGGAGCAGATTCATTCATGATGCCCTTATAGATTTCAGCAGGGATGACCCAAAGATCCGTATCTTTTTCTGCTTCAATGGTTACTTCAAATTGAATGGATCGCATGATACATGAGGCGGATAAAAGACACATATCCATATTGAACAGACGGTAAAGTGTAATCTCCCGTCCTTCATCTGATAATATATAAGTTCGAAGTTGCCCGGATTTAACCAGTAATAATCCAATACAATCCATGTTCCCGTTGTGAATGATTGTTCCTTTTTTCACATGCCGTGTGATCAAATAGTCTGAAATTAATTTTTTCTGTGCTATATTTAAGTCTTTCCATAGTGGAAAATAATTTTCGAAGCTCATAATAGTTCTCTCCTTTACAAACATAGTATACTTGCTGTTTTAAGAAGCGTCAATCAAATGGTATCTGTAAATTAAAAAATAATGAAAATAAGTAATACTATAAGGTGGTTTATAAAAGGCATATATCAATCTTTTGTATTTGGATTGATTATTTTTCTTTCCCTGCTTGTCAAAAGTAATGGATGGAATGTATAATATTGTTAATGATCCAAAGATATTTATTTTGGAAATAGCTTAATCAATTTGGAGGAATAAAATATGTTAGAAGTAGGAAAAAAAGCACCGGACTTTGAATTGCCGGATCAGAATGGAGAAATGCATAAATTAAGCGATTATGCAGGAAAAAAAGTGATCTTATATTTTTATCCAAGGGATAATACACCAGGATGTACGAAGCAGGCATGTGGCTTTTCTGAGCGTTATCCACAGTTTACTGAGAAGGGAGCTGTTATTCTTGGAGTAAGCAAGGACTCTGTAGCGTCTCACAAGAGATTTGAAGAAAAATACGGACTGGCATTTACGCTATTGGCAGATCCTGAGCGTAAAGTTATTGAAGCATATGATGTCTGGAAAGAAAAGAAAAATTATGGAAAAATATCTATGGGTGTAGTAAGAACTACATATCTTATTGATGAGCAGGGAATCATTATAAAGGCAAATGATAAAGTCAAGGCGGCAGATGATCCTGAAAATATGCTTAAGGAATTGGCATAATGAAGATTATTTTGTCACCTGCAAAAAAGATGATTGTAGATACCGATAACTTCGCAACGGTTGAACTGCCTGTCTATATTGATAAGACAGCAGAAGTATTAAACTGGATGAAAAGCAAATCAAAAGAAGAACTGAAAGCTATCTGGAAATGTAATGACAAGATTGCAGAGCAGAACTTTAACAGATTGGAAAATATGGATCTTTATAACAGACTTACTCCAGCTGTTTTAGCATATGAAGGGATTGCATTTCAATATATGGCACCATCTGTGTTTGAAATCCAGCAGTTTGAGTATTTGCAAAATCATTTAAGAATCCTGTCTGCGTTTTATGGTAGTTTAAAACCAATGGATGGTGTGACTCCTTATCGTCTTGAAATGCAGGCAAAGGTTGGAATTGGAGATGCAAAAAATCTGTATGAGTACTGGGGAGACTTGTTATACCGCTCAGTAATGGATGACAGTAGGATTATCATTAATCTTGCATCAAAAGAATACTCAAAATGTATAGAAAAGTATCTGACACCACAGGACAGATATATTACGATTGTATTTTGTGAGTTATCCGGAGATAAATTGGTAACAAAAGCTACCTATGCCAAGATGGCGCGTGGTGAAATGGTCAGATTCATGGCGGAAAATAATATTGAAAATCCGGTGGAGATTCAGAAATTTGACAGACTGGGATATTCCTTTAGGTCTGATTTATCTTCAGATTCAGAATATGTATTTGAACGCAAAATAAAATAGTTATTCAGATAAAATAAGCGATGTTGTTGATCTTTTGCGATAATGAGAATTATTACTATTTTTATTGACTTCAGAATAAAAGTGGTATATAATCTTTAATGAGAATTAATCCTAATAATGAGAAGGAATGATAAGTAGAAGAAATACCATTCAAAAAGATCTTATAAGAAATGCCGTATACGAAATGAGAAGACACGTTATAGCATATGAAGTGTATGAATTTATATATGATATTTCATTTACAGGCATTTGCCCGAAATGTAGGGAGAAGGTCAAGGAGGAAAAATATGGATAGGAAAGCAATGTATAAGCTGAGTTATGGATTATACGTGCTGACTGCCAGGGAAGACGAAAAAGACAATGGATGTATTATTAATACAGCCATTCAGGCGGCTTCAGAGCCGAACCAGATAAGCATCTGCGTCTTCAAGGCAAATTACACGCATGATATGATTCAAAGAACCGGAAAATTTACTGTATCAATCTTAAGTGAGAAGGCACAATTTGAATTGTTTAAGCATTTTGGCTTTCAATCAGGAAGGGATACCAATAAGTTTGAAACATTTGAACAGTGTTCCAGAGGAATAAATGGTATTTATTACATTACAGAAGGTACAAATGCATATATTTCTGTGACGGTTACTAAAACAGAGGACTTGGGTTCACATACGATGTTTATCGGTGAGATAACCGATATGGAAGTTTTAAGCAATGTTCCTTCAGTAACATATGATTATTATCATAACAATATTAAGCCTAAGCCACAGGAAGTTGGAAAAACAGAGGACGGCCAGACAATATGGCGTTGCAGAATTTGTGGATATGAATATGTAGGCGAGGAATTACCAGAGGACTTTATATGTCCTGTGTGCAAGCACCCGGCATCAGATTTTGAAAAAGTAGAAAAGAAAACGGAGGTAAAAAAGATGGCAGCAAATAAATATGCAGGAACAAAGACAGAGAAGAATTTACAGGAGGCATTTGCGGGAGAGTCTCAGGCAAGAAATAAGTATACCTATTTCGCATCTGTAGCAAAGAAGGAAGGCTACGAGCAGATGTCAGCTTTATTTTTAAAAACAGCGGACAATGAGAAAGAACATGCCAAGATGTGGTTCAAGGAATTAGCAGGAATTGGTGATACAAAGGAAAATCTGGCAGCAGCTGCGGAAGGCGAGAATTATGAGTGGACAGATATGTATGAAGGCTTTGCGAAAACAGCCGAAGAAGAAGGTTTCCATGAACTTGCATTAAAATTCAGAGAAGTAGGAGAAATTGAGAAGCATCACGAGGAGAGATATCGTGCACTTCTTAAGAATATTGAAACTGCACAGGTATTTGAAAAGAGCGAAGTTAAGGTGTGGGAATGCCGTAACTGTGGACATATCGTGGTAGGAACAAAGGCTCCTGAGGAATGCCCAGTATGTAATCATCCGCAGAGCTATTTTGAAGTACATGAAGAAAACTATTAAGGAGATGAGATCATTACGAAGAAGCAAATAATTAATTCAAAAAAGGCAGTAATGATAGGCTGTGGTTTTGTCGGTTCTGCATCAGTCTTTGCTTTAATGCAGAGTGGCTTGTTTACAGAGATTGTCCTTATAGATGCAGACAAGAATAAGGCAGAGGGAGAAGCAATGGATATCAGTCATGGTATTCCATTCGCCAGTCCAATGAAGATATATGCCGGAGATTATGATGATGTTGCTGATGCTGCAATTGTTATCATATCTGCTGGAGCGGGACAGAAACCGGGAGAGACAAGGCTTGATCTAGTAAATAAAAATGTAGCAATATTTAAGTCAATTATTCCTGAAATAGCAAAGAGAAATTTTGCAGGTATCATGCTTGTAGTAGCGAATCCGGTAGATATTTTGACACAGGTAGCCGTAAAGTTATCAGGACTTCCGGAAAACAGGGTTATTGGATCTGGTACAGTGTTAGATAGTGCCAGATTAAGATATAAGCTTGGTGAACATTTATCTGTGGACAGTAGGAGTGTTCATGCATTCATAATCGGTGAGCATGGAGACAGCGAAGTTGTAGCATGGTCATCAGCAAATGTATCCGGTGTTCCATTAAGTGATATGTGTGAAATGCGTGGACATTACAAGCACAAGGAAAACATGGCAGAAATAGCTGCGGCAGTCAAGAACAGTGCTTATGAGATTATAAATCAAAAGCACGCTACATATTATGGAATTGCAATGTCTGTAAAAAGAATATGTGAAGTGATTATGAGAGATGAAAAATCAATACTTCCTGTATCCCACATGATTCATGGAATATATGATATTGACGGAGTTTCCTTGGGTATGCCGGCTATTGTAGGAGCAGAAGGTGTTGAGTCAGATATACCTATAAATCTGAATGGCGAGGAAGCATTAAAGCTTAAGGAATCAGCCGATTCATTAAAGAAAATTATAGAATCAATTGAATTGTAAATTTTAAGTATGGAAGTATATGCATATTGTAATCTGCATGGATTATGGAAATGCTAGAAGCATTTATAAATATTAAGATTACAGAACAACACAGCCTATATCCAGAAGATAGGCTGTGTATTAATATATTTACAAGGAGGAACAACAAATGAAATACGTATGTGATGCTTGCGGATGGGAATACGATGAGGAGAAAGGATATCCAGAAGGTGGTATTGCACCTGGTACAAAGTGGGAGGATATTCCGGAAGATTTTGAATGTCCGTTATGCTTTGTAGGAAAAGACCAGTTCTCAAAAGCATAAATGTATTATGATAGGATTATTAGATTCAGAATGTGTAAATGCATGAAAAAAGGCATTCACACATTCTGAATCTTTTATATGCTTAAGTATTATATTCATAACAGGAGGTTCAAAATTGAATAAAATTTATGATTTGATGCGGAATTAAAGAAAGCACCTGATTTAGACGTTGCTTATTAATTCTATTGACTTAGCAGCTTCAATCGTAGAAGACCTAAGCGCAATATCAGAAGAAAACGCTGCCAGCAACGAAGAAGTGTCTGCATCTGTATCAAATATTTCAGAAGCAATGAATGATATAATGGAGGGCAGTCATAAGATAAATGTTATGTCCGATGAATTGAAGGAAGCAATAAGTTATTTCCATGCATAGTATTGTATAAGCAACGATATATAGACAGAACATCACTACTTATAGGAATATAGGTAGTGGTGTTTTCTTTGATTTTGTGTATAATTGAACATAGAAGAAAGTTAAATATCATTTTAAGGTAAGGGCTGAAAAGACAGCCCGATATGGTAATAATTATGAATGAAGAAATAAAGAAAATAAAGAATGAACATTTTGACCAAGTATTTCAACTAATGAAATCAAGTTTTCCAGTTGATGAATATAGAACATATGAGGAACAAAAAGAATTATTGAATAATTCTGCTTACTCTATTTATGCGCGGTATGATGCCGTTGATTCCATAACATCGTTTATTGCATTGTGGGAATTTGACGAATTTATATTTATAGAGCATTTTGCAGTCGATGAAGGAAGCAGAAATACTGGGCTTGGAACGAAGATGCTTAATGAAATTATCGAAAGGTTTGATAAGAGGATATGCCTTGAGGTTGAACCACCAGAGGGTGAGTTGTCTCGTAGACGAATTGATTTTTATAAGCGAAATAAATTTTTCCTTAGTGAATATCCATATACTCAGCCAGCTATGTCAGAGGGAAAAAAGGCAATTCCACTATTTATAATGACTACTAATGGTGAGGTTGATGAGGAAACATTTGAACAAATAAGATCAACATTATATACCGAGGTATACAAGTGCGACACAAGCTTTGAGAAAGCTCTCAACAAAGCGGGAATTAATAGTAAAAAAGTAAAAGAAATGTTATAATTAGAAAAATCAGAAACGGAGGGTGATATTTTATGAAAGAAAAAAACTTATCGTGGCAATAATATTTGTAATATACACAGTGATGCTTTCAGGAGCCTTTTATCTAATTGGTAACGGAGTCGCGGCAAAAAAAACGGACAAAACCACAGATGAATGTTCGTCACAAACATTTTATGCAACCATTTCCAATATTCAAGGTGATAACCTTACTGTAAAAGGGGTGGAAATTAACGATATAAATTTTCGTGGAAATTTCGTTTTTTCTATTGGAGATGAAACAAAAGTAACATGGAGATATACAGATATTTCTTCAGAAGATTTGGATACAGGAGATACCATTTCTATAACATTTACAGGTGAGATTAGAGAAAGTGAACCGGCGCAGATCACGCAGGTTAAATACATTCAACTTCTAGATGATGAAAAATAAAGTTATGGAAATAAAAAGAACACAAATACAGGATTTTATTTATGAATCAAATAACGGAAAAGACTTCTTTTTTGTGGCAACGAAGGAAGAAGCAATACAAATGCTAAAGGATGCGCAGTAATAAAAAGAAGAGGTAAAAATGAAAATATTAGTTTCTGGATTGATTAATATTGAAACCACTCTAAAAATTAAAGAATTTCCAATAAAATATTATCCCATTGATTATCCCTTTTTTGGAATAAATTCTGATGTTTCAGGTGTAGCTTATAATGTAGCAAAGGCCACGATGGCATTGGGAAATGATGTAGAAATAGCATCATTTATCGGAGAAGATGAAGAAGGAAAGAGAATTTTATCAAGGCTTCAGAATGATGGAGTGGGTAGTGAATTTGTCTATCGCGAGCTTAAAGAAACTCCAGTTACGGTTGCATTATATGACCAGCAAGGAAAAAGACAGATATATTGCGATTTAAAGGATATTCAAGAGAAAGAAATTGACTTTGCTAGATTAGAGGCAGCCATAGAGGATAGCGATTTGGTGATTCTGTGTAACATTAACTTCAATCGCACCTTGTTAAGAAAAGCAAAGAAAAAAGGAAAAATAATTGCAAGTGATGTTCATGTACTGAGCGACATCGATGATGAATACAACAAAGATTTTATGGAATGTGCAGACATTTTGTTTCTAAGTGATGAACAGTTGCCATGTAAGGCAGAGCAATTTATCTTTGAGATGAAAGAAAAATATTCGTCAAAGATTATAGTGATTGGACTTGGAGAAAAGGGAGCATTATTATATGAAAGATTGGAGGACAAGATATATAGGCTGGATGCGGCTCATATAGGAAATGTGGTAAATACCATTGGAGCTGGAGACGCATTGTTTTCAAGTTTCACAAATTACTATTTAAAAGGATATTCCGCTGTAGAGGCATTAAAACGCGCGGAGATATTTGCAGCATTAAAAATTCAACATAATGGTGCGGCAAATGGATTTAATGGCGAAGAAATTGTAGAGAACTTTTATAATAGCATTGATATTAATGTAGAGGAAGTACTCCCCAAATGTATTCTTTTTCCTTGATATCAATATCATTATTGTGATATAATACTTTGAAGCTTTGTGGATATAAATGCATATATAGGCAAAAATATTCTACAAAAGCTCAATTATGGAGGACGCTTATGTTAAGCAATGAAAGAATAAAACTTATGACAAAGCTGGCTTTGTATGAGGAAAACAAAGGTAAAAAGGCCCTATCATCTACCAAATATTATCAGGCTGATTATGTGTCTTTAAATTTGATTAATTCAGCTATAATCGCCACGATTGCATTTATTTTAATTATTGGCTGCATTGTGTTGATAAATTTACAGAATTTAGTTGAATCCATTGTTTCTATGGACTTAATTATGGTCGGAAGAGTATTGCTGATTAGTTATATTCTTTATATGGTTGTATATTTGATTATTTCATATATAGTATACAGAGTCAAATTCAACACATACAAAGAAGAGATAAAAAACTATAAACAAGATCTTAAAGATCTATATACTATGTACAAAGATGAAGAAAATGCCGCAGCTGCTATGGAAGATGAAGTGCAGGCTGATATACAGATGGCAGTTATGGAGGAAGACTAAATGTTGAAGTTATTAATGATAAGAGAGAGGATAAAGAAGTTTTATAGCTTATACAACAAATACGTTGATCCAGCTATCAAGTTCATTATAACTCTTGTATCAATGCTTATAATCAATGCTAATATTGGTGCAATGAACGTGCTTAAAAATCCAGTGGTTGTTTTGGGGATATGTGTAGTTGGAGCATTACTACCAAAGACACTTACAGTTATGATGTTAATAGCAGTTACCTTAGTACATATATTAGCAATATCACCTGCTTCAGCAGCAGTAATAGCATTGGTATTCATAGTTATGTATTTACTTTTCTTTAGATTTACAGCAAAGTATTCATATGTACTACTTGCAGTTCCATTCTTATTTTTCGTAAAGATGCCTTTTGTTATACCGATACTTATGGGATTGTGTGCAACACCAATTACTATTATACCAGTGCTATTTGGAACACTTATTTATTTCTTTATTAACTATTTTGCAACTAACTTTGATCAACTTGTGATAGCATCAGCAGATGATGCAGTTACAATGATGACAAATATGGCATTCTATGTATTTAAAAATCCGGCATTTTACTTTACAGCGGGTGTTTTTGCAGCGGTTATTTGCCTTGTATACTTTGTAAGAAGATTGTCAGTAGATCATGCATGGGTGATATCAGCTTGTGCAGGTGGATTATTCTGTACGGTGGCAATGCTACTTGGATGCATTATATTTGATATGAGTAGTATGATGAGTATCGCAGAAGTTATTATTGGAGGACTTCTAAGTACCGCAGTAGCATGGTTAATACAGTTGTTTGTTCATTCTGTAGATTATACGCGAACAGAGTATACACAGTTTGAAGATGATGAATACTATTATTATGTGAAGGCAGTACCTAAGGTACAGGTATTACCAGCAGAAAAGAGCATTAAGAGAATCAACGCACGAAAGGCGAATTCTAAGAATAGAAAATCAGGAAGGAAATAAAACTCATGTTTGAAAATTTTATGCAAAACATTAATAGATATATGCCCATGAAGGTAACCCCTACAGATATTGTAGAGATTATCATCATTTCGATTGCATTTTATCATATAATGGTTTGGATAAAAGATACAAGAGCATGGGCGTTATTTAAGGGAATAGCAGTTTTACTTATAGGAACGCTTTTGGCAGTTTCGTTTAAGATGAATACTATTCTTTGGATTGCTGAAAAAGCATTAAATGTTGGTGTAATCGCCCTAATCATTGTTTTCCAACCAGAGTTAAGAAAGGCACTTGAACAGCTAGGAAAGAAGAAATTCCTTTCAAACATTTTGTTAATTAATGACAGTAGGACTATATATGAGAATTTTAGTGATAAAACTATAAATGAACTGGTTAAAGCAACATTTGAATTGGCAAGAAATAAGACTGGTGCATTGATGGTTATTGAACAGGATAACAATTTAAACGATTACATTGCAACTGGAATTTCAGTGGATGCTGTAATTTCAAGTCAGCTTTTAATCAATATATTTGAACACAATACTCCATTACACGATGGAGCTATTGTTTTACGCGGAGATAGGATTATATCTGCCACATGTTATTTACCACTCTCAGACAATATGGAATTAAGTAAGGAGCTTGGAACTAGACATAGAGCTGGTGTAGGTATCAGTGAAGTGACAGATTCTTTCACGATTATTGTTTCAGAGGAGACAGGAAAAGTTTCTGTGGCATTAGGTGGACAATTAATACGTAATATTGACGGAGAACAGTTACACAAATTGTTAGTAAAATTACAAAATAAGACTGTAGAGGCTAAACGCTTTAAAATATTTGGTGGAAAGCGAGGCAATAATAATGAAGAAACATCTAACAAATAATATTCTGTTGAAAATTGCATCGGTGGTTTTCTCTATTATGCTTTGGCTTATAGTACTAAATATTGATGATCCTGATACTACAAGAAGTATAACAAATATTCCAGTGAATATTGAGCATGAAGAAGCTATTACAGGTCAGGATAAAGTATATACTGTTATAGAAGGTGCTAGAGCGAGTATATCTGTCACAGGACCGAGAAGTATTGTGGATAAACTTACAAGTTCTGATTTTACAGCTACAGCAAATTTTCAGGAATTATCCCAGACAAATGCAGTACCAATTGTAGTGGAGATAAACAACCAATCCAATAAAGATAAAGTATCTATCAATCAAAAAACAAATACAATGAGATTAAATATTGAAGATATCAAAGAAAAGAAATTTGAAATTAATGTTAACTTTATTGGACGACTTCAAGATGGATATGTGATATATGAGAGTAGATTATCAGAGAACCAAGTGACGGTATATGCTCCTGAATCAGTTATGGGAAATGTGGCTGATGTAGTTGCACGAGTAGTCGGTAACGGCCAATCGGGTGACTTTACATCGGAAGTAGAATTGATAGCAATTGATTCTAATGGCAGAGAGATTGCAGTAGCTGGCAACCATATTACATTTAGTGTTAATAGCGTTCAGGTAACGAATATAGTATTTATGTCAAAAGAAGTAGCACTCGTAGATAATTTTGAAAATGTTATGACTAATGGCTATAGTCTTATGGAAAAGGAATATTCTTCAGACGTAGTTACTATAGTTGGCAGAAAGACGGATATTGAAGGTATTAATGAAATTATTATACCAGAAGAGTTGTTTGAACTAGATACAAATACAAAGGATTACGAAATAAAGGTGGATATCCAAAGTATTCTGCCAGAAGGCGCATATGTCTATGGAGATACAAAGGAAATCATAGTTACAATGCATATTGATAAGATTGTTGAGAGAACCTATACAGTAGATGTAAGAAAGTTGGCACTTGCAAACATTCCAGAAAATTACGTTGCCTCGGTAGATACAAAGGGAACATTCGCTTACTCTATAGAGGGATTTGAAGAAATACTTGCAGAGTATGAAATGCAGGATAGTTATAATGTAAGCTTGGAAGGTCTGACACAAGGCAAACACCAAGTAAGAGTTGAAATTGAATTACCAAATGGTGTTACTCTAAAGAGTGACGTGTATGTGGATGTCATACTTAGAAATACTGAGGATGTAGAAAACACCGCATCACCAACTGAGACCACAAAGAAAGAACCAGAGTCTACCACAGCCTGGCCTACAGATCCAATTATACCTGAGCCAGCTACACCACCGTCCTCACAGGAAGAAACAACCCCAGAGGAAATAACATAAACAATAGAAGATGTAAGAGGGAGAAAACATGGTAAGTCAAAAAGTTATAATCAAAGACGAAACGGGTTTACACTTAAGACCAGCGGGTATGTTGTGTAAACTAGCAGTGAAATATAAATCGCATATTACATTTAGAACAAGAAATAGCGAAGCAAACGCAAAGAGTGTCCTAAGCATTTTGGGTGCTTGCGTCAAGAAAGATGATGAAATAGAGCTGTTTTGCGAAGGCGAAGATGAAAAAGAAGCTTTGGCGGCTATTACAGAAGCATTAGAAAAAGGCTTTATTGAAGAAGAAAACGATTAGAAACTTAAGAAGAAAAATAAAATATGTGAGGTTGTCTTATGGGAAAATATTTTGGTACAGATGGATTTAGAGGCGAAGCAAATGTAGATTTAAACGTTGAGCACGCATTTAAAGTTGGAAGATACCTAGGCTGGTATTTTGGACAGCAGGGAAAAGCAAGAGTGGTAATTGGAAAAGATACAAGAAGAAGCAGCTATATGTTTGAATATGCTCTAGTTGCAGGATTAACAGCATCAGGTGCCGATGCATACTTGTTACACGTTACTACAACACCAAGCGTTTCCTATGTGGTTCGTACCGAAGGATTTGATTGTGGAATTATGATTTCAGCTAGCCACAATCCTTACTATGACAATGGAATAAAGATTATCAATGCTAGCGGACAGAAAATGGAAGCTGAAGTTGAACAAAAAATAGAAGATTATATTGATGGAATTATTGATGAAATCCCATTAGCTACAAAGGAAAACATAGGAAAGACAGTGGATTTTTCAGCAGGAAGAAATAGATATATTGGGTATCTTATTTCTATTGCGACAAGATCATTTAAGGATAAGACGGTTGCACTAGATTGTTCAAATGGTAGTGCTTCTGCTATAGCAAAGAATGTATTTGATGCATTAGGTGCAAAAACTTTGGTTATAAACAACGAGCCAGACGGCACCAATATTAATACAAATTGTGGCTCAACCCACATTGAAATCCTATCAAATTTTGTTAGAGAGAATAATGTAGATGCAGGCTTTGCGTATGATGGAGATGCAGATAGGTGTATAGCTGTAGATGAACTTGGAAATGTTATTGATGGTGATTCTATTATGTATGTTTGCGGCGTTTATATGAAAGAACGTAATATGCTAGAGCACGATACAGTTGTTACTACTGTAATGTCTAATCTAGGACTATATAGAGCGTTCGATGCTGCTGGTATTCATACAGAAAAAACAGCAGTTGGTGATAAATATGTGTGTGAAAATATGATGGCTAATGGTTATTGCCTAGGTGGTGAGCAGTCAGGTCATATAATTTTCAGTAAACATGCGACAACAGGTGATGGTATTCTTACATCACTAAAACTTATGGAAGCGATGATTGAAAAGAAAGAGACACTTAGTACATTGACTAGAAATCTAAAGATTTTTCCACAGATTCTTATTAATGTAAAAGTTACAGATAAAGTTAGAGCAATGGAAGACAAAGAAGTATTAGCGGCTGCGGATAAGGTTACCTCAGCACTTGGTGATGCAGGAAGAATTCTACTTCGTTCATCAGGAACAGAAAACTTAGTCCGGGTAATGGTAGAGGCTGAAACAGATGAATTATGTAAACAAATGGCGGATTCGGTTGTGGAAGTTATCAAAGAAAGAGGATTTCAGGCATAGACAATTTCGGAAAATAGTGTTAATATGGCTGATAACAAAATCAACCGTATATACATAAATGAGGAAAACACATGGAAAAAGAAGTTTCAGTGGTGATTCCTATATGCATGCCAAATAGTATGCTGGTAGAACTTGTTCGCCGATTGCTAAGGCAGACAGTCCTACCAAAGGAACTCATTCTTATAAATACAAAAAAATATTTAGATGGTTCTGATCTTATTCTAGATGAGATAAGGGAACTTGTAGAGGGCATGTTACCTCTAGAAGTTAGAGATATAGATCCTTTAGAATTCGATCATGGTGCGACCCGTGCTATGGGTATGCTTCTGGCAAGGAGTGGATTCGTCCTACTTATGACCCAGGATGCATTACCTAAGAACAGATACCTGATTGCCAATCTATTGAAGCATTTTGAGAATGATGAGATTGCTCTTGCATATGCAAAACAGAGCCCGGTTAAGGGATGCAACATTGTAGAGCAATACACAAGAGGTTTTAATTACCCAGATGAAGATATGATAAAAAGTAAAGAGGATTTAGATGTACTTGGCATCAAAACCTACTTTTGTTCAGATGTATGTGCTATGTATAGCAAGGCACTATATGATAAGGTTGGAGGTTTTCCAACAAAGACGATCTTCAATGAAGATGGAATATTTGCAGCAAGAGCCATTGATATGGGATTTAAGATTGCATATGCGTCCGATGCAGTAGTTATTCATTCTCACAATTACACAATTTTGCAACAGTTTAGTAGGAACTTCGATTTGGGTGTATCCCATAAAGAGTTCGCTGACGTATTTGGCAAAGTTAAATCTGAAGATGAAGGTATAAAACTGGTTACTAAAACAGTAAGATACCTATTGGATTCAGGACACTGGTATCTCATTCCATCACTGATACTACACAGTGGGGCAAAGTTTTTAGGTTACAGGCTGGGTAAACAATACAGATTATTACCAGATGAGCTAGTAGTAAGGCTCTCTATGAATAAAAATTATTGGAAAAGAGGTAACTAAAATGTTAAATTATAATAGATATAAGAGGAATCCTGTTGTGAGCTATCCAGATAGAGAATGGCCAAACAAGGAGATAGAAAAAGCACCTATTTGGTGTTCTGTAGACTTAAGAGATGGCAATCAGGCATTAATTGAGCCAATGGTAGTTGAAGAGAAGATTGAATTTTTCAATTTGCTTGTGAAGCTTGGATTTAAAGAAATTGAGGTTGGATTTCCATCTGCATCTCAAATTGAGTATGACTTCATAAGACAACTTGTAGATAGAAAACTTATTCCAGACGATGTTGTAATTCAAGTACTTGTTCAATGTCGTGAACATTTAATCGAAAGAACATTTGAGTCACTTTCAGGAATAAAGAAAGCTATCGTACACATTTATAATTCAACATCTACACTTCAAAGAGATGTTGTTTTCAAGAAAGATATGGAAGCTATTAAGCAAATTGCAATAGAAGGCACACAAATGGTTAAGAAATATGCCAAAGATTTCCCAGGAGAGATAATTCTTGAATATTCTCCAGAGAGTTTTACAGGCACAGAACTTGATTACGCATTAGAAGTTTGTAATGCAGTTCAAAGGGAGTGGGGCTCAACGCCTGAAAACAAGATGATTTTTAATCTTCCTGCAACTGTTGAGATGAATACTCCAAATGTGTATGCTGACCAGATTGAATGGATGAATAAGCACTTTGAAAACAGAGATTCTATTATTTTAAGTGTACATCCACACAATGACAGAGGTACAGGTGTGGCCGCTGCTGAACTTGCATTACTTGCAGGAGCGGACAGAGTAGAAGGTACATTATTTGGAAATGGTGAAAGAACAGGCAATGTAGATATTTTAAACATTGCATATAATATGTTATCACAGGGTATTAACCCCAACCTTAATATTGAAAATATTAGCGAAATAATCGAAGTATATGAAAGATGTTGTAAGATGGATGTGGGAATGCGACATCCATATGCAGGTAAGCTTGTATTTACAGCATTTTCTGGTTCACATCAGGATGCCATCAATAAAGGCATTACAGCAATGCACGAGCGTGGAAGTAAGAAGTGGGAAGTGCCATATCTTCCTATTGATCCTTCGGATGTGGGAAGAGCATATGAACCAATCGTTAGAATTAATAGTCAATCAGGCAAAGGCGGCGTTGCATTTGTAATGGATACCTACTTTGGATATAAACTTCCAAAGGGAATGCACAAAGAATTTGCAGATGTTATCCAGGTTATTGCTGAGGCACATGGTGAAGTTTCACCAGAGACTATTATGGAGAAATTCTGTGAGGAATACTTAACTTACAAAACACCTAGGGAATATCCATTTGAATTTACAAGCTGCAAGTTTGTTGACATAGATGAAAATCCATGTGGAGACACATTAGTTAAACTCAACTTTAAGTACAAGGGTGAGGAAAAGTATGTTGAGGCCAATGGAAATGGACCAATCGATGCAGTAAAACAAGCGTTACACACAGAAACAGGTGTGAACTTCAAGATACTTGATTACTCAGAACATGCACTTGGGGAGGGTTCCCATGCAAAGGCTGCCGCATATGTAAATATACTTGATTTAAACACAGGTAAGGCAACATATGGAGTAGGTCAGAGTACAAATATTACTAGAGCATCTGTAAGAGCTGTATTTTCAGCATTAAACAGACTTGCTAGATAGATTACAATTTAAGTATGGGCAAACCTACAGTAATGTAGGGACGCAAAGCTTGGAGCCGCAAAGCGGTAGTTCGGCTGCAAAAGGATTTGAATTCTTTTGCAGCCTTTTTTGTTTAAGGGGAAAATATTCCCTATTACACAAAAACCCTCAGGGGGATGCAACTAATATTTATTTTTCAAGATTAAAAACTCACTATAAAAACTCATTGTAATGTACAATATATACAAAGTATTTGGTGGTTTTTTTACTTGATATATAAAAAAAGTTGTATTATACTTGAGTATGATAGGTTTCGTGGATGTTTTTTTGGTTATATCTATGGAAACAGTGGAATTTAGACCACAACATACATATCTTGTATTTTAGACTTATAAAGGGTAAAGGAGACTAGGACATGGCTATTTTTGAAGCAAAACTAAACAAGGGACAGTTTGAATTACTTAATTATCTTATTATGCATTCAACAAAGGACAGACCTGGTGTTGAAGTTAGTACTGATTGGTTTGTGGACAACAAGATATCAATTGATGAATTGTACAGTTTAGTAAACAAGAAGATGATAGAGGTTCGAGGCAATGAAATTGAACTGACCAAAAAGGGTACTCAAGCATTAGAACCATACAAGGTAAATAGAGCTGTTATAATGGCAGCATCTTTTGATGCAAATCTTATTCCAGTTACTGTTAACACACCTAAGGCGATGATGAAGATTAACGGTAAGAGAATTATTGAGAGAACATTTGAACTTCTAGAGAAGGCAGAGATTGATGAGGTGTTCGTTATTACAGGACATTCGGCTGAGGTGTTTGACATTATCAAGCCTAAATATCCAAATGTAACATTTATTAGCATTGAAAGATTCAGTGAGCCTAGCACTGTTGCAGCAGTTATGACGATTAAAGAATTTATTAAAAATGCTTATGTTATAGATGGTGGCATTTGGATTAACAACCAGGATCTTATTAGAAAGTATGAGCATGATACTTGCTACGCTGGTACATATGTGGAGAGCACAAAAAATTGGTGTTATGATGTTGAGAGAGATATAGTTCGCGGAATTAAGATTGGTGGAGAAAAAACATATGAAATCACAGGAATTTCTTATTGGACAGAAGAAGATGGAAAGAATTTATCAGCTTGTCTTACAAAAGCTAATAACACACCAGATGGAAGAAAAACAGATTGGGAAGAAATTCCGCTTACAATGTTTAAGGACGATTTCACAGTTAATATCCGACCATGTAACATTGGAGATACAACGGAATTTAACTCGATAGCAGATGTAGTTAAGATTGATGCATCTTACAAAGCAAGATAGTAAGAGAGGGATTGAATTAAAATGGAAAAGTGTTTGAATGATGGAGAGATTATAGAAGTTGTTATAGAGTACATTGACAACGCGATTTATAATTATGCAGTAATGATAGACGGTGAATGGGGCAGCGGAAAGACATACTTTGTTAAGAATAACCTAGTTTCAGCCATTGAACAACATGAGAACGAAAAAGTAGAAAAGAACTATTTATATACGCCAAGAAAAGTACTTTATATTTCATTATATGGTATTTCATCGACAGAAGAGATTTCCAATGAAATATATATGTCATTATATAAGGCGATAGGAAGCAACCAAGTAAGTGATGTAAGATACGGCGTAAAGGTCGTTACAGATATTGCAAAGAGCCGTTGGGATGCTAACTATGATGAATTTATCAACAACTTTAGCAATTTCGAAGAATATATTTTTATCCTTGACGATTTAGAGAGGTGTAACTGTCACATCAATGAAATATTTGGTTACATCAATGACTTAGTAGAAAATCAAGGTCTTAAGACGATTATCGTATCGAATCAAAAGGAAATAGGTAAGTTTGTAGATGCTGAAAATCTTGGACTTAAGTACCTCCTTAGTGCTAGTGCCAATGTTGATTTTGGCGAACTTAGTGAAGAATTCGCATCACAAGATGGTGATGATAAGATTTCTATTACAGAGATTAAAAGAAGAACACAGCTTCTTTGCGATGATGACAATCAAGCATACCAAAAGGTAAAAGAGAAGTTAGTGGGCATTACGATTAAGTATGAGCCAGATTATAAGAAGGTTACAAAGGAGATGATTCGTGAGAATGTCTCTAATCCGGACCTTCAAAACATGCTCCTTGACTTAAACGAGCAGCATTGTGCATTTGCCATAGAACGCGAGCATACGAACCTTAGAACATTCCAGTTCTTTATTTCAAAGATTATAGTTCTCTATGAAAGCATTAAGTGGTTAAAGGACAGAAAAACAAAGCTTCTTAAGGACATGATCAACTATAGTTTCTGTATAGCAGTTGCTTATAAGCAAGGTACATATGAGTGGAAATGGACAGAAAACAACATGTATATAGAGATGGATTCTTTTGAGAAGGCATCTGAATGTGGATATCAAATAGCATTTAGATTTATTGATGAATTCATGATTTACTCTAAGTGCAGTCAAGATGAAATTGACAACGAGATAAAATATTATCTTTCTAAGGAATATGAGAAAGAACAAGATATGAACAATCCTATTATCGCATTAGATAACTGGTGGCAAAAGGATGAGACAAAGATTCGTAGAGCAATATCAGATATTATGGCAGGACTTCAGGTAAACAAGTTTGCAGTTAAGATTTATCCATCTATTATTTATAGGATGGTTATCCTATGTGATGTGGGCTTTGAGACAGATTTACTCATGGAGATTATCAAACAGATGATAATTAACATAAAGGAGACAAATACATCACCAATCGAACTTGACGAAGGAAATATTAGCTTTGATAATGAAAATCTGAAAGACGACTACGAAGTGGCCATAAAGCCTATTCGAAATCTTATTGATGAGAAGAATAAATCAAATAAGCAAAACTTTATCAATGAATTACTGGGCGATGTGGAAACTTGGGGTCATAAAATTTACGACTATGTTAAAGAAAATAGACACGATATTGCAACAGACCGTATTTCATTTATATCGGAATTGGACGTAGATAAGATTCTTAGCATTATAAAAGCTACTGACAATGGCAATGTATATGACTTCCGTAAGGCACTTTACGATGCCTACAAGGCTACAGGGAACAAGGCAAATGAAAGAGATTTACCAAACCTTAAAGCTCTTTTTGAAGGACTCAAGAGTGATTCTTGTGAAGGATATGATCTTATCAAGATGAGAAATATGGTTACCCTAGTTCAGTTCCTTGGTATGGTGATAAAGGCCGAGGAAAGCAGAAGTTAGGCTGTGGAAAGTTTTGACAAGATGTAGTTAAAATGTAATGAGGCTAGCAGCGACGCTGCTAGCCTTTTTATATAAGAACTCTTTCCACAGGATTTATACAAAAAAAGATTTTAGTTGACAATAAAATACAATCAGTTTAAACTGATTTAGTTAAAATAATATGCATTTTAGTAGGAGATAAGAAATGTTATTTAGTTCGATGATTTTTTTGTGGCTGTTTTTACCGTTCACATTTATTATATATAGATTACTTAATGTTAAGTATCAAAATGTATTTTTACTGATTATGTCATTGCTTTTCTATTCATGGGGAGAACCCGTATATATAGCTTTGATGATTGCAGTTATAATATTGAATTATGTATTTGGTATATTTATTGACAAGTATACTAATAAAAAGAAGCAGTTACTTATTATATGCATATTTGCAAACCTTTTGACTCTAGGATTTTTTAAATATTACGATTTTGTTGCAATAAATGTCAATCGAGTTGTAGGGAGCGACATAATCGCTTTAAAAAATATAATTTTACCTATCGGAATTTCTTTCTATATTTTTCAAACATTATCATATGTTGTTGATTTATATAGGGGGGATATTAAGGTACAAAAAAGTATTATAAACTTAGCACTATATACTTCGTTTTTTCCACAACTTATAGCTGGCCCTATTGTAAAATACCATGATATTGAAAATCAAATTAATCATCGTACACTTACAAAAGAAAAAACAGCATTTGGAATAAAAAGATTTATATATGGATTATCTAAGAAAGTAATACTATCTAATGCGTTTGCAGAGGTAGTTGATAATATACTAGGTAAGAATGTAATAGAGCTATCTTCTAGTGCATTATGGTTAGCAATTTTTCTGTATACATTGCAGATATACTTTGACTTCTCAGGATATTCAGATATGGCTATAGGTCTAGCAAAAATGTTTGGATTCGACTTAAATGAAAACTTTAACTACCCATATATGTCAAAGTCTATAACTGAGTTTTGGCGTAGATGGCATATTTCATTATCTACTTGGTTTAAGGAATATGTGTACATACCATTAGGTGGAAATAGAAAGGGAAAGATTAGAACATATATTAACTTGTCAGTAGTTTTCTTTCTCACTGGTATCTGGCATGGAGCAAGTTTTAATTTTATTGTTTGGGGCGTAATTCATGGATTTTTCATAGTGGTTGAAAGAATAGGTCTGCTAAATATAATAAATAGAAATAAGTTTACAAGAGCTGTTGCACACGTATATACATTGGCAATAGTAATCATAAGTTGGACATTTTTTAGAGCAACATCCCTTACTGAGGCAGGACGCTGGCTTAAAGTTATGTTCCTTGGAAACAGTGGTACAGGCCATATATATTCAGCCGTAAATTTTATCGATAAAAAAATAATTATACTATTTGTTTTAGGTATTATACTGTCGGGTTTACTACAAAGTGTATTTAAGAAGTTGAAAGAAATATTATTTGATGAAGAAAAAATGTATTTTGTTGAAAATTGTGCACAGTTAGTGATGCTTGGAATATGTATAATGCTTCTAATAAACGATACATATAATCCGTTTATTTATTTTAAGTTTTAGGAGGGAAACTATGTGGAAGAAGATAAAGTTCTACTTTTTTATTATTGCGTTCTTTTCGATGTTGATTGTACCACAGTTACTATACAAGATTACATCAAATGATAAATCTGCATATAACAGTGAAAATAGAATATTAGCAGAAAAACCAGATTTCACTTTAGATACCATAAGAACATATCCAAGATTATATGAAAACTATTTTAATGACCATGTAGCATATAAGTCTAAATTTATAAAATTCAACCAGATGGCAAATTACTATTTGTTTGATATTGTAGAAAATGATAAAGCATTGCTAGGTGATAATGATTGGCTATTCTTTAAAGATGATTATACCTTGGAGGATTATCAAGGTGTGTGCAGATATACTGATGAACAGGTGATTAGTATTGCCAACGAAATAATAGCTGTAGATGAGTATTATAAATCCATTGGAATTAAATTTGTTCTTTTTATTGCTCCAAATAAGGAATCTATATACGGAGAGAACCTGCCAGATAAGTATGCTCAATTTGAAGATTATACAAGAGCTGATCAGATATATAAGTATCTTGAAGACAATTCAGATGTACTTGTGGTTTCTCCAAAGGAAAGACTAAGAGAGTTAAAAGAGGAATATCAGTTATACTATAAATATGATACACACTGGAATGACATCGGGGCATACGTTTCATCCAATTACTTACTTAAGGCGATGGGCATGGAAGAAATGTCACCTTTAAAAAATGTAAATGTATACAACGATGGAGAACATATAGGTGATTTGGCAACAATGCTAAATTTAACGAGTATCTTTTATAAAGAACCAGAAGTTCAATTAAGTGAATTTTCATCAGTAGTGGTTACAAATGTGTATTCCAAGCCGCATTCAATAGTATTTAATGAAAAATACACTTCGGATGTAGAAAATGGTTTGAAATTATACATCGTTGGAGATTCATTTAGTGCAAAACTAGAGGAATATATGAAGTATGGTTTTGCAGAGTCAACAGTTATTCACAGAACGCAATATACACCAGGACTAGCAGAGAGTGAAATGTCAAATGTTGTTGTATGTGAAGTTGTAGAAAGATATATTGATCAGATGGCAAACCTGTCATCAATATTTATACCAACAGAAAACGGAGAATGATATGAAAAAAATCAATGCCTTTGTAACAAAATATTTTTGGGTGCTTGTGAGTATTATCGGATTAGTTAAGGTCTGGATGATATCAGGGATGACAATATACCAGTTGGGTGATGCCATACAAGATAATATGCTAATGGTTGATTACGCAGAAAATTTAGGCGCAGGTAATTGGTTAGGGGTATATAATAATAATACTCTTCTTAAGAGAATATCGTACCCAATGTTTATGGCTGTATGCAACAAACTTCATATATCATATCTAACAGGATTAGGTATATTTTGGACAGTTTCAGTGGTAGTGCTTATAGTGGTACTTAAAAAAGTTATAAAGAACAAAGTTGGACTCTTGCTAGCATATATTTTTATCTTGTTTAATCCTGTTATGTATAGCGCAACTTTTGGACAAGTTATTTATAGAAATGCTATAGTGCCAGGAGCTGTTGTTTTAGCCATTGCATCACTTATTGGATTGTTTACTAGAAGAAATGAAAGTAAAAAAGTCTTACTTTTATGGTCGCTATTTAGTGGTGCTTGTTTTGCATTCTTCTGGAATATCAGAGAGGATTCTATTTGGTTATTACCTTTTTACGCAGCAGCATTAGTTATTACAATTATATATCTACTTGTAGAAAATAAAAAGGACAAGAAACTTATACAAAAAGTGGCCATAATTTTTATCTCTGCAGTATGTGTTTTGATTGTCAATAATGGAATAAAGTTAGTTAATTATATAAATTATGGAGTTTATACTGATACTGAATTGTTTGATACTTCATTTTCAAAAGTGAAAAACTTGCTGATAAATATAGATGAGGAAGAGGACGAGAAGGATGGAATAACAGTTTCAAGAGCTACGCTTAATAGATTATTCGAGGTATCCCCTACCTTGAAGGAAATAGAACCTTTTGTAGGCCCATACATGTATGACAATTTTTGGCAGCTAGTTGGTGACAATGTAGATGATGGGGAAGTATATAGTGGATATTTCTTCTGGGCTATGAGAGATGCTGTTCAAGCAGCTGGATATTATGAGAGCGGAAGAACTGCCAATGAATTTTATTCAAAGGTATGTGATGAGATAAATCAGGCTATAGATGCAGGAGAAGTTAAGCTTGCATCTAAAGGATTTACATTTATGGGAGTTAAGATAGTTGGAGAGAAAACAGACGAGGTAATGGATGCAGTAATATGGAATGTTGATAAAATGATTGATTATGAAAAATTTAATTATGCAACGACATTAAGCTCAGGGAATAAAACAAATCTTAGGAGAACAGAAATTCTAACCCGTAATGCAATAATATATCGGTCAGTTAGTCAAAAGAGTCTTTATGGATGGGTAGTTCCAAATGAACCCAATGATACAATAACGTTATCACTATGTGATAAAAATGGAAATGAAATTAGTATTGTGCCACTCCAAGAAAGTGCAGATGTTTATAAGTATTTTTCTGATCAAGGAATTGAAAATGAAAAGGCGAATTATGCAAACTTTAAATATGAATCAAACTTTTCAGGAGAATTGTATTTACATGTATATGTAAATGGCGAACTAGAAAGTACTAAAAAGATAAGTGAAATCCCACAGGGTCAAATTAATGCAAAACAGTATACGATGTATATTGGAGGTGTTAATTCCGCAGCTCAGGATGACCCTGCATATTTATCTAATAAAAGTAATGACAGTGAATATAATTTTATAATTAAATTGTATAAAAAGTCAGGAAATTTCTTGGCAATACTAAGTCTGATTAGTTTTGTTATAATATTTATTATAAGTATAATGAATACAATAAAAAAACAGAAAAATCAATTTGACCTTTTACTTATTTTATTCGGAATATTGATTTCATATTTTATTCTAATCTATGGAGTTTCTGCAAAATATTATGCAGCCATTGATTCAGGAAAAATGTGGGGATACCTAGCGGGGACATGTCCGCTTCAAGGAATTTTTATTTCGGTATCTATTCTTTTAGCGATAGAATCTGTTATAAATTTTATAAAATGCAATAAAAGAAGGGTAAAAAGGTGAGAGCAAAGAAACAAAAAATCACACCAGAAAACTAAATTAAAGCCAATGTTGATAATATGAAGTATAGTTATCGATGTTGGCTTTTTTGTTCTTGTAAAGTATGATTACAATGTTTTTTATAATTAAATTAAGGTAGACAATAAAACCAAATCGATATATAATGTATAAGTTGAAGTTTAATTTTCATTAATATAGAAAGAGGAAAAAATATGAAGCTTATAATACAGATACCTTGCTATAATGAGTCAGAAACACTAGAGATAGCACTTAATGATCTTCCAAAACATATTGATGGCATTGACGAAATAGAATATCTTATAATTAATGATGGAAGTAAAGACAATACTGTGGAAGTGGCAAGAAACTGGGGTGTTCATTATATAGTGAACTTCAGAAGAAACAAAGGTCTTGCTAAAGGTTTTATGGCAGGTCTTGATGCTTGCCTTAGAAATGGTGCTGACATTATAGTGAATACTGATGCTGACAACCAGTATGTAGCTGATGATATAGAGAAACTTGTACGTCCGATAATAGAAGGAAAAACAGATATAGTTATAGGTGAAAGACCTATAGATGAAACAGCGCATTTTTCACCACTTAAAAAGAAACTGCAACATTTCGGTAGCTGGGTAGTTAGAAAAGCATCAAAGTCAGATATACCAGATGCCCCAAGTGGATTTAGAGCATATAGTAGAGATGCAGCAATGAGACTCAATGTTACCAATGAATACACATACACACTTGAGACAATTGTACAAGCAGGTAGAAACAAAATAGCACAGACATCTGTACCTATTAGAACTAATGGAGAACTTAGACCATCTAGACTTTTTAATAGTATGATGGGATATGTAAAAAAGTCTATGCTTACTATTTTAAGAGCATTTATGACATATAAGCCTCTTAGATTTTTTACGATATTAGCAATTATTCCATTTCTTATTGGACTAGCATTAGGCATTAGATTTATTGTGTTTATGTGTATGGGTGCTGGAAGTGGACATGTTCAGTCACTTATATTTGCAAGTATGCTTATGATGATGGGATTTATCACGTATATGATAGGTCTTGTATCTGATCTTATAGCAGTGAATAGAAAGATACTAGAAGATGTACAATATCATGTAAGAAAGCTAGATTATGATGGGCATTCAGGTGATATAAAGAAAATTGATGAGAAATAGAAAAACCGATGGAGGTATTTATGCGAGATATAACAATTGCAATTACAGCAGCTTGTTTTAGTGGAAATAAAGGCGCAGCAGCAATGTTGAATAGCTCAATAAAACAGTTAGAAAACGAATATGGACACAGATTAAACATTAACCTTATGTCCACATATCCTGGAGAAGATAGAAAACAGTTATCATATGATTTTATAAATGTAGTTTCATGTGAACCTGAAAAATTAATGTTAATAGCTTTTCCTTTGGCTGTGTTACACAGAATATTCAGGTGGTTACCTCCGGTAAAAAAAATAATAGAAAAGAATAAAATAATCAGAACATATAGAGATACAGATTTGGTTATTGATGAAGCTGGTATATCCTTTGTCGATAGCCGTGGTTTTGTTATGAATACGTATGCCTTTATATGTGCAGCAGTGCCTTTGCTTGTAGGGACTCCTGTCGTGAAATATTCACAGGCATTGGGAACATTTGATAGTTTTACTAATCGTTTTTTAGCAAAGTGGATTCTACCAAAGATAAGGCTTATTTGTGCAAGAGGACAAGGAACTTATGATAATCTTGCATCTATAGGAATCAAAGATAACGTAAAATTATGTGCAGATGGTGCTTTTACAATGTATGATACCGAAAAGGCAACAAGAGAAGTGAATGAAGTAACTGATACAGATGAGTTTTATAATGATAAAGTAGTAGGATTATCTATAAGCTCAGTCGTTGAAAAAAAGTGCATAAAACTGGGGATTGATTATAAAAAGTCAATGGTAGAATTTATAGATTACTTAAATTCTGCAGGATATAATGTCCTTATTATAGCTAATGCAGCTAGAATTAATTCGGATAAACCAAGAAATAATGACTTAATGGTATGTGACGATGTGTATGATAGGGTCGAAAATAAGGATATGGTACGCTGGTATCATAAAGAAATGGATGCAGAGGAAATCAGAGAATATATTGGTAAATGTAGATATTTGGTTGCATCAAGATTTCATGCTATGATTGGTGCATTACAAAAAAAAGTGCCTGTTTTACTTGTGGGATGGTCGCATAAATATCAGGAAGTGTTGGATATGTTTAAATTAGGCCAATATGCGATTGACTTTTCAAATCTTTCTGTAGAATCATTGATTAAAGAATATAATAAATTCGTATCTAATGAGGATGAAATCAGAAAATTAATTGATGAAAATTATAATGAGGTTATGGAAAGTTCAAGAAATAATATTAGATATATTCAGGGAATCATAGATGATATTGTATCAAAACCAAGCAAAAAAAAGAAATTATTTGACTATGATAATACAGATAAGTACTTGGGTGAACATATTGCCTGCAAAAAGGGATACTCATCAGATGAAGAAATTAGAAAAAATGCAGCATCTGGCGGAATGATAACTGCGCTTTTAGTACATTTGTTAGAGACCAAACAAATAGATGGTGCTTGGGTTACAAAGAGTAAAATTGAAGATGGGAAATTATCATATGATACTTTTATAGCAACTACTCCAAAGGAAGTCATGGAGTGTTCATCAAGTATATATATGGATATGCCATTGTTAAAACATATAAACATTGTTAAAGAGTTTAAAGGTAAAGTAGCAGTGGTGTTAACCCCTTGTTTGATGAGAAGTCTGACAGCAATGATGGAAAAGGATGTCGAGTTAAGAGAAAAGATTGTATTGAAATTAGCTCTATATTGCAGTGGGAACCATTCAGATAAGGCAACTTTGCTTTCTCTAGAAAAATCGGGAATTTCATTGGAAGAAGCTTCAAGGATGTATTATAGAAGAGGGCATTGGAGAGGCCAATCTACAGTTGTATATTCTGACGGTTCAGAAAGAAGTTTATCATATACAAAAACGATATGCGCATACAAAAATGCATATTTCTTTGAAAAAGGAAGTTGTATGATGTGTCAAGATCATTTTGGTTTTGCATCAGATATTAGCTTTGGGGATATTTGGCTTAAAGAGATGAAGAATAATCCAATAAAACACACAAGTTGTGTAATCAGAAATGAAAAAGCATATGAGATGTATATGTCAGCAGTTAATGCGGGGGCAATCACTGATTCGCACATTTCTGATACTAAGATGATAAAAAGCCAAAAAAGGGCATTAGTTTTTAAATTTAATTGTGCTAAAATCAAAGTGAAAGCTTTTGAAAAAAAAGGAATTAATATAAATATAAGTAATATTGATGTTTCAGATAAATGCAAGTGGAATCACAAGTTGGCATATAAATTGGCGGAAAAAAACAAGAAATATTCTGAAGAAAAATATGAAAGACTGAGAAAAAAACCAACATGGTTTATCTATTATTACATGTGCTTTATTAGGGTACTGTTAAGTTTTTAATGGATAGGTGGTACTAATGTTGGGAATATATCTGTGAAAGGTAACAATATGAAGATGAATAAAAAAACAGTGATGAAGATTGTCAAAGTGATTTTTTTGCTTGCTGTTGCCTATTTCTTAATAAAATATTTTAAAAATAATATAGAAGATATTAAAAATATCGATTTTAAAATTAATTGGTCCATATTTGCGATATCAATGTTATTTTACTTCATGTATAAAATAACATTGGCATCATTATGGCATTATATTACAAAACTTAATAAGTGTAATGTGGGATATTTTAGGGCGCTCACTAGCTATTTGTATTCAATATTGGGAAAATACATACCTGGTAAGGTATTTATGTTGGCAGCAAGAATCCCTGCATATGAAGAAAAAGATGTACCTATGAGAAAAGTTACTATTTGTTTTTTTATAGAAAATATATGTACATTGCTGGGTGCGGCATTTTTGTTCCTTATCTCTTTATTGTTTTTTCCGAATGATTTATTGAAAAACTATATGTGGGTTACAATTATACTTGTGGCACTATTCTTTATTTGCATTAACCCAAAGATAATTAATTTTTTTCTAAAGAAATTAGGAAAATTGATTAAAAAAGAGGATCTTGAAATTCCAATGACGTACCGTCAAATGGTAAACGTCGTTATACTCTTTATTGGAAATTGGTTGATTGTTGGTGCTGGCTTTTATATGCTGGTTTGTTCAATATATCCACTTCCTATTTCGCAGCTTTTGTTTGCTGGTGGTATTTTTGGATTATCGGCAATTATTGGCATCATTAGCATTTTTGCACCATCAGGAATTGGTGTTAGAGAGGGAATATTAATTGCAGGATTAATACTGCTTATGCCAGATGAATATGCGGTTATTATTTCAATCGTATCAAGATTGTGGGCAACGATTGCAGAATTGATATTAATTTTTATAGCATTTATTGTGGATAGAGTTGTAAAATCGAAAAAAAGGTGAATGATAAAGTTAAAAAAGACAGAATAATAGGTTAAGTCATGAAAGGTGGAAATTATGAAAATTTCAGTCGCAGGAACAGGATATGTAGGATTATCCAATTCAATTTTATTAGCACAAAATAACGAGGTTTTTGCTGTAGATATTATACCTGAAAAAGTAGATATGATTAATAGCAAGAAATCACCAATCGTAGATAAAGAGATAGAAGAATATCTAGCTACTAGACAACTTAACCTTACGGCTACTACAGATGCAAGAGCAGCGTACGAAGGTGCTGAATTTGTTATTATTTCAACACCAACAAATTATGATACTAAACTTAATTATTTTGATACATCTTCAGTTGAAAGTGTTATTGAGCTTGTTATGGAAATTAATCCAGATGCTATTATGGTTATTAAGTCCACAGTTCCGGTAGGATTCACAGAATCAGTAAGAAAAAAATATAAATGTGAAAATATTATTTTTTCACCAGAATTTTTGCGTGAAGGACGTGCACTTTATGATAATTTATATCCATCAAGAATCATTGTAGGTGCACCACTTGATGATGAAAGACTTTCACAAAAAGCTAGGACCTTTGCAGAACTCTTAAAGCAGGGTGCGATTAAAGAGGACGTAGAAATCTTATTTACAAATCCAACAGAGGCAGAAGCAGTAAAACTTTTTGCAAATACATATCTTGCTCTTCGTGTATCTTTTTTCAACGAACTTGATACGTATGCAGAGGTAAAGGGTCTTAATACAAAACAAATTATAGAAGGTGTATGCCTAGATCCTCGTATTGGTTCTCATTACAATAACCCGTCATTCGGATATGGTGGATATTGTTTACCAAAGGATACAAAGCAGCTTCTTGCAAATTATAATGATGTTCCCAATAATATTATTGGGGCTATTGTAGCAGCTAATACTACTAGAAAAGATTTTGTAGCAGAAAGAATTTTGGAAAAACAACCAAAGATAGTTGGAATTTATAGACTCACCATGAAGGCTAATTCAGATAACTTTAGACAATCATCTATTCAAGGTGTAATGAAGAGAATAAAAGCTAAAGGTATAGAAGTGGTTATTTACGAACCAACTCTTAAGGAGGATAGTTTCTTTAACTCTAGAGTGGTTAGAGATTTAGATGACTTTAAGAAGATAAGTGATGTTATCGTTGTAAATAGATTTGATGATGATCTTGATGATGTAATGGATAAAGTGTATACAAGAGACCTATATTTGAGAGATTAGACCTCTGTTTTAAATTATGGTTTGTAAAATGAAAGGTAAAAATATGAAAAATATTATTATTACAGGTGCAAATGGACAATTAGGTCGCGCGATAAGCAATAAGTTAAAAAAGCAAGAGGATGTCAATGTTATAAAAACGGATATTTTAGAAGAAAATGATATTACAAGTCTAGATATAACCAATTTAAACCAAGTTATGGATTTTATAGAGAATAAAAGACCATATGCCATAATAAATTGTGCTGCTTATACTAATGTTGATGGATGCGAAAAGGATTGGGATGGAGCTTATAAACTCAATTCCATAGGACCAAGAAACCTAAGCATCGCTGCAGAAAAATTTGATGCAAAAATTGTTCATATATCAACGGATTACGTATTTTCTGGAGACGGAGATAGACCATATACAGAATTTGATACGCCATCACCTATAAGCGCATATGGAAAGACAAAATTGGCTGGAGAAGAATTTGTAAAACAATTTTCAAATAAATATTTTATAATAAGAACCGCATGGTTATATGGTGATGGAAAAAATTTTGTGAAGACAATGCTTAGGCTTTCAGAAACAATGCAGGAAATTAGTGTTGTTGACGATCAACTGGGTTCTCCTACAAGTACAGAAGTATTATCTAATATTATAGAAGAATTATTATGGACAGAGAATTATGGTACTTTTCATGGTACTTGCGAGGGGATATGTAGTTGGGCAGAATTTACAGAAGAGATATTCCGAATAATGAATATTAAAACCAAAGTCAATTTTATCTCATCAAATGAGTATGCAAGACAACATCCAGATGCTGCGAGCAGACCCGCATATTCTGTTCTAGATAATTATATGCTGAAAATAACAAATGGATATGTAGCTGATGATTGGAAAAAAGCAATCAAAGTTTATTTGAATGATATAAACAATCAAAAATAGTATTACTTATTAAGAAACTATTTTAATAATGACAGGAATGACAATGCAGGTACTTGTCATTTACAACGTTTTCGGTTATATTATTACAATGTAAGGACAAAAAACAGGAGGCAACACTATGAGAACGTATTTAGTAACAGGAGGAGCTGGATTTATAGGCTCAAATTATATTCATTATATGTTTAAGAAATATGATAATGAAATCAGAATTATTAATGTAGACAAGCTAACTTATGCAGGTAATTTAGAGAACCTTAAGGAAGTTGAAGATAGAGATAACTATACTTTTGTAAAGGCTGATATTTGCGACAAAGAAGCAATAATGAAGATTTTTGCTGAAAATGATATAGATAGAGTTGTTCATTTTGCAGCTGAAAGTCATGTTGATAGAAGTATTAAGAACCCAGAGGTCTTTGTACAGACAAACGTTCTTGGTACAGCAGTAATGCTTAATTGTGCAAAGAACGCATGGGAATTAGAAGATGGAACATTTAAGGAAGGAAAGAAATTCCTTCATGTTTCAACAGATGAAGTATATGGTTCATTACCAGATGATGACAATGCATTTTTCTATGAAACATCACCATATGATCCACATAGCCCATATTCAGCTAGTAAAGCGTCATCAGATATGTTAGTTAGGGCATATATGGACACATATAAGTTCCCAGCTAATATTACAAACTGTAGTAACAACTATGGTCCTTACCAGTTCCCAGAAAAGCTTATTCCACTTATCATCAACAATGCATTACAGGGTAAAAAGTTACCTGTATATGGTGATGGAAAAAATGTTCGTGACTGGTTATATGTTGCAGATCACGCTAAGGCTATCGATATGGTTCAAGAACAGGGTAGACTGTTTGAAACATACAATATTGGTGGACATAATGAAAAACAAAATATTGAGATTATCAATATTATTATAGAGACACTTCAGGAAATGCTTCCAGAAGGTGATCCTCGTAAGGAGCTTGTAAGTAAAGATTTAATTACTTATGTTGAAGATAGAAAGGGACACGATAAGAGATACGCTATCGCTCCTGATAAGATAAAGGCAGAAATCGGCTGGTATCCAGAGACAATGTTTAAAGAAGGTATTAAACTTACAATAAAGTGGTTCTTTGAACATGAAGATTGGATGCAGAATGTTACAAGTGGCGATTACCAGAAGTATTATGTAGATATGTATTCTGGAAAATAGATTTTAAGAAAAAGTCAGTTATTGAAAAATAACTGACTTTTAGTTGTAAAGGAGATACATGAAGTATTAACTACGAGGGGGTGGGGATACTTATCAGGATAGATTTTTTGAAGATTTTTTTATTTACAGATATTCTAAGTATTTTATAATGTTTATAATCAATAAAATCAGAAAAATCAAAAATAATTGTCTGATATGTTATATTATGATATAATTTCAATAATTGCGTTATTATGCAAATTTTAGGAGGACATTATGAAAGGTATTATTTTAGCAGGCGGTTCAGGAACTCGCCTTTATCCATTGACAAAAGCAGTATCAAAGCAAATTATGCCAGTTTATGATAAACCAATGATTTATTATCCATTATCAACACTTATGTTGGCTGGGATCAGTGAAGTACTTATTATCTCAACACCACGTGACTTACCAGTTTTTGAAGAACTTTTTGGAACAGGCGAACAGCTTGGTATGAGATTTGAATATGCAGTTCAGGAATCACCAAGAGGGCTTGCAGATGCCTTTATTATTGGTGAAGATTTTATTGGCGATGATAATGTAGCCTTAGTGCTTGGAGATAATATTTTTTATGGACAAAGTTTCTCAAAGGTTTTGCGTAATGCGGTCTCAAGAGAAAAGGGTGCAACTATATTTGGGTATTATGTTAAAGACCCTAGAGAATATGGAGTAGTAGAATTTGATGAAAATGGAAAGGCACTTTCTATTGAGGAAAAACCAGAAAATCCAAAATCAAATTATGCAGTGCCAGGTCTTTATTTTTATGATAATGATGTAGTAGAGATAGCAAAGAATGTAAAACCTTCTGCTCGTGGAGAAATAGAAATAACATCTATTAATAACGAATACCTTAATAGAGGGACTCTTATGGTTGAAACTCTAGGAAGAGGGTTTGCCTGGTTAGATACAGGTAATCACGATATGCTTCTTGATGCAGCTGATTTTGTTGCAGCTTTCCAAAAGAGGCAGGGACTTTATATATCTTGTATCGAAGAAATAGCATACAAGAGAGGATTCATTGATAAAGAGCAGTTGTTAAATCTTGCGGAACCGCTAATGAAGACAGCATATGGACAATATCTTGTAGATGTTGCCAATGGACTATAATTCAAATTGCTTGAAAGGAAAACACAAAAATGGGTAAAATTACAGTTGAAACATGTGATATAGAAGGATTAAAGATTATTACACCAGCCGTTTTTGGAGATGAGAGAGGTTACTTTATGGAGACCTACAACTACAATGATTATGCAGCTGCAGGTATAGATATGGAGTTCGTTCAAGATAATCAATCAAGCTCTAAAAAGGGAGTTCTTCGTGGACTTCATTTTCAAAAAGAGTTTCCACAAGACAAGCTAGTAAGAGTTGTCAGTGGAGAAGTTTTTGACGTGGCTGTGGATCTGCGCAAAGGATCAAAAACATTTGGAAAGTGGTTTGGAGTGGTGTTATCAGCTGAAAATAAAAAACAGTTCTTTATTCCGAAAAACTTTGCACATGGATTTGTGGTTCTATCTGAAAGTGCTGAATTCGCTTATAAATGTACAGATTTCTACCATCCAAATGATGAAGGTGGCCTTAAATGGGATGACCCAGAAATAGGTGTGGAATGGCCTATGCCAGAGGGAATGACCAGAGAAAATTTAACTATTTCAGAAAAAGATCAAAACTGGGATGGTATCAAAGAATACAATTCAATTAAAGGGAAAAAATAAATGTCAGCATTAAAAAAGATGTTTTCACTTCAGTATGAAGTGATTCAAAATAGAAAACTAATATGGTCTTTGTCAAAAAATGATTTTAAGACGAGATTTGCAGGCTCTTATTTAGGTATTATATGGGCATTTGTTCAACCAATAGTTACAGTTTTGGTATATTGGTTTGTATTTGAAAAAGGGCTAAAAGCAAATGGAATAAATACAAAGGAAGGTATTGAGATACAATTTGTACTTTGGTTTGTAGCGGCATTAGTACCATGGTTCTTTTTTGCGGAAGCTTGGGGCAACGCAACAAATGCACTACTTGAGTATAGCTATTTGGTAAAAAAAGTTGTATTTAAGATAAGCATTCTCCCAATAGTAAAGATAATTTCAGCTTTATTTGTACACTTGTTTTTTGTGTCCTTTATTATCTTATTATATGTATGTTATGGGTATTATCCGGATTTATATTACTTGCAAATTATATACTATTCATTGTGTATGTTTATACTGGCATTAGGATTGTCATATATTACATCAGCATTAGTGGTTTTCTTTAAAGATTTAAACCAGATCATTAGCATTATCTTACAGGTAGGTATGTGGCTTACGCCTATTATGTGGAATATAGATGGTATTGGATTATCAGAGACTGTAAAAAATCTGTTCAAATTAAATCCTATGTATTATGTTACATTAGGATACAGAGATACCTTTATTAATAAAGTTTGGTTCTTTGAACATCCGTTCCAAACATTATATTTCTGGATATTTACCATAGTTGTCTTTGTTTTAGGAACATTTATATTTAAGAGATTAAAAGTACACTTTGCAGATGTACTATAATGGAGCGAAAAATGATGAATGACACAGCAATTAGCGTTAATGATGTTAGCAAATTATATAAGTTGTATGATAAACCAAGCGATAGATTTGTAGAGGCTCTAGGGTTATCAAAGAAAAAGAAGTATACTGAACACTACGCATTAAAAGATGTTTCGTTTGAAGTGAAAAAAGGAGAAACCGTTGGTATTATTGGAACTAATGGTTCAGGTAAATCAACAATCCTAAAAATCATTACAGGTGTACTTAATCCATCACAGGGAAATGTTGAAATCAATGGTCGTATTTCAGCACTACTTGAACTTGGTGCAGGTTTCAATATGGAGTATACAGGAATTGAAAATGTATATTTAAATGGAACTATGATAGGTTTTTCAAAAGAAGAAATTGATGCTAAATTGGAAGATATCCTAAACTTTGCAGATATAGGCGAATTTGTACACCAACCAGTTAAAACATACTCTAGTGGTATGTTTGTACGTCTTGCGTTTGCAGTAGCAATTAATATAGATCCAGAAATATTGATTGTAGATGAAGCTTTATCAGTAGGAGATGTATTTTTTCAAGCTAAGTGTTATAAGAAGTTTGAGGAATTTAAAAAGCTAGGAAAAACCATCTTATTTGTAAGCCATGATTTAGGAAGTATTGCAAAGTATTGTGATAGAGTAGTACTTCTCAATAAGGGAAAGAAACTCTCTGAAGGCGAGCCAAAACCTATAGTGGATATGTACAAAAAAGTTTTAGTTAATCAGTTAGAAGTAAAAGGCAATGAGGCTAAAACTGAAGTTGAGATAGAAAATTGGAAAGAGAAATTAAAAATTAATCCTAATTGCGAAGAGTATGGAAACGGAGCTGCTAAAATTGTAGACTATGCTGTTATTGATGAGGATGACGTAATCACCGATAGCATATCTAAAGGCGATACATTTACTATCAAATTCAAGGTAGCATTTACTACAAATATTGAAAACCCCATATTTGCCTTTACAATTAAGAATCTTCAAGGAACAGAAATCACGGGAACTAATACTATGTATGAACGTATATATGTAAATCCAGTGGGACCAGGTGATAGCAAAACTGTAACATTTACTCAGGATATGAATCTTCAAGGCGGAGAATATTTACTCTCACTTGGTTGCACTGGCTATGTTGGAGATGAATTTCAAGTATTTCATAGGTTGTATGATGTGTGCAATGTTACGGTTATTTCTGATAAGAATTCAGTAGGCTTTTACGATATGAATTCAAATATTGATGTTTATTAGGAGAAAAGATGGAACTTATAGGAAATGTTAAAATTGATGAAACAGCATACCCAGGAAAAGATTTATATTCTGATGGGGCGATAGAAGATGATTTATTGGATATAGTTAGGAATCATACGAAAGATGAATATGATGCTATTATAACCGAGAGACAAAACTGGGCGGTACTATATCATTTATCTAGCCACAGATCAAATATAATTGACTGGATGGAAAACAAGAAGACGGCTTCGGTATTAGAAGTTGGTTCTGGCTGTGGAGCGATTACAGGTAAGCTATCAGAAAAGTACGGAAAAGTTACTTGTATTGAGTTGTCGAAACGCCGCTCTTTAATTAATGCATATCGAAATAAAGAAAAGGATAATATAGAAATCAAACTGGGTAATTATATTGATGTTTCTCGTTCACTTACTGAGAAATATGACATAATTACCTTGATTGGCGTTTTTGAATATGCAGCAGGTTATATGGGGACAGATAATCCATATGTAGATTTTTTAAATTCCTTAAAATCTCACCTTAAACCTAATGGTAAGATTGTTATTGCTATTGAAAACAAGTTTGGACTAAAATATTGGGCAGGTTGTGTGGAAGATCATACGGGAATAATATATGAAGGATTAGAGGGATATTTAAACACTAAAGGTGTTAGAACTTTTACTAAGCAGGGCATTACAGATATCATAAATGAATGTAAGTGTGTTGTAGACAAATTCTACTATCCATATCCTGACTATAAGTTGCCAACTACTATTTATTCCGATGAATACTTACCTAAGATTGGCGAATTAAATAACAACTTCAATAATTTTGATGCTGATAGAATAATAACATTTGATGAATCAAAAGTATTTGATACTATAATAACAGAAGAGGAATTTCCTAATTATTCAAATTCATTTCTTGTTGTAGTCAAGGAGGAAAATTAGAATGGATCCAATTTATTGTAAATATTCCAATGATAGAGACACTAAGTTTCAAATTAAGACAAGTATTGAACTTGACGAAAATAGAAAAAAGGTGGTATATAAGTATGCTACAACAGACTTAGCATTGACACATATACAGAAGATATATAGTAATTATAATCTAATGAAGAATAGCTTCGAGAATACTATCTTTATACCAAATAAATGTGAATTGGTTGAGGGTGGTGTAAAATTAGAATACGTATATGGTAAGACATTAGAAGATTATTTAGATAATCTTTATTTAGATGGAAAACACCTTGAAGTAATAGAAAAAATCAAGGAATTCTGTGATTTGTTATTTTCATTAGAAGATAATATTGATTTTGAATATTCCGATGACTTTGAATTGGTGTTTGGAAAGAATACTCATTTTGGCAAATGTAAATCGTTAAAGGTTTCAAATATAGATTTTATCTTCGGAAATATATTGATTGGCGATAAGTGGACCATTATTGACTATGAGTGGACATTTGATTTTCCAATTCCAATCCAATATATAATTTATAGAGCAATTTATTATTATGTACATGGTAGTACTAAGAGAGATGAATTAACCAAGTTTAATATTTTCAAACTCATAGGGATTTCAGATGAAGAAAAAAGTATTTATGCGGAGATGGAATTGAACTTTCAAAAATATGTAGCTGGTAATAAGGCAACCCTTGCAAAACTAAAGCAAACAATGTTGAAACGTAGAGAGAACGTAAGAAGTAGCGAACATATTTTGGATACAGATTTTGTTCAGGTGTACTTTAATTGTGGCGATGGATTTAGTGAAGACAATTCAATTAAAAAATACTACTCATTTAAACAGGAAAAGATTAAGTTAAGTATACCATTAAAAAACAATGTAAAAGAGTTAAGAGTGGATCTGGCTACGCAACCAGTAATAGTTACTGATTTAAGAATAAGTTCAGATAATACCAGCCTTAAAATGACATATACTAATGGAATTAATATAGGGGAGAGGCTTATGATTTTTGATAATGATGCCTCCGAGATGGTATATTCTGTTACTCCCGACACGACTAATATTGAGCTAGAATTTAGTGCGTCTGCAATAAGCGAAGGCTGCAGATCATCATTTGTTAATGAATGTGTGTCAGTTAATGAGCGAACAAAGGAATTGGAGAAGGAATTAACACAAAAAATTACACAACTTAAGGGCGAGATGGATACAATCGCTGCCGAGAAGGAAAGAATTCTTAACAATTATAATCAAATTGCTCCAGAGTTTAATGCAATGGCCCAATATATACAGAGACTTCATAGTAGAAAAATATGGAGAGCATTGTCTATATCCAAGAGAACACTTAAGAGTGTTAAGCACGTAGGGGTTATTAATACTGTAGGAAAAGGATGCAAAAAGGTTAAAAATAGACTTAATAGAAAAAATAATACTAGTCAGGTAGTAGTGTCTAATAGTTCACCTGCAGTGAATGTAAATCATACTAAGAAGGCAAGTAATAAAAAGAAAATATTAGTTGTTGTACATGAGGCTCAAAGGGCTGGTGCAACACTTTTATCTATGAATATTATAAAGACTATTAAAGCAACGACTGACTATGAACCGGTAATTTTGCTTATGTCAGGTGGACCTCTTACAGATAAGTTCAAAAAGCAAGGAATTTGTTTTGAGTTAAAGCAGCCAAACTTTAATCAAATATATGATGAAGCACATTTAAAGAAAATTGTTAGAGATATAGCATCATTAGGTGTTAATTATGCCTTATGTAATAGTGTGGTTACAGGATTAGTACTTAGTGAACTACATAGTAAGAACATTAAAACTATTACTATGGTTCATGAGTTACCAACATCAATAAAAGCTTATAACTTTGTTCAGGCAGCTAAGAATGTACAAAAATATTCAGATGATGTTGTATTTGCAGCTGATTTCGTAAGAAGTCAATTTATTACTAATTTTCCGATGCCTAGTGAAAAGTGTCATATTATTCCACAGGGAGTATATTCTACTTTTGACTTAAACAATATGGACGATAAGAAGAAAGACAAGAAGAAATTATGTAAACAACTAGGAATAGCAGATGATTCAAAAATTATTCTTGGGTGTGGATATGGGAACTTCCGAAAGGGTTTGGACTGGTTTGGTCTTATTGCTATAAATGAAATGCTGAACTCCTCGAATACACATTTTGTATGGCTTGGGGATAAGGATAAAGAATTTGCAGAATGGATAAATAGTGACTTATCATTAAAAAAACTTGAAAATAGATTCCATTGGATGAATTTTATTGACAATCCGGGATATATATTTGGGGCAACAGATATTTTTATCCTTACTTCTAGAGAAGACCCATTCCCATCGGTAGCATTGGAAGCTATGAAGATGTATGCACCTGTTATAGCATTTGAAAATGCTGGTGGTATACCAGAGGTATTAGGTGGAGATAGAGGAATAGTTGTTCCTTATGGTGATTGCAATGCAATGGTCTTGGCAATTGATAAATTGTTGAATGATAATGATTATCTGAAAAAGATAGCAATTAACGCAAAGAAGTATGTGGTAGATATAACACCAGAAAACTATATTAAGAATCTCTTAGAAGTATTAGTATCTGGGGAAATACCATTTAAGAAAATGCCAGACCTTAAGGTGTCGGTAGTTATTCCTAATTATAACTACGAGAAGTTTATACCAGAGAGATTAAATTCAATACTTACTCAGACTGTTAGACCACATGAGATAATATTCCTAGATGATGTATCTAAGGATAATAGTATAGCTGTAGCAAAAGAAATTCTTGAAAATGCAGGAATCAGTTACAGAATTATCGCAAATGAAACTAATCAGGGTTGTTTTAATCAATGGTTGAATGGAATAGGCAATGCATCTGGAGATATTATATGGATAGCAGAGGCTGATGACGTATGTGAGCCATACTTTATTGAAACATTACTACCTTTCTTTGAGGATGATCAAGTTAATCTGGCATATGGACAATCTGAGGTTATTAACGAGTTTGGTGAACATTCTGGATTTATATACACAGAGTACACTAATGATTTAAGTGAAACAAAGTGGCAAAATGATTACGTTAATAATGGTGAAGCAGAAATCATCGATGGACTTGGTATAAAGAATACAATTCCAAATGCTAGTGGTGTATTAATGAGAAAGAGTGCATTACTTGGTATTGAAAAGGAATTATCTTCGTTTGCCATCTCTGGTGACTGGTTTGCATATGTATATACTATCAAGAATGGAAAAATTGCATTTTCCAGTGATGTATTAAACTATCACCGAAGACATAGTACAAGCATTATTCATAAAAGAGAACAAGACATTAAGCTATTTGTTGAGCTTATGAGAATTAAATTATTCATTGCTGAAACATTTATGATTCCAGAGAGTATTAGCGAACGATTCATAAACCATGTAAGAAATGAATATTCTAGATTGATGAGTGAAACGGCCCCTTCATTTGAAAATCAGATGGAGCTTATTAGTTTACAAAGTAAACTTGAAAACGTAGTTGCTTCTAGAATGGAGAAGTACAGCTTTCTTCATAATGTTCCAATGAAGAATTTGTTGTTTGTTATTCCTGACTTTGAAATGGGTGGGGGGCAAACATTAGTTATTAGACTTGCTAACTACTTCTCGAAATTTCATAACGTATATATGTATAATGCGAGACCTTGGTTAATTGAAGATAGAATTGTAAATATGATATCTGAGAAGGTAACAATATTAGATAGTAATGGTGATCCATCACAATTACAGGAATACATCAAACATTATGAAATTGATACCATCAACGACCATATTTGGTGGGCTGATAAAATAACATATCTTGCAGCAAAGGATCTGGATACAAAAATAGTTTTAAGTATGCATGGCTGTTACGAGGCATTGTTACAACATCCAGATTGGGATGGAGATTTTGAAAAGCTAGCACCAAAGATTCTTAATAGAGCTAATGAAGTTATCTATGCAACGAATAAAAACAAAAAGATCTTTGAAACAGTGCCAGTATATGAGAAGACTCATCTTATACATTATGGTTATGAAATAGAAAGTATTCCAACTAAAGATCGTAAGTCTGTAGGTATAGATGAGGATTCTTATGTTTATGGTTTAGTTGCAAGAGGCATTAAAGAAAAGGGATTTGGAGAGGCTGTTGATGCTTTCAAAATACTTTTGAATAATACTGATAAAAAGGTAGATTTGGTACTCATCGGGAATGGGCCTTTTATTGATGATTTAAAAAAACAAAATGAGACTGAATCACATATACATTTCATTGATAATTTATCAAAACCATCAGAATGGATTGGATGGGTTAAAACCTTTGATTGCGCACTGTTGCCAACATATTTTGTATCAGAAAGCTTGCCAAACTCTATTATAGAATATCTAGCATATAGTGTTCCTGTTATCTCCACAAACATAGGAGATATTAAGTATATGATACAAAGTGATGATAAAGAGGCTGGAATATTGCTTGAACTTCATAATGGAATAGTTGATAGTTCAGAACTATCATCAGCCATGGAAGCTATGCTTAACGATTCTGAAATGTACAATAGATACAAAGAAGGCACAAATAACTTATTTGAGCAATTTGATATTAGAAATTTTGCGGAGAATTATTATTCACTATATTAAAAATGGAGATAAGATGAAGAAAAAATGTTTACTATTTGGAGGTGCGGGATTCATTGGTAAGAATCTCGCAACACATCTTCTTTCAGAAGGTTATGATGTTTATATCTATGATATCATGGTAACACATTCATATACAAAGGAAGAGTTAGAGCACATTCATTATGTGGAAAAGAGCCTTTTTCAAGATGATGAACTAGATACTGTTGTTGCCAATATGGATGTTATTATTCATCTTGTTAGTAGTGTTGGACCTGCGTCATCAATGATTAATCCTGAAAAATGTTATTCTCAAGACGTGGCTAAAACCGTAGAAATTTTGGAATCTATGAGAAGAAATAATGTAAATAAAATGATTTTTATTTCTTCTGGAGGAACAGTATACGGAAATACAGTATGCGAAAGTTATTGCGAAGATATGCCACTATATCCTAGAAATCATTATGGAGTAACAAAGGTAACTATTGAAAAGATTTTACTTATGTATAATGATATATATGGTATGGAAAATATAATTCTTAGACTTTCTAACCCTTATGGAGCAGGACAATTATCTAAAAAAGGTATTGGTGCTGTTACAGTATTTGCAGAAAAGATTTTGGCAGATGAGGAAATTTGCATATGGGGCGACGGAAACGTAGTTAGAGACTATATCTATATCGACGATGTAGTAAAAATGATAGGAAAATTTGTTGAATACCATAATAATTCAAATCATGAAGTATACAATATAGGAACTGGTGTGGGTATTTCTATTAATGAGCTTATCCATATTCTTGAAAAACAAATAGGTAAGACGGCAAATGTAATATATAAGCAAAGCAGAGATATTGATGCAGAAAGAAATGTTCTTAATATGGAAAAAACCATTGGGGCGATAGGAAACAATATTTGTTATCCAATAGAGAAAGGAATAAGCAAATATTTAGAAGTATTGGAAAACCAGGAGAATTATGAAGCGTAAAATCAAGAAGGCAATTAACTTAGTAGTTAAGAAAATTGAAAAATGTTTAAGAAAGTTGTACCACAAGGTACCAATTTCCCATAGATTTAAGACAAAGGCCAAAAATGTATTTTTTTCTGTTTTTGGTTGCTTTTTGAAAAATACACCCTCATATATTATATGGAAACAAACTCGTGTAAAGAAGACGGTAAAGAAAAAGATCAGATATGAGGATTTTGAAAACATAAAGTTAAATAAAACAATTGCTGTTCAACTTCATTTATTTTACCCTGACTTAGTAGAGGAATTTGTTGAGTATCTGAACAATATACCATATAAGTTTGATCTATTTATTTCCGTAGTTGATGAAGACATTATACCAATAATTAAAGAAAAAACTTGTAAAATAAATAAAGTTGATAAGATAGAGATTAAAGCTGTGGAAAATAGGGGGCGCGATGTTGTGCCTCTTATTGTTGAATTTGGAAATAAATTAGGTAAGTACGATTATATATGCCATATTCATAGCAAAAAATCACTATATACGGGTAGTGAACTAACTGGATGGAGAAGGACTCTTTTAGAAGGATTAATGGGAAATCCCAAGCAAGTAGTAGATATTTTTTACCAATTTGAGACAAGGCCACAGATTGGATTGATTTATCCAGAGACATGGTCGGGACTTCCTTATTGGGGACACAACTGGCTGTCAAATATAAAAAGCAGAAATGAATTAATGGAAAAATTAGGATTTGTTGATATACAATACGACAAGTATATAGATTTTCCAATGGGAACAATGTTTTGGGGAAGAACAGAGGCTATTAAAGATTTCTTTAAAGGAAAGATAAAACTTAGTGATTTTGCAAAAGAAGAGGGGCAGGTAGATGGAACCATTGCTCATGCTTTTGAGAGATGCCTAGGTGCAGTGAATAAAATTAATGGATATACAGTTGCAGTATATGATAATGAAAAAGATGCATTTAATTATGATTTTGGGAAAAAGAATTTAAACCAATATTGGAATAAATCAATTGATATGCTGATTAATGAAGCATATAGGTATGATATAGTTTCATTTGATATATTCGATACATTAGTAATGAGAAATGTCATTTTGCCAGAGGACTTATTCAAAGTTACAGAGGTAAAACTCAAAGAAAAAGAAAAGATTGAAATTGAATTCACAAAGTATAGGAAAAAGGCAGAAACAAATTTAAGAAAAAGGGCAAAAAAAACAGATTATAATATACACGAAATATATGAAGAGTTACAAAAAATTACCAATATTTCAAGCCAACAATGTGATATAATAAAGAAAACTGAAATACAGACAGAAATCGACTTTATAGTTCCAAGAACTAAGATGGTTAATGCATTAAAGCATATAAAAAAGAACCTAAATAAAAAAATTATTCTTATTAGTGATATGTATTTAACTAAGGAGATTATTACAGATATACTACATCGAAATGGTATTGATGATTATGATGAAATTTATATTTCCTGTGAATGTGATGCTAGGAAAGATAACGGTTCTATGTGGGATTATATTAGAAATAAGTATTCCGGACAGGAAATTCTGCACATTGGAGATAATGAGACGTCTGATGCACAGTTACCAGGGGATAGAAACATAAATATACATCACATTATGTCCTCAAAGGATATTTTTAGGTTGTCAAGCGTAGGCAGACACTATAGAAATTACAATATGTCAGTTGTAGACAGCGTAAGTATGGGCTTAATATTGAACCATTTTTTTAATGATCCATATATATTAAATCCAAGCAGTTTTGAATTTCATATAAAAAATGAATATGACTTCGGATATTCCATAATTGGTCCAGTTGTTTCAGATTATATGATGTGGACGGTTAAAAATGCTCTGAAAGACAATAGAGATCTCCTGTTTCTAGCGCGTGAAGGTTATTTGTATGATAATATATTTACTATTATGAAAAAACATATGCCACAAATAGATTGCTATAATAAATTATCTTCTAGTGGTATCAAAGGTGAATATTTACTGGTATCCCGCAGGGCGATGACAGTGTGTAATCTTAGAAATGAAGAAGATATAAAGGATGCACTTTCGATATACTACGAGGGTTCGTTGAAACAACTTATATTATCAAGATTTGGTATAAACGCTGAGAATAAATTGGATGATTGTAAAGTATTCTTGCCAAATGAAGCTGACAAGGTATTTAAATTGATAGAAACATTATGTGAAGATATACTTAAGAATGCTGCTTTTGAACGCAATAATTATATACAGTATTATAACAGAGTGTCATCAAACATGGGAAATATATCGGTATTAGATATAGGATATGCAGGTAGCATACAATATTATCTTTCTAAGCTTACAGGCGATGTATTCGATGGCTATTATTTTGCTACAGATGATAAACATCTAGCATTGAAAGTGCCAGGTAACTCTATGAAAGGCAGATATATTGAAGGAGATGAGATACAACCTGCGTCGCCATCATTTATACACAGATATAGCCTTGTTTTGGAAACAGTGCTTACATCTATGGATAATCAATTTACATTTATTGATTCAAATATGTGTCCACACTATAGGCAAGGTGATGATGGTATATCAAAGGAATGTATTAAGGCAATTCATGAAGGGGCAGAGGCCTTTGCAAATGATTTGTTTTCACTTGTTGGCTATGAATTTATTAATTGTGAAAACAACAAGGATGTGTATGAGGAATTAGTTAGAATGGTGGTTGAAGAAAATGTATTATCAGATGAGCTAATGGAAAAATTCGTATTAGAGGATAATTTTTGCTCAGACAAGAAAATAAATATTTTCGACAGACTAAAATTTAAAAACGATTAGAAAAACTAAGGCTAAGTGTAAGGACACGGAAAAATGAAGGTAAGATGAAAAGAACTACTTAAAAAAACCAATAATGTTACTGTTAACGGTAATAATTATTTTTGTAACTTTGCTTTTTAAAAATGATAATCAAGTATATGCTGCATCTACAGCAGCAGTATATAAAGGCGTGGATTATTAGGCAGTTTTTAATTATAAATATCATTATAATTTATATCCAGATTTACAAAAGGGCATTGGATTAGATTCATCAAAACTGTTAGCTCACTTCGTAGAACATGGTAAAAAAGAGGGAAGGTCAGGAAACCTTGAAGCTTCATTTACTGGTTGGTATAAAAATAGTGGAAATAAATATTACTATTATAAAGGAACTACATACACGGGTTGGCAGATGATTAATGGTAAGAACTACTATTTTAATGAAGAGGGTGTTTGCAAAACCAAATTCGGTATCGATGTTGCAACTTATCAGGGTCAAATAAACTGGGAGGCTGCAAAAGCTGGCGGTGTAGAATTTGCTATTATTAGAATAGGTTACGGCATGGATCTTGCAGAACAGGACGATAATACAGCTATTAGAAAACTGCACCTACGATAGAGCATATAAAATTTGGCAATATGGTACTAAAGGTAGTGTTGCCGGAATAAGCGGTAACGTTGATGTAAATGTTATGTTTATTGACTAGTATTTGTCGAATAATTATAATAGCCAATAGTATTTATTTTGCAATAAATATTATTGGCTTTTTGTTGATAAATGGAGATGAATTATCTATAATGATTTGTGAATGGCAAAATATTTCTTTACATGGAGGAAATAATATCATATTGGAGACGAATCAAATAGCTGAAATTAAATCAGCGAACAGGAGACAGAAAGTATGACTTACTTAGAAAAATACAATAATTGGATCACTAACGAATATTTTGATGATATTACAAAGGCAGAATTGCTGGCAATAAAGGATTCACCAAAAGAAATACAGGATAGATTTTATCGTGAACTAGAATTTGGCACCGGAGGTCTTAGAGGCGTTATAGGTGCAGGAACTAATAGAATGAACCTATATACTGTAAGAAAGGCATCTCAAGGATTAGCTAATTTTATTATAAAAGAAGGTGGACAGGATAGAGGAGTGGCTATAGCCTATGACTCTAGAAGAATGTCTACAGAATTTGCCACAGAGGCTGCTCTTTGTATGAATGCCAATGGTATCAAATCATATATATTTGATTCATTGCGTCCAACTCCAGAACTTTCTTTTGCAGTAAGAGAACTTCATTGTATAGCAGGTATTGTTATCACAGCTAGCCATAATCCTGCAGAATACAATGGATACAAGGTGTATTGGGAAGATGGTGCACAGATTACATTTCCTAAGGATAAAGAGATTATCACCGAAGTAAACAATGTTAAGGACTATGCAGATGTAAAGACTATAGATAAGTCAGCCGCTATCTCGGCAGGGCTTTTTAATGTTATAGGAAGTGAAATTGATGATAGATATATGGAAGAACTTAAGAAACAGTCTATTCATCCAGAAATAATTAAAGAAGTAGCTAAGGATATAAAGATTGTTTATACACCTTTGCATGGAGCAGGAAATCTTCCAGTACAAAGAGTTTTAAAGGAACTTGGGTTTGAGCAGGTGTACGTGGTGCCTGAACAGGAAAATCCAGACGGAGAATTTCCAACTGTACCATATCCGAATCCAGAAGATCCGAAAGCATTTGCACTTGCACTTGAACTAGCAAAAAAGGTGGATGCTGATATTGTGCTTGCTACAGATCCAGACGCAGATAGATTAGGTGTTTATGCTAAAGATACATCCACAGGCGAATATGTTAGCTTTACAGGAAATATGTCCGGTATGCTTATTGCAGAATATATTCTGCGTGAAAGAAAATTAAATGGAACACTTCCATCAAACGGGGCATTAGTAAAAACTATAGTAACGACTAATATGGCAGATGCTGTAGCGAAGGCTTATAATGTTAAATTAATTGAAGTACTCACAGGCTTCAAATACATTGGTGAACAAATTAGGCTATTTGAGCAGAATGACACCTATAAATACATTTTTGGATTAGAAGAAAGCTATGGTTGTTTAGCAGGAACCTATGCAAGAGATAAAGATGCGTGTGTAGCAGTTATGTTACTATGCGAGGTTGCGGCTTGGTGTAAAAAGAATAATCATACATTGTGGGATCAAATGCTTAGAATATATGAGGAATATGGCTATTTCCAAGAAGGTTTAGAATCTATAACACTTAAAGGCATGGATGGAACAAAAAAAATCAGGGAAATAATGGATAAACTACGTAAAAATCCACCACAGCAATTAGGAGATAATCGAGTTCTTGCTGTCAGAGATTATGAAAATAGTACAAGAAGAGATTTGGTTTCCGATGAAGCGTATAAATTAAATCTAATTAAATCAAATGTGCTTTATTTTGAATTAAGTGATGATGCTTGGTGTTGTGTGCGACCATCGGGGACTGAACCTAAGATTAAATTTTACATGGGTGTTAAAGGAAGGTCCCTTGGAGAGTCTGATAAAATGCTTCAGGAATTAAGAAACTCTCTTATGAGCATCGTGAATGGAGGCAATTAATGAACGTTTATGGCGTAATAATGGCAGGTGGAGGAGGAACTCGATTCTGGCCGCTATCTAGACAGTCAAGACCTAAACAGCTACTTAATTTAAGTGGTAAAGAATTAATGATTAACGAAACAATTGATAGGATTAGTAGTGTTATTCCTAAAAAGGATATATTTATTGTAACGAATTCATTACAGTATAATGAGATGTGTAAAGCGACTACAAATAGAATAAAGCCAGAGCATATTCTAGAAGAACCTATGGGAAGAAATACTACAGCATGTATAGGATATGCGGCAATAAAGATTTTAAAAGAATATGGTGATGGAGTAATGTGCATTTTTCCTTCGGACCATTATATAAAGGATGAAATTGGCTTTTCAAAAACACTTGAAATGGCAGTGGATGAGGCAGTAACAAGAGATGTTTTGGTTACAATTGGTATTACCCCTACATATCCTGCTACAGGATATGGATATATAAGGCATATAGATGAGCCTAACGCAGGTGATGATGGAAACTGTATTAATGGAAAATCTACTAACGGAGCAATTAAAAAAGTATTAGAATTCAAGGAAAAACCGGATGAAAAAACAGCGCAGATGTATATTGAATCAGGTGAGTATTCATGGAATAGCGGAATGTTTATATGGAAGGCATCTGTAATTCTTAATGAAATAAAAAAGTTCCTACCAGATATATATAGGAAACTTATGCAAATGTATGAAAAATTTGAAACTGATGAGGAAAAGGAAACGATTTCAAAAATATATCCAACCATAGAAAGCATTTCTATTGATTATGGAATTATGGAAAAATCTAAAAATGTGGAAGTAATACCAGCGGATTTTGGATGGAATGACGTTGGAAGCTTTGATAATCTTGATGCAATGTATGATAAAGATGAAGATGATAATATTATAAAAGGTGATTTTATAGGAATAGATAGTACGGACTGTGTCATTTTATCAAAAGATAAGCTGATTGCAACGATAGGTATGAAAGATGTTGTAATAGTAGAGAGTGAGGATGCAATATTAGTTTGTGATAAAAGCAGAGCTCAGGATGTCAAAAAGATAGTAGATATATTGGAAAAAAAAGAGTATTATAAATACATCTAAATCCAAGGAGGCTTTGAATGAAGTGTGTTATTCTAGCGGGTGGTACAGGTGATAAAATGTGGCCACTATCGCGTAGGGATTACCCTAAGCAATTTATGAACATTAAGGATGACAGATCTTTGTTTCAGGAAACAATAGGAAGAAATGTCTCACTTTGTGAAGAGTTTTTTATTATGGCAAATAAAAACCATAATTTTATAATAGAAGGTCAGATGGAGGCCTTTCAAGGATTAAAATATAGATGTTTTTACGAAGAAACAGGTAGGGGAACAGCGCTACCTGTTATTTTGGCATCGCTTAGCCTAAATCCTTCAGAATTAATATTCGTTATAAATGCAGACCATTTTATTAATGGTGGAGGATATCAGACACAGGTAGTGAAGGCAATGGACGTGGCTAGAGATGGTGGGATTGCTGTGTTTGTGGCACCAGATGTTGAAGGAAGCAAACATTATGATTATTTTATAAAGGGAAAAGACAAATATGATTTTGTTTGCAATGAAGATTTTGATAGTTATCTCGGAGAAAGAAAACTGGAATCTTCGGAAAATATTTGCGTAAATACGGGACTGTTTATTACAACAGCTGGATATCTCTTAGAGCAGGTAAAAAAATCAAATCCTATGTACTTAGAAAAAGCAGAAAAGATACATAAAAATATTAGAACTAGCAGTAGAAATATTAATATTGACAATAAACATACAGATAATATAGAAAATGCAAGCATTGAGAAGCTAATTTATAATGATGAAACTAGCTATAATATATTAAAAACGGAATACGAATGGATGGCTATTGACTCATTTGAAGTTTTTGATAAGTACAATTTTTTTGATTGTAGTAGGAAAGTAGTAGAAAACAATTGTAAAAATGTTTCTATTATTAATCAAAATGCATCTAAGCTTGTTATTGCAAATGGAATTGAAGATGTGGATATTGTTAATACTGAAGATGCGGTATATGTTACTCACAAAGATCAAACATCGAATATTAAAGATATAATAGATGCTAATTCCGATCAATATGAAGAATTTTTTTTACACGACTCAACGACGTATAGATATTGGGGATATAGAGAACTACTAAAAAAGGAACCTGGGTTTATGGTTAGGAAGGTTGTTATTTTACCTGGTAAGACTATAACTTTGCATAAACATACTAATAGAAGTGAGCATTGGTCCGTTATAGAGGGAATTCTAGAGGCTAATATTTCCGATGAAAAATTAAAGATTAAAAAGAACGAGAGCGCGTTTGTACCTATAGGAGCACCTCATTCACTTAGTAATCCTTATGAAGATAAGGTTATTCTAATTGAAGTTAGTATTGGAGACAAACTTAATGAAAAAGATTTTATTACTGATGGATTTAATGAGCAGAGTAAAATCAATTTGGAATCTATTGAATTACCTGCCCCTGATATTGATTTGATAAAATTAGAACCTATATTTAAGGATTATTTATGGGGTGGAACAAAACTTAGAGATAATTATAATAAAAGGTGTGATTATGCTAAAGTAGCAGAGAGCTGGGAATTATCTGCACATGAGGCGGGCAGCAGTATTGTGGCTACAGGAAAGTACAGAGGAAGAACTTTCTGCGATTATGTGAAGGCTATAGGCAAAAAAGGAATAGGGTGGAAAGCAGAATCAAGTGATGAATTTCCTATTTTAATCAAATTTATAGATGCAAATGAGTGTTTATCAATTCAAGTACATCCTAATGATGAATACGCCTTAAAAAATGAAGGAGAAATTGGAAAGAATGAAGTTTGGTATATAATAGATTGTGATGAGGATTCAGTTGTATATCTGGGGTTAAACAAAGATGTTACGAGGGAAGAATTGCATAGTCATGTAAGTGAAAACACGCTTATGGATATACTCAATCCTATAAAGGTTGCTAAAGGGGATGTAATATTTGTTGAGGCAGGCACTATCCATGCCATCGGTAAAGGTATAATGGCTTGCGAGATTCAACAAAGTTCAAATAGCACATATAGATTGTATGATTATGGTAGAAAAGACCAGTATGGAAATTATCGTCAGTTGCACTTGGATAAGGCAATGGATGTAGCAAAATGTTCAAGGCAGGATAATTCATTAGATAAATTTGACATAGAGCCCCATGTTGGATATAATTCACAAATACTTGCAAGGTGTAAGTATTTTGAAACAGTTAAGTATGATGTAGTAACTAGTGTGATTATTCCTGTGGATGATACATCGTTTAAATCCTTTATTATAATAGAAGGTAGCGGTACAATAGAGGTTAAAGACACATCCTTTGTTTTTTCAAGAGGTGATAGTTTTTTTATGCCAGCAGGTAATAATAAGATTAAAGTTACAGGCGAATGTAAAATACTAGTTACACATATATAGGAGATTTATCATGAAATTAGCAATTGACTTGACTTGGGTTAAACCAAAGTGCAATGGTGGAATTGAATCATATATTAGAAATCTTTTAGATGGTTTCACAGCCAGAGAAGATTTGATGGAATTTGTATTAGTATGTGCGCGTGATAATGCCGAAACGTTTGAGCATTATCTTGAAGATACTAGATTTACAATGGAAATTTGCCCTATTAGTGCCTTTAAGGTAGGTAAACGCATTTTATGGCACAATTTGAATTTCAATAAAACACTTAGAAAATTAGGCATAGAGAATTGTTTTATGCCTGTTTATTGTAAACCTCTTAAAAAGTGCAAGTCGATAAGGTATGTGACAACTATACATGACCTCCAGCAACTTCATTTTCCAGAGTACTTTTCCTTGAAGAGACGTTTGTGGATGAAATTTGCATGGAAAAGAACTGTTAAAACTTCAGATTGTGTAATTGCTATTTCACAGTGGGTGAAAAATGATATTGCGACTAATTTTGGAAGTAAGGACACAGATATTAGGGTGATTTTAAATCCTATCGTAGTGGATCATGAAAAGAGTAGCTACGAGGATATTGTATCTAGATTTGGAATTGAGGATGATAAGTATTATTTTTGCTTATCCTCAATGCTCAAGCACAAAAATATTATTACGGCGATTAAGACTGTTGAAAAAATAGTAGAAGCAAAGCTTCCATTCCCCAACAAGCTTGTGATTGCAGGAATTACCGAAGCAGATGAAAATAGAATCGTTAAGTACATTGAAGAACATAACCTAAAAGATTACTGCGTGCTCACAGGTTTTGTGTCAAATGAGGATAGAAACGCCCTTTTTGCACATAGTTATGCATTTTTATTTCCTAGTGTGTTTGAAGGCTTTGGCATGCCAGTAGTAGAAGGTCTTATGCTTGGCAGCAGAGTTATTACTACAAAGTGCACTAGTATTCCTGAAGTATCAGAAGACAAAGCTGTATATGTAGATGATCCATATGATGTAGAAGAATGGATTAGAAAGATAAAAGAAGCTGCTAATATCAAAAGAGAAATACACACGTTTCCTCAGTATGAAAAATCTTATGTAGCAGGCAAGTACCTTGAAGTATTCAAGGATATATTCAAGGAGTAAAGATGGCGATTGACTTTAATAAAAACACTACGAATATAGAAAAAAAAATCCCAATTGTGGTATTAAATTATAATGATTACGATACAGCAGCCGATTTCTTGGAACATTTTGAAGAAGAAGGCTTTAAGGATATATTACAGCTTATTTTTGTAGACAATGCTTCTACAGATGATTCATATAAACGTATTTGTAAGAAATTTTCAAAACTTGGGATATTCTTGCAAAGCAGAAGCAATCGTGGGTATGCAGCTGGAAACAATGTGGGTCTTAGGTATGCCTATAAGCATCTTGATTTTGATGCAATAATTATATCCAATCCAGATGTGACATTTGATAGAAATGCCATAGAGAGTTTATACACGGTTTTAAAGAAATATGAAAATGTAAAAATAGTAAGTGCCACAATGTTGGATGAGAGTGGCAATAAGCAAGTAAGTGCATGGAAATTACCAAGTTTTGCGAGGGAGACATTCTCCTCTTTGTTTCTTGTTAATCATATATTTAAATTAGACAAAAAGTTATACAGTGATGAAGAACTAGACCACATTATGTCAAAGGTAGACGTGGTAAATGGTTCGTTTTTTATGGCAGATGCAGAAGCATTTAGAAGAGCAAACCTTTTTGATGAGTCTACATTTTTATATTGCGAAGAAAATATTTTGGCAAGTAAGCTTAAAAATATGGGATATAGCGAGGCTATTGTCAATGATATTTCATATACACATAAACACAATGCAACAATAGGAAAAACATTTAAGAAGAAACTGCAAAGGTATAAAATATTGCAGAAGAGCCGTATAGCCTATTTTGAAAAATGTCTTAACGTGGGAAGATTTAGAATCATGATTTTTAAGATAATTTCCACTATAGGACTTGTAGAACGTGCTATAGGTTGTTTTATTTTTAAGTAAACAGTGTACAATATTATAGTAGGCGATAGATTATTAAACAATTTTTTTGTTGCTTAATTGCATTTCAGGTAGTATTATTACACAAAGGGAGCCCACCATTTACCATGATAAAAGACAATCAAAAATATTTTAACAGATTACATTTAGTATTCGACATTATATTGTTTATACTCTCGTATGTAGAGGCATGGCATATCAAATTTAATACAAAACTTTTTGAAGGTTATGAAACATTGTCATTTAAGGATTATATGATGGTACTTATCTTTATTGTACCTAGTTATTTGATTCTTTATATGGCATTTCATTTGTATACTCCAAAGAGGATACAGGGCAGAAGATTAGAGATAGCAAACCTTATTAAGGCAAATACTATGGGTGTGCTGGTATTCCTTACTGCACTCTTCCTTTTTAGACAGGTGGACTTCTCTCGAGAGATGATGTTCATTTTCTATGTTATTAATACTGTAAATGGCATTGTTATGAGAATGTTGCTGCGTGCGTTCCTTAGAACTATGCGAAGACAGGGATTTAACCAAAAGCATATTTTGCTTATAGGCTATTCTCGTGCAGCAGAGAGATTTATTGACAGAGTACATGACAACCCAGAATGGGGCTACATTATTCGTGGTGTCCTTGATGATAATATTGAGCGAGGCACTATGTATAAAGGAGTGAAGGTTCTTGGACGAGTGGACAATCTTGAGGTTATTCTTCCAGAGAATAAACTGGATGAAATAGCGATTACTCTTGGACTTGATGAATACAGCAAGCTTAAAAAGATTGTTGCAGAATGTGAAAAGAGCGGAGTTCATACCAAATTTATACCGGACTACAATGGGATTATTCCAACAAAACCATATACAGAGGACTTGTTGGGACTTCCTGTTATAAATATCAGACATGTGCCACTTACGAATACCATGAATATGGTTATTAAACGTATTATGGATATTATTTTTTCAATATGTGGAATTGTTATTACATCACCAATTATGCTTGTGATTACTATACTTATTAAAGCTACATCTAAAGGTCCGATTATTTTTAGGCAAGAAAGAGTTGGATTGCACAACCAAACGTTTAATATGTACAAGTTCCGTTCTATGAAGCAACAAGAGGCTTCTAAGGAGAAAAAGGAATGGACTACAAAAAATGATCCCCGTGTTACGAAGGTTGGTAAATTTATTAGAAAGACAAGCGTTGATGAGCTCCCACAGCTGTTCAATATCTTAAAAGGTGATATGAGTCTTGTTGGACCAAGACCTGAAAGGCCATATTTTGTTGAAAAATTCAGAGAAGAAATTCCTAGATATATGATTAAGCATCAGGTTCGTCCAGGTCTTACGGGATGGGCACAAGTAAAAGGCTACAGAGGTGACAGTTCTATCGAAAAGAGGATAGAGTGTGACTTATACTATATAGAAAATTGGACAGTTGGATTTGACATTAAGATTATTTTTATGACATTCTTTAAAGGTTTTGTAAATAAGAATGCGTACTAGTCAGATAGAGAGGAAACATTATGAGTAAAGATACAAAGAAATCAGATGTGGACGATTTTAGTGATACTGAAACTAAAAAAGAAAGAAATAAGCGAATTAGACGCACAGTAGGCAAATCATTATTTTTGACGATAGAGCTATTTGTTGTGTTGGTTCTGTCCTTTTCCATTATACTTTTAGTTACCCCAAATGCTAAAAGCAAGCTGATGAGTTCATGGTTAGGTAAATTTCTAGTGAAATTTGTTATTTCCCATGATGATTATGGTAATATTTTGGATTCTAATTTTGATAGAGATAATATGAATGCAAATGAAGGTGTAGATCTTGATACACTTGATGGATATACCAATATCGCCCTTTTTGGATTGGATTCTAGATATGGCGAGCTTGAACAAGGTGTACGAAGTGACACTATTATTATTGTCAGTATAAATAAAGAGACGAAAGAAATTAAGATGTGTTCTGTATACAGAGATAACTGGGTTCGTGTTTTACATCCAGATGGCAGCGCAGCGTATAGCAAAATTAATTCAGCATATGCATATGGTGGACCATCAGCAGCAGTTAAGACCCTTAACACAAATTTTGACTTAAATATTAAAGATTATGCTTCAGTTAATTTTTACGGTCTTGCTACTATTATTGATATGCTCGGCGGTATTGATGTAAAGATTACAAGTACAGAAAAGTACTGGATTAATCAGTACCTTACGGAAACCCGAAAGGTTACGGGAATGTATTCACCTGATGTGGCATCTTATGGTTATGTTCACTTAGATGGGTTGCAGGCGACAGCATATTGTCGTATTAGAAAAACAACGTTTTTTGATGAAGATGGAAAAGCAATAAATGATGATTTTGGACGTACAGCTAGACAGCGTTTTGTAATAACTCAGCTTGTTTCAAAGGCAAAGTCAGCTGGTGTAAGTAAAATCATGGAATTGACGGAAGAAATATTCCATGGTGATGAAGAAATCATTAAGACAAGTATTCCATATGATGATTTGCTAGACCTTATTCCTGTAATGATGGATTTTTCTATTGCTGGAAATCAAGGATTCCCAACCACATATGATTGTCCAGATAAATCATATACCAATGGTGATAGTGCAGTTGTTGCACAGGGATTCACATATAATGTTAAGAAAATGCATCAATTTTTATTTGGAGATTATGGTTATACTCCTTCAGAAGTAGTTCAAGGTATTAGCGAATCTATTATGAGTATTACTCATGTAGAGGAAAGAACCCTTCCAGAGGATGCCATAAGCAATAAGACCAAGAATGATGCGGAAGAAGAGGATTAGTTCTATGAGTAAAAGATATGAAAAAGATAATGAATACGATGAATATCAGGATTACGAAGAATACACTGTAGATGGTGTTGAAGAGTACTACGAGGAAGAAAAAAAATCTAAAGGCAAAAAGAAGAAAAAGGGAAAAAAGGTAGCTATTCTTGTGGCAGAGCTTTTTGCCATAGCTATTTTAAGTTTTACTTTAGTACTATTACTTATGCCAAATGCCAAATCATGGCTACTGGGAACTCCTGTGGGCAAATTCTTTGTAAAACTTGTAGTTTCAGAGGAAGACTATAAAAGGATATATGACGACAACTTTGACAGAGAAAATCTTCATATCAATGACGATCTTGATGATGACGGTATGGAAGGATATTACAACATAGCCCTTTTTGGATTGGATTCTCGTAATGGAGAAGTAGAGAAAGGTGTTAATAGTGATTCTATTATTGTCGTTAGTATTCATGAGGAAACCGGCGAAGTAAAAATGTGTTCGGTTTATAGAGATTCATGGTTACGTGTTGCAAGGCCTAATGACGACTTTGAGTATGGAAGAATAAACAGTGCATATACACAGGGTGGTGCATTAGCAGCGATCAAGACATTAAATGCAAATCTAGACTTAAATATTAGCGACTATGCATCAGTAAATTTTGCTGGTCTTGCAAATATTATTGATTTACTTGGTGGTATTGATATTAACATTACAAGTGAAGAACAGTACTGGATTAATCAATATCTGACAGAGACTAGAAAAGTAACAGGTATGTGGGCAGATGATGTTTATTCTTGTGGAAATGTTCATCTTAATGGATTACAGGCAGTAGCATTTTGCCGAATCCGTTTAGCAGCTTTCCATGATGAAGACGGTACAGTTTACAACAACGACTTTGGACGTACGGCAAGACAGCGTAGAATTATTATGAAGATGATTGGGCTCGCTAAAGAGGCAGGCGTTGGACAAGTTATGGATATTGCCAATGAGATATTCTATGGTGATGAACAATTTATTTATACAAGTATTCCGTATGATGAAATAATAGATTTGATTCCTACATTGTTAAAATTTGAGATGGTTGGAAGCGAAGGTTTTCCATATACTTATACGAGTCAGAAACATGTACCAGGAATTAAGGAAGCATGGCCAATTACAGCAAACGGATTTACTTACAACGTATATAAGCTACATGAATTCTTGTTTAATGATGATGATTATCATCCATCAAAAACAGTAAAGAATATTAATGATATGTTATATTCTATGACAGGTATTGAGGAAGAACGCTTACCTGGCGACGAAAATCTAGTAATTGACTAGTGCAAGTGATTGCTTAAGTAAACATTTATATATGTAAATACAAACGTTCACCTACGTAAAGGAGGTTGATTATGGAAAGCGATTTCAATAATATTGAAAGTGAAAATAGTATTGATAATGAAAATAATGTAAATTTCGTTTTCTATCATGAACCAAGTGAAGAAGAGATAAATAGAATTTTAAATTCCCCAGAAGTAAGTGATTCCCCTATGGCAGATGAGGATACAGCTGGAGGTGGAGTTGATACGAAAACGCAGACAGCTGCTGGAAGTAAATCTGATACTGTAACGAGTACCTCTATGGAAAGTGGTTCTACTACAGAAACGAATACAGTAGCAGAAAGTGAACCCGCAACATCATCGCAAACAGTAGCTGAAGATGGCTTGTTTACTGAAAATGGGCCAATACCTGTGAACTTCAAAGTCGATACCTCAGATTTTGACAATACTGAGGAAGAAAAAAGATGGATGTTTATGGAAAACGTTCGTCTTGTACATGAACGTCAAGAAATTGATGTTGAGAAGGAAAGACTTGAAAGAGAAAAGCGCGATTTTATGAGACTTAGAAGACGCAAGGAAAACGAACTAGCCACGAAAGAAAAACACCTTGCAAGGCAAAAGGACCTGTTTGATAAGCAATGGGGAGTGGTTGAAAAAGAACTACATCGTATCGCAAAAGACAGGGATAGGATTTCCAAGGAAAGGGCATATATTGAAAGAGAAAAAGAAATTCTTAGAATTGAGCAAAGCAAGTCTAGCAATTATACAGTAAGTAACGGAGCATTTTTTGTTGGCGTAAACAGCGAAGCATCTCTAAAGAAACGCTATAGGGAGTTGATTAAGATATATCACCCCGATAGTGGAAATGGAGATGAGGCCACACTATTGTATATAAATAAAGAATATGAAAATGTAAAAAGACGTTTTGGCCTTTCGTAGCCAAGACGTTTTTTGTTTTTAGATATTGAAGAAACATTTCCATATATTCTTCACTTTGAAAACACAGTTTTTACACAAATTCATTTTATTATAAGGAACATAAAGTAGAAACAAATGCATTGCAATCGCAAAATATATTTTATATTCTAGGAGGACATAGAGATGACCGACACAAACGAATTTTTTGATAAAATGAATGGAGCAAATTCAGCAAATCCGGAATTGATGGAACAGCCAGAAGCGTATAGTCCAGAGCCAGAAGCATATAGTTCACAGCCAGAGATGTACAGCGCACAGCCAGAAGCGTATAGTCCACAGCCAGAAATGTATAACGTACAGCCAGAGGCGAATAGTCCACAGCCACAATTTTACAATATCCCTCAGGGAGAGATGCCACAGGAAAAGAAGAAAAAAGTAAGGGCAAAAAAGAATAAAAAGCCTGTTACTATGGGTAAGGTTATCACAACTTGTATAGCGTGTGTTATATGTACGGTACTTATCAATTCAGCTATTTTATATGGTGTTTTAGAATACGGTGATTTTACAAAGAATAGTTCAGGAAATACCCCTCAGATTCAATCTACATTGTCTACAACAAAAAATAATGAAAAAGATTCAGTGGGAACACCATCTACAGGAAGTGATGGAGAATACACAGTAAAAGAGATTGCTGAATTAGTTACTCCTTCAGTAGTAGCCATTACCAATACTTCAATAGTGGAACAAAACTACAATCCATTTTATGGTGGAGGAACATACCAGGTGCAAGGTGCTGGTTCAGGTATTATCATTGGACAAAATGATACAGAACTTTTGATTGTGACAAATAATCACGTTGTAGATGGTTCTGTTAGCCTATCAATTAAGTTTTGTAACAATACTTCTATAGATACAGCCTATGTAAAGGGCACAAGCTCTTCAAATGATATAGCAGTTGTGGGTATCTCGTTAGATGATATAGATGAAGATACATTATCACAGATTAAGATAGCTACATTAGGTAGTTCCGATCAGTTGTCAGTAGGTGATGGTGTGGTAGCTATTGGTAACGCACTTGGATACGGTCAGTCTGTAACAGTTGGTTATGTTAGTGCAATGCAGAGAACAATTACATTGAACAACAGTGATATCAAAGTTATTCAGACAGATGCTGCTATTAATGGTGGAAATAGTGGTGGTGCCCTTATTAATATGAAGGGTGAAGTTATAGGAATAAATGTTGCAAAATCAAGTACAACAAGTACATCCTCTGCGTCAGTAGAAGGTATGGGATATGCTATTCCGATTTCAGATGCAACAGATATTATTACTAAACTTATGAATCAAGAGGTAAGACAGCAATATTCAGACGAAGAAAGAGGATATCTTGGTGTAGGAGTAATTACGGTAGATAGTGCAACATCTGAAACATATGGTATTCCAGCAGGTGCCTATGTTAGAAATATTGTGGAAGATAGTCCAGCGGAGAAAGCAGGCATTGTTGCAGGTACGGTTATTGTTAAAGTGGAAGATATGAGTATATCTACTAAGGATGATTTAGTAGAGGAATTATCATACTATACTGCTGGTGATGAGGTTACTATTACTGCATATGTTCCTGACGGAAGGGAATATACAGAACATACATTTACTATTACACTTACAAAATCATCAGTATTCGATGAATAAATAAATCAAAACAAATTTAATACAATTAATTAAAAATTAAGAAAAACCGCGGTTTTAAACTGTGGTTTTTCTTTACCTAAGATATAAAATAATGTATAATGTAGCGATAGAAACTAACTATTTTATGCAATAGATTGAGAGGAAATATAATGTCAAACGAATATAATGATGATGAATATGAAAAAATTTGCTATATGTGCCGTAGACCTGAGAGCAAGGCTGGTAAGATGGTCTCTATGCCAGGTGAAATAAATGTATGCTCAGACTGTATGCAAAAGACTATGAATTCGATTTTTGGATCAGGCCTTACAGATGATGAGATGAGTAAAATGATGAATTTTACGGTTCTTAATAATAAGCAGTTTTCAAATAAAGATATGAGCGGTAGTGATATTACGTCTGAGGTTTCAAAAGAAGAAGGAACAGTCGTAGAAGGAGATACGGAAGATAAAGAAGAAAAGAAAAAGAAGTCTCCTAATATTAGTTTTATCAATCTTTCAGATATGATGGGCGATTTTCCTAAGAGGCAAAAGATAAAAAAGAAATCAAATCGTAATCCTGATGAACCACTTATAGATTTGAAGAAGATCCCTGCACCTCATAGGATTAAAGAACAGTTGGATGAGTATGTAATTGGTCAAGATTATGCGAAAAAAGTAATGAGCGTAGCTGTTTATAATCACTATAAGAGAGTGGCTACCAATACAATGGATGATATTCAGATTGAAAAGTCGAATATGTTAATGATTGGACCAACAGGATGTGGTAAGACATATTTAGTTCAGACACTTGCAAGATTATTGGATGTACCTCTAGCTATAACAGATGCAACTTCGCTTACAGAAGCAGGCTACATAGGTGATGATATTGAAAGTGTACTTAGTAAACTTTTAGCTGCAGCGGGTAATGATGTAGAGAAGGCAGAGACAGGTATAGTATTTATTGACGAAATAGACAAGATTGCAAAGAAGCAGAATACCAATAACAGGGATGTTAGCGGAGAATCTGTGCAGCAAGGCCTGCTTAAGCTCTTAGAGGGAAGTGAGGTTGAAGTTCCAGTTGGTTCAAATAGTAAAAATGCTATGGTGCCGCTTACTACAATAAATACCAGAAATATTTTATTTATTTGTGGAGGGGCTTTCCCTGATTTAGAGACGATAATAAAAGAAAGATTAAATAAGCAGTCAGCAATAGGATTCCAAGCGGACCTTAAAGACAAGTACGACAAGGATAAAGAACTATTAAAGAAAGTAATAGTAGATGATATAAAATCATATGGTATGATACCAGAGTTTTTAGGAAGGCTTCCTATTGTGTTTACATTAGAGGGATTATCTAGTGAGATGCTCCAGCAAGTATTGAAAGAGCCTAAGAATGCTATTTTGAAACAGTACCAGAAGCTTCTCGAACTGGATGAAGTGAAGTTAGAATTTGATGATGGTGCAATAGAGGCCATAGCTGATAAGGCAGTGGAGAAAAAAACGGGTGCAAGGGCGCTCCGTGCCATCATAGAAGAATTTATGTTAGATATTATGTATGAAATCCCAAAGGATGAAAATATAGGAAAAGTAACTATTACTCGTGACTACATTGAAAATCATGGTGCACCAGTCATTGAGATGCGTGGTACACCAAAGGTACATGAGGAATTTATTGAAGAAGCAAAAGAGATAGAAGGTTAGTTTAGAGTTCTTTTTTGGCGCAACAAGGGCATTTACCTCATAGAATATATAAACAAATTTTAGGTGGCAGTTCTCTCTGGTAAGGGTTTTACCAGAGAGGTGGGTATGGACTATTGCAAGTTTATGACGCTTTTGAAGTGATGCGAGGTAATACATTATAAAATAATAAAGTATTAAAATAGACGTACATATGATATTATTTAAAGGTACGTTTTTATTTTGTGGAAAGAGGTAATTCATGCCAAGTAAGTTCTATGCAGTAAAAAAAGGAAAAACACCCGGTGTATTTAATAGCTGGGAGGATTGCAAGGCACAAGTGGATGGATATCCAGGTGCAGTATACAAAAGTTTCAAAACAGCTACGGAGGCAGCTGCATTTGCATTTGATATCTCAAGTCAGAAGCAAGAAATATCTAGTGACGAGATCGCAGTAGCCTACGTAGATGGTTCTTATAATAAAGTTACGCAAGAATTTTCTTATGGTGTGGTTTTTTTCTATAAAGGAGAGGAAATACATCTAAAGGAAAAATTCAGCGAACCATCCCTTGCTAGCATGCATAATGTGGCAGGTGAGATAAAGGGCTCGGAGGCTGCTATGAGGTACGCCATTTCAAAGGGCATTACAGCTGTGGATATCTATCATGATTATGAAGGAATAGCAAAATGGTGTACAGGAGAATGGAAAGCCAACAAGGAAGGAACTATAGCCTACAAACAATTCTTTGAGGATATAAAAGATACATTATCTGTTCGTTTTATAAAGGTAAAGGGTCATTCAGGTGATAAATATAATGATGTTGCAGACAGATTAGCGAAAGAGGCATTAGGAATAGTATAAAGCGGCGGAATTGTTGGAATTTATTAGATGTTTAGCCAATGATTCATTGCAAAAAACATTGAAAAATGTAGTGATAAGTAATATAATTCCTAGTATGGTGTGTGACCATATATAAAATGGAGGAAACATATAATGACAAATCAGACTTCAAATAAAAGGAATAATAATAGAGCCAATACACATACAAATAATAACAGAAGGAATAAACGCAAAAATAATAATAGCAGTAGTTTATTTCTAGTTATGTTTCTATGTATAGTGTCATTGGTAGGTATTGTTGCCATTGTATTTTTATCAAAAGATTTAATGAGTGGTGATGGAGTAAATGAAACTACGATTCCATTTACAGCAGATGTAAAGATGCAAAATGTAAAATGGCCACAAGGTGTGGAATTAAAGGCAGAGCAATTTATTGCAAATCCACTTGAACTTACAGGAATTACAGCAGAGTTTACAGGCAATGTAGACATTAATACTATAGGCACGTCTAAAGTGGATATTAAGCTTAAAAGCGAAGATGGTTCTACTAAAAGTGTAAAATGTGATTTAGAGATTTACGAGGACAAAGAGGCTCCTGTTATAAGTGGAGTAATGGATAGACACTTTAATGTTGGCGATAATATTGCATACCTTAAAGGTGTTACAGCGTTAGATGCGATACAAGGCGATATCGAAGTAAAAGTAGATAACTCAAAAATTGCCTTTGATGAAAATGGAAAAGCCATTGAAGGAAGTTATGATGTTGTTTACACAGCAACAGATTTGGCAGGAAATTCAGCTACAGCTACAGCTAAATTTTATTTTGAAGTTAATGGTGTTACAGATGATATGATTGATGCTAAGGCAGATGAGGTAATGGCAAATATTATTAATAATGATATGTCATTAGCTCAAAAGGCGAATGCAATATATTTGTATACTTATGAGAACATTGCATATACCGGACATTCTGAAAAGGGTGATTACAGAAAAGAAGCATATAATGGCTTAACTACTCTACAGGGTGACTGTTATACATATTTTGCGGTTGCTAAGTTATTGCTTAGCAAGTTAGATATCCCAACCATTGACGTTGAAAGAGGTCTAGATAATAATGGTGAGCGCCACTACTGGTTGCTTGTGGACCTCGGTACTGGATATTATCATTTTGACGCCACAAAACGTGTTCATTGGTTCAATGGATTTATGGCAACAGATGCACAGGTAAATGAATATTCTACTAATGTTGTTAGTGGTTTCTATGCATTTGATCCAACATTATATCCAGCTACACCAACTGAACCATTTGTATATTAAAGATAAGTTGAAAAGTAGCAAACTAACAGATATTAGGAAGGAGAAAAAGTGAATAAATTAGGTATTATTGGTGGACTAGGACCTATGGCTACCATATATTTCATGGAATTAGTAGTAAAGATGACTAAGGCTGATGTTGATTCAGACCATATTCCAATGATAGTATATAGCTACCCAGAAACACCGGATAGAACAGCATATTTACTTGATCATTCCAAACCCAATCCTCTCCCAGTTATTTTGAAAATGGCTAAAGAATTGGAGGAACAAAAGGTTGACTTTATTGCAATGCCATGCATTACAGCCCATTACTTTGGTAATGAGATCCACCAGTCCTTGAAATCTGCGAAATTTATAAATATGATAGAAGAAACAGCAAAGTACCTTCACAGTATTGGGGCAACTAAAATAGGTTTAATGGCCACTGATGGTACGGTAAAGAGCAAAGTTTTTGAAAAAACACTAAATGACTATGATATTGAGGTGGTAGTTCCATCTATAGAGAGTCAAAAGAAGGTAATGAGAATTATCTACGATGAAGTCAAGGCCGGAAAGCCAGTATCTATCACAGATTTGTATGATGTTAAAAATGAGCTGAAGGACCTGGGTGCTAAAGTTTGTATTTTAGGCTGTACAGAATTGTCTGTAGTTAAAGGCAGTTATAAGTTGGACAATGATTTTGTGGATGTGCTGGATATTTTGGCTATGAAATCAGTTGAGTTATGTGGTGGTACTCTTTTAGAAACACCATGCTAATGTTAAAAAGATTAAAAAACATTATGTAATATAATAATGTTTATAAATAAAAATATTCAATATAGCTTGAATGGGATATATTTTAATTCTTGCAAATAACAAAATAGAAAAGCAGGTAGTTTTATGACAAATATTTTAGAATACTTAGAAAATACAGTTAAAACCTATAGCGAAAAGATAGCCTATACAGACGGAACCAATTCAATGACTTTTAGTGAGTTATCCCATAATGCTAGGGCTATTGGTTCAGCAGTGGCAAAAACAGGCTGTTATAAAGAGCCTATTATAGTATTTATGGATAAATCACCAGAGACAGTAGCCGCATTTATGGGTGTTATATATTCTGGTAATTTTTATGTGCCAATAGATGAGGAAATGCCAAAGAGCAGAATTGACCTTATCATCAAGGGACTCTCACCAAAGCAGATTATTTGCTCACAAGATGTTGCCTCACGTATAGATGAGTTTACAGACTGTAAGAATATTCTTACATATGAAGAACTTATTAAGGAACCTATAGATGAGGATGTTCTAGCCGATATCAGAGATAAGCAGATTGATACAGACCCAATTTATACAGTGTTTACATCGGGTTCAACAGGTATTCCTAAGGGTGTTATTGCCTGTCATCGTTCTGTTATTGACTACATTGAGACACTTTCAGAGGTTCTTGAAGTTAGTGATGACACAGTATTTGGTAATCAGACACCTCTTTATGTAGATGCTTGTCTCAAGGAAGTGTATACTACAATGAAGTTTGGTGCGACGACCTATTTTATTCCGAAGCAATTATTTATGATGCCGGTTAAATTGGTTGAATATTTAAATGAATATAAGATAAATACAGTTTGTTGGGTAGTTCCAGCACTCACTATTATTTCTGGGCTTGGAGCTTTTGCAAAGGTGGTTCCACAGTATTTAAAAATCATTGCTTTTGGAAGTGAAGTATTTCCGGTAAAGCAGTTCAATTTGTGGAAACAATATGTTCCAGATGCAAAGTATATTAATCTTTATGGACCAACCGAGGCCACTGGGATGTCTTGCTATTATGTAGTAAATAGAGAATTTAGTGAAGGCGATGCTATTCCAATTGGTAGACCTTTTAGAAATACGCAGATTCTCCTTATTGGGGATGATATGCAGTTAGCAAGTGCAGGCGAACCAGGCGAAATATATATTCGTGGCACTGCTGTTACATTAGGTTATTATAACGATTCTGAAAGAACCAATCAGGCGTTTGTACAGAATCCGCTTAATGATAAATATCCTGAAATTGTATACAAGACAGGAGATCTAGCAAAATATAATGAATACGGAGAGCTTATTTATATTTCAAGGCGTGATCACCAGATTAAACATATGGGACACAGAATTGAATTAGGTGAAATCGAAGCTGCTGTAGACCAGATTGATGGTGTAAATACAGGCTGTTGTATTTATGACGAGGAAAAAAAGAAAATTCATCTCGTATATTCAGGAACAGCCGAAGTAGCATTCGTAGTAGAATCGCTTAAAAATAAACTCCCTAGGTACATGATTCCGAGTGGCGTTAAGGCAATGGAAACTCTTCCGCTTACGCTCAATGGAAAGATTGACAGAGTTACAATTAAAAATCAGATTATTAAAAGAAAGTAGGTATTCATAATGGACGAACTCTTAGAGATTTTAGATGGTTTACATCCAGAGGTAGATTTTACAACAGCAACAGGATTAATTGACAACAAGGTGCTTGATTCTTTTGACATAGTTACAATTATTTCAGAAGTAAACGATGAATTTGACGTAATGATTCCAGCTGACGAAATTGTACCAGAGAATTTCAATTCAGCAGAAGCTTTGTATGCGCTTATTACAAGACTTATAGAGGACTAATTATAGAATGAATGAGCTTATTATAAAACTAATTATAGGTAGGTTCTTTCAGAGATTTTAGAATGGAATTTAAATTTTAATTAAAGACTAAGATAGAAAAATAAAAATATATAGGAGCTTATATGTTATTTACGTCCGGGGAATTTATTTTTTTCCTAGCAATCACCATTTTTTTATACTACATATTACCTAAAAAATGGCAGTGGAAATTTTTATTATTATCAAACTGCGTATTTTATTATGCTGCAGGAGCAATGGGATTTTTATTCATTGCAGCAACTATAATTTCTACATATTTGCTGAGTATAAAAATAGACAAGATAAGTTCACAAGAAAAAGAACAAATAAAAAATAATAAAGCTGTATGGACAAAGGAAGAAAAAAAGTCCTACAAAGAGAAAATGAAAAAGAAAAGAGGAAGATACCTTATTACGGGAATCCTCTTTAATTTTGGAATTCTTGCTGTTTTAAAATATGCAAATTTTGTAATTTTTAATGTAAATGGTATTTTTTTCAACGATGATAATGCTTTACAATTAATCGATTTCTTTGTACCACTTGGAATTTCCTTTTACACATTCCAAATCATGGGATATCTAATTGATTTATATTACGGTAAATATAAAGCTGAGAGAAACATTTTCAAACTTGCATTATTTACGTCATTTTTTCCACAGTTAATTCAGGGACCAATAAGCAGATTCGCAAATCTGAGCAAAACATTATATGAAGAACATTCATTACAATGGTCGAATATTAGACTAGGTCTTGAAAGAATCCTTTGGGGTTACTTCAAGAAAGTGGTTATTGCAGATAGAATGTTAATTGGTGTAAAGGCTCTTATAGGTGCACCAGAGCAGTACGATGGAGTATTTGCGTTGATCGGTATGCTTTTCTATGCAGTAGAATTATATGCTGATTTCACTGGAGGTATTGATATTACTATTGGTATTGGACAGATGATGGGCATAAATGTAATGGAAAACTTCTATCGACCATTCTTCTCAAAGAATATTGCTGAATATTGGAGAAGATGGCACATTTCTCTAGGTGAATGGTTTAAAGAATATATTTTCTATCCAGTTTCAATAAGTGGATGGATGATGAAGCTTACAAAGAAATCTAAGAAGATTTTTGGCGATAGATTTGGTAAAAAGATACCTGTATATCTAGCTACGATTATTACGTGGTTTACCACAGGATTGTGGCATGGTGCGGCATGGAACTTTATCGTATGGGGCCTGGGAAATTGCTTGGTTATTGTGGTTTCGGAAGAATTAAAGCCTCTATACAGGAAATTCCACGAGAAATTTCCAAAGTTAAAACCCACATGGGGATACAAGGTATTTGAAATTCTTAGAACGTTCCTTATAATGAGTTCTTTAAGAATGTTCGACTGCTACAGAGATGTAGGCCTAACTTTTAAAATGTTCTTTAGTATTTTTACAGATTTCCGTATCAGTGATATAACTGGGGGAGAATTGTTGAATCTAGGACTTACAAGTGGCGATTATATAATTTTAGCCACAGGTATATTGTTGATGTTTACGATTAGTATGTTACAGCGTCATGCAGCTATAAGAACGCAAATCAGCAACAAGGGATTTGCATTTGAATGTGCAGTTTTTGCATTGTTATTTATTAGCATAATTATATTTGGTGCCTACGGCATTGGATATGACGCAAGTCAATTTATATATAATCAGTTCTAATGCGAGGTAAGATTATGACCAAAAGAAATAAAAAAGTAATAATACTGGCTCTAGTATTGGTGGTTATGTTGGTTGCCTTAGCAGCATTACAAAGACTATTTATGCCGAAATACATGTCCGATATTTACGAGGGGGCAATGATTGGCGAATACTATGACGACAGCGAAAACCACAATATAATCTTCGTGGGTGATTGCGAGGTATATGAAAATATTTCCCCTGTAACACTTTGGGAAGAGTATGGACTTACAAGCTATATGCGAGGTAGTGCACAGCAGCTTATTTGGCAGTCCTATTATTTACTAGAAGAGACACTTAGTTATGAAACTCCTGATGTAGTAGTTTTCAATGTGTTATCTATGAAGTATGGTGAACCACAAAACGAAGCATATAATAGAATGACCTTAGACGGCATGAAAATGTCTGCTAGTAAGATAAAGTCTATCAACGCGTCAATGACAGAGGAGGAATCCTTTATGTCATACGTATTCCCACTACTTAGATATCATTCTCGTTGGAATGAGTTGACACAGGACGATTTTAAGTATTATTGGTCCACAAAAAAAGTAACACATAGCGGATACCTTATGAGAGCGGACATAAAGCCTGTAGGTGGTTTGCCAAAGGCACCAGCATTACAGGATTATTCTTTCTCTGAAAATAGTTACAAATATCTTGATATGATGGTTGACTTATGTGATAAAAAAGGAATACAATTAGTCTTGATAAAGGCACCAAGTCTTTATCCATATTGGTATGACGAGTGGGATGATGCTATGGAAGACTATGCAAATGAGCATAATCTAAAGTATATTAATTTCCTTGATTGTACAGAGGAAATTGGCATAGATTTCTCAACAGATACTTATGATGCAGGATTGCATTTGAATGTATATGGCGCAGAAAAACTCGCACATTATTTTGGAAAGACCCTTATGGATAGTTATGAATTCACTGATTATGCTTCAGACGAAGAAGTGGTGAAGCATTGGGAAGAAATAGTTAAGGACTATGATGAAGAAAAGGCATATCAAGAAGAATTACTAGAAGAATATGGATATTTGAAAGGATATTGATTATGAAAAAGAAAATATTAGCATTAACTGTAATTGCTATGATGGCATTTGCAACAGGATGTGGTTCATCAGGAGATAGTGACAATACAACAACAACACAAAAGGCTTCGGAAAATACAATTCCTAAGTACTATGTATCAGTAGGAAATGAAAAGGTATACATTGGACAAGCAGGTGATGCTGCAATAGACGCTTTAGGCGAAGCAAACAGCACATTCACAGCAGTAAGCTGCGCATTCGAAGGCGAAGATAAGATGTATATGTACGATGGATTTCAGGTGACAATAAGTACTGTTGAAGGAAGCGAAGTTGTAACAGCAATTGACTTCACAGATGATAGAATAGCTACACCAGAAGGCGTAAAAATCGGAAGCACAGATGCGCAGGTTTGCTCAGCGATGGGTGTAGACAGTGAATCTCTTGGAAATTACACATTCAATGACGGAAAAACACAGTTGACTATTGCCCAGAAAGATGGCGAAGTTATCGCGATAACTTATTCTTATAAGTAGGATAGGGTGTAAATTGCAACATATAATGATATTCATGACATATATCCAATAGAGTTGCTCATATCATGTATCCCCATCATCTATTCAATGCAGATGGATTCTACTCGATAGAAGTAATATCAGGAACTGCTGATGGGGTGGTTGATTCTGGTTCGGTAATAGTAGGATCGGTGTCCTTGGTTGTACCTTCACTAGTACCTTCACTAGTACCAGAAGGTGTAGTTGTCTCTGGTTTTGTAGTAGTGGTGTTTGCTGGCGTAGTAGTCTCTTCGGATTTTACGATGACAACAACATCTATAGAGGCCGTACTTCCTATTACATCAGTAACAGAAACTTTGATTGAGTACTTTCCAACTACATTTAAGTTGTAGTTGCCTTCAATAATAATCTTATCAGAAATGTCATTGCCACAAGTATCGTTGGCAGAAAAATTACTGAGGAGTTTTTCAATTGAAGCACCTACTGTAAGGGTTACAGTGGAATTTTGAGCTTTAATTTGAGCTGAAAAATTATGCCATGGATTGTTTGGATCTGGATCAGTAGGGTCCCAGCCAGCATAAGGACTATCTAAAGGAATTTTAATACTTTCGGGCTTTCCTAGTGGACCAGGTGTTGTAGGATCATCATATATGATAACAGTGGTATTTACTGGACAATTTTCATAAATCCAAATCGCATCTGCAACACTCATACGAACACATCCAAGAGAAGCAGCAGAGCCAAGCTTGTTATATTCTTCTGTCTCAAGTGTATCTTTTGTCATAGATAGGTATGGAACAGAGTGGAATAAGTAACTATTCTTGAAACGGTAAACGTATTGGGCACAAGATCTATCAGCCATAACAGCCCATTTAAACATATCTGATGTGTTGAAGGTACCCATAGGAGTTTCGTGCCCTTCACGGCCAGTAGAGCAAACTATAGCTTTTACTGGGATAGTGAATTGACCTGAATCATCCTTTGTATAAACAGTAATACAATTCATAATTCTATTAACCATAACTAAATATGGAAGTTCATTTGCCGGTAATGTTTCAATTTCTGTAGTTTCTGGATCAATCACATCAATGAGGGATTCATTTTCAGAAGTTGGTTCGTTTGATGGAATGGTATCATCATCGGCTTCTGATGAATGATTTGCAGTAGGCCTCTTTGTAGTGGATGGCTCCTTTGGGGTAGTTGGAGAATCAAGAGTAAAGACGGCAAGAACAATGAAAACTCCTAACAAAAGAGTAGTCACGCCTACGGTCAGTGCCACTAGATGCCTATTTCTTATAATAAAATTTTTTAATGAATTCATAATTACCTCGTAGTTAATTAATATTGCGCAGTTATTTAACAATGCGTGATTATTTAATATTGCAAATTTATTTAATAAAGTATAGTTTCTAATATTAAATTTTTTGATTTTACCTAGTATTTAAGTACTATATAGTATTAGAAAACTCAGCACATATAAAACTAGTAGTTTTATGTATATATGGATATGAATAAGTTGGCAAAATAGAAATATTTTTACTTTGTCAACTTATGTAGAATAAACGCCAAAAATAGCGAATATCTGTGTGTATATTTTATAATTAAACTTATATAAAAACAACCCCTAAAATGGTAGTAAATTAGAAAAAGCATATAAAAGTATAAAAGGTAAGAAGCATACTATTTTAAGACTTGAGAATTGTATTTCTTTGAGTTATACTAATAATGCTTTATTAATACGAATAAGAGAGGAACAAAAATGTTTAAAATTAATGACAACTATTTAAAATTACCAGGTAGTTACTTGTTTTCAAATATTGGAAAGAAGGTAAATGCCTTTACATCAGCTAATCCAGATAAAAAAATTATCAGACTTGGAATTGGTGATGTTACATTACCACTTGCACCAAAGGTTATAGACACACTTCATAGCGCAGTGGACGAGATGGGAAGCGCAGCTTCGTTTAAAGGATATGCTCCAGATCTTGGATATGAATTTTTACGTCAAGCTATTGCTACCAATGATTACAAGGCTCGTGGTGTTGAAATCGCTCTTGATGAAATTTTTATTAGTGATGGTGCAAAGAGCGATTCAGGTAATATTGGCGATATATTTGCAGTAGATAATAAGATTGCAGTTTGTGATCCTGTATATCCAGTTTATGTTGATACAAATGTAATGGCTGGAAGAACAGGTGAATATAATGTAGATACAGAGAGATGGTCCAATGTAATTTATATGCCATGTACAGAAGCTACAGGCTTTGCTCCTGAACTACCAAGCCAAACACCAGATATTATATATCTTTGTTTCCCTAACAATCCTACTGGAGCTACTCTTAACAAGGCAGAACTCCAAAAATGGGTTGATTATGCACTAAAAGTTGGGGCTGTTATTGTTTATGATGCAGCTTATGAAGCATATATTTCAGAGGAAGATGTTCCTCATACTATTTATGAGTGTGAAGGTGCAAAAGAGTGTTCTATCGAGATAAGAAGTTTCTCGAAAAATGCAGGCTTTACAGGAACTCGTCTTGGCTTTACAGTTATACCAAAGGAACTAAAAAGTGGCGATACAATGCTCAATAGCTTATGGGCTAGAAGACATGGAACTAAATTTAATGGTGCTCCATATATTATACAAAAGGCTGGCGAAGCTATTTACACAGAAGAAGGCAAGGCTCAGACAAGACAGCAGGTTGAATATTATATGAATAATGCTAAAATTATCAGAGATGGACTTGCAGCGGCAGGATATTCGGTTTCTGGTGGTGTAAATGCGCCTTATATTTGGTTAAAAACTCCAGACAAGATGACATCATGGGAATTCTTTGATTACTTACTAAATGAAGCAAATGTTGTTGGTACTCCTGGTTCAGGATTTGGACCAAGTGGTGAAGGTTACTTCAGACTCACAGCATTTGGAACTTATGAAAATACACTTGAGGCTATGGAGAGAATCAAGGCACTTTAGTATTAACGGTGATATGCATAGGAGAAGTGGTACCTACCACTTCTCTTTTAATATGAGATATGTATAATGTACATAAATATGGAAAAATATGGATTAAGTTATATAAAAAGGAAAGGAAAGTATATATCGTCTAAGATAATATACGTGGATTTTAAAATATGCAAAAAGTTGATATTACTAAAATGAACGAAAATGTATTTACAAAAATAGGAAAGCAGTGGATGCTCATCGGCGCTACAAAAGGAGAAAAGAGTAATGCTATGACAGCTTCTTGGGGTGGACTGGGTATTATGTGGGGAAAGGAAGTTGCCTACATTTTTATAAGAGATAGCAGATATACAAAGGAGTTGGTAGATGGAAGCGACAAAATATCGGTTTCATTTATGCCAGAGGATAAGAAAAATGTGCTTGCATATATGGGTAAAGCATCAGGAAGATATGAAGATAAAATCACAAAATCGAACCTTCACATGATAGAGGGCTATGATATACCAGTGTTTGAGGAATCAGAACTTACACTTATATGTAAGAAATTATATGCTCAGGATATGAAGGCTGAGTGCTTTATAGATGAGGCACAGATAGAGAAATGGTATGGTGATAACGATTATCATACAATGTATGTGGTGGAAATATTAGAGGCATTAGAAAAATAAGAAGCAAGAATAGATAAAACAGGAATCAATAAACAAGGATCAAGAAACAAAAATAGATGAAACAAGAATCAAATATATAATTAAAAACATAGGAAGCTAGTTTGATACAATACCGCTGAATCCACGGGAAATATCACACTAACTTCCTTTTTCATAAAACAAAAAATATTAAAACCAGAAACTACGAAAATCAAAAACTATAGTTCCTCATAGAATTTTTTAGTGTTTTTAATATCATCAATAATAGTAGCGCCACCACGTTCTAGGGCTATTATCATATTATTTACTTCTTTAATTTTACGCTGCTTTTCTCGTGCAAATTTTGTCATTGCGTCATCAAATATTGGCTGTCCGGCTATTTTGTTTCTGATATCCTTGGAAAATGGGCAGTAGGACGCGAGAATTCTTCTTGAAACTTTATTTAATCTAATAGCACCTGCTGATTCAAAACGCATCCAGATAATATAATCAAAAACGAATATTTCACGCATATTATTTCTACAGCGGGAAATTTGATTTTTAAGAGCCTCCTTCTTTTCAGTAGAAAGGTCTTTATTTTTGCGATAGAACTGAACATAGTCACAATATTCACTAGTGAGTGAAGGTACTTGTATATTATTCCATGCACTTCCGTAGAGAGTCTTACACATTTCCCAGCGGAATCGTCCCATCATTGTGAGAATGGTATCCTCTAACTTTCCAGTAAAAAGTGTAGGTAAAAGGAATCGACCTTCTGAGTTAACACGATTTCCTGAAGTCTCCTGCCACATAATGCCATTCACACCAGCAACTGGGAAGAGGATAAAGTTAGGATAAATTTCTTTTTGTACAGTAGCACGAGGGATTTTCTTTGCTTCATCTGAAATAAGTAATTCCCTATAAAATACAGAGTAATCTATAGCAGTTAGCCCCCGTACCACTTCATTAATATCCTCAGAGGTAAGCAGCATATTTTTGATGTCTCGCTCAAAAGCATCCATATGTAACATAGGGAAGAATGAGAGAATACTGCCATTAAGTAATCGAGAGTTGTACTTTAATAAGTTTTGGATCTCAAACCTAGCCTTTAGTTCACTGTTTGCCAGTAATTCTTGCTCCTTTTGTATAGTGATAGGCTCATTTTTCTTGCGTTCCCTAATGAAATCGTTGTAATTCATATCGAATTCATTTTTGGAAGTAATCTCGAGACCCTCATAAATTCGCATCAACCAGTCTTTCATACGGTAAACATTGCAAGGTGAAACGGTATTCAATTCTGGAATAGATATAAGGAATTCAATTTGAGAGTCGGTAAGTAGACGCTCATCCATGAAGCCAAAATCTAAAAACAACTCAACTAATCGGAGTTCGGTGCGGTCTGAGCTATTTGCATAATTTATGAATACTTCTTCATATAGTTCATAAAAAATCAAGGTGAATTCTTTTCTGAATTTACGAACGTCATCCTCCCTAGAATCTTTATCGGGTAATGAAATAAAATGTTGGATAGCATTGTCATAAATAGTATATTTGCTATCATCAAACCCCGCAAATTGACAGAGTTTGCGCAAAGTATCATTGTAATCTATGAAGAAATCATTTTCCTGTGCATCTTCTTTGGTTTCTAAAGTTTCCTTTGTTGTAGATTTAGAAGGTGAGCTTTTCAAGGCATTATCACTATTATCATCTGTGGATTCACCAGGAGCACTATCTTCCATAGCCTCTACCATTAGAAAATAGAAATTTACACGGTTATAGTCTATATCAATGTCAATTCCAGCATTATCACGTAAGTCCTTATCAGTGTTCGTAATAATGTTTTTCATATCAGTAAGTAATTCAAGTATAGTTGATTTATATTTTGAGGATGCTTTATCCGCTAACTTGGCTGTTAGTGAGAAAAGGCAATACTCACTTTTGCTTGCGAATAATGCAATAATGGTTTTGAGATAAAAAATCATATCATCATAAGCAGTAAATATATCTCGAATGAGTTCTAATTGAATAGTCAAAAATTTAGCACCGTTAGTTTTCATGATAGTGTGAGCCTTAGGTTCACTAGATGCTAGTTCGTTAAAAACTAGAAAGTTCTTGTAGAAAGGTTGTTCACTATACTTGTAGTGTGTAGCATTGTGAGGTTCTAAAAACTCAGTTGGTGAAATGGAAGCAGAAATACAGCAGTTAATATATCTGTCATGCATAGCAATGATGGAAGAATAAAAATCTTGAACATCACTGTATAATAAGGAGTACATTTCATATAATTGAACTATAAGTACACAAAGTTCATAAGACAAACTTGAGTGTAGTGTAGTGTTTGCTTTAAGAAATTCTACTAAAGAGGCCGGAGAATCAGCAGCTAGGGAGATAAGGCAAGTTCCTTTTGTAGCAGTATAATCACCACGGTAAAACCCATCATAAAGGTCTTTAACGGCAATAAATTCACCAGCAATGAAAGTGGTTTCCCCGTGAGAATCTTCTTTTATTACAGCCCCTTCCTTTATATAACTAATGGTAGTTACATTGTCACCCTGTTCGTATATAAGTGTATCATTTGTAAAAGCATTTAGCTTTCCAGAAATTAATCCCATAGCATAGTCCTCTATTCTCTATTTTAGTAAATTATAATTAAATACTTAATTAAATACTTAATTTTTAATCACATTTTTTGATTTCTTGTTCAGAAATACGGTATACTCTTTATTCTACAATAAAAATTAACTATTGACAATCAAAATGTATGAATGTATTATTATTGCAAAGTAAAATTTAAATGCAATGAAAGAGACTTATGCTATGATAAACTCTTCAGGGAGTTGTGGTCATGACTGAAAACCACGGCAGATGTTTTATAGTATGGGAACACTCTGGAGCAGACGCCTTGAAGATTTAAAAGTAGAAGCGTACGTCCCACGCGTTAAGTGTAAAAGTGCAGGAGATAGAGGCAAAATATTAATCTTCTGAATGCGGGTGGTACCGCGGATATTATTTTTAGTATATTCGCCCCGAAACGAACTTGTTCGTTTCAGGGCTTTTTTTTATTTCATTAGAAAGGTTTGGTCCTCCTATTAAATAAAAGTATTAAAAATACCGTCCCGTAAGTTTTATAAGAAAACTATGGATGATCCAGAGGATACCACATTTACCCTAAGCTTTGACTTACAATGAAACTGGTAGGCTCTGAGAATGTACGTGATACAACATTATTCCCAAGAGATTTGAACAGACTTGAACCATAATATAAGGAGTAAATAAAATGGCAAATATTATTTCAGACGAAACAATTGAATATGTTGGCATTCTTGCAAAACTCGAACTTAGTGATTCTGAAAAAGAGCAAGCAAAAAAAGATATGGGCAACATGTTAGACTATATTGATAAATTAAATGAATTAGATACTACAGGTGTAGAGCCCATGTCTCAGGTATTTCCAGTAAATAATGTTTTCAGAGAAGATGTTGTTACTAATACCGATATGAGAGATGCAATTATTAAGAATGCACCAGCTAAAAAGAATGGTAGCTTTATGGTACCTAAAACTGTTGAGTAAAGGAGCCTTATTACATGAATATTATGAGTTTAACTGCCGTTGAGCTTGGCAAGAAAATAAAACAAAAAGAAATATCTGTTGAAGAGGCGGTAATAGCAGCTCTTGACAGTATAGAAGCAAAAGACGAGGCTGTCGGAAGTTTTGTTACAGTATGCCGTGACAAAGCAATGGAGGATGCTAGAGAAATACAGGGTAAGATTGATAGAGGTGAACTTGACGGTCCTCTAGCAGGAGTACCAGTAGCGATTAAAGATAATATGTGTACGGAGGGTATTCTTACTACATGTTCATCTAAAATATTAAGTAATTTCAATCCAGCGTATACAGCTGAAGCTGTACTTAATTTGCAAAAAGCAGGTGCGGTTATCATTGGAAAGACTAATATGGATGAATTTGCAATGGGAAGTACAACAGAGACTTCAGCTATTAAAATTACAAAAAATCCATGGAATCAAGAACATGTACCTGGAGGTTCGTCAGGTGGAAGTTGTGCAGCGGTAGCAGCAGAAGAATGTCACTATGCATTAGGTTCGGATACAGGTGGTTCAATCAGACAGCCAAGTTCATTTTGTGGAGTTACAGGAATAAAGCCAACATATGGCACAGTTTCTAGATATGGACTTATTGCATATGGTTCATCACTTGATCAAATTGGACCAGTAGCGAAGGATGTTACAGATTGTGCAACTATACTTGAGGCTATTTCATCTTATGATGCAAAAGATTCTACTTCTGTTAAGAGAGAAAATTATGATTTTACATCGGCATTAGTGGATGATGTAAAAGGTCTTAAAATTGGTATTCCAAAGGCGTATTTTGAAGATGGACTTGATAGTGAAGTAAAGGCAGCAGTTTTAAATGCTGCAAAAGTATTAGAAAAAAAAGGTGCTATTGTTGAAGAGTTTGATTTAGGACTTGTTAACTTTGCAATACCAGCTTATTACGTAATTGCCTCAGCAGAGGCAAGTTCAAATCTTGCTAGATTTGATGGCGTTAAATATGGTTATAGAACTAGTGAATATGAAGGACTTCATAATATGTATAAGAAATCTCGCTCGGAAGGATTCGGTCCAGAAGTTAAGAGAAGAATTATGCTTGGTTCATTCGTTTTAAGTAGTGGATATTATGATGCATATTATTTGAAAGCACTTAAAACAAAGGCACTCATAAAGAAAGAGTTTGATAAAGCCTTTGAAAAATATGATGTTATTCTTGGACCAGCAGCTCCAACTACTGCTCCTAAACTTGGTGAAAGTTTAAAAGATCCAATTAAGATGTATTTAGGTGATATTTATACTGTTTCAGTAAACCTTGCAGGACTTCCTGGAATTTCACTTCCATGTGGGGTTTCTTCACAGGGACTTCCAATAGGACTTCAACTTATTGGAGATTGCTTTAAAGAAAATAACATTATTCGTGCAGCATATTCATTTGAAAAGTCAATGACATATAACAGATGTGATATGGCTAAGCAGTTTGACTAAGGAGGCGACACTATGAAACAGTATGAAACAGTCATTGGTCTTGAAGTTCACGTAGAACTGGCCACAAAAACAAAAATTTTCTGTTCATGTTCAACAGCATTTGGTGGTGCCCCTAATACACATACTTGCCCAGTTTGTACAGGTATGCCAGGTTCACTTCCGGTACTCAATAAGCAAGTTGTTGAATATGCAATGGCAGTTGGCCTTGCAACTAATTGTACGATTACACAATATAATAAGTTCGATAGAAAGAACTATTTTTATCCAGATAATCCTCAAAACTACCAGATTTCACAGTTATATCTGCCTATTTGCAGAAATGGTAGGGTTGAAATTGAGACAGAGGCAGGCAAAAAGAGCATAGGAATACATGAAATTCATATGGAAGAGGATGCAGGAAAACTAATCCATGATGAATGGGAAAACTGTTCACTTGTAGACTATAATAGATCGGGTGTGCCTCTTATTGAAATAGTTTCTGAGCCAGATATGTGTTCAGCAGACGAAGTTATTGCATATCTTGAAAAACTTAGACTCATAATTCAATATTTGGGAGCTTCGGATTGCAAACTTCAAGAGGGTTCTATGAGAGTTGACGTAAATTTATCGGTGATGGAAGTTGGAGCAAAAGAGTTTGGAACAAGAACAGAAATGAAGAACTTAAACTCATTCAAAGCTATTGCTAGAGCTATTGAAAATGAGAGACAGCGTCAGATTGAGCTTCTAGAAGAAGGTAAGAGTGTTACTCAGGAGACAAGACGTTGGGATGACAATAAAGCATATTCATATGCTATGCGTTCAAAAGAAGATGCTCAAGATTATAGATACTTCCCAGAACCAGACCTTGTACCAGTGGTTATTGATGATGAATGGCTTGCGGCAGTTAAGAGTAAAGAGCCAGAATTCAGAGATGCTAAGAAGAATAGATATATTAATGATTATAATCTTCCAGAGTATGATGCTGATATTATCACACTATATAAGAAACTTGCAGATATTTTTGAAAAGACAACAGATATTTGTAAACTCCCTAAAAAAGTTTCAAACTGGTTGATTGGCGAGACTATGAAATTACTCAAAGAGAAGGCTATGGAACCTGATGAAATTACATTCTCACCAGAAAATTTTGCCAAAGTCATCCTACTTGTGGAAAATGGGACAATTAATGGTGTGATTGCAAAGGACGTATTTAAGATAGTATTCGAGGAAAATATTGATCCGGATAAATATGTTGAAGAAAAAGGACTTAAGATGAACAACGATGAAGTCGGACTCAAAAAAATTGTAGAGGAAGTTATCGCAGCAAATCCACAGTCAGTAGAGGATTATCACAATGGAAAGGATAAGGCTATTGGTTTCTTGGTTGGTCAGACTATGAAGGCAGCCAAGGGCAAGGCAAATCCTGGAATTGTAAATAAAATACTTAAAGAATTATTGTAGTAAAGCTATTTTAGAAGTAAGACCATCAGCTTTTGATACCAAACTTAGGGATCAAGAATTGATGGTTTTTTCTAAATATGAAAATATTTGGAAAATATGTTGACTTACACTAGGGTTTAGCGTGTATACTATAGGAAATAAGATAAAATGTATTTAGATAATTGCGAAACTCGTACCTAATTAGATAGTAGAGTTACCCAATTTCTAGAAACTTGTAAGTTTTTAAATTTCAAATTTATTTTCTAATTGCATTTTACAGAATATAAAAACAGAAGCACTCA